>Ga0315906_10001187_pt1 | contig 39190 bp, 26 predicted proteins | sample LakEriMetagenome_4_FD_203526 | JGI IMG/M metagenome (GOLD analysis project Ga0315906, IMG submission 203526) | Freshwater fungal communities from buoy surface, Lake Erie, Ohio, United States - Buoy 2 MA122 | ecosystem: Environmental > Aquatic > Freshwater > Lake > Lake biofilm | place: USA... | reverse complement strand
TGGCATCCCCGGCGGGCCGGCCGGCGTGGGTAACAAGGAGCTGCCTCCGTTCGGCATCCGCGGGCCCGGTCCCGACGGCTGCTGGGGCGCGGTCGATGCGCGGCAGCCCGCGCTGTCCGCGAATCCTCAGTTCGCCGGCTACTTCCGCGCGCGCAACCCGAACCGGAGCCCGAATCCTCCGGCCGTGAACAACAACCTCTGGAACACCCAGGCGGTCGAGGGCCGCGTGTACGGTCCGTACATCGACACCATCGACGAGCGCCTGCTCGGCGGGCTGGCCGGGTTCGATGCGTCGGGCCGTCCGCAGATCGTGACGCCCGATCAGGGCGTCGCGAACTTCGACCAGCTCCCGAAGTGCCTGCTCGACTACTGGGGCGAGCCGATCGCCTACTACCGCGCGCCGTACGGCGGCGACGATCCGGCGAGCGATGCGCGCAAGCCCGGCGGCGACTTCTTCTCGCTCGGCGACGTCTACGTGCTCCGCCCGTGGGAAGTCGATCCGAACGACCGGTCGGTCGGCGCGGCGGACCTCGGCGGCGACGATTCGTCGAGCGCCGGCCTCAAGAGCGCGTCGTTCGCGCTGCTTTCGAAGGGCGCGGACCGCGCCTTCGACCGCAGCCGCCGCCGCGATCTCGGCGAGTTCAACAAGGACAACATCGTCCTGACCGGAAAGTGACCGAGGGAACCACGATGCAGCACACGCCGAACATCGTCCGCCGACGCGCCTTCACGCTCCTCGAGCTGCTGGTCGTGATCGGCATCGTCGTCCTGCTCGCGGGCCTCGTGCTCGCGGTGAGCTCGAGCGTGGTGCGCGCGAGCGAGGAGCGCGCGACGCGCAACACGCTGACCGTGCTCGATACGGCGCTCGAGGAGTACGAGCGCACGCTCGACCGACGCGTAACCTACCGCTCGGGCGCGTACACGGGCTACACCGCAGACGCGCTGACCGTGGCCGGCGTGCTGCAGCGGTACGACATCGACACCGCGCCTTCGGCCCCACCGGCCGGCTCCGGCGTCACCGCATGGACCGGCCTTGCGCAGCCCTATGCGAGCGCCATCACGCCTGCGGGTCTGCCCGCGTACTCGAACCTGCCCTTCCGTCGGACCGCGCATCTCATCTGGGCGATGTCGCAGGCGCCGTCCTCCGCAGCGATCATGGCGCAGCTTCCCGACGCGGTCTTCCGGGGCATCCGGCCGCCGGGAACGAGCGCCGGCTACACCGGCGTGCGCCACTGCATCGATTCGTGGGAGACGCCGATCATCGCCATCTTCCCCGGCCGCGAGGCGACTCCGGCCGACGCCGCCGCGATCGTCGACAAGGACGGCACCGTGAAGTCGGACAGCGAGTGGGCGACCGTGCAGCAGGGCGGGTTCCGCCTCTCCTGCAAGGACCGCCGCGTGCTCTGGGTCTCGGCCGGCAACGACGCGCGACTCACCGACCAGGTGGGCGCGAACTACCAGCCGAGCGCGGACAACCTGAACAGCTACGAACCGTGAGGAACGCCATGGACGCGCACACCAACCGGCACCGACGGCTCCGCACGCAGGCGTTCACCATCATCGAACTGCTGGTCGTGATCGGCGTGATCGGCGTGCTGGCGCTGCTGACGACGCTCGGCGCGCGGCGCCTGACCAACGGTTCCCGGCTCGCCGCCGCGACGAACGCCGTCACGAGCGCGATTGGCAGCGCCCGCGCGCTTGCGATCCGCGACTCGCTTCCGGTCGTCGTCGTGTTCCGCCCGGTCTGGGATCCGGCGAAGCCGTCGATCCCGCAGCGGGTCAACGTGGTGTTCGTCCGTTCGACCGGCGAGCGCGTCGCATTCGGATCGAACCCTGCCGGTCCGGCTGTCGCAGAGCGATATCTGCCCATCCCCGGCGTGCAGGCGGTCGTGCTGCCCGAAGGCATCAAGGTGGCCGGCCCGATGTACGACCCGCCGGGCTCGGTGGGTGGCGTCTCGTCGGAGCTCGTCTTCGCGACGCAGCCCGAACTGCCCGTGATCTTCACGACCTGCACCGAGGCCATCGACTGCAACCGCGTCGTCGCGATCATGTTCGGCCCGGACGGCCAGTTCCTCACCCGTCCACCGCGCTCCTCGCTCGGCGACATGAAGAGCTACGTCGATTGGAACAACAACGGCTCGCTCGCGAATCCGCCCGCCGACCCGCAGGACGTCGCGCTCGGCGCGTGCGGCTCGGGCAATTTCGAGCTGTACTGGCTGCAGGACCACCCCGACGACGAGTGCAACCTGATGCTGGTGCCGTTCCTCTCGGTCTACGACGACAAGACGGCGCGCGAAGTTCGCGGCCAGAGCTGGGCGAACGAGAACCAGATCGTCGCGGAGCTCACCGGCCCGAACGGCTACATCGCGCAGTTCGGCGACAAGATCACCTTCAACCGCTTCAGCGGTCTGCCTGAAAGGAAGGTGCGCTGATGCACGGTTCCTCGCGCCCAACGCCGCGCCGCGGCTTCTCGCTCGTCGAGATGCTGCTCGCGGTCTTCATCCTCGGCATCGGCGTGATCTCGATCGCGGCGCTCTTCCCCGCCGGCATCGCGCTGCAGCGGCAGGCCGCCGACGACCTGATCGGCCCCGTGGTCGCGCAGAACGCCTTCGCGACGATCCGCTCGAAGCTCTCGCAGAACGATTTCGGACGCTTCGAGGACTTCAGTCTTCCGCGCTACACCGCGTCGACCGCGAACAACGCCGGCGTCCCCCAGGCTCCCGGCGACTGGGGCTGGATGCGCCCCGGGTTCCTCTTCGGCACGGCCGCGAACACGACGGATGCTGGCACGATCGACGTCTTCAGCTCGCAGTTCACCCGGCAGAACCTCGACACGCAGATCCCGCCGTTCGCACCGGGAAACAAGGCGACCGAGATTCCCGGCGGAGGGGAACTGTTCGGGATTCCCTACAACCTCTCGAAGTACCCGCTCTACGCGATCGCGGCGTCCGGCGCCCCGATCCCGGCCGACGCGGTTTCACAGCAACTGATCGAGCCGGTCGTGATGTTCACGCAGGCGGAGCGGTCGTTCCCGCAGGGCCGTGCCAACTATGGCGCGCCGACCGGCGTGACCACCGTGCCGACCTACTACTGGGACTGCATGTTCCGCCGCAACGGCGGCAAGGTGCAGGTCGCGGTGTTCGTGTACCGCGTGACGGCGTCGGGCGGCGAGCCGCGGCCGTATGCGACTGCGAGCCTCGATTCGACGCTGATCGGCACTCCGCCGGCCAACAGTTTCCCAGCGGTCTCCGATCCGACGCAGACCCCGCCGGTTCCGGCCCTCTATCGCGCGCCGAACCTCGGAACCAACACCTCGTGGCCGAACCGGACCGCGGCGGCTTCACCGCTCGACGAGATTCCGGGCACCGCGAACTCCTCGCCCTTCGGCGGCGCCGCGATCTGGGACGACTGGCAGACTCCAGGCGCCTGGCTGATCGACAACCATGGCGTGATCCATCGCGTGCTCGTCGGTCGCCGCAACGCGAACGACGGTCCGGTGAAGCTGACGCGGCCGATCCCGCAGCATCCGCGCGCGCCGGTCTACGGCGTCTATCCGAACGGCAACGCCGATCCGAGCCGCTTCATCTCGTCGGTCTGGTTCGTCCCGGCCCGCGATCGCAACGGCAATACGCTGACGCCCGTGTACGCGGCGGTGGAGGAACTGTGATGTCGCGAGCCGAGCCCGGAACTCCGGCACTTGACCGCCTGCGCGCGCGCGCGGCCTTCACGCTCACCGAGCTGCTGATCGCGGTCGGCGTGCTCGTCGTCGTGATCGTCGCGTCGGCGCAGATCTTCGCGTCGGCGAGCAAGGTCTCGGCGGTCGCCGAGGCGAACGCGGATCTCCTGCAGACCGCGGCCGCGATCGAGTCGCAGGTCCGCGCCGACTTCGAGAACCTTCCGAAGAACGGATTCCTCGTTCTGCAGCAGGTCGAGGTGAACCCGCCGGGCGGCACCACGAGCCCCGATCCCGACCTTCCGACCGCGGAGATCCGCGCCGATCAGGTCGCGTTCTTCACCCGCGGCGTGCGGACGACGACGCAGTACACCGGTTCGCAGAACGTGCTTGCGATCAACGGCGTCGCCCGCGAGTGGCTGCCCGAGTCGGCGGTCGCGCGCGTCTACTACGGCCACGGCTATCTCGCGACGACGGTCCCGGTCGGCTTCGGGCCGACCTTCTACGAAGATTCGAACGCGCCGCCGGTGCCGTGGAAGTCCGGGCGCGTCGAGACCGAGCGCTGGGACACCGGACAGATCGGCGCCGCGGCGAACATCCCGCCCGTCAAGTCGAGCCAGTGGCCGCTCGTGCGGATGGCGACGCTCATGGGTACCGACGGGGTGATCAACCCGCGCTACGCGAACGCGAGCGTGAACGCTTCGATCCGCCTCTTCGCGAGCCGCAGCGTTCGCCTTGGCCCGCTGTCGACGGCGTATCCGACCGTCTACGACCCGCTCTGGACGAGCGGTCGCGTCGACATCTGCAAGTGGCAGCCCGACGACCTGTTCAGCCAGATGGCGTACCAGCCCGCTGCGAACCAGTCGGTCACAGGGATTCCGTTCCTCCAGCCGCCGAATGCGGTGTGGAGCCTTCCGTCGAGCCGCCTGCGCATGATCCAGACGCTTGCGCCGTGGGCCGTGCCCGCGACGAGCGTGAGCCCGCAGAACGGCGGGGGACAGCTGTACATCTCGTATCCGCGCGTCGAGAAGGCCGCGCTTGGAGCGGCGAAGAGCGAGCAGATGCTGTCCGCTCCGATCCTCGCGGCGAACTGCTCGAGCTTCAAGGTCGAGTGGACCTGGGCCGACGGCGTCGGTCGCGATGTCGGCGTCAACACGGGAGGCCCGAATCCGAACGCGAACGCGGGCATCGGGATGTTCGTCGGAGCACGGGCAACGCAGCCGTGGTTCGGACTCGACGTACCGTCGCTTCCGCTTGGCCAGAACGCCGTCCGACCGCTCTCGAATTTCCGCAACTGGATCGACGACGGCGCCGGCGACCTGTGGGGCACCATCGGTCTGCCTCTCGTGACCGGTCGCGGCGGCGTCAATCCGACCGACGATCTCGTGACCTCGGTCGAGGGCATCGTCAACCGGAGCAGCGATTCGACCGTCGAGAACCGCCCGGTCTGGAAGACCGGCGTCGAGCAGGGGTCGAAGCGCGTCTATCAGGCCGTCTTCGGCTTCAACCAGGACGACCCGAGCGAAGTCAACCCCGGCGCATTCGGCCGCGGCCCGTACACGCCGCTTCCGTCGGCGCTCCGCATCACCATCCGGCTCCACGATCCGCTCGGTCGGATCGAGGGCGGCCGCGAGTTCCAGTTCATCGTCGATCTGCCCAAGCGCTGACGCGCAGGGATCAAGGCAGGAGTCTTCCATGCAGGCGCAAGCCACCACCGTTCGCCGGCTCGCTCGCCGCGGCAACACGATCGTCCTCGTGACGGCGATCCTCGTGCTGCTGGTGATCATCGCGACGGCGTTCGTGAGCCGCACCAACTCCGTGCGCAACACCAGCGCGGCGCAGCAGGCCTCGGCCGGCCGCGACGGACGCGGCGAGTCGATCGGCGTCAATGTCGCCCGCGAGGTCGGCGATGCGCTGTTCGCGCGACCGGTCGATACGGCGGATCCCTTCGTCCGCACCGACAACTCGGTCAATCCGCCGGTCGCGGTCGCGAGTTCGTCGTGGCCGCGCTTCGCGCCGCCGCTCGGCGCGCAGCGGTACTCGATCGACCAGGACGTGATTCCGGCGGCCTCGGCGGCGAATCCGATCTCGGGCGACGGGTTCCCCGACTTTGCCTACAACGCGGCGCCGTACGAGACGAAGCCGTGGACCAACTGGCCCGATTCGTTCGGCGGCGGCGCGCCGTGGCCCTTCGGTCCCGGTGCGCCGAATGGCGCGCTTGTCGACGGCGGCGGCAATCCGATCGGAGACGGCAATCCGTACGGCAATCCCGGCTTCGGCGACTCGCGCTGGCTCCGCTCGACCGAGCCCGAGCGCGTGGGCGTCGACCAGAACGGCGACTTCGTCCCCGACTACTTCACCTTCAGCCACTGGTCGCACCTCTCGTGGCTGCCGACCGCGAACAACGGCTGGCGCGTGGTCGAGGACATCTCCGACATCACCAGCAGCACCATCGACAACCTCGGCGAGACCGCGACGCTCGCGACCGGACGCTTCGCGGTCGCGCTGCCCTACGAGCAGTGGCTTCCGGGCGTGTTCCCGGCGGGAGTCGCCAATGCCGGTGACTTCATCACCCGACGGCAGAACTGGTTCAACAACTACTCCGTCGCGTACTCGGATCCGCTGCAGGCGCTTCCGAACTTCTTCTCGCTGCGCGCGCTCGGCAAGCCGAGCGACGAATATCGCGCTGGCAGCTTCCGCAACGTCGTCTCGCGCACGTTCACCGACACCGACGGCGACGGCTTCACCGACAGCTTCTGGTTCCTCTCGCCGACCGGCGTGGATCGCGGCATCCGCACGGTGGTCGGCGTGTCGGTCGTCGACAACTCGGCGCTCCTGAACGCGAACGTCGCGACCAAGTTCAGTTTCGAGAACACCGCCGGCCACACGCCTGCCGATCTCGCGCTCGTGACGAGCGTGACCGAGTTCCCGCCCCTCAACAACAACGGCTCGACCGTCGGCTTCTTCGACGGGCCGGTCAACCAGCCGTCGACGAACGCGACGCAGATTCCCGCGGGCCCCGCGCTTCCGTCGCCGCTGCCGTCGTGGTGGGGCGGCGACCCGGCGCTCGAACTGTCGTTCCCGCAGGGCAACCCGCGCTTCGACCGAACGCGCTTTGGCGATGAAAATCCGTCGACGCGCCCGCTCACCTTCCTGCACGCGATCGGCATGCGCACCCCGACCGGCGGAAGCGATCCCGGCAGTCCGGCCGATGGCTTCCCGCTGATCGACGGGACGCTTCCCGCGAATGTGGTGCGCGGCGCCTTCGAAAGCGCCATCGAGCGGCAGAGCTACTTCAAGGTCGCCGGCATCGACCCCGAGCAGCCGCTGTTCGGTCTGACGCCGTTCGATTCGGCCGACGAGTTCGAACTTCGCGCCTACCACGGCAACAACTTCCCGAACGTGCTCTCGCGCTTCGAGCAGGCCATCAACATCTTCAGCCCGAACATCACGGGCGACGACGCGAACTCGTTCCAGTTCCTCCGCTCCTCGCCGCAGCGCGAGGAGTCGGACGAGTACCTCGACCAGCTCAGCGCGCGGCAGCTTCTCGTCGACAACCGCCGCAAGCTGACGATGTTCAACGGCGCGCGCAACGAGACCATGCCGCCGTGGCTCTGGCCGAGCCCGTACTACGAGGAGACCCGGAACTATCTCAATCCGGGTGGCCCGGTCCCGGCGATCGCCGACCCGAACTACGCGGCGTTCCAGGATGCGAACGAGGCCGAGTACGCGCGGCAGAAGCAGAAGATCGACCTTCGGCGGCCGATGTTCGTCGATGCGAACGGAGCGCCCCAGCTCGTCCGCAATCCGTTCCTCGCGCTCCAGTGGCGCAACGACATGATCCGCGTGCTCGAGCAGTCGCTCGCGCGCAATCCGGCGCCGGGCGTGTTCGAGAGCTACTACGGTCCGACGGACCGCGACTACCGCCGCACCCGCAGCATGGTCGCGAGCCTCGCCGCGAACCTCGACACCGCGAGTGACGAGCCGCAGACGCTCGGGACCTCGGGCGTCGCGATCGACCGGCCGCTCTACCCGAGCGCGCCGCAGCAGGATCCACCCGGCTACTTCCCGCCGACCACCGACGCGGTGCCGGATCCGTACAACACCAACCAGTTCTACCTCGGCCTCGAGAAGCAGCCCTTCATCACCGAGGTCTTCTTCGGCATCGTGTATCCGAAGAGCGACTTCAACGAGAACGAGTGGAACCAGCAGATCACCGCCGCCGGCAACGCGCCGACGGTCCCGCCGTCGACCTCGCTCCCGACGGGCCCGAACGGCGTCGATGATGGCGGCGAGAACTTCGTCGACTCGACGAGCCCGCCGACCGCGATCATCGCCGTGCAGATCGCGAATCCGTACGACACGCCGGTGTCGCTCGGCGACTTCCGCATCCAGTGCTTCGGGCAGACCTACAGCTTCGCCGTCGGCGGACTTGCCGCCGGCTACGGCCCGAATCCGGTGCTGCCGCCGGCGACCCTCGGCAAGCCGAGCACGGCGATCGTGTTCGCGGTGGCGAACGGCGTCGTCGGCGACTACGCGACCGGCGACTTCAAGAAGGCCGTCCTCGACTTCTTCGACATCGAGAAGGGCGAGTGGACGGGCAGCAACCTCGTGCAGGAGGACCGCGACTCGGACGGCCTGATCGAGTACGCGACGCTCTACGACGCGCGCGGCAACCTGAACAGTTCGCCCGCCGCCGATCCGCAGGACCGCACGCTCGTCTTCGATGCGACCGGCTCGTGGAACGTGAACCTGCAGTGGCCGAACGGGTCGAACAACACGACCTACAACACGACGACCGGCCAGCCCGTGCAGCTGCTGCGCAACATCACGCCGCCGCCCGGCGTCGGCGGCGGTCCGATCTCGATCCTCGTGGATCGCTTCGACAACAGCCTGACCGGCCCCGAGGTCAACTTCGCCGAGGAGATGAACCGCCTCTTCACCGACGCGCAGTTCATCCCGCCGGAGAAGCGATACGTCTACGACGTCGACCAGTCGCGGCGCTACATCGCGGGCGTCCGCATCAAGGACAACGACTTCTACATGACCTGGTGCCGCGCGAGCCGCGTCTGGGCGTGGGATGTCGACACGTGGGACCAGCCGACCGTGTCGCTCGACGACAAGGTGATCTCGGCGACCGAGCTCTCGCCGCGCTACGTCTTCAGCATGGCGACGGCGCCCGTTCGTGCCGAGCGGCAGTGGGAGGGCGTCGCCAACAACGGTGCGCGTCAGAGTGGCCCGCAGGGCTACAAGGGCGACTGCTGGAAGGTCGGCCAGGACCCGGACGGCGACCTGACCGGCGCCGGACGCTGGGCGAATTTCGTCTTCGTCGACGCCTACGGCCGCACCCTTCGCGGCAAGCCGGTGTTCTTCACGAACCTCGTAGTGCTCGCGGAGAACGGCACCGAAGTGATCTCGTCGCCGGGCGGCGTCGATCCGATGCCGTTCCTGCCTGCGCTCGGGCTTCCGGACGGAAACGTCGGGTTCCGCTTCTCCGAGGCGCGTGGAGCCGTCGAGTTCCAGGGCGCGACCTACGAGTGGATGACGGGCAACAAGGGTTGCCGGGCCGCGGACTGGGCGCGCTTCAACGATGTCGAGACCGCTCGCATTCCGTTCCAGATGACGCAGCGCGACACCGACTTCGAGCAGATCGGCGAGGTGCTCGACGTCTTCCTCTGGGGCCACGTGTTCCAGAACTGGGGCAACAATCCGACGACGCTCCGCACCTTCTCCGAGATCATGCTCGACGACGATCCGGACAGCGAGTTCTATCCAGGCGAGGGCGTCTGGGTGAACCGGCTGCACATCCGTCTGCCGGGCGAGCTCGCGAACGACGATCCGGGCGTCGCGATCCTCGGCTCGCGGTTCGACGCGGCTTCGACGACCGTTCCGCCGACGCCGAAGGCTGGCTACGCCGCGTACCAGCCGGCGCTGCCCGCGGGCGTCGGCTTCCTCGAGGCGCTGACGATCGACGGACCGGGACGGAACTCCTTCGACCGCAATGCCAACAGCGCGTACGAGCAGGTGGCCCTCGGCAACGCGAACACCGATGCGGCGCTCGCCGAGACGCGGCGCTTCCGCCTCGCGTCGGGATTCGGCGGCGGCCTGACGCCGGGACTTGTGAACCTGAACACCGCGCTTCCCGAGACGCTGCAGGCGATGCCGCTGCTCACGCGGCTTCCGAAGACCGGACAGGGCTCGCCGTACTCGCAGCTGCCGACCGCGATCCGCGCCTACCGCGACCGTGATCCGGCGATCGCGAGCGGCGGCCAGTTCCTCGCGAGCGCACCGGGCGTCGTGTCGATGGACGCGTGGCCGAGCTACGCCGACCGCGGCCTCACGCCGCCGCAGGTGACCTCGAGCGGCATCGTCTCGAGCTTCCCGAACGGTCAGCCGCGCTTCTTCCCCGGCATGCGTAACGAGCGAGGGTTCGCCACCATCGGCGAGCTCGCACTCCTCGCGCGTCCGGCGGCCGACGGCCCGTTCCCGGGCGCGCGCAACGCCTACAGCGTGCGCTGGCTCGGCGTCGACCCGTACGTCGACTTCTCGTCGGGTTCGTTCGGCGACTACACCACGGGCTACGCATGGTCGACCGACCGCACGAACTCGCGTCCGCGCCAGCTGCCCGCCGACATCCTGAACGGGATCGGCGCACCGACGAATGTGCCGCTCAAGGCGATCGACGAGCCTCTCGGCGATGTCGAGGATCTCAACCTCCTCTTCAAGGGCATCTCGAACCTCGTCACCACGCGCAGCGACGTGTTCACCGTCTACCTCCGGGTGCGGCAGGTGAAGCAGAATCCGGTCACCGGCCTCTGGGACGGCACGAACCGCGACCTGATCGTCGACGACTCGCGCTACGTGATGGGGATCGACCGGAGCAATGTCAACAGCCCGGGCGGCATGCCGAAGATCCTGTACTTCCAGAAGTGCCCGAACTGACGGGTGCGGACGGTTCAGGCGCCGGCGAGCGCTGCGGCCGCGGATGAACCCGCGACGAAGCCGCTCGCCCAGGCCCACTGGAAGTTGAAGCCGCCGATCCGGCCGTCGACATCGAGGATCTCGCCTGCGAGGTGGAGCCCCGGCGTCACGCGCGATTCCATCGTGTCGAGCCGGAGTTCCGAGAGCGGCACGCCGCCCATCGTGACCTCGGCGTAGGTGAATCCGCGGTCGCCTTCGATGCCGAGCTCGTGCGCGACCACGCTGCGCGCGAGGCGGCGGCGGTCGTCGCGCGGCAGCTGGCGGAGGCTTCCGGTCGGGTCGATCGCTGCGGCCTCGCAGAGGGTCCGCGCGAGACGCTCGGGAAGGCGGTCGCGCAGGAAGGCGAGCGGCGAGGCAGCGCGGCTTGCGACGAGCGCGGCGTCGAGCGTCTCCTCGTTCTCGCCGGGCATGAAGTTCGCGACGAGCCGCGCGCGCGGGTCGTCGAGCATCGCGTCGCGCCAGTAGCGGCTGATGTCGAGGGCGCAGGGGCCGGAGAGCCCGAAGTGCGTGCAGAGGAGCGAGTTCGTGAACTCCTTCAGCGTCTTCCCGGTCGGGCCCCTCAGGATGAGCGTTGCGGGGGCGGCGAGGCCCGAGAGACCCCGCAGCGGATGCGTGCCCGGCAGGATCAGCGGAACGAGCGCGGGGTGGACGCGCTCCGTGACGGTGTGGCCGAGCGCGCGCGCGAAGTCGTAGCCGGCGCCGTCCGAGCCCGACTTCGGCAGCGCGCGGCCGCCGGTCGCGAGGACGACGCGCGGCGCCGCGATCGCGCCCCAGTCGCCGCGGACGACGAAGCCGCGTTCGGGCGCGCGTTCGATTGCGGTGACGCGGCGCGGGTGGCGGATCTCGGCGCGGGCCGCGCGGGCGGCCGCGAGCAGCGCGTCGAGCACGGTGTGCGCGTCGTCGGTGGTCGGGAAGAGCTTGCCGGTGTCCTCGCGCTTCAGTTCGACGCCGAGCTCTTCGAAGAAGGCGACGGTCTCGTCGACGCCGAAGCGGCGGAGGACGTTGCGGATCGCAGCGGGCGAGCTGCCCGCGTAGGCGCGCTCGTCGACCGCATGGTGGGTCACATTGCACCGCCCGCCACCGGCGACGAGGATCTTCGCGCCGATGGTGCGGGCGCCGTCGAGCGCGATCACGCGCGCGCCCGCGCGGCCGGCGTGGATCGCGGCGAACAGCCCGGCCGCGCCCGCGCCGACGACGACGAGATCGGTGCGTTCGGCGGATGGCTGGTCGGTCGCGTCAGGCACGCCCGGTCACTTTCCCGACGGCTTGAGCGTCACGACCTGCTCGAGCGTCCGGGCCTTCTCTGCGCGGTAGGCGACCTTCACCTCGCCGCCCTCCGGGCCTTCCGCGTAGAAGCGGATGAGGCGCGCGCCGCGCGACGGGATGCCGCCCTCGAGTTCGACGATGCGCGGGGTCTCGTGGTCGGGCGAGAAGCTGGTGTCGAAGGCGCGTGCGGCGGTTCCCGAGGCGGAGATGCTGACGCCATCGGCCGGCGTGAGGACGACGCGGTCGGGGACGCCGGATCGCGTCTCGGCCGCGCGCGCGGTGCGGGTCGGGATCAGCGCGTCGTTGCGGATCTCGACGGTGACTTCGAAGAGGCGCGGGGAGATCGCACGGACGGTGGTCGCGCCGAAGGCGACGCGCGGCATCTGCTCGGCGTGGAAGATGGTGAACGCCGCGTTGCGGTGGCATTCCTCCTCGAGCATCCACGAGGGTGGGATGCGCGAGGCCCACTTGTTGGTGCCGCCGACGAGGATGCGGCCGAAGGTCGGATGGTCGCGTTCGACGAGCGGCGCACGCGTCTCGTTGAAGAGGAGGTGGCGGCGCCAGCGCTCGGTGCGCGCCGCGTCGGGCGCGCTGCCGTTCTGGGTGATGCGGAGCTCGGTCCAGAGCTCGTTGGTGAAGCTGACGACACCGAGGCTCTCGGAGAGCCAGTTCACGAAGCCGCCGCGCACCGGGTAGAGGTCGGAGTGGATGACGAGCGAGCGGTAGCCGGGCAGCATCTCGACGCCGAGGTTCGCGATCGCGTCGTAGACGCGGCGGTCGCCGGCGTAGGCGTTCTCGCGGTTCGGGCTGCCGGGCCCGCGGAGGATCATGCCGCCGGTGTTGTGGTAGGCCTGCCCGGCCGCGATGTTCGGGCGCGAAAGGATGAAGCGCGCGACCGCCTCGGTCTCCGGGTAGGAGAGCGGCCAGTCGCCGGCGCCGCCCTGGACATGGTCCGGGTGCCAGTCGGCCGGGAAGTTCCGGTTCATGTCGTAGCCGCCGGGGCCGTCTTCGTTGACCGAGCCGTCGCCGTCGTTGTCGATCCCTTCCATGCCGACCATGATCCAGTCGCCGCGGCGGATGGTGCCGTCGGCGCGCTGCTCAGGCGCGACCGGTTCCATGAGGTTCGGGTCGAGCTCGCTGCGGCGGTGGGTGCCGTTCGGATCGGGGCGCCACATCATGCCGATCGAGCCGTCGCCATCGAGGTCGTCCGGGCCGTCTTCATCGGCGGCGCCGTCGCGGTCGTCGTCGGTCGGCTTCATGCCGGTGCGCGAGGAGTGCGGGCTGTTCTGGTTCTCGAACCAGTTGGCGCGGCCGTCGGCGTTCACGCAGGGCACGAAGTAGAACGCGACGCGGTCGAGGAGGTCCGTGATCTGCGGATTCCTGCCGTACTGCTCGACGAGGTACCACGCGGTGTAGAGGACGGTTTCGGTCGCCTGGACCTCGTTGCCGTGGATGTTGCCGTCGATGTACATCGCCGGCTTCTCGGTGTCGGGGCCGGTCTTCGGGTTGTTGAGGACGAGGACGAAGATCGGGCGGTCGAAGGTGGAGCGCCCGATCTCGACATAGGTGAGGAGTTCGGGATGCGCGGCGGCGAGCGCCTTCGATTCGTCGACGACCGTCGGGAAGTCACGGAAGTGATCGAAGCGGAGGTCGGACTTCGATTGCACGCGCTGCTGCGCCGCGGCGGGCGCGGCGAGGGCGAGGAACGCGAGCGAGGTCGTTGCAAGGATGCGGGTGCGGGCGCGCGTCATCGGGCGGCCTCCGGTACGGCGGTGCGGCGGGTGATCGGGCCTTCGAACGGTGCGGTGACGGAGATGTCGACGGGGCCGTCGCTGCGGACGGTCCAGTCGAAGTCGCGCGAGCGGCCGGGGGCGAGGCGGTCGATCTTCTCGACGGGGCGGCCGTCGAGCACGGCGTCGGGTGCGAGGGCGAGGCGCACGACGATCGGCGGAACGACGCCGGTGACGCGGCCCATCTCGGTCACGGTGGGGAGGGTGCCGGTGTTGGTGACGCGCAGCGTGATGCGCGTCAGGCCGGAGGCGAGGCGCGTGACCTGCGGATCGGAGACCTCGAGCTTCGGCTGCTTCTCCGCGAGCGCGACCACGAAGTTCGCCGAGGCGCCGGCGAGCGCGGTCGTTTCGGAGGCGGTGGGGCTTTCGCGGAAGAACGGCGCGAAGCCTCCGATCTCGACCTCGCCGAGCGTCGGATGGCTGAACGCGCGCCACGGCGCGAAGCCGCGGCCTTCCGCGAGCGTGTCGGAGACGGCGAGCCACGCGGCTTGTTCTCCGTCGCCCGTTTCGGGCGGCGGCGGCGTGCCTTCGGGTGGTGGCGGCAGGCTCGGGCGCGCGAAGCCGTTGGCGGCGACGGCGGCGATGCCGCGGTGGTTCGCGAGCCAGAGGACGAACGAGCCGGCGAGGTCGGCCGAGTTCGAGCGCTCGATCTTCGTCGAGTCCTTCCAGACCTTGGCGAAGTCGCGGTAGAGGCCGTGGTCCTCGGCGAGGTAGACGAGCGGCGTGCGGCCGGTCGAGTCCTTGTCCTTGGTGTCGGGGAACGCGGCGAGCGTGTCGTGGCGGCCGAATACGACCGCGACCGTGATCGCCGGGTGGTCGCGCACGAAGCGCGCGAGCGCCATCGTCTCGGGCTCGCTCAGCGGCATCGGACCGGCCTCGGGTGCAAACTCGGGCCAGCGGTGCGGAAAGTTGCGGTCGAGGTCGACGCCGCCGGGGCCGTCTTCTGCGATGCGGCCGTCGCCGTCGCTGTCGAGACCTTCGGTGAAGATCTCGTGCGTCGCGCGCTCGCCCTTGTCGCCGTTGGCGGCGCGGACGATGCGCGGGTCGACGGAATCGGCGAGGACGCTGGCCGGGCGTCCCGGCGGGGCGGGCCGGCGGATGGTGGTGATGCGGCCGTCGCCGTCGAGGTCGCTCGGACCGTTCTCGTTGCGCTCGGCATCGCGGTCGTCGTCGACCTCGCGGGCGTTCGTCGCGACGGGGACCTTTCGCGCGATCGCCGCGGCGCGGGCGTCGGGATTTGCGAGGGCGACGAGGTGGAAGCGGACCCGGTCGAGGAGACCGGCGTTCGTGTTGGCCGGGTCGGTGCTGGCGGCGAGCCTCTGGAGCGCTTCGGCGGTCGCGAGCACCTGATCCGGCGAGGCGAGCTGCACCGCGTCCATGCCGCCGATGACGAGGATCTCCGGAACCTTCGCGGCGCGGTCGACGGGGCCGATCGAGAGGAGGAGCAGGGGGCGGCCTTCGCGCGAGGCGCCGATCTGGACGACCTCGGCGCGGGCGCCGGCCGCAGACGCGATTCCGAGCAGCCGGGTTCCGATGAGGTCGGGGTCCGCGAAGCCCTCCGGCGCGAGCGTGCCACGCGTTGCGGGAGCGAGCGGCGGCGGTTGGGATGGCGGATCGTCGGCAGCGGCGGCAGGGGCCGCGGCGATCGCGCAGAGGAGCGTCAGCGAGAGTGCGACCGCGATGGGGGCGCGGCGACGGTTCGGTCGGAGCATTTGGGCAGGATAGCGGTGGGAAGGTGCGGAAACGGTCGGAGGTTCGGTGGGTCGGCGCGTGGGTGCGGGTTCCGGTGTGGGTTCGGGTGCGGGCCGAGGCAGGTTGGATCCCGACCCCACGCCGCTCCCGCGGTGCCTGGCACGTGCCAACCGGGGCCAGGCACCGGTTGGCACGTGCCAGGCACCGGCTCCGCTACCCTTCGCGACCATGCCGTCGACCGACCCCGCACCCATCGCAGTCGTGCAGGATGGCGTGCGACTTGGCTATGCCGTGCCCCGCGTGCTGGCCGCGCGCGGTCGACTTGGCGTGATGCTGACCGATTGGTGGAGTCCGCCCGGCTCGTGGCAACGACTGGTCGCGTGGGCAGCGAGTCGCCGCAGCGAGTCGCTCGGGCGACGCATGGCCGGGCGTTGGGCGAGCGGGATCCCCGCCGACCGGGTTCGGTCGTGCCCGATCCGCGCGCTGCGGATGCAGCTGTCGCGGAAGCGATACGCGACGCACGAGGACTTCTTCGCAGCCGTCGCGGACGAGATGGCCGAGTGGCAGATTCGACAGGATCTCCGCGGCTCGCGCGGAGCGTTCGGATTCGTGCGGAACATCGCCCCGAAGTTCCTCGACGCGTGCCGTTCCCGGGGTCTCCGGATCGTCGTCGATCAGATGATCGCGCCGGCGCTCGAGGAATCGAGGCAGGCTGCGCTGCAGTCCTCGCGCTGGCGCGGATGGGAGGAGGATCTTCCTGCGAATCACGAACTCGTCGCCGCTCGCGAGCGCGCGACCTGGGAGCGTGCCGATCGCATCACCTGCGCAAGCGAGTACGTTCGCACTGGCCTGATGGCGGCTGGCGTCGCTCCCGAGCGGATCGTCGTTTCGCCCTATCCGATCGATGCCGCGCGATTCGCCTTCGTCGAGCGCCGAGGACGAACTGGTCCGCTTCGCGTCGGTTGTGTCGGCCACGTCTCGCTGCGCAAGGGCGCGCCGTGGTTCCTCGAGGTGGCCCTGCGCGTGCCGGAGTCGGTCGCGACCTTCGAGTGGGTCGGCCCGGTGCTGCTGCGCGACGACGCCGCGGCGCGGATGCGCGAGAGGGTGCGCCTCACCGGCGCGATCCCGCGCAGCGAGGTCGCGAAGAGACTGGCCGAATTCGATGTGCTCTTCTTTCCGACGACCTGCGAGGGTTCGTCGGTCGCGCTGCTCGAGGCGATGGCCAGCGGGCTCCCGATCCTGACCACGCCGAACAGCGGCACCGTCGTCGAGGACGGCGTCGAGGGATTCGTGTGCGGATACGACGAGACCGAGCGGTTCGTCGATCGCGTTCGCATGCTGGCGTCCGATGCTTCGATGCGGCTCGAGATGGGGCGACGGGCGCGCGTGCGCGTCGAGCGGGAGACCGAGGATGCGTTTGGCGACCGACTGCTCGCGGCGTTCGGCGCATCGCGGACTTGACCGGTCGCGTCGAAGACGTCACGCCACGCTGCCCGAGTAGCAGCTTCCCGAAGAGATGCTCTTCGAAGCCCATGGGATGGTCGCGATGTCTTCCTCGCTGAGCGGTTCGCAGAGTCGTGCACGCCAGACACCGGGATCGACCCAGGCGCGGCGCACATCGAGATTGACGAGAGGCCACCGCTGGCCGTAGTCGCAGTGCTGGCGCGCGCTCGACCACTCCCAGTCGCTCGCGAACGCGACCATGCCGGCGTCGACCGGGTTCCGCTCGATGTAGACAAGCGCGTTGATCGAATGCGTCTCGCTCATCACGTCGGAGTAGAAGCGACCCTCCCAGTTCGATCCGTGCGAGCCGCGCCGACGGTTCAGGTGCTCGGAGTACGCGCGATGCGCCCTGCCGAAGCACTCGGAGAGTGACTTCATGAAGTTCGGCACGGCCACGAAGTGGACATGGTTGTCCATCAGGCAGAAGCCGGCGATCCGCGTGCCGGAGGAGCGGCTGTAGCGATCCACGAGCGCGAGGTAGTACCTGCGGTCGGTATCGCTCTCGAACAGCACCTGCCTGTGGTTGCCGCGGTGTGCGACGTGGTGCGGAAACCCAATCTCGACGGTCCTTCTCTTCCTTCCCATGGTTGCCTTCCTTTCGCGGGGGAGGCTACGGCCGGGAATGGGTCGATCCGGAAAGTGCGCACGTTTTTCACGTCGATCGGGATGGTGCCTGGCACGTGCCAACCGGTGCCTGGCACCGGTTGGCACGTGCCAGGCACCGATGGGGGGAGCGGGAGGGAGAGGGGCGGCCGTCGCGCGAGCCCACCCCGGCGTCGCCCCGGCGTCGCCCCGTGTCGCTCCCCTCACAGCTCCGTGTTGATCTTCGCCTGCTCCAGCATGTAGAGCCCGATCAGCCAGTTCTCCGCGAGAACCGGGTCCACCACGAACGCCCCCTCGACCGAGCCGAAGTTGAGCGTGTGGCGCTTCCAGCCCTTCATCTCGTTCGCGAGGCGGACCTCGATCGCGTCGTACGGAGTCGGCGGGATGCCGATGCAGCAGCCGTCCCACTGGTTCAGCATCACCAGGCACTCGCTCGCCGTCGGCGCGATGAGTGGAAACGCGAGGTATCCCGAGATGCGCACATGCTTTCCGGAGAGGAACGCGATGCGCGCGGGGATCTTCGCCTCGCCGAGGCGCGGCACGTACGAGTCCTGCGCGCTCGAAAGAAACTCCCATGAGACCTCGTACGGAGCCGCCACGCTGCCCTCCCCGCGCACCGTCCACGCGTCGTCGACGGAGATCGATCCGTCGCTGAGCCGCAGGAACTTGCTCGGCGTGATCTCTGCGTGCGGCACCGTGGGGATCTCGGGGCTGAACTCGCTCGCGCCTTCGAGAAGTTTCGGATCGGCCGGCTTCTCCGCGCTCGGCTCGGGCTTCGCGTCGTCCGGCTTCACCGCTGGCGCTTCGGTCGGCGCCGGGGTGGTCGCGACGGCGGGCTGCGTCTCGGCGGTCGTGGTCGGCGCGTTGGGCGCCGCAGCCGTCGGCGTCGGCAGCACGGTCGGCGGTGAGGGTTCCGGCGAACCTTCGGACGAAGCCGAAGCCGAAGACGGTGTTTCCTCGTCGGACGCGCGCGGAGTCGTCGTCGGCGCGGCCCGGTCGTCCTCGATGACTCCGGTCAGCGCGTCGCGTTCCGCCGCCGGTGGCTGGAAGATCACGATGATTCCACCGAGGAGCAGCAGGGCGACGATCGTCCAGACGACCTTCATCGGAACCTCCGGATCAGCCGATGGGCCTCAGGTTGCGAGCGACGCCCGTTCGATAGGCGAGGATCGCGGGGACGAGACCGGCCGCTGCGGCGAGCAGGGTGGTTCCCATCGCGACGATGATCGCGAGCCGCGGCTCCACCTTCGACTCGATGGCGAGGCCGTAGGCGTCGCCGAGCCACCGCGTCACGACCACGAGCAGGACGGCGGCGAGGAATGCGCCGATGACCGATCCGACGAGTCCGACGAGCGTGCTCTCGGTCAGCACCAGCCAGAAGATGCGCGGCCGACTCGCGCCGAGGACGCGCAGGATCGCCACCTGCCGCCGACGCTCGCCCATCGAGTTGATCATCGAGAGGAAGATCGCGACGCCCGCCGAGATCAGCGTCGCGGCGGCCATCGCGACGAAGAGGATGTCGACGCTCCAGACGATCGACAGCAGCCGCTGGATCTCGTTCGCCGGCTGCGCGACCGTCACCGTCGGATCGCGGCGAAGCCGCTCGTACTGCGAGATGAGCGCGGGCGGCGCGCTGCGCGGGTCGCGCGACGGCAGGCGGATCAGAACGCCCGTCACGAGCCGGTCCTCGGGCACGAGGTCGGCGGCGGTCACCGTCTTGTGGACATGGTCGCGTTCGAAGCGGTCGTGTGCGTGCAGGATCCAGCTCGACTCGAGGTTCGTGAAGAGCGCGCGGTCGTGCGCGGTCATGGTCGGCTCGAGGATGCCGACCACCTCGAACTCGTACTCCTTGTGCACGTGCCCGTGGTCGTCGATCCCTTCGCGCGACTTGCCCGAGCCGTGCGTCAGCAGGATCCGCGAGCCGATGCGCAGCCGGGTCTCGCGCGCCATGGCGGCGCCGAGCACGACCTCGAAGTTCTTCTCGAAGTTCCGACCCTCTGCGAAGGTCCAGCCCGAGCCGTCGCCGACCGGGTCGAACTCGGTGAGGAACCCCGGCACGGTGGCGACCACGGGGAAGCCCTCGTAGCTGTCGCCGACGGCGGTCGGGATGAACATCGACCACGGGAACGACTGCTTCAGTGCGGCGAGCCGCTCTTCGGAGATCGGACCACGCGGCGGATTGGCGTAGAACAGGCCGTTCAGCACCGAATCGAGCGGGCTGCCGTCGTTCGAGACGAGCATGTGCACGTTGCCGGTGCCGCGGGTGAAGGTGCGCTCGCCGGCCGACTTGAGCGACAGGATCGTGAGGAGCAGCCCCGCGCTGATCGCGACGAGGACCACCACGATCACGCTCGACGAGAGGCGCGTCTGCAGCGAGCGGAGCACGATCGTCAGGTCGCTCATCGCGCCACCTCCGCCAGCATGCCGCCCTTGATCAGTCGTTCCCGACGCTCGAAGTGCGACTCGAGCGACGGGTCGTGCGAGACGACGAGCAGCGCCGCACCCTGCTCGCGGCAGGCGTCGCGGAGGACGCGCACCGCGTTGACCGCGTTCTCCGGGTCGAGCGATGCGGTCGGCTCGTCGGCGAGGACGAGCGCGGGGCGCGCGGCGAGCGCGCGCGCGACCGCGACGCGCTGCTGCTGCCCGACCGAGAGCTCCTCGACCTTCGCGTCGAGGCGGTCGATCCCGAGCGAGCGCAGGAGGCCCTCGGCGCGGGCCGTCCAGTCCGCCTTCGGGGCATCGCTCATCAGGAGCGCGACCAGCACGTTCTCGAGTGCGCTGAAGCCCTGCAGCAGGTGAAAGGTCTGGAACACCATGCCGATCGAGCGGCCGCGGAAGCGGTCGCGCGCGGAGCCACGGAGGCCGTGGATGTCGGTACCCGCAACCCGGACGGAGCCCGACGAAGGCTCGAGCAGCCCGGCGATCAGCTGGAGCAGCGTGCTCTTCCCGCTGCCCGAACTGCCGACAAGCAGCATCTCCTCGCCGGCGTCGAGTCGAAGATCGGGCACGGCCACGGTGTAGGGCGCGGCGGAGTCGTTTCCGTAGCGGAAGTGGAGTCCGCGGATCTCGAGCGCCGGAAGCGGACTCGCATGCGTCGGGTCGCCTTGTGCCATGAGGCGGAGACTGTATCCGAGCGTCCGAGCGCGGGCACGGGGGGCGCGGGTTCCGCGGTATCGTCGCGGGATGTCCCGCATCGCCCCCTTTGCTCTCGCGGGAATCATCGTGGCGGGCTGCAGCGGTCGCGCGTCCGCTCCCGAGACGCAGCAGGCCGGCACCTCGCTTTCGCAGGATGCGGTGCTCCGGTACGCGGCGTGGCCGAGCCACCTCGAGGCGATCGTCCTTTCCGTCGACGGCCGAGAGCGCACCGATCCGCTCGCCGTGGTGCGCGCGGCGGGTTGGGCTGGCGGGCCGATCAGGGTCGAGTACCGCGCGCCCGATTCCGAGCCGGCGCTGCGTGTCGCCGAGACCTCGGAATTCGCGATCGAAGGCGAGTCGCGCCTCTGGCGCCGCACCTTCGTCGTGCGCGGCCTCGGGAGCGGCCGCGAGCTTGCGCTGATCGTTCCCGTCGCCACCTCGCGGGGCGAGCCGCTCGCAGCGTCGGTCAACGGAGCGCCGCTCGTCGCCGGATTCGGCGAGACCGAGCAGCGCGTGCCGCTCGCGCGCGACGAGGCGACACGGATCGAACTCCGCTGGCGACCGAAGGGCGTCGAGTGACTGCGCGTCCGGCGCGTGGGTAAAAAGTCGAACGGGCCGCGTCTCCGCGGCCCGTCCGTCTCTGGTTCGGCCCTCCCTCACTTGTGAACGGGTCGCTCCCTCAAGCGCCCGCTCGTCCTGTCCGGCGCGGCAGTCCCCTCAGACCGCCGTGCCCTTCGGTCGCGCGCTCCCTCAAGCGCGTGACCAGCCCTATGGAGCCGTATTCGCCGGCTTTCGCCGGCATTCCCTTTCCCAGAATCCGTTCCCGCCTAGGCTCTGTCTGACGGATCGCTGGGCTTCAATCCGCCCGGCATCCCGGCTGGCTTTGTCGGGTTCAACTCGCTGTATCGCTGCGGATACAGCTTCGTCTCCCCTCCTCGCCATCCGGGCGCCGATGCGGATTTCGGGCCTTCAGCCATCCGTCAGACAGAGCCTCGGAGCGGGTTGTTCGGTCGGTGTCCGCGGGCCGGCCGTTCCCCGGTCCGCGGGTGAGTCGCATCGTTTCCTTCGAAGCCGGGGGAGTCACTCCCAGCCGTTCGCGCCGCCGTCCTGGCCTTCCTCTTCCTCGACGCGGCGGTTCTTGTCGCGGTTCGACTGCTCGATCATCCGGCGCAGGTAGGCGTTCTCGCGGCGGGTCGCCTCGAGGTCGAACACGAGGTACTTGACGCTGAGTCGCAGGTAGTCGAGCGCGTCCTGGAGTTCCTTCACGGACGACTGCACGCGCTCGCGGCGGACCGCGGTCGCGTCCGCGGCGTCGGACGCGCCGTTCTGCTGCGCGCCGGGAAGTTCCCGAATGCGCTCGAGGATCTGGTTCATCTTGTCCTGGAAGCTGATCTCGTCCATGTCCTTCTCCTCTTCTGATGTGTGTTCCGTCGCGTTGCCGCGTCGTGCCACACCCATCGCAACCTCCGTGCCAAGGGAGGTCGTGGATCGATGTCCACCCGTGTTGCATGCGTCGAGCGCCGGGGCGTTGTTCCGGAATCGCGCGCGGCCGCTGCGAAAGCGCCGCGTTTTCCGGCCGAAGCGGAACGACCGGCACGATCGAGCCGCCGGCCGGATGTCCCGGCAGACGCATCTGTACCGCCTGTTGCAACGATGCAACAGCGATGCATCAGCGGCGGACACCATCTGCGCACCGTCGTGGGGCGCGCGAGCGAACCGCCTGCCGGTAGGCGGGCAAGACAACCGCCCGCCGGTGGGCGGGCGGGCGGGTCAGGCAGTCATGTCAAGACGGCGCGCCGATCAGCGCGCGCGATCGAACTTCTGGAGGACCTGCAGGGCGGCCTTGGGGGCGTCTGCGATCAGCGCGTCGATCGGCTCGCGCCGGCGGCGGAACTCGGAGACGAGCCGATGCAGCGCGAGGTCCCGCTCGAGCGACCAATTCTTGTAGAAGACCTCGAGCTCGGTGCGGTTGAACCGGGACAGCGGATCGTCGAGGCCGCTCTGGGCGACCGCCCAGTCGATCAGTTTGGCGCTGCCGTCGAAGCGGTAGAGCGCGAGCAGGTTCTTGAGACGGCGCTCCGGCAGGAGGAACGGGTCCGTCGCCGACGGCGGCAGTTCGGCCATGGCCTGTTCAGGCTTCTTCTTGGCGATCTCGCCAAGCCATCCGCCCTCGGAGGCGACCTCGCGCGCGGCGAAGGTGTGCTCGGCCGCGCCGGTCCCTTCGCCGATCTCGAGGTCGGCGCTGCTCGCGAGAAGGGTCTTGAGCCCGGCGGAGCCAAACTTGATCCAGAGACGCTGGTCGCGTCCGCCCGGGCGGGTCAGCGACTCGACCCGGGTCACGACGCCGCCGCCCCACTCGGGGCGCTGGCGGTGGCGGACATGCATGCCTTGGGTGTAGATGGCGACGGACTTCTGCATGGTGCTTCGGCGGTTGTCGCTCGAGTTCGCCCGGGTGGCCCGAAGACGGGGGAACCGGTCTGGCCTGCCGCGCATGGTCCGGACGCGAGCGTGCGTCGGGGAATCGGCTGCGGGCCTGCGCTTCGATCGAGATGGTGACTGCGATGCGCGGGAACGCGCGGGGATGGCGGTCGGCCTGGTGGCTGAGCGGGCGGGCCGCCTCGAATCAGGTGCCGAGACGCGCGCTTCCCGAGAGATCGGGCGCGACCTGATCGCTCGAAGGGTTCGAGTCGAACGGTGTGCCGAAGCATCTACCGGAAGCGAGCGTGTCGATCGAGCGGAATCGGTCTTCGGGACAAGCGCGGCCGCGGGTTGCGCGCCGCCTCATTCCCGAACGACACCTCTCGATGCGGCGACTATAGCACAGGAATCGCCGGATCGTGCAAGTGCATTCCGCGCAGTTGGTGATTTCGCGCGCCGGTCGGGCTTCGCGGACCACGCGCCGGGTAGTCTTCCGCCGTGCCCGCCGCAGAAGGAACCGTCCGTCTCGCCTTCCTCGGCGACATCAATGGAGCGCCCGGGCGCATGGCGCTCGAGCAGCAGATGCCGACGCTCCTCGAGCGCTTCCGGCCCGACCGCATCGTCGCGAACGCGGAGAACGCCCGCAACGGCTCCGGCCTCACGCCTGAGCTCTTCGAGCAGTTCCGTCGCATGGGCGTCGATGCGTGCACCCTCGGCGACCACGCGTTTCGCGAGGCGAAGATCATCCCGCTGCTCGACGACCCGACCAAGCCGGTGTCGCGTCCGGCGAACCTCTCGGCGCGCACGCCGGGCAAGCGGATCATCCGCATCCCCGCGGACGCCCGCTGCGCGCGCGATGTCTTCGTCATCACGCTGCTCGGCCGGATCCACGTCGGAACGGTCCAGGCGAACGATCCCTTCGAGTGCGCGGACGCGATGCTCGCGGCGATTCCCGAGCGCCAGCCGATCGTGCTCGTCGAGGCGCACATGGAGGTCACCAGCGAGAAGGCCGCGCTCGCGCGCCATCTCGACGGCCGCGTCTCGGCGGTGCTCGGCACCCACACGCATGTCCCGACCGCAGACGAGCGCATCTTTCGCGGCGGCACCGCGTTCCAGACCGACGTCGGCATGACCGGCCCGCACGACTCGATCATCGGCCGCAACGTCGAGGCGGTGCTCAAGCACTTCACCACCGGCGTGCATGTGCCGTTCGACATGGGTTCGGGTGGCGAAGCCGTGCAGGGCGCGCTCGTCGAGATCGACCTCGTCACCGCGCGCGCGCGGTCGATCGAGCGCATCCACCTCGCCGCGCGCGTGCCGCAGCGGTAGCGGTCGCGCGGTTCAGTCGAAGGCGACCACGACATCTCGGCTGCGCGCCGCGCGCGTCCAACCCTCAGGGTCCGCGGGGTTTCCGAAGCCGCCGCCGCCCGGCGTCTCGACGGTGAAGCGGTCGCCAGGCGCGAACTCGAGCGAGAGCACGGCGCTTTCGCACTCGACCGCAGCACCCGCGACGATCGCCCGCTGCGTCCCGCACCGGCCGTTCGATCCGCCGAAGGCGCCTCGCGGCGGGAACAGGCGGCGGGAGCCGAAGAACGAGAGCGACACCGGCGCGAGGAACTCGTACCCGCGCACGAGTCCGTCGCCGCCGCGCCAGAGCCCGGCGCCGCCCGAGCCCTCGCGGATCCGGAACTCGCGGATCACGACCGGCGCGCGGCGCTCGAGGATGTCGACGTCGGTGAGGCGCGTGTTCGACATGTGGACATGCACCGCGCTCGCGCCGTCGGCGTGCGGGCCGGCGCCCGCGCCGCCGCCGAGCGTCTCGTAGACACCGAAGGACGCGTTTCCGAAGAGCACGTTGTTCATCGTGCTCTGGCTCTCGGCCGCGAGTCCGAGCGCCTCGACGAGGAGCGCCACGATCGTCTGGCTCGTCTCGACGTTGCCGGCCACGACCGGAGGGCAGCGCGCTGGGTCGGCTTCGAACGCGGGCGCGAGCATCGACGGGGCGACCACGAGGTCGACCGCGCGAAGCAGTCCCTCGTTCATCGGGACCGGTTCGTTCGCGAAGAGCCGCAGCGCATAGATGGTCGCCGCCTGCGTGACCGCGAACGGCGTGTTGAAGTTGCCGGGGTGGCGGTCGATAGGGCTCGAGATCTCGATGCGAAGCCGGGCGCCGTCGCTCGCGACCCGGGCGAGGATCGGCGTGCCGTCGTCGAGCATGCGGGTGACGAGGCGCGTCTCGGGCGGGTTCGCGGCGATCGCGCGCCGAATGGCCCGCTCGGCGCGCACGAGCTCGCCCTCGCAGCGCGCGGCGAACGACGCGCCGAGTTCGCGCGCGAGCGACGCGACCTGCGCGACGCCGTGACGCGTGGCGGCGATCTGCGCCTCGAGGTCGGCGAGGTTCTCGCCGGGATTGCGCGACGGATGCGGCGCGTCCGCAAATCGCGCGCGGCAGCCGGCCACATCGAGCGCGCCGCCGCGGACGGCGAAGAAGGGGGGCAGCACCACGCCTTCCTCGGAAAGCGAGCGCGCGTCCGGCGGGAACGAGCCCGGGCGCGTGCCGCCGATCTCTGCGTGATGGGCGCGGACGGCGACGAAGCCGACGCGCGCGCCGTCGACGAAGACCGGCGCGACCGTGGTGACATCGGGAAGGTGCGAGCCGCCGAAGGCCGGGTGGTTGGTGACCGCGATGTCGCCTTCGCCGAGTTCGAGCGCGCGCATCACCGCCCGCGTGCAGACCCCGAGCGCGCCGAGATGGACGGGAAGGTGCGGCGCGTTCTGGATGAGAGTGCCGGACGCGTCGAGGACGGCGCAGGAGAAGTCGAGCCGGTCGCGGATGTTCGGACTGAGCGCGGTGCGCTCGAGCACATGGCCCATCGCGAGCGCGATCGCCTCGAGGCGCGCGGCGAAGAGCTCGGCCTCGGCGTGGCTCGCGCGCGGCGCCCGCGCCTCGACGCGCTCCGCGACGAGGTCGCCCGAGCGGTCGACCGTCGCGCGCCAGCCGGCGTCGACGACGACCGTTTCCCCGAGGTCGACGACGATCGCCGGGCCGTCGATCGCGTTTCCGGCGGCGAGACCGCCGCGCAGAAAGACGCCGCCCTCGCGGCGCGCGCCCTGGGAAAGAAGCCGTGCGGTTCCGATGTGTGCCTCGCCGGCGGGCGGGCGTGCCTCGCCGGTGGGCTGGTGCCGCACGTCCGCCGCGACGCGCACCCGCAACGAGGCGACCACGATTGCCCGCTCGGGTGGCGGATAGCCAAAGAGCGCCTCGAATCGCCCGCGGAAGCGCGCGCGGAGTTCTTCGGCCGAACCGAAGGCGACCTCGATCGTCGCGTCCTGTCCCGCGAGGCGCAGCGCGACGATCGCGTCGCCGTGGCTCGACGCCTCGAATCCGTCGAGTGCGAGCTCGCGATTCGCGGCGGCACGCGCCTGGGCGTGGAGTGCGTCGAGCGCGTCCGCGACCTCGTCGAGCGGCCGCTCGACCGAAGTCGTCGCGAATCGCGCGGCTTCTGCGTGCAGAACGCCGTGCGCGCACATGAATCCGGCGTGGCGCGGGAAGACGATCCGGTCGATCGCAAGCGCGTCCGCGATCGCGCAGGCATGCTGCCCGCCGGCACCGCCGAAGGCGACAAGCGCATGGCCGCGCGGATCGAGCCCGTCGCGGACGCAGAGGGTCTCGATCGCGAGCGCCATCCGAGCGTTCGCAATGTCGAGAAACGCGGCAAGCAGCGCGTCGCGATCTTCGCTTCGGCCCTCGCAAGCGTTCCCGAGCGCGCGCTCGGCCGCCTGCGCGTCGAGCGCGATCGAATGGAGCCCGTCGCCTGCGAATCGCCCGGCGAGAAGGTTCACATCGCTGATCGTGAGCGGGCCGCCGCGCCCGTAGCAGGCCGGCCCGGGATTCGCGCCCGCGCTGTCGGGCCCGACCTCGAACGCGCCATCGCGCACGCGGCAGACCGAGCCGCCGCCCGCGGCGACGCTGTCGATCGCGACGCTCGGCGCCGCGACCGTGCGGCGGCCGATGCGCGACTCGCTGCGCAGCGCGACGGCGCCGCCCGCGACGCGCGAGACATCGGAACTCGTTCCGCCCATGTCGAAGCCGACCGCGCGGTCGATCCCGTGCCGCGCCGCGACGGCGACGATCGCGCGCGCGCCGCCAGCCGGGCCTGAGTAGAGCGTGTCGCGGGCGACGAAGCGATCGGCGCGCTGCAGGACGCCGGCGCTCGTGAAGAGGAACGCGCTCGTGGACGGCGCGTCGCGGACGGCATCGGCCACGAAGGCGTCGAGGATCGGCGCGATCTGCGCGTGGACGCACGCGGTCTCGGTACGGGTGAGGAGGCGCGGATGCTGCGCGACCGATGCCGCGCCGATCGCGGTGATTCCGCCCGACGCAAGTGCGGAGACGATCGCCTCCTCGCGCGGCGCGGCGAGCGCATGGGCGAGCGACACCACGATCGCGTCGCAACCCTGTTCGCGAAGTTCGAGGGCTGCGGCCTCTGCGGCGGCCGCGGACGCCATGCGCTCGACGCGACCGTCGGCGAGCGTGCGCTCGGGCAGTTCCCGCGCCGCGCGCGCGATCGCGTGCGTGCGGCGGGGGACGCGCGCGAAGAGATCCTCGCGGGTCTGGTCGCCGATCGAAACGATGCCGCCGAGCCCCTCGGAGACGAGAACGCCCACGCGCGCGCCCTTCCCCTCGAGGAGCGCGTTCGTGCCGCGCGTCGTCGAGAGGCGCAGTTCCATCGGCGGAAGTTCGCGCTCGCGGGGCGTGCCGGTCAGGAGATGCAGGCCGATGCGGGGCGCGTCGCTCGGTGCGTCGCCCTGCAAGAGCCGCAGCGATGCGTCCGCCGGGATCGCAAGCGGCGCATCGAGTTCGAGCCGATCGCCCGCGTGGCGCTCGACGCGCGCGCGGAGGTCATTGCCGAAGGCGACGATCCAGCCGGTCAGGAAGCCGTCCGGCATGTGCGGCGCAGCGGAGGAACGGAAGACGACCGTGCGGCCCGAGCAGGACAGGGCGGTCGCCGAGAGCGACCCGTCCGAGGGCACCTTCGCGCGGTGCAGGGCTCCCGCCGGATCGACGCCCACGAGGTCGGTGAAGGTGCCGCCCGTGTCGAGCGCGACGGTCCAGCGTCCGGGTTTGTGTGCGCTGTCGGCGGGCACGGTCGGGTATTCTGCACCGATGCGGTCCGCGCGTCTGCCCGTTCTCCTCGCGTCTCTCGGAATCGTCGCCGGCTGCGGCCAAGCCCCGGTCGAGGCGCCCGCGCCCGCCCCGGCTCCGGCGCCCTCCGCGGCGGCACCCGCCGACGCCGTCCCGACGCCGCCCGCCGAACTCGGCCCCGTGCACAAACTCACCGTCACCGACCTCGACGGGAACACCGTCTCGCTCGCGAAGTACGCGGGCCGGCCGATGATCATCGAGATCTGGGCGACCTGGTGCGGCCCGTGCCGCACGAACCGCGCCACCATCCACGCGCTCAAGGGCCGGCTGCCCGAGAAGCTCGCGGTCGTCGGGATCAGCATGGACACCGGCCCGGAGCTCGTGAAGTCGTTCCTTCGCTCGAATGCCGCCAACGAAGGCGAGTACATGGCGAGCGCCGACTTCAACAGCTTCGTCCGCTCCCGGAACCCTTCCGGACTCATCCCGAAGACGATGTACGTCACCCCGCGCGGCGTGGTCGCCGACCTCGCCGAAGGCGTGCAGACCGCCGAGTGGGTGCAGGCGATGGCGAAGAACCTCCGTTGAAGACGCTGCGCACCGTCGCGACCGATCTCGTCTACCTCGTCGGCGTGCTGCTGACGAGCCCGATCTGGCTCGTGCGGATGGCGTCGACCGGGAAGATCCGCACCGACTGGGCGGCGCGGCTCGGGCGGGGCGCGGCGCTCGCGCGCACCGCGCGGCCGCGCATCCTGATCCATGCGGTGTCGGTCGGTGAAGTGAACGCGATTCGCGGCCTCGTCGACATGCTCGCGCGCGACCCGCTCGCGCCCGAGGTCGTCGTCAGCGTGACCACCGACACCGGAATCGCGCGCGCCCGCGCCCTCTTCGGCGAGCGCCACGCGGTCGTGCGCACGCCGTTCGACTTCTCGTTCGCGGTCCGGCGCTGGCTCGACCGCACGCGGCCGGATCTCCTCGTCCTCGTCGAGCTCGAGCTCTGGCCGAACACGACGCGCCTCGCCGCCGCGCGCGGCATTCCCGTCGCGGTCGTGAACGGCCGGCTCAGCGACCGCAGCATTGTGCGCTATCGCCGCGTCCGGCCGCTTCTTCGCGGGATGTTCCGCCGCGCGAGCGTGGTGCTCGCGCAGACGCCGACCTACGCCGAGCGCTTCGCCGAACTCGGCGCGCGCGAGGTGCTCGTCAGCGGCAACATGAAGTGGGACTCGATCGCGATCCGCGAGACGGTTCCCGGAGCCGACCTGCTCGCCGCCGAGCTCGGGATCCCGAAGGGCGTGCCGCTCGTCGTGGCCGGAAGCACCGAGCCCGGCGAAGAGATCCTGCTGCGCGACGCGCTTCCCGACGGCGTGCGGATGCTGATCGCGCCGCGCAAGCCCGAATGGTGGGATGGCGTCGCCGCGAACCTGCCCGGCTGCGTGCGGCGCTCGCGCCGCGGGAAGGGCGATGCGGACACGCGCTTCTACCTCCTCGACACGATCGGCGAGCTCGGCATGGCCTACGCCTTCGCCGATGTCGTCGTGATGGGCCGCAGCTTCGGCCGGCTCTACGGCAGCGATCCGATCGAGCCGGCGAGCCTCGGCCGAGCGGTCGTGATCGGGCCGCGGGTCGCCGACTTCCGCGATGTCGTCGCCGCGTTCCGCGAGCAGGGCGGGATCCGGCAGGTCGAGGCGCACGAACTCAAGGCCACGCTCGCCGAGCTCTTCGCGACGCCCGACGCGCGCGCCGAGGTCGCCCGCCGGGGCGTCGAGACGATCCGGCGCGAGCAGGGCGGCACCGCCCGCACCGCCGAGGTGCTGCTCTCGATGCTGCCGCGGCGCTGACGTTACCTTGCCCGCATCATGGCCACCAACGCCGAGATCGCCGCAGCGTTCGAGGAGCTCGCCGTCCTCGCCGAGATCCTCGGGCAGAACACCTTCAAGGTGAACGCGCTCCGCCGCGCCGCGCGGACCGTCGAGTCGATGACCGCGGCCGCCGGGCGCATGCCCGAGGCGGAGCTCAAGCTCGTCGAGGGGCTCGGCGCCGGCACCGCGGCGAAGATCGTCGAATTCGCGGGCTCGGGCACGATGTCGGAGCTCGAGGAACTGCGCGCGCAGGTGCCGCCCGGACTCAAGGAGGTCCTCGCGATCCAGGGAATCGGCCCGAAGACCGCGCGCGCGATGTGGACGGAGCTCGGCGTCGTCGACCTCGCGTCGCTCAAGAAGGCGATCGAGTCGGGCGCGATCGCGACGCTCCCGCGGATGGGGCCGAAGACGATCGCGAACATGAAGGAGGCGATCGCCTTCGCAGAGAGCGCGCGCGGGCGGATCCGCATCGCCGAGGCGATGCCGCTCGCCGAGGCGCTCGTCGCCGAGCTCGGCCGGCTTCCCTTCGTCGAGCGGATCGCCTACGCCGGCAGCCTGCGCCGCGGCAAGGAGACGATCGGCGACATCGACATCCTCGCGTCGGCGAGCGACCCGGCGCGGCTGATGGCGGCCTTCGTCGGCCGCGACGAAGTCGCGCGTGTCCTCGGGCACGGCGACACGAAGTCGAGCGTGGTGACCGCGACCGGGGTGCAGGTCGACCTGCGCGTGGTGCCGCTCGGGCGCTTCGGCGCGGCGCTGATGTACTTCACCGGAAGCAAGGAGCACAACATCCGCATGCGCGAGCGCGCGATCGCGCAGGGGATGCGGCTCAACGAGTACGGCCTCTTCCGCGAGGACGCGAAGGGCGAGGTTCCCGAGGGGGCCGAGCCGGTCGCCGCCGCGAGCGAGGACGAGGTGTACGCCGCGCTCGGGCTCGACAGCGTGCCGCCGCCGATGCGCGAGGATCGCGGCGAGGTCGATCTCTTCGTCCGCGGGGCGGAACGGCCGCGTTTCGTCGCGATCGACGACATCCGCGCCGAACTCCACTCGCACACGACCGCGTCGGACGGCGCGATGTCGATCGACGAGCTCGTCGACGAGGCGGCGCGGCGCGGCTTCCACACCATCGCGATCACCGACCACTCGAAGTCGCAGTTCCAGGCGAACGGCCTCGACGAGAAGCGCCTGCGCGCGCACATCCGCGCGATCCACGAAGCGCGCGCGCGGCATCCGAAGATGCAGATCTGGGCCGGAAGCGAGGTCGACATCCTCGCCGACGGCTCGCTCGACTATCCGGACGAGCTGCTGGCCGAACTCGACTGGGTCGTGGCGAGCCCGCACGCGGCGCTCCGGCAGGAGCCGGCGGCGGCGACCGAGCGGCTCCTCCGCGCGATCCGCCATCCGCTCGTCCATGTGATCGGCCATCCGACCGGCCGCATCGTGAACGGCCGCCCCGGGCTCGAGCCGGCGATGGACGAGCTGTTCGCGGCGGCGAAGGAGCACGGCACGGCGCTCGAGATCAACGCGCACCACATGCGGCTCGACCTCCGCGACGCGCATGTGCGCGGCGCGGTCGACGCCGGCTGCATGATCGCGATCGACTGCGATGTCCACGGTCGCGAGGACTTCGACGAACTCCGCTACGGCGTCCTGACCGCCGCGCGCGGCTGGCTTCCGAAGGCGCAGTGCCTGAACGCGATGGACGCGAAGGCGCTCGACGCGTGGCGGCGGAGGAAGCGGGGCGAGCGTTAGGAAGAAGACGAGGTCGAGGACGAGGACGAGGTCGAGGACGAGGACGAGGTCGAGGTGGGGGTCTTGGCCTCGCCCGCTGCGGCGGCCTTGACGAAGCGGTACGCGCCCTTCGTCGAGCCCCACACCTGCGCGTCGGCGGCGTCGAAACCGCGGTCCCAGGTCTCGATCCCGTCCCGCATGAGCCGCACCTCGCTGGTGGCGTAGGTCGCGCCGCGCAGCGAGCTGAGGCAATCCCTGCCGTTCGTCGATCCGGACCAGCCGTCGCCGTCGCGAGAGAGCCGGATCACGCAGCCGTCGCGGGCGGTGAGCCGCTCGGGCGCGTCGGCGGCGAAGGCCTCGGGCGTGCGCCATGCGCCGATCCGCGACGCGGGGTCGGGCAATTCGAACACCATGCTCAGCACGCTGCCGCCGTCGCCGTTCGCGACGCAGTAGATGCGCTGGCGATACGGCTTGTCGCGCGCGGCGGCCATCGCCTGCTCGACGTAGAGCCAGTGGCCGTCGGTGCGATCCGGCCAGATGCGCCTCATGTGGAGCTCGACCTCGAGGAACTCGGGATCGGCGGCGGCCTGCGCGGCGCTCGTGTACGAACCCTCGAGAAGCGCCGCGACCTCGGCCGCGGCATCGGGTGCCGGCGCGGACGGGGGCGCCGCGACAGGACTTGTGGTGCAGCCGGCGGGAAGCGCGAGAAGCGCGAGCGAGGCGAGGACTGGACGAAGCATGTGGGAAGCGTACCGGAGGGCGCGCGGCCGACCGCGCGGGGCTACCCCACGTCGCCGAGACCGAGCGCCTCGCCGTAGGTGGCGAGGACCTTGCGGCGGAGGAGCGTCTCGTCGGGCGAAGCGAGGAGCGGGCTGCGCGCGACCCACTCGTTGGCGTCGCGGCGGGCGCGCTCGAGAAGCGGCAGGTCGCGGGCGAGGTCGGCCACGCGGAAGGGCGGAAGGCCGCTCTGGCGGGCGCCGAACAGTTCGCCCGGCCCGCGGATCGCGAGGTCGAGCTCGCTGATCTTGAAGCCGTCGTCGGTCGAACGCACCGCCTCGAGGCGCGCGCGCCCGTCGTCGGTCACGGGCTCTGCGACGAGGATGCAGACGCCTCCCTTCGGCCCGCGCCCGACGCGTCCGCGCAGCTGGTGGAGCTGCGCGAGGCCGAAGCGGTCCGCGTGCTCGATCACCATGACCGTCGCGTTCGGCACGTCGACGCCGACCTCGATCACGACCGTCGCCACGAGCGCATCGATCTCGCCGGCGCGGAAGCGATCCATGATCGCGTCGCGCTCGTCGGCCTTCATGCGACCGTGCATGCCGGCGAGGCGCTTCCCCGCGAGCTCGCCCTTCGCGAGCCGCTCGAGATGGCCGGCGACGTCCTTGAGCCCGAGGTCCGATTCCTCGACCGCCGGCACCACGATGAACGCCTGCTCGCCCTTCTCAAGGCGCTCGGCGACGAAGCGGTAGGCGTCGGCCGCGCGCGATTCGGGCAGCACGCGCGTATGCACGGGCGCGCGGTCCTTCGGCCGGTGGCGGATCGTACTGACATCGAGGTCGCCGTACACGGTGAGCGACAGCGTGCGCGGGATCGGCGTCGCCGTCATCACCAGCATGTGCGGCGTGCGGCCGGCGGGGGCCTTGCCGCGCAGCTCCGCGCGCTGCGCGACGCCGAAGCGGTGCTGCTCGTCGACGACCGCGAGCGCGAGCGCGTGGAAGCGCACGTCGCCCGTCAGGAGCGCGTGCGTCCCGACCACGATGTCGACCCCGCCCGATTCGCAGAGGTCGCGGATGCGCGCGCGCTCGCTGTCGCGCAGGCTCCCGGTGAGGATCGCGACGCGCACGCCGGTGCCCTCGAGGAAGCGCGAGATCGAGGCGAAGTGCTGCTCGGCGAGGAGTTCGGTCGGCGCCATCATCGCCGCCTGGTGGCGGTTCGCGACGGCAACGAGCATCGCCGCGAGCGCGACCGCGGTCTTTCCCGCGCCGACATCGCCCTGCAGCAGCCGGTTCATCGGCTGCGTGTCGGCGAGGTCCTTCGCGATCTCGCGGAAGGTCGCGAGCTGGTCGGGCGTGAACTCGAAGGGGAAGCGCGCGAGGATCGCCTTCTCGGTCGCGGCCAGCATCGCGAGCCCCGGCGCGCCCTGGTTCGCCCGCATGCGCCGCTTGAGGGCGACCGCAAGCTGCAGCGTGAGCAGTTCGTCGTAGGCGAGGCGCGTCCGCGCGCGACCGAACGCCGCCTCGTCGGGCGGCGCATGCATGTCGTGGTAGGCGACCGAAAGCGGCTCGAGGCCGCGTTCGGTGCGGAACGCCTCGGGCAGGTGATCGGGAATCTCCGCGCAGCCCGCGTCGAGCACCTGGCGCACGGCCTCGTCGATCGCGCGCGACGGCAGCGCCTCGCTCGACGGATACACCGGGCGCAGCCGGTCGACGCGCGCACCCGCGCGCGACCCAGGCACGGCCTCGGTCCACTTCGGGTTCACGAACTCGAGGTAGCCGCGCTCGAGCCGCGCCTTCCCCTCGACGATGCCGTACTTCCCGGGCGAGATCTTGCCCCGGAGCCACGGCATGTTGAAGAAGACGAGCCGCGCCGTCCCGGTGCCGTCATCGAGGGTCGCCTCGAGACGCGGTCGCTTCGCGAACGCGGTACGGGAGGCGGCGATCGTGCCGCGGACGGTGAGGTTGGTGGTCGGCTCGGTCTCGGCCGACTTCTCGAGGTTCGCCACATGCGCCGCGATCGAGTCCTCGCCGTGCTCGGCCTCGACCCGGAAGGGGAAGTGGCGCAGGAGGTCGGCGATCGAATCGATCCCGAGCGCCGCGAAGGCGCGGGCGCGGGCCGGCCCGACGCCGCTGATCGACGAGATCGGCGCGTGGAGGATGTCCTTTCGATCCACCGTCACGAAGTGCTCCGCCGCGCGTCCTGCGCGTCGCGGGCCGTACTATACGGCCCCGTGCCGCGACCACCGTTCGATCCTTCCAAGGCGCTCGGCGGGCTCTTCGATCCCGTCCCGCGCGGCGGCGCCGAGCGTCCGCCCGAGCCGAAAGCCGAGCCGAAAGCCGAGCGCGCGCCTGACCGCGGCGAGGAACCACCCGCGAAGCAGCCGCCGAACGAAATGACGGTCACGGCGTTCAGCGAGCTGATCTCGCGGACGCTCGAGCAGGGGATGCGCGGCACCTTCCGGGTGGCCGGCGAGGTCGCGAACTTCAGCGACCGCAAGCACTGGTACTTCTCGCTCAAGGACGGCGGCGCGGTCCTCTCCTGCGTGATGTGGTCGAGCGACGCCGCGCGCGCGCAGGTCCGGCCGAGGGAAGGCGACGCCGTCGTCGTCACCGGGCGCATCGGGCACTACGCGCCGCAGGGCCGCACGCAGCTCTACGCGACGCGAATCGAGCGCCAGGGCGTCGGCAGCATCGAGGAGGAGTTCCAGCGCCTCGTGAAGGAGCTGCGCGGGCTCGGCTACTTCGAGGAATCGCGCAAGAAGCCCCTGCCCGCGATGCCGAAGCGCGTCGCCGTCGTCACGAGCGCCGCCGGCGCCGCGCTGACCGATGTCGTGAAGACGGCACAGGAGCGCTGCCCGGCGGTCGAGTTCCTCGTCGTCGATGTGAAGGTGCAGGGCGACGGCGCGGCGGACGAGGTCGCGCGGGCGCTGCGCGCGCTCGACCGGCGCCGCGGCGAGCTCGGCATCGACGCCGTGATCGTGACCCGCGGCGGCGGCTCGCGCGAGGACCTCTGGGCCTTCAACGAGCGCGTCGTCGCCGACGCGGCCTTCGCGATGCGCCTGCCGCTCGTCGCCGCGATCGGCCACGAGGTCGACACCTCGATCATCGAACTGGTCGCCGACCGGCGCGCGAGCACGCCGACGCAGGCGGTGATGCTGCTCCTTCCCGATCTCGGCGAGCTTGACGAGCAGCTCGCGCGCCGCGCCCGCGACCTCACGAACGCGATGCGCTTCGGCATCGCCCGGCGCCGCGAGGCGCTCGCCCGGCTCGCCGGGTCGCCCGCGCTCGCGACGCCGGGGCTTCGCGTCGAACGCGCCCGCGCGCGGCTCGTCGCGCTCGGCGCTGCCCTGCGCGACGCGACCACTGGCTCGCTCGCGGACGAGCGTCGCGCGCTCGACGGACTCGGCGCCCGGCTCGCCGCGGTGACGCCAGCCGCCCGCGCCGCCACCGCGCGCGCCCGGCTCGCCGGCCTCGCGCCCCGTCTCGCGCGCGCGATCGACGCCCGCGCGCGCCGGATGCGGCTTGAACTCGATACCTTTGACCGTCGGCTCCGCTCGGCCGGCCCGGAGGAGACCATCCGCCGCGGCTACGCGGTGGTGACCGACGCGCGCGGCGCGGTCGTGCGTTCCGTCGGCGCGGTCGCCGTGGGGGACGGCCTCGCGATCCGCGTCGCCGACGGGACTATCGACGCGTCGGTGCGATCGGTGCGGGGCGGGGGTGGGGGCGGGCGAGGAGACGATCAGGATCGCGCCACCGGCGCATGAGGTGAACCATGGCGAAGAAGGCGAACAACGACGCGCGTCCGACCGGCGAGATCGATTCGGAGATCGAGGCGCTCAGCTACGAGGCCGCCGTCGAGGAGCTCGAGTCGCTCGTCGAGTCGATCGAGCGCGGCGATGTCGGGCTCGAGGCGAGCCTCAAGAGCTACCGCCGCGGCGAGCAGCTGCTGCGCCACTGCCGCAGCCTGCTCGACAAGGCCGAACTCACGGTGCGCGACCTGCCGCTCGCCGAGCTCGAGCGCGGCGGCAAGGCCGGCGACTGAAGCGAACCCGCGGCGAACGCCGACATCCTGACCGCACCCGGCCGCCATGACGCTCGAATCGCATCTTCTCCTGCTGTGGATGCCGTCGCTCCTCGGAGCGGCGTTCGTCTTCGCCTTCGGCGCCTGCGTCGGCAGTTTCCTCAACGTGCTGGCATGGCGCCTTCCGACCGGGCAATCGGTCGTGACGCCGCCATCGCGCTGCCCGAAATGCGGCCATCGGCTCTCGTGGCGGGAGAACCTCCCGATCATCGGGTGGCTGATCCTCCGCGGTCGCTGCCGCGCCTGTCGCAGCGCGATCAGCATCCAGTACCCCGCGATCGAACTCCTCGTCGCGCTGCTCTTCGCGGCGGCGTACCTCGCCTTCTACGCGCCGATCGACCGGGCGCCCGGCAGCCTCGGCGCCGACATGGCGAGCCGCTGGTGGGAACTGCAGGGCTTCGCCCGCTCGTGGCCCGCGTTCGTCCTGATCGGGGTCGCGATCGGCGGCCTGATCGCGATGACCCTGATCGACGCGAAGACCATGCTGATCCCGCCCGAGGTCCCGACCGCCGTCACGGTGACGGCCTTCGCCGGCTGGCTGGTGCAGGGCTTCATGCCCGAGCGCCCGGCGCTGCGCGACCTCGTGCCGATCCCGGTCGCGTCGTGGACGGTCGCCTTCGCTGCGATCGGCATGCTTGCCGGTCTCGGCGTCTCCCGCTGGCTGATCGCGACGAAGCGCCTCCGCCAGAGTTTTTCCGACTGGGCCGACTACGTGAAGGACGGCGACGACGGCGGCGCCTACCCGCACGCGCGGCGCGAGATGCTCGCCGAGGTCATGTTCCTGCTGCCCGGCCTCGCCGGCGCCGGCATCGCCTGCGTCGTGGCGGCGCTCCTCGGGTTCACCTCGCAGGAATCCGTCTGCCAGCCCATGACGCTGCTCGGCGGGTCGATGCTCGGCTGGATCGTCGGCGGGGGACTCGTCTGGGCGATCCGGATCCTCGGCAGCCTCGCCTTCGGGCGCGAGGCAATGGGCCTCGGCGATGTCCACCTCCAGGCGGCGGTCGGCGCCGTCCTCGGCTGGAAGGTCGCGCTGCTCGCCTTCTTCGTCGCCGTGTTCCTCGCCCTCCTCTGGGCGATCCTCAGCGTCGTCCTCGGCCGCTTCAGCAGCTTCTTCCGCAAGGAAATCCCGTTCGGACCGCACCTTGCGGCGGCGGCGCTCCTCTTCATCGTGGCGCGCGGGCCGGTGGTCCACCTGATCGACGGGTTCTCGCGCTCGCTCGACTCGATGGTGTCGGCGGTGGGCCTCGCCCCCGGTCCGGCACCCGAGGGAACGCGCCTGCCGCCGGCGCAACTTGCGGAACCGAGCGACAAGCGGTGAAATAGACCCATCGATGCAGCGACCGCGCCGAGACGGATCTCCGGCGCCTGCACCGCCTTGCTTTGGAAGGGACGCCAAGAACATGAACATTCGGATGCCCAGTGTGATGCTTGCCGCGATCGCGGCGAGTTCGATGCTCGTCGGTTGCAACAACGCCCAGAAGGACGAGCTCGCGATGCTCCGCGAGGAGAACTCGCAGCTCGAGCTCCAGCGCGACGAGGCCCGCAGCGCGCTCGACGCGAGCGAGTCGGAGCGCCGTCGGCTCGAGGAGCAGCTCGGCAACACGCAGGCGCGCGCGAGCGAGCAGCCGCCGGCCGCGACGACCTCGACGCCGACCGGCTTCGAGAACCTCCCGCCGGGCGTGACCGCCGAGACGCGCAACGGCGAGGTCGTGCTCACCATCGAGGGCGACGTGCTCTTCGACTCGGGCAAGGCGACGCTCAAGACCGATGCCAAGCGCACGCTCGACAAGGTCGTCTCGGAGATCAAGAAGCAGTATCCGAGCAGCCGCATCCGGCTCGCGGGCTTCACCGACACCGACCCGATCAAGAAGAGCCCGTTCAAGACGAACTACCACCTCGGCTTCGAGCGCGCCTTCAACGTGGGCGAGTACATCGCGACCAAGGGCATCGACCAGTCGCGCATCCACTACTCGTCGTTCGGCCCCGACGCTCCGAAGTCCTCGAAGAAGGCTTCGCGCCGCGTCGAGCTCGCCATCGTGAACGAGTGATCGACGCGAGTCGCTTCCAGACCAAGGCCACCCCGGTGCGCGAGCGCCGGGGTGGTTTGTTTCGGGGGGATGGCGGATGGACGGGCGTGCACGCCTTGCCCGCAGCACCAAAGCTCGCCGCCGCAGCGGCGAGCGCTCAAGCACGCGGCGAGCTGGTTGCGCGCGATGTCGCGGCGCGTTTCGCGTGGCATCACTCCCAGTGATGGCGGGTCCGAACGCGCGGGGTGCGTCGCGCCTCGTCCGCAGCACCAGAGCTCGCCGCCGCAGCGGCGAGCGCTCAAACACGGGGCGACCACAACCCTTTGGTCGCTTCGCGACCTCAGGGATGTGCCACCCGCCGCCTTCGGCGGCGGCGACGTCGGTGATCGTCGGGAGTGGTGCGTCGCCTGGCGGCGTCGTGCCGAGATCGTTGGATCCTGCGACCCATTGCTCGGGGAATGGGCACCCGCCGACTTCGGCGGCGGCGACGTTGGTGATCGACCGGGAGTGGCGCGTCGTCTGGCGGCGTCGTGCCGAGATCGTTGGATCCTGCGACCCATTGCTCCGGGAAT
>Ga0315906_10001186_pt1 | contig 39197 bp, 25 predicted proteins | sample LakEriMetagenome_4_FD_203526 | JGI IMG/M metagenome (GOLD analysis project Ga0315906, IMG submission 203526) | Freshwater fungal communities from buoy surface, Lake Erie, Ohio, United States - Buoy 2 MA122 | ecosystem: Environmental > Aquatic > Freshwater > Lake > Lake biofilm | place: USA... | reverse complement strand
TTATTAGTTAAAGTTCCTGCAACAATAATTAAATCAGTATGTTTTGGAGCTGGTCTAAACAAAAACCCAAATCTCTCCATATCATACCTACTCATAGCAGCATGAATCATCTCTACAGCGCAACAAGCTAATCCAAAAGTAATAGGTCATACTGATCCAACTTTTAATCATCCTATCAATGTCATTAATCTTAAAGATATTCAATCTAAATTCATTTAAATACAATAAAAAATTTCATATTATATAAATAAAAATAAAAATAAATTCGGAAATAATCCTAAAATTATACTAAATGTAATTGATATAAAAAAAATAAAAAATTCTTTTTTTGATAAATCATAAAAATTTAAATTATACTTATGATATAAACCAAATCAAAGAGGGAGTCATATTCTAATAAAAAAAATTGGTAAAATTAAAAAAAATATTAATAAGATAAATACAAATAAAAATAAAGAGTAATTTAATAATGTTGGTAAAAATATAAATTTAGCTAAAAATATAGAAGTACCGGGAAAACCGATAGTTATAAAAATTATAAAAAGAGAAATATATCATAAATTGGGTGAATTATATCACAAACTTCCTATATATAAAATATCTCGTGAATTGTATCTTTTACTCAAAGACTCAACTAATAAAAATTCCGAAGTTGTAGAAAAAACATGAGCTATTATTAAAAAATTAGCTAAAAATATATTTTGAGAATCTCCTAATAAAAAACATAACATTAATCAATTCATCTCTATTACTGTTGTTAATGCTACGATTCTTTTTAAATCTTGTTGAGAAAATAAACGTAAAGTAGCATCAAATATTGCCATCATATTCAATACAATTAATAGATATAAAATATAATTATTAAAAAAATTATCTATTATTCTAACTAAACCTAAAATACCTAATTTAACAATAAAACCACTTAATAGTATAGAAAATTCAACTGATGCTTCAACGTGAGCTTTTAATAGCCAAGATAAACACGGTCATAATGGTATTTTTACCCCAAAACCTAATAATATAGAAAAAGACAATATGTTATTAAGGACATTATTATTTAAAAAAAAATCCAAATAAGGATTATAAAAATTAAATATTAAAAAAATAGAAAATAATAAAAAGAAGCTTCCAAATAATGTTCATATAAACATTTCTGCAATAGCTTCCAGTATTCTTTCTGATTTTGAAGTTAATTTTAATAAATTTAAAGAAACAAGCAATAACAATTCAAATGAAATAAAAATTAAAAATATAGAATTTGAATAAATAAAAATTAAACTTAAAAAAACAATTAATATTATGTTTAATATAATATTTTTTATAAGTAGTATAGGTTTTGATAAAATTAAAATAAAGAAAAAAAATATAGATATAAATAAACATATTAAAAAAACATTTTGAGATAGCTCATCAAAATGACTATTTAAATTAAAATATTTAAAAATGAAATTAAAATTTAAAAAAATATAATTATATATATAAATATATTCAAAAATAAATAATATAACTAAAATAAGTGTGATGGCTAAGAAATAATAAAAATCCAAATAATTTAGCATTATAATAAATTTATAAAATTTATTTATAATGAATAAAAATATAAACAAATAAAAATAAAATATTGAATATAAAAATAAATCGTATATCATATAAATACAAAAAAAGAATAGATATATAAATAAAAATCATATAAAAAAAAAAAACCAAAAAACAAAAAAAAAAAACTAAAAAACAAAAATACCAATAAAAAAGCAGATTGTTTTTTAAAAAAAGAATAATTATGTGTATTTTTTTTATCTTTTAATAAAATAACGTACCTTATGGTTGAAAAATATATATATCATGATAAAAATAATAAAATTAAGCAAAATAGTACATTAATCACTATACTGGTCATTACTATATTTGCTAGTAAAGAATATTTTGAGAAAAAAAAAAAAAATGGAGGTATTCCGGTAAAAGTTAAAATTAAAGATAATAAAAAATATTCAAAAACTGGGATATTACTAACCTTTAATTCAGAAATAAATTTTATATTAATTAAATAAAAATAAAAAATATAACAGATAAAAATAATTACTATAAAAAAATATAAAAATAAAAATAAAGTCATTAATGAATACTTTATACTAAAAATAGATAAAATTGACATATATATACAAATTAAAAGGTATATACCATACCTACAACTAAAAAAGTTAAAACCATAAAAGTTTCTACTAAAGCAAAACCCATCATAGTTAAACTAAATAATGTATCTTCCATATCTGGAGCGTAACTTACACCTTTAATGAAAGATGAAAACATCACTCCTGTCGCAAGAGCGCATCCAAATAAAGGAAGTGATGATAAACTAAACGCTAAAACTTTCATTGATTTGATAAAGACTATAAAAATTTATAGTTATTTTTAATATAATTTTTTAATAACAATAATCTAATAAAAAAATAAATAATAAAAATATATTAATTATAGAACTTAAAGCAAAAAAAATTTTTAATAAGTAAACTTCATTAAAATTTTTAAAAATAAAAAAAATAGAAAAAATAAAGAATACTAAAAAGTATATAAATCAAAATGATATTAAAAAATAAAAATAACCAAAAAAAATATTAAAAAATACTATTATACTATAAATATAAAAAAATAAAAAATAAAAAATTAAAGATACGAGAGGCATATTTTTATAAAATGATAATAATCAAAAGTGTAATGGTATTACAGATAATTTTAATAATAAACAAAAAAAAAATATAAAAAAATAAAAAATAATTAAATAAATATTAGATCAACCATTTCAAAATAAATTTATATATAAGAATAATTCTAAAAATGAAATATCATAAAAATAAAATATATTTATTAAATTAAGTAATGATCAAAAAATTAATATTAACATAATTGCAGAAGATCAAATAAAAAATAAAATTGAAATAATAAAAGAAAATTTTAAATTAAAATAAAAATTTATAAATTTATAATTTAACAATATTCTTGAATAATTTTTATTTAAAATAAATATATAATACATTAACACAAGTATTAATATATTAAAAATTTCTATTAAAATTAACAAAGAAAATAAAGAATTTAATAAAATAATTCAAGTAATTAAAAAAAAAATTCATCATATCGATATAATAATTTCAGAATAATAATTCGATGAACTTTTAAAAATTAAACTATTCGAAATTATAATATTTTTAAAAACAAATACTATAAATAAAAAAAAAAAAAAATTTTTAAAAAATACAATATTTATAAAATCATTAAAAAAAAAAAAAACCTCAAATGATCTAAAAAGATAAGAATTAAAAAATAAAATTAATAATATTGGTATTATAATAATAAAATAACTCTTGTATGAATAAATATTATAATTTAAAAAATTAATTTTTAAATCTTTTGAGATATTTAATGATTTTTTACTTAAATGTATAACTATAAATGACAAAATAATTAATAAATAAAAAGGAACTACAAATAAATTAAAAATAGAAAAATTAAAATAAATTTCATACATTTAATAACAAAATTAAAAATTATAAAAATCATTAATAAAAAAATCATAATAAAAAAAAAAATTATTAATTCAAGATGTATCGAATATAGATTCAAAAAATATATTTTCAAAATTTATTAAAAAACAAAAGCCTGTGATTAATAAAAAAAAAAAACTCCATGAGATATTAAAAAATAATATCGATATTCAAAATGAATTATTTAAAAAATTAATTAAAATTCTTTTATCATTTAAAATACTTAAAAAATTATATTTAAATTTTTTTAAATTAAAAAATTTAAAAAAAAAAAAATTATTTAATAATAAATAAGAACATAATAAAAAAGTATAATTACTATAAAAAAATAAAGAATTTTTATTACAATTATTTTTTTTAAAATTTATATCTTTTAAAATACGAAATAAAGATTTAAAAGATTTTAAAAATAAACTTATATATAAAAAAAAAAAATACAAACTTGCAAAAAATCAAGTTAATAACAATATATCTAAACAATATTTTATAAAAAAAAAATCATATACATATTGTCCTTTAAAATATAAACTCTTAATTTGTCAACTAAAAACACCCGGTATTATTGTAAAATTACATAATGATAATAATAAACCAGTATGTTCAAATAAAGATAATTTATGAATACCGCCTATTATTCTCAAATCCGATAAACCTGAATATCTATCCATTAATACACCAAATCAAATAAAAGTTATTGCTTTATTACAACAACAAAAAATTAACATTAATAAAGATTCTTCAAAATAAAACAAACCTAAACCAACAATAACATAACCTAATTGGCTTGCAGTTGAACATGCTAACAACTTTTTACCGTCTTCTTGAAAAAAACCTAAAATACTAGCAAAAACAACTGTTATAGTACCAAAAAATAAATAAATAACTGATATATAAGGACTTATTATTAAAAAATTTTGAAATCTAAAATAAATATAAAAACCTATTATAACTAAAGTTGATGAATGTAGTTGTGATGATATTGGTACTGGTGCTTCCATAGCATCTAATAATCATGGATAAAAGAAAAATTGTGCAGATTTTAATAATACTGCAAATGATAATAAGAAACTTAATAAAAAAGAAAAACTAATTATAACATTAAAATTTTCAAAATAGATATAATCAAATAAAATTAAAAAAATTTGACTATTTATTTCAAATAAATCTGTAGTATTAAATTTGTATATTAATAAAAAAAAAAAAAAAAAAAACGGTAAATCTCCTATTTGAGATATAAAAAATACTTTCATTGATGATTTGTAACTAGATATCCTAAATGATCAATATTGAATTAAAAAAAAAGACACCATACTTATACTTTCTCAGAATAGAATTAATAAATATAAATCATAAACACAAAAAAATCATAAAGCTAATTGTGAAAACAAAGAGCTAAGTAATATTATACTTGTACTATTAAAATCATATTCAAAATATTCAATTAAAAAATAAAAACATAAAATTAATGCAAAACATAAAATAAAAAAAAAAAAATTTGATATCTCATCAAAAATTAAAACTAATGATATTTTTAATAAATATTTATAATCAATAATTGAACCAACATTAATTATGAATATAAAATCACAATAATATATATATATTAAATTTAAATTAGATATCAAAAATTCTATGAATAAACTATAAAAACAAATGTCTATTAATAAAGAATCATCAAGTCATTTACATAAAAATAATAAAAATAATAAAAATACAATACCATGAGATAATAAAGATAATATCATACTAAAACATATATATATTTTATGTAATTTTCTAATAAAAAATTATTTTTTATAGAATAAGGATCATATCTATCACAAACAATAAAATTATTAGATCAATAATTAAAGTCTTTATTTAATAAAACTAAAGAGTAATTTTTATAGTAAACAAAAGTATTATCTAGATTATACTTAGTTGGGTAATAAGAAAAAAAACGAAATATAGAGTCATTATGAATTTTTTGAGTTATAAATCTATAATAAAAAAAAATAGGATAAATAGTTTTAAATGTCGAAGAAATATGCATAATATCATTTTTATTTATACTTATTTTATTCAAACTAGAATAACTATAATGAAAAAATGAATCATTTTTTATTAACATAAATATACAATATTAAAATTAAAACGAAGCGTTACCAACATGAGGTAATAAACCTAATTTATAATAAATTCTTATATGCATTCTAGCTAATAATGAAAATCTAAATGGCATATGAGATCTTCCTGTTTTAAAGCATCTAGTATTATGTTGTGTAATGTTTGAATATCTAGGAAATAAAGATAATTTAAAAACAATAGCCACCCTTTGTTTCCTTTTTAATCTTAAATTCGATGCTACAGATTTTAATAATAATTTTTTAAAATATCATTTAATAAATAAGGTACGTTTTAATTTTTCAATTTTTAATAAATTTAATACCCTTACTTTTTTATTAAAATTTAAAAATTGCATATAATTACAATTATTACAATTATCTATCAATTTCACCTAAAACAATATCCAAAGAACAAAAAGTTGCTACAAAATCAGCAAACATTAAACCAGTACATATAGAAGGTATTAAATGCATATTATGAGATACAGGTGTTCTCATTTTACATCTATACGGAGTTGAAGAACCATCAGATATTAAAATAACGCCAACATAACCTTTTGGTGATTCAACATTTTGATATGAAATTCCACTAGGTACATTAAAACCCTCAGAATAATATTTAAAATGACTTATAGTTTCTTCCATAGAAGAAAATTTATTTTTAAAATTACTATTATTATTAAAATTAGAAAATAAAAAATTTTGAATATTAAAATATGTGTGATTATTATTTATTTTTTTTTTTAATATAAAAAAAAAAAATAAATAAAATAAATTATAAAAAGAAGATATATATTTTATTTTATATTTATTTTTATAAAAAATATACTTTAATTTTAAAATTTTTTTATAAAAAAATTTAAATAACAGAATCTTATTATTATTTTTAAATTTATAAAAAAATAACATCGAAGAACCTGCATTAAATTTGTTATTTATTTTTTTTATATTTAAAAAATTTATTAACTGACTAATTATTCTAAAACTCTCTAAAATCTCTTTAATTCTTATTAAAAACCTATCATAATTATCACCTTTCTTACCTAAAAATGTTCTAAAAGATAAATATCAATAAGAACCGTAGTTATTTATTTTTTTTAATCTTAAATCGTCTTTAAAACCACTACTTCTAGATATAATACCTGTAATACCATAATTATTTATTTTATTTATTTGTATTGAACCAATACCTGATAATCTAGATTTCAATATCCTATTATTTAATAATCCCAAAAAAGCACCATTTATAGTTCTACTACATTTTAGTAAAAATTTCGATAAATCTAATAAAAATATTTCATTTATTGTAGTTAAATCAAAATAATTAGGTTTATACAAAGCTGTATGCATTCTAGCACCTGACACTCTTTCAAAAAATTCCATTATCCTCTCTCTCTCCTCAAAAGCTCAAAATATAGAACCCATAGCACCTACATCTAAAGATGTTGCCGATAATGTTAATAAATGATTTAGTATTCTACTTAATTCATCAAAAAGAGTTCTTATATAATTTAGATATAAATCAAAAGTTTTTTTAGTATTTAATAACTTTTCTATAGTTAAACAATATGCATGTTCTTGAAATATATTAGCGACATAATCAAAACGATCAAAATATGGTAATGACTGTATATAAAATTTTGATTCTATTAGTTTTTCACTACCCCTATGCAATAATCCAAATTGGGTATCAATTTTTTGTATATACTCACCATTCATTTGAAATATTAATCTTAATATACCATGGGCTGCTGGGTGTTGAGGACCAAAGTTTAAATTCATAATTTTAATTTTTTTTGAATATGACTTATTATTATCTATAAAAGTTTTTTTAGTACCTAAGTCTTGCATATTTTAACAATATATTAAAAAATATAAGACATAAAAAACTCATCATTGCACCTATTTTGTTTATTTAAAAATCTATAATCATAATTAAAAAAAATTCAAAAAAATTTATTATTTGCTAAATTAATATACCTATACTGAGATCATTTATTCGATAAACTAATATTATTATTATAATTAAATAAATTATTATCATTAAAAAAAAAAGTAAATAAATCTTCTTTTTGTATATTTTTTTTAAATAATAAATTACTAAATTGATTATTGCTAGAAAACTGGGTTTGATTTGTTAACATATTAAAAATAAATTTATTTGTAAATGAATTATCTAAATTTTTATTAAAATTAATTAAATTTGATTCTATAAAATAACTATTACTATAGTAAATATTTTTTAAACACGATTGCTTTAAAATTAAATTTAATCTGAATATATCATTTAATAAATAATTATCATAATTGTATTTAAAACCTAAATAATTTAAATTTATATATTGTTTTCTAAAATTTAAATATAATAACAATTTATAATTATATTTTAATATAGTTAAATTACTATAGTATAACTCATAATTAAAATAATAATGATAGAACTTTAAAAATAAATTTTTATCAAATAGATGTTTTTTTTTATTTATAATTATTTGAAAAAAAATAAATTTTTTAACAAATATTATGATATTGTAAAAATTATTTAATAAAATAGAATACGATAAACTAATATTTATATAAAAAGCATCGATATTCATAAATTTAAAATTAGTTAAAGTAGGGTTTGTAAAAAAAAAAATATTTTTTAATTTTTTTAAAAAAAAAAATATTTTATTAAAAATTATATTAAAAATAATATCATTATGTATAATATTAGATAAAATTAAATAAGTTTTAAATACATTTAAATAAAATAATATAAATAAAAAAAATAATTTAAAAAAAAAAAAAATAGTTAAATAATTTAAAAAAAAAAAAAATTTATTAAAAATAATAAATAAAATAAAATAAAAAATTTTTTTATTAAAATTATTAAAAAAAAAAAAAATTATTAAAAAAATTAATAAATTTTTTAAAACAACAATATAAAAAAAAATAAATAAAAAAGTTAAAAAAGTAATTGTAAAAAAAAAAATTGTAAAAAAAAAAATAAAAAAAATAAAAAACAATATTATAAAAAAAAATTTAAAATTTATAATAAAATCAATAACTAATGATGAAATACAGTAATACAATAATAAAAATAAAATTAAAAAATTTATAAAAAATAGTATAATAAAAATAAAATTAAAAAATTTATAAAATTTTAAATCATATAAATAGTTTATTATCAATAGTCTTGAATCAACATTATTATTTAAATTTATAGAATATTTTTTATATAAATTTTCATTAAAATTATTAATATTGTTATTTTTATTATAAACAAAATATAAGCTAAGTTTATTACTATTATTTAAAAAAGAATTATAATTATTTAAATAATTAAAAAAATTAAAAAAAAAAGTTTTATTTCAAAAAAAATTAAACATTTAAAAACAAATATATTTTAATTTACATATTTTCAATTATAAACTCTCATAGATAAAAACGGTATTCGATAAATTAAAATAGGATCAAACTCATAAAATAAAAATGGTTCATATATAATTGTAGATAATAATAAAAAATAGTCAACCTCTAAATAATTTGGAACATCTTTACAATAATATAAAAATTTTTTAAAAACTTTACTAGATGTATCAATTAACGATTTTCTTAATGATAAATTATTATTTTTTATATTAAAAAAGTGTTTTATGTACTTATTTAAAAAGCGTATCCTCCTGTTATTTAAAAAAAAAAAAAATCATTTAAATTGTAATAAATAAGAAAATGAAATTGAAATTTGTACCCTATCACCAATATAAACTTGTACGTTTTGATCTAAAATTTTATTACCATTTAAATAAACCATACCTAATCTAAAACAAAGTAAAGTTATAGTATAATCTAAAAAAAAAGAACTTCTTTTGACTATAGAAAATATAGAAAATTCGAAATTTCGTAATAACATCAATGAGTTAGCTTTTTTAAAATTTAAAAAATAATTTGTTAATCTTCTTTGTCTATAATAAGTTAAATAAGCTATCGATTTAAAACTTTTTCTATAAGATCTTCAATATACGAGATAACCAGGTTTTAATTTAAATAAAAAATTTGATCTTCTTGTTATATAATTTGTTCTAGCTATTCTTTCTTTTCTCCTTAAACTTGCTATATTAAAAAAATAATTTTCAAAATTATAATTAGATTTTAATGTAGATATTTTATTTTTAAAAAAATAATTTTGTATATTTAAATTATTACTAGATTTGAATTTAAAACTTGAATAAAGTCTAGAATAATTAAATAAATTAAAATTATCAATATCTCGATTATTACTATTAAAAAAATTAGTATATCCTTGTTTATTTGATAAAAAAGAACTATAATTATTTTTAGTACTATGAAACTGTAATGTTTTTTTACTAACTAACGATAATTTTTTTTTTTTTTTTTTTAATATAACTAAAAATCGACACTTATCTTTAAAATTTAATTTTTTAAAAGATTTTCAATCCGTTTTAGGTATTTTTAATCTAAACATATTAAATCTTAAAAAAGACCTAAAATTAGATTTTAAATATTTAAAATATAATTTTTTTTTTATTTTAAAATCTATAGTTTTTACTTTTATATTTTTATAAAAGTTAAAATTTAATATATTTGAATACTTATTAATAAATAATTGATTATTTCTAAAAAAAAAATTCGATTTACCTTTAATATACAAATAATTATTTATATTAAAATGTTGTTTTAATCTACTTTTAAAAAAATTAGCATAATTTTTATATTTTATTTTATTTTTTTTTAATCTATTTGTATAATAATAAGACTTTAACAATAATCTATTACGATTACTAATTAAAATACCCGTTGAGTATTTAATTTTTTTATTTATAATAAAATTTTTATTAAAATTAAATATAGTCGAATAAAACGATTTATTAATTTTAGAATATTTTAATCTAGAAATTTTAATTTGTTTTTTTAAAAAATGTCTATACGATTTATATTTTTTAAAATTATTTTTAATAAATAATTTTAATTTTTTTTTTTTTAATTTTATTTTTTTTTTATAAAAAACAAAGTATTGTGATAAATTATTAAAGTTAAAATTATATTTATTCTTTAATAAAGAACTAATGGAAGAGACAAATTTATTATTACCCGAAATACTGTTGTTTAAATAATATTCAATAAAATTTTTAGATTTAATTTTATGAATATCTATAAATTTAGTATTATTTATATATATATTATCAGTATTTTTTTTATTTTCATAAGTTTTTTCTTTTTCAAAATCTTTCATCAACTCCTCCTCATTTAATTCATCAGAATTTGTTGGAACAATATCTGAATTGTTTTTATTGTCTTTATTATTTTCATCATTTTTATTAATGTCTACAACAATATCTGTATTATTATTAACATCAGTTTCCTTATTTGAACTATCACTTGCATTAACATTAGCACCTAAATCTACATTAGTATTAGTATTAGCAACCACATTAGTATTTTTAGAAATTGAAAGAATTTTTAATTTTTTTATATTTTCATACAAATCATCCTCTGTATCTTTATACTCTCAATCACTACTTGAAGAATTGCAAATAGCGCTATTTTGATCTTCAAAATTATCTATTGAAATAACACCATTAGCAATATCATTTAAAAAAGAAAATTTTTTTGATCTAAACATGATTTTATTATATTTTGAAATTTTATTATATTCTAAAAATAAACCATTTATAAAACCTCTATTTTCTTTTAACTCATTATACAAAGTATAATCAGTATTATTAAAATTTTTTTTTTTAAAAAAAAAATCAAAAATTAATGAATTACTATAAACTAAAGAATCTTCCTCTAAATAATTATCATAAAATTTATTATAAAATGTTTCAAAATTAAAAAATGAATTATCAATATTAGATAAAATATCATCATCAGATTTATCAAATAATATAAATGAATCATTACAATTTAAGCTTTTTATTAAAGAAGTATTTTCAAAAATTTTATTATCTTGAATTTCTGTATTTTTTTTAAAAAATAAATAATCATCAATATTACTATAACTTAAGTCATTATTTAAATCAAAATTTAAATCTAAGCTATTATCTTCATTATCATGAATTTTATCATTAGTAGTTGGATAAACATACTCATTTAAAAATAATTCTATTAAAAAGTTAGAATTAAATTTAAAGCGATACTTATTTGATTTTTTTTTAAATATAGATTTTAAAAACTTTATTTTAGAAGATATAATTTTATTATTATTTTTATTTATATAAAAATATTTTGAATTTTTTTTTAATATATTATTTAATGAACGATTTTTATAAAAAAATTTTAAATTATGTATATATGAAAATTTTCTTCTTCTATCTTTATATTTTAACTTCATTGACTTTGGCAAGTAAAAAAAACCAGGTTTTTTAAAAAAATCTTTTTTATTTAAAAGTTTTCTACTATTAAAAAAACTATAAAAAAAATTATTTTTTATTAACTTAGAATTAGGCTTAAATCGTCAATCTAAACTTAATTTAATTCTTTTAAAAAATTTTTTTTTTTTTTTTAATTTTTTTTTTAAAAACTTTTTAAAAAATCTAAAATACTTAACGCGTAAATTTAATAAATTAAAACTATTTTTTATAAACTTAAAGTTTTTTTTATAACTACCTAATAAATAACAATTAGCTAAAAAATTTTTATATTTAAAAACAAATTTAGTTGAGAAATTTTTTCTAAAAAAATATCTTTTACGTGATAAAAATCTAAATTTATTTTTAAATCTAAATCTTGCATAAAACAAAGTATATTTTTTAAAAAATTCTCTAGAAATATTAATCTCTTTTTTATTATAAACATATTTATATACATAAAAAATATTTTTTATTTTTTTTTTTAAATATTTGGTTAAGGATTTATCCAAAAAATTAATATTAGAGTAATTCAAAAAATAAATAAAATTGTTATTTTTTTTTTGATAAAATGGTATTTTATAATTTAAAACATTACTTAATCTAAAGTATTTAACATCTTTAATTGGTAAGTTTTTAACAACAAATAATGATTTTTTTTTTTTTAGTAAAGGAAAATCTTTATAAAAAAATTTATTTATTTTTAGTTGTCGCTGTTGTTGTATTTTATTATAAAAAGAATTGAAATTTAAATAAGTCGATGTTTCAAAAAAATTAAAAAAAAAATTTGAATAATATAAGAAAAAAAATTTATAAGCCGGTACTTCTATAGGGAAAAAAAAACCCCTATCGTTTCAAAATTTATTAAAAAAAACATTATATCTATTTTTTATAGTAAAAAAATATAAAGAATTAAGAAATGTAGAAGTTTTGGCTATAAAATATAAAAAACCTGTTTTTACTAAAAATATAAGTGAAAAATTTCAATTCTTTAAAATACTAAAATTATAGTTTAAATAATTTAAACAATTTTTTATATAAAAAGAAGGAAAATAATTAAAAACTTTCAAAAAATTTAAATTTTTTTTATTATATAAAAATATATTTGTATTATAAATTTTAAAAAAAAAATTTAAAATAATATTTACATTAGTTAATATAAAATTTAATTTATTTATTACTAATAAAAATTTAGAAAATATATTAATATAAAAATATTTTGATACATTTTTATTATAAAAAAAATTAAAATTAATAAAACTATTAATAGAAAATTTAGTTAATTGAATATTTTTAATTTTTTTAAAATATAAAAAAAATTTTTTCTTTTTTTTTTTTAAATTAATTAAATTTAATTTATAAAAACTATATATATATAACATAGTATAAATATTAAAATTATATCTCATTAAATACTTGTTATTAAACAAAAAACTATATAAACTATAATTTTTTTTTATTTTTTTTAATGAAAAATTTAATAAAATTTCATTAAAAAAAATAAAAAAAAAATAATTTGAAAAAATAAAATCAATAGCTTTTATATTTTTTTTTCCAAAAATTTTAATCAAATATGACTTATTTTTTTTTTTATTAGAAAAAAACAAATTATATAAATTTTTTAATTTGTTAAATTTTATTTTTTTTTTTTTTAAAAAAGTTTTTTTTATTAATAATATAATGTAAAGAGAAATCAAACTAAATAATTTTTTTTTATCATAATCGGTTAAATAATCTAATAATTTAAAATTTAAAAAGGAATTTTTTTTAAAATTATACAAAATAATTCTTAAATTATTAAAAAAAGTATTAGTTAAAATAATCCTTTCAAATAATATAAAAAATTTTAAAATAAAATTACTATTTTTATAGTTTAAACTAAAATCAATAAAAAACGGATCTATGTTGTTAAAATTAGAATATTTGTTATATTTTATTTTATTTTTTTTATAAATTAAAAAATTTCTACTATTTAAATTGTTATTTGATACATATTTAAGATCTAAAATTGTTTTTTTTTTTTTAAATAATGAACAAAAATTATACAAATTGTTAAATAGTTTACTATTTTTATTTTTTTTATAAATATTAAAACGATTGTCTAAAAATTTTTTTTTAATTATAATTTTTTTATCTAATTTATCTTTTTTAAAAAGCACCCTTCGATTAGTATTTCTATATTGTAAAAAATATTTTGTGGAGTTTAAACGATTATTTATAAAAAAATCTTTAAAAATTTTATTATAAAAAAAATTAAAATTAGAATTTTCTAAATTTAAAAAAATTATATTATTATCTTTAAAAAAATAATTATAATTAAAATTTGAAAATAAAATTTTATTATATAAAATAGATAGATTTTTTAATTTTTTACTATTATTAACATATATAGAATTTTTAAATTTAAAAATACCATTGAAATATATTAAATTTATTAATTTTTTTAAACTCATATTCTTAAAATAAATTTTTGAATTAATATCTAAAAATAAATCAGCAGACTTTATTTTAAAATAATTTAAAAAATTATCAAAATCCTTAAAATTATAATTTAGCTTATTTTTAGTATTTAAATAAAAATAACCATAGTTATTTTTATTTAATAAAAAATAAAATAAATTAATGTTTATTACAATATTATTAAAAAATAAATAATTAACTATACTTAAACTAGTATTTTTTTTTTTATTATATTTTTGTAATAAACTTTTTAAATCTAAAATTCCATAATTATTTTTATAATTAGGAATATCTTTAATCTTATCTATATTATTAATAAAATTATTATTTTTTATTAAAATTTTTTTAAATAAAAAAATTGGATCATATTTTATATATTTTTTTAATAAACTATAATCAGTAAATATATTAAACACAGTTAAATTATCTGGAATAAAACAAGTTAGAGGGTCTTTATTTTTATAAATATTATACAAAAACGGATTTATTCTAAATGAAATCGGTAAATAAAATAAATTTTGTGGGTTTAAAAATACAGGAATTTTATTTATTAAATTTCTATAATAAGTATTAATTATATTAATTTTAAATTTTTTTATAAAATTATTTTTATATAAAAAATTTTTATACAATTCATTATTAAAATTTCAATTTTTATTTTTTTTTTTTGAATTATAAGTATTTTTAAAAGTAAAAAAACTTCGTTGATTTTTTAATATATCAAAAATATCAATTTTACTAAATTTTAATTTTTTATGCAAACGTCTGTACATTAAATATAAATAGCTTTTATTAAATAAAAAATTATTTATATTCTTTAAAGATTTTAGTGTTAAATAAGTATTAGTATTAAATAAAATATATTTTACGTAAGAAAAATTAATCTTTTTATTTTTAAATAAATAAGCAAAACGCATAAGAGATGAATTTGGATTAATAAAATTTGAATATATTTTATTTCTATATGACATTAATTTATTAAAAAAAAAAAACTTATAATCAAAATTTATAAAATTTTTTTTTTTAAAATTTTTTTTCAAATAACTAAATAACAAAAATCTACTTTTAATATTTCTAATTTTATAATCTGGTAAAGATTTTAAACTATTTAGTAATATAGAATTATTTATTTTTAAATTAGGTATGAAGCTATAATTAAATAATTTTTTATTTTTTAAATCTCTAAGGTCACTAATACTTATTAAATATTTTAATATTTTATTATTTACAAAAACAGTATTAGCTTTTATTTTATATTTTCAATCTTTAAAATATTTTAATGTATTTAAAATAATAATAAAATTTAAAAAAATTCTATTAGTAAAAAATGAATAATAGGAGTATTTTTTAATATAAAAAATATTAAAATCTAATTTTTTAAAAGAAAAAAAACTCACTTCTGAATAGAAATCATCATTAAAAAATATATCTAAATATTCTTTTATTAATTTATTACTAGTTAATTCGTAGTCAATAATCGAATCATCATTAAAATTATATGAACTCTCCTCAAATCTATTTTTTTTATATTTTCAATTATAACGGTACGGTTTACGTCTAAATTTTCTAATAAAATAAGGTATACCATATAAAAAATGTAATAATCGACATTCTCTATAATTTTTTAATAATCTATAATTATTACTTAAACTATTATCTAAATCTTTTGTAGAAAATAAATAAGATTTAAAAAAATTTTTTAATTCAAAAATAATTGAATTCCTGTATTTTTTTTTAAAAAAAACAACATATTTGCTTTTTTTTTTTAAAAATTTAAATTTAAACTGAAATATATTAAATGAATTTATGTCAAACTCCTTATTATATATTTTTTCAAAAACATTAAAAAATATATTTAAAGCTGGTACTGTTCATTTATCTAAACGTCTTTGTAATCTTATAAAGTCTGCATACGAAATATCTTTATCAAAAGTAATAGTGTGTACTCTATTACCTAGAATTATATTATGAGTTAAACAAACTTTTTCCTGATTATTTACAATTAACTCTGGATTATCTGGATTACTTTTAGGAGATAGATTATCTATAATATTACTATAATAAATAAAATCACTACTATCTTCTTTACCTAAAGATTCATTAAGTTTTTTTTCCTCTTCTAGTTCTTTTTTTTTTTTTTCTATAGCCTCAATATGTTTTAAATGTAGTTCTTTTTTTTTTTTCTCAAATAATAAATTTTTAAAATACGGTAAGTTTATTTCCAATAAATTTTGTATATTGTAAGTACTAGGTCTTAAAAAATAATTTTGTATATTCATTTTACATCTTTCTTCTTTTTTAAAGTATTTTATAATACTATTTTTTTTAACAAATAATTTAAATTTATTAAAATTTTCTGATAAATTAAACTTATCAATATTTAATTTTATATAATCTATAATAAAAGTATTTTTAAATAAAAATTCTAAAATAACCATATCACTATAATTGTTAATTCGAGATGACTTTATTTTAAAAATAAAATTTAATACTTTTTTATTATAAATTAATGGTTTAAAATTATCATAAACTTTTATATTTTTAGAATTAAATCTAAAAAAATTAACATTATTTTTTAAAAATTTTTTTTTTTTTAAAATAAAATTTTTTTTTAATTTTTTTAATTTGTCGTATAAGTTACTTTTTTTTTTTAAATTTAAAAATATTTTTTTTAATTTTATTTTTTTTTTAACAAATGTTTTATTTACAATTTTATAACGCTTACTGTATCTTATGCTAATATTTAATAATTTGTACTTTAACTTATTATTTTTTATAAAAAATAAAGAACCCTTGTATTTATATTTTATAAAATTATTTAAATATAAACGCCTATAATTAAAATTATAATTATTTTTTTTTAAATTATTTGAATTTTTTAATTTATTTATGTTTGAATAATTTTTATTTATATATAAATTATTTGAAAATAATTTATAAGAATTTTTATAAAAAACACTAAATATGGGTTTTATTGATAATTTATTACTATAACTTAAATTATTAAAATAATCCAAATTATTTTTATTTAAAAAATTATTATTATTTTTAAAATTAAAAATATTTTCAATTTTATTATGATAAAAACTAAATAAAATTGTATTAGAAACTTTTAGCATAACGTATAATCCAAATGATATAGAAACATTTTTAGTTAAAATTAAAAAATTATTATAATAATTTACAGCATTACGTTTATAAACTAGATCTCATTGAAAATTTAAAATACGAGTTATATGTAATAAAGAAAATTTTAAATAATTTTTGAATTTTTTTATAAATAAATTACTAATAGACGAAAAAAGATTATTAGGGAATATTAATAATAATGGATATTTAAATGTACAAAGCTTTTTATAAAATAAAAAAAAACTATTAAAGTAAAAAAAAATTGAATTTACTTTTATAAATTTTATATTAAAAATTTTTATAAAATATTTTTTTAAACTAAATAAATAAAAAAAATTTAATTTAAAAATATAACTAAGTTTAATTAATTTATTAATAATAATTAACATAAAAAAACATTATATAAAAAAATTAAATAACTCATAATATTGCTTTCTTCTTAAATTTCTAACCCCCGGTCCAAATATTGATTTAGATTTAAAAACACCTCTTTTTTTTAATAAAATAACAGTATTGTTAAACATATACAAATTACTTCTATCATAAAAAATTTTATTTTTAACTAATTGAGTTAATAAACCTCTACAACGAAAACCTACTCTTATAGGTCTATACCTCTTACTTCTAATCCTTCTTGGATATTTTATAATAGACTTTACCGCCATCTTAACATAATCTCCTATAAAACCATATCTACGTCTCGAACCTCTATATATATGAAAAACTTGTAATCAACCAACACCAGTATTATCTGCAACTATAAGTTTTGATAATTTTTGTATCATTTTAATACATTTTATAAAAATTAACTTTATTTTTTATTATTATATTTTACAATTGATGAGTTGTTTCGCCTAACCTGTCTTTTAAATTTATTAATAAAAAGCAATTTAAAATGTTTAGTATAAAAAAATCATTTAAAATTTTTTTTTAAAGTAATAAATTTTATTAAATAACTCTCATTAAACCAAAATTTTATGGCTAATAAAAATAAAATACTTAATAAAATACCAAAAAATATATATATATTAATAATTAAAGAAGAAAATAAAAACAATTTGTAAAAAAATAAATGTAAAAAAAAAATAAAATTATCAAAAATTAATAAATATAGTACATAAATATCATAAAAATATAATCTAAATAATCATGTATAATTAAATAGATATAATTTATAAAAAAAAAAACTAAAACCATCGATATTAAAAAAATTTAAAATAAAAAAAATAATAAAAAATAAAAAAATAAAATAAAAAAAATAATAAAAAAAACTATTTCATAATAGAGATCAATACCTATTAAAATATATAAAAAATAAAGATATTAAAAAAAAAACAGAAGAATAGATAGTTATTATTAAAAGAGCAAATAAATCGAAATTTATATAAAATAAAAAAAAAACAAAATATAAAATAAAAAAAAAAAATAATGATATTATATAAGAAATAGTATTAATGCAGAAAAATTCTATAAGTAAAAAAAATAATAATCAATATACTAATAGGTATAACAAATACTTGTAAAGATTTTTTCAATCTTCATTAATTAAAAAATATTAATTAATTATACAAGTTAATGAATTAATATAAATTTAAAAAATAAATAAAAATAAAAATAAAAAATAAAAAATAAATAAAAACAAATAAACAATAAATTTAATAAAAAAAAAAAAATCAAAATTTTCAAAAAAAATTAAATTTGAAATAGGATAATATAAAAAATTAAATAACCTTCATGATGCTTTTTCTATTAATGAATACTCAGAAAAATAAATAATTGAGTATATAAAATATAAACGAAAATAGTAATCAAATAAATATAATAAAAAAAAATCCCAAATACCAGAATCTTTAAAAACTAAAGAAAATGATTTATTTTTAAAAAAATAAAAATTCTTATTTATTTTAAAAAAATAAAATTTAATTTTTATAATAAAAAATAAAAATTTTATATTAAAATAAAAAAAATAAATAAAATTAACAATAATCATTTAAAAACATAATAATAATTTTTATTTTTTTCTATTTTTATAGTTTATAAAAATAATCATTATATACATAAAAAAATTTATAAAAATTAAATGATGGGTCATAACTAAATAAAAAAACAAATAACTACTATTTGATATTAAACTAAAATTTAAAAAAAGAGATACTACAACCATAGGTACTATAATTCTAAAAAAAAAATAATCACTAGAGTAACGTAAATTTGTAAAAAAATACAAAAAAATAGTATCTACACTAATTAATAAAGTAATAATTAGAATTATAAGTGCAAACTCAACAAACATTAATAAAATAAAAACTGTATTATCTTGAAAATTTGAAAAATTTATAAAATTATAAATAGAAGAAACAAATACCCGAACTGTATAAATTTTATAATTTTCAAAAAAAAAATTTATTATATAAATAAAAGTATATTCGATAGTTTCATTTATTAAATAAAATAAAAAATCAAAAAGATCTTTTAAAAATTTAACGATAATATTCATATAAATACAATATAAAAATTAATATCATAAAATATACAATAATACTAAATCAATAAAAAAAAAAATATTAATTATAGTTAAATAAAAAATTAAATATTGATTATATATTAATAAATTAAAATTTAATATTAATAAAAAAACAGCTAATAATAATAAATAATATAAAGTTTTATAACTAAAAGTACTAATTATATTTAATTTAACTAAAATAGATAAACTAACATCAATAAAAATACCTAACATCATATATACTATACTAATAAAAGATAAAAGAAACATAAATACTAGAGTATCACCAAAATAAAATAGTGAAAGATTGTCAATAGTATCTATAATATCATTATATTGAAGAATTATTAAATTAAAACTTGAAAAATAAGTTAAGGTGAGAATTAAAAATAATATTGAACTAAAAATAATATCTACATTTATGTCAAATATAAGTGATTGTATACTATTAGATAAAAAACTTAAAAATAATTCTAATTTTTGCATTTAATAACAAAAAATATTATTTATAATAATATAATATTAAAAATAATATTATATCTATAATAAAAAAAAAATAAGTTGCAGATAAATAAAAAATTAAGTATTGATTGTTTACTATTAAATTAAAATTTAATAATATTAAAAAAATTAATAATAAAGATAGGTAATAAAAAAAATTAAAATAGTGTAAACTAATTATTTTAAAATTTACCAAAATACTTAAACCAATATAGATAAAAATATCTAACATTACGAATAAAGTAAGTATATAAAAAGATAAATTTAAAGAAATAAAGAAATCACTATATTTTATTGATGAGTAACAATCAATATCTTCCATAATATATTGATACTGATAAGTTATTACTTGAAAATTCGAAATATAATCCAAAACTCTAATTATTAACATTTTTAAAGAAAAATAAATATCTAAAAAAAAATAATATACTATTAACTTTAAATTTGAAATTAAAATTTGTATTAATTCATACAAAAACAAATTATTTTTTTAATTTCAATGATTCTTTCAAATTCAATACTTTTAATATAAATAAATCAACAATTAATCATAAAAGATAGAATGCTATTAATAATTTAAATACACTTAAAATTATTTGAGTAATGATTATTAAAATATCAGAAAAAAAAAATAATATATAAAATAAAAATGATTTAAAAAAAATTATAAATGATAAATTTGTATTTTTAAAAGATAAAATATTAAAAAAGTCGTCTTTTAATAAAGAATTAATATAAATTTCATTATTATAATCAATATAATGAAAAGAAAAATCAATAGTTTCTACCTGTATATCATAAAATATGTATCGAGTTCAACATAAAAAAATTCTCAATATACCAAGAAAATTATTTAATATATCAAAAAAAAGTAATCTAATAGATATATCACCATTACTAACGTTACTCATTGAATAAAAATATTGAACATCTATAGCTATACATAAAAAAAAAAACATTAATAATATGAATATTAAAATTAAATAAAAAAAAGTATCAGAGAAATCATCTTCTGAAAATGATAAAAAAATATCAAATATATAAAATGATAAAAATAAAGTACATGTTATTGACACTTCTAAAAATGATATGTTATTATATTTAAAAAAATTCAATATATTATCATAAAACTTAGTTATTATAAAAAAATTTGAAATTTTACTAAATAATAATAAAAATATAAATAAAACCAATAATAACTCTAAAACTACTAAAAAAATATCTATATAAAATAAAAAATCAGAAAATATGTCAACTGATAGAATAATAACTTTAAATAATTCGTTTTTTTGAAAATATAATACGTAGTTATTTAAAAAAAATTCAATAAATTCTATATTCAATGAATATAATGAAAAATTAAAAAAAAAATATAAAAACATGTTATTAAATAAAATATTATTAAATAAATCAAAAAATGATTCTGATAAGCCATAAAAATTTAAAAATATATCAAAATATGAATTTAGATAAAAATTAAAAAAATTAAAATAAATAAAAAAAAAATTACTTTCAATATTTAAGTTATTTTGTTGTAAAACCTCAAAATTATTATTACTAAAAATATTTAAAATACCATTAAAAATAGATTCATCAAAAACTCGTGTATAAAATAAAATACTTGATGTATCATTTTCAACTATATCTAAAAAATTATTTAACATCTTATTATAATTATTGTGACCATAAAACCCTAAACCTAGCATTTAATTACAAATTTTAATAATAAAAATATTTAATCATTTATAGTATAGTTAATATCTTAGAAGTAAACAAATCAGCTACTAAAAATAATATATAAAAAATTAATAAAAAATTTAATATATTATAAAAAAAATAAAAAAATAATATAGAATTTAGTTTTAATTTAAAAAAATAAAAAAAAATAACTAATTTAATAAATAATCAAACCGGTAAGCAAATATAAATACAATTGATATTTAATATATTATTATAAAATTTAGTTATAAAAATCATAAAACTACTACTGTAATATAAGTTATCTAAATAGTAACTAATCCCAACTATAGATATTATATAAAAAATTATCAAAAATAATACATATATTATAATTTTCGATAAACCATTAAAATCTTTATATAATTGAAAAAAAAATAACCTAATAATGTTAAAATTTATATTATTTTTATTAATATAAAAATAATATAAATTAATAATAATACACATATATGCAAACAATAGTAGTAGGCATATTAAATATAATATAAAACTAATAATACTAATATAATTAGTATTATAATAAATTAAAAATAAAATAAACATTGTGTATATCTTAAAAGATAATAAAAAATCTAATTTTTTAAAAAATTTTAAAACATAATAAACAAAAATTTTACCAATTTTACTAATAAATATAAAAAGATATGGAATTATTGTTTTATTAAAAATAATATAAAATAAATAGGCAAAAATAAATGATATTAATATTACCTCAAAGAAACTACAAATATAAATATAATTAATAAGATAATCCAATAAATCTAAAAAAAAATTTAAATTTGATTCAAAAGTATATTTTGATCTCCCCAGATCCCCCGATTTATAAAAACTGATAACTTTATAATAAAAAAGAGAATCTATTAAATTAAGTCGATACAAAGAATAATAGTATCTACATAAGAAGTAATTGAATAGTACAGAATTTTCAAGATAACCTATATCAATACGAAAATAAAAATTTAATAAATTTAAAAATATAATAAAGAGTAAATAAAATATATTACTAAAAATAAAACTATAATTACCGGTAGAGGAATTTAATCAATAAAAATTAGTATTTAAACTATCTAAATAATTATTATAATTAATTAATTCATCAATATTATGATTAACATTACTATTATTAAAATAATTAGCATAATTACTAGTATTTGTATAATCTTTAAAATAAAAATTTTTAATATATACATTTAATTCTTTTATAATTATATCGACATTAGACATAATAAAACAAAATATTTTAATTAAAAATTAAAATAACCTATAAAAAAAAAAATAACACATAATACTAAAATTATTAAACCATATGTTCAACCTAACTTTGATAACGATTCTAATTTAAATCTAGGAGTTACTATTCTAACTAGAACAATGAATATAAAAATTAAAAAAGATAATAGACAAAGTCAAATCATATTAAAAAATTTTGTTTGTTTAAAAAATAAAAATAAAATTTTTATATTATTATAAATTAAAATTAAAAAATTAAAACTAAAATAAGACATAATGGATAGTTTAAAAAAACAAAATATTAATATTAAATCATAATAATGATTGCTAATAAAAAAATAAAATAAATAAAAAATAGATATTAAAAAAATATAAATAGAATTTAATAAATCAAAAAGCATATGAATACAAAATATAATTAATAAAATTATTTTTTTTTATTTTTATAATTTATAGGTAAAATTGGTGTAAATTTTATACTTGAGGTAGTATTTAATTTTTTACTATTATCTGCGGGAACTTTGTTAACATTAATATTTGTTTTATTTTTTAAATTAGTATTCTCTTTTAAAACAGTTTTACTATTTGTATTAGAAATTTTATTTGAAATAAAATTATTATTTTTATTTTTATTATAATTTGTATTTTTAAAACTATATGACATTTCCGTGTCATTAATATAAGTGTTAAAACAATTTAAATCATCTGAATTAGATATAAATTTATCATTTTCTTTCGAAAAATAGATATTATTTATAAAATCACTATTATTATTAAAAAAATAATTTTTATTATCTTTATTATAAATAACATTTTTACAATTATGTTTTGAGATATTTAAAAAATTATCCTCTAAAGTAATATTATTATCAGTAGAATTAAAGTCAAAATCAATATAATCAACGTCATTATTAATATAATCCATACCATTGTAACTTTTATTTTCTAAAATTAAGGTATTTTTAAATTCAAATAATAAATAAAATAAATCGAAAAAACTTCTTAAATTAAATGAAAATAAATTAAAAAAATATAAAATAAAAATATTTTTTATATTTGTATTCGAGTACTTGTAAAAAGTATGGAAACTTAAATTATTATTATTTTTATAATTATAAAAGTAATATAAATAGTAATAATTTGAAATTAAATTAAATAATTTAAAAATTAAATTAGTATTTTTAAAATTCAATAAAATCATATAATTACATAATTAAAATAAAAAATAATTTTTATTTTTAAAAACAAAATTGTAGTAATTTTTTTTATAGTAATTTTTTAAAAACTTATTATTTAAAATATAAAAAATAAATAATAAATTATAAAAATAACAAAAAACAATAATATTGTTAAAGTTATTATTTAAGGAAGTTGTATTATTTTTAAAATTAAAAATTAAAAAGTTAGAATACATATCTAATGATGCAAGGAATTGAACCTTGATATATAGAGTATGAATCTACTACTTTACCATTAAGTTACATCATCAAAAAATATTAAATATACATAACATATCTAATTTTATAATTTAAAAATTTTTTTACCTTAACTAAATTTAAAAATGATACAATATTATTATCTAAATATAATATATTTTTAACAATAAATAATGACATTTTAGATGCTAAAAAAATTTTATAAATATTAATATAAAAATAAAAAAAAATAAAATGTATAGGTTCTTTTTTAATTTTAAATAATATTATACTTTTTTTAAAAGAATAATTTATTAAATTATAATAATCTAAATCTATATTAAAATTAAAATTAAAAAATGAAGATTTCAATAAATAACTATTAATAGTTATATAAAAAAAAAAAATTAAAGAACGTCATGTTTTTATTTTTTTATTAAAATTTAAATATTTTATTAAAAATCTAGTTATATAATTTATTTTAAAAAAAAAAATATTATAATTAAACTTTTTTTTTAAATATGTAAAAGAAGAATACGAATTAATATTAAAAAATAAATTTCTAAGAGTAATTATATTTAAAACTAAATTATAAATTTCAAAAACTAATGCAAATAAATATAGGTAAATATTTTTTTTAAAAATATTTTTTTTCATATTGTTATAAAAATAATAAGATATCATTTAAAAACAAAATTAAATTATTAAAAAACTCAAAACCTTCTTTTACAAAATTTGACTATTTTTTTATATCTTCTTCTAGATATAGATTGAGCTTTTTTTTTTTTTAATGGAAATAGTTTTTTATTAAATATAAAAATAACATTACAGTCTAAGTAATATCTTATTAATATTTTTTGTAAATTTAAATTATTTTTATTAATAAATATATTTGGAATTAAAACTAATGAATTTAAAAATTTATCTAAAAAAAAATTTCATTGAACTAAACCTTGAGACTCGTCTTTTATATTTAATAAATCCATTATATAATTTTTATACTTACCCATATATTCTAGTATATTTAAACTTTTTTTATAATTTATAAAAATATCACAAATAATGCTATTATTTATAGGATTTATGAAAATTTCATTTAATGAATATTTTAAATTTAAATAAATAAATTTAAAATCTTTTATATAATTTTTTAAAAAAATAAAAAAATTCATAATATTTGAAGATAGTAACATTCTTCTAAAGTGCTGTATCATTATTATTTTTATTGAAAAAGATAATAAATAATTTTTTGATAAACCTAGTGAATTTGTAAACTTTATACTTGAATAATTAGTAATTAGTCTTTTTTGTACGTAAAATTCTTCATTTTTTTTTACAGTTGACGCAATATTTATAAAAAATTTTTTATTATTTTCAGATCAAGAAGTTATAAAATTATTTATATTTTTATATATAAAAAAATCTTTGAAATCTTTATAAAATATATTATTTATAATATTAGAATAGCAGTCGATTAAAATATTTAAATTATAAATATATTTATAGTTTAAATATTTTAATATATTTAAAAAACAAAAATAACTGCTATTAAAACTATAATTATTATAAAAATAACCTATGTTCGATGAGTATTTTGAATTAAACTCATTTAATATCTTTTTTTTTTTTAAAAAAAAAAAAGATATTGTTCTATAGACATAGTTTGGTATAAAATAAACATTTAAAATATTTAAATAATTTTTAAAGTTAAAAAAATACAATATATATATATTTTTAATAAAATATTTATTAGGTAAAATATATAAATAATATAATAATGTTGAATATAAGTTAGAAAATATATAATTATTAGAATAAAAAAAAACATCCAAATCGATTAAATTAAATAAATCTTTATAATATTTTAAATTTACTAAATTTTTTAAATTAATTTTTATTTTTATTGTATCTTTATTTGATAATTTTTCTAAATTTTTTTCAGAATCCAAACTATAAAATAATATTAAATAGAAAATTCACAATATTCTATCTGAAACACTAAAAGTGATGCCTTTTTTAAATTTTTTTATTAACATAAAAAAACAAATAAAAAAATAATTATAATTGTGATTTAAAAAAGTCTAATTTTAAATAAAAATCATCACTATTGGTAATATTTTTAAAAAAGTCTTCTAAAATAATTGAATTTGATGAATCTGAAAGTCAACTTAATAGTAAAATTTCATCAAAATAATACTTTTCGTATTTAAAATTTTTATTGTTTAATGCTTTTAAAAATGATAAACATCATGATAAAAATAAATCCTTATGTACTATTCTAATTAAAATAGGCATTCAATGATGGTATCTACCACAAACCTCCATACATTGACCCCAGTACAAACCTCTTCATCTAAAAATTACCCTTCTATGACTATTAAAACCAGGGATGGCATCAATTTTAATACCTAAACCAGGGATAGCTCAAGAATGTATAACATCTTTTGATGCACATATTATATGTATACTAAAATCTGATGGTAGACAAATACCTTTAGAAACTCGTAATCTTTTTATATTTGATATATTGTTATTTATTTCTTTATAATCAAATCTAGATTTATTTGATTTTTGTAACTGTAATAAATAATAATTATAATATATATTTTTTATATCATTAAAATTACCATAAATAGTATATTTAAAAAAGTTTAAATTACTAAATAAATTTAATTGTAAATTGTTACTAAAAATACTATTATTTTTAATATCAAAAAAGTTTTGATAAGATAAAATACTACTTATGTCTTTAAAAATAAAATCATAATTTATATATAAATTATTATTTAATGTATTAATATTTTTTAACTCCTTATCTTTAAAACTATTAATTAAAAAAAATTTACTTAAAATATCCGAATTATCTTTAAAATTTTTATTAAAAAATAATTTATTTGAAAAATTATATAAATTATCTTTAAAGAATCATAAAGATTTTCAATAATTTAAAAAATTTGAATTATATAAAAATAAATCTACATAATTATTCTCATATTTAAATCAATCATATGCAGTAGAGTCCTTACCTAATAATAATTTAATTTTTTTTAACTCATTCAATGAGTTATTTGACAATTTATTAAAATTTCAGTAAAAATTATTTTTTAAAAAATTTATTTCTAAATTAGAGTACTTACTAATAGGCTTTAAATTTATTATAAAATAATTTTTCTGAAAAGATACGTTTTGTAAATAAAAACTATCATATTTTAAGTAATTTATATTAAAATTTTTAAAAAAATTAATATTCTTTAAATTTAATGTATTTAAAATATGTATATTTTTATTATTAACTGTAACTAATTTTTTTATATATTTATTAAATAAAGGTCCAAAAAAAACTTTAAATTTTGAGTTATGATCATTTCTTCTAGAAGTATTCACATCAAAAGTTAAATATTTTAATATATAATTTACATCAACATCATCACCTACATTAGGTAAATTAATTAAATAATTTTTAACAAAATTAAATTTTTCAAAATCTAAAATAGCGTTATATTCACACTCATATTTATATTTTGAATATATTGGACTCTTAGATCAATAACTAAAGTTTTTTTTATCTTCTAAATCAGAATCACTAAAGTTTTTAAAAATTTGTAATTTATAATCTTCAAATTTGCTATCATTATAAAATGGGTTATTTATATTTTTAGAGTTCAAATGTCCAGAAAAAAATTTTTTTTCTAAATATCCGCGATAAAATTTAAATAAAGGTAAATTATAATTTTTTACAATATTTGATCAATTTAACTGTCATTGAAATAATTTCTTATTTGTATAAAATATATTTGAAATATTATTAGATAACTTAAAGTTATAATCTAAAGGGTCATTTAATTTTAAACTAACTCTTATAGGTTTATCAAAATACAATAAAGAATTATTTGAATTTTTAAAAAAAAAAATATTTCAAAACATTAATTCTAATGAACTATCGATTTTACTAAATAAATCAAAACAATTAAATAAATATGAATTTACCAATAAATTAAAATTATTAAATAATAAAATTTTATTATTTAAATAATTTAAATTTATGTATGTATTACAATAATTTAAATTTTTAATATTATAAAATAATATACTATTATTATTTAATTTTATTAAATAATTTTCGTTATTTATTAATAACTTTAAAGTATTTAAAATAAAAGTATTTTTAATGTTTTTTAAATTATAATCATTAATAAAATAATTTATAATTTTAAACTTAAATAAGCTATCTTTATTAATTTTGCTATTAAAATAATAAAATTCAGAAAAATTAAAAATATTATTTTCAAAATCAAAATATAAATCAAAAAATTTATTTTTATTTTTTTTTATTTTAAAAAAATAAATAAATTTATCATTAAATTTAAATAAGTTTTTAAAAAACGAATAGTTTGACCTTATAGAATAATAATTATAACTTAAAATATTATGTATAGAATTATTATAAATTAAAAAATATTTTATATTTTTTGAAAAATCCGATATGAAAGATGGTCAAAAATAAATAAAACTGTTATTTGATACAAAAATATTATTATCAAATAACAAGTTAATATTAAAAATATTATTTTGAAATAATAATAGATTACTATCTATTTCTCAAAATTTATAGTTATTGTTATTAAACAATATTTTATTAAATAAAAATTTATTAGTATTATTAAATAAAAATTTATTAGTATTATTAAAAAATTTTAAAATATTAAATAAATAAAAATTTGAATATATATTATTTTGATATCACAATTCTTTTATAGTAGATGAATTAATAAAACCAAAATCCTCAAAAGTTAATAAAGAATTATTATAAAAACTATAAGAATTATCATTTGAATTATAATAAAAAGATTGATATATTTTTTTAAAATTAAATATATTTAAATTATTACTAAATAAAAAAAATGTATTTTTATTAAAATCACTAATATTTATATTTTTATTAAAATTATTGTTAAATATCGAATTAAAATTAAAGGAAATTTTATTGTAATCCAATATATTTAATCAAAATAATTGGTTTTTAAAAATAGTTTCATAATCATTATTTAATAACCATTGATTAATATTAATATTAAATGTATCGATAAAACTAAGAGCATTTACATTAAACTCTAATAAATACATTTTATTATAAATATAATTAATAGTGTTAGAACCTAAACTTCTAACTTTATTAACATAATCTAAAGCATCTTGCCTAGCTTGCATTTTATCCATAAATTCAATATAGTTGTTATCTAAAGGTCTATTATATTCATCTAGTAAATATCTATACGCTTTATAAATTTTATTAGAACTAGAGTAGAATGTATTTTTATTTCTATGCGAATCTATGGTTTTTAATTTTGAAATATTAATAAAATTATAACTTTTTTTAAATTTTAGATTTAAATTTGTAGATTGATTAATTAATTCATTAAAATTAGTAATCTTATAATAAAATAAATTTAATTCTAAATTTAACACAAAAAAACTATATTTTAAGTTTTTATAAAAATTAAAAACATTAAATTTATTATTTAATAAATTATAATAATAATTAAAATTTTCATTATTTAAAGTATTAATATGCATTAAATTACTATAAATAATATCATTATTATTATAATAATGATTTAATGACAAATCATCAATTTGCTGTATACACTTACCAACATCATTATTTAATTCTAATGATTTTAAATTAAAATTATTTTTTTTATAATTTAAATCTATAAACAATACTGTAGGTAATTGTCAATTTTGATTTAAACCATAAGGTTTAAAAAATAATGACTGTAAAGTTTGTATGTTATTTTTACCTATTTTACTAGAACCTATACCTAATGAAAAATTTTTTGTCAATATTTGGTTTCTCGAAATATCTAATAATTTAGAATAATAATTATCGAATACACAGTAATAATCTATATTGTTATGACCTACTTTAATAGGCATAGAATTAAAAATACTAATAATATCTTTAGGATAGTAATAGTTTCAACCCCACTGGTATGCAATAACTGTTAAACAAAATTGTGTACCAGTTGTGTTCTCATCAAAATTACTTGAATGAGTGCTTGCATGCAATAACATAGTTATTGACCATGTCATTGGAATTATTGCTGTCATAGTATCACCAGTTTGTGCTCTACTAAAACCCCTAGTCTCTCGTATAGGATATTTATTTTCTTGATTATTTCATACAAAATTAAAAAAATAAATAATAAATAAAGATGATATTACTATTGATAAAAAAAAAAATCAAAAAGTTAAATGTACGTAATCTAAAAATCAAGGTAATCCATTATAGATATTTGATTGAGATGCGTTAAATACTTTAGGTATATAAATTTTGTTAAAAGATACTGATTTATTATAATTATAATTTGAAAAATAATTTTTATAAGCTAAAATATCATCAGATTTATCATCTAAATTTATATTTAAAAAATTATTATTATTTTTTATAAAATTTAAATTATTACTATTATTAAAGTTTTCAGTATAGTTAAAATTTAAATTATTATTATTAGAATTAGTATTAGTATTAAAAAAATATTTATCAAAATTAAATTTATTACTATTGTTTAATTTATCTATAGTTAAATTCATATTTAAACAATAATATATAAATAAAAGATATACTACCTATAAGCAGAAATTTTTCCAGCTTTTTTTAATAATTTAAAACGAGATAACCTTAAACCTCTTCCAGTGTACACATTTGAAGGTTTTCATTTTATCAAATTTCTTAAATAAAAATAAATTAACTCTATATTAGTACCAAAAAAAATAATTTTCATTCTACCTTTTTTTTTTAAAAAAACAGAAACAGGTTTTCTTGAGTATATTAAATGAGAATGTCCGAATCTTAAAACTAGACCTTTTTTTTTTCTATGTCATCTATAATTTTTACCTTTATATTTTAATTTTAAAAAAATATAATTAAAAGATGTTTTAAAAATAAAATTATATCAATTTTTTATTAATAAAAGTATACTAGTGTTTAATCAAAATAAAAAAAAGTTAAATATCTCTAAACTCGAATTATTTTTATCAAAAAATAAAAAAGAACTTTTATTTACATATTTATTAAATAAATTAATTGGGAAAAAAAATATAAAATTTTTGTAAATTAATAATATAAAAAAAAATTGTTTATCAATTATATAATTTTTAAAATTAAAAATTACATCATTTTTTAAAATTAATTTTTTAAAATTATAATTAAAAAAATCTAAATTTATTTGTTTATTTTCTAATAAATATACATTAAATCTAGAATTAAACTTTCAAACATAACTGCTTTTAGAAATTAAACTTGAAAAATACATTTTTTTTCTTCATGAGTCGGTTCTATTTTGAGGTAATGATCTTTTTTTGCATATACGCTTCTTAGTTATTCGTATTTTTTTAATATTCAAAAATGAAATAATTTTTTTAAATACCCCCATTTTACATCTAAAAAGCATAATAATACAAATAATCTAACGCGATAAACTTCTATATGATACATAAAAATTCTTATCAAATGTATCAAACATTTCTATATTTTTTTTTAACTCACCTACACTAACTTGTCTTAATTTTAACTTTTTAGGATCATCAACATACTCAATAATTTTTTTATTACCTTTTAATTGTTTTTTTAAACTTTTCTTTAGAGCTTTACTCTTATATTTAACATATTTTCTAGTTGGTGCAAACTCACCAAATTTAAAACCCGCATGTCAATCACTAATTTTTATTACATTCCACCTATGACCTTTATAGATTCTAATTAATTTATTATTAAAAAAAGTTGGTATAGAAGAAGATCTAGACATAATACTTATTCTAAATTTTTCATAATTATACGTTACATTTTTAAAATATTTTTTTAAAAAAAACCTATCTCTAAATATTCTTTGTTTTTTAATTTTTTTTTTAATTTTAGTTTTTTTTTTAATTTTTTTTTTAATAAATTCAAATATACCTATTTTAAAAACTTTTTTAGATATATACCTAAATTTCCATAGTGATCTACCTATATATTTTAATTACACTCTTTTTTTATTAATTAAGTTATCCATAATAGTTTTTGATATATATTTAATAATTGATGAATTTTGAAAAATATTAGTATCTATTTGTGTATTTTTTATATTTTTTTTATTTATTAATCTTTTAGACAATGATTTTAAATTTACAATTATACTTGGTTTTCTTGATTTTTTTGCAACTTTTCCTCAAGGTGTTCTAGATAATAAAATAGTTCTAGTTCTTCCACCATTAGGATGATCACATGGGTTTTTTACTATACCTCTAACCGTAGGCTTTTTTCCTTTATTTACATAAAATCCAGCCTTTTTAGATTTTTGATATTTATATAAATCATTTTCAATATAATTTAAAAACGCTATACTCTTATTACTTAATATCTTTATTTTTAATGAAGGTAATATAACTATAGATAATATATTTTTATATTTATTATCTAATAACAAACCTCTAGAACCAGCAGACTTTATATATTTTATACTTTTTGAAATCTCTGAGTTAGTTATAATTTCTATAGAACATATTTTAGAATGTGGAGCCATATCTAAAATTCTTCTAGGTCAATAATTTGTCATAACAGAAATATTATTATTTATATTTTTATCAAATAACTTTATATAGTCAAATAAAAAAAAATTTGCTGGTAATAAAGTATAAAACCAACAACCCATTGAATTATTGAATAATGCTATAATACCAGTTCTCTTTACATCAAACTTTATTTGTAATAATAAAGATAAACAATAAAAATTATTAAAATTATTTGATAATATATTATAAACTATTTTTGACTTAATAGCACCTTTTGAATTTACAACTATTCTACCAAAGTTACTTCGACCAAATGTTTTTTTTAAACCTATAGATAATTTATTAAATCTAGTATTACTAAAATATCATGATTTTAAATTTTTGTAACTCCTAAAAGATATTTTTTTAATTTTATTATTGGTAATAAAAATAGTGTCTAAAATAGGAATTGAACCTACGACCTTCAGGTTTTCAGCCTGACGCTCTAACCACTGAGCTACTTAGACTTAAGTACATAAACAGTTATGCACTTAAATCTATAAGTTTTTAATAAAATTACAATATGTAATCCAACAGCAGGTTCCCCTACCATTACCTTGTGTCAACTTCGCTCAAATCACCCAATAAATAATCGATTACTATCAATAAATAATAAAATTAAATTTAATACTTTAAGAATCGAATCTTCCTATTTAATCAATTTTTCGAGCGTGATGGGCGGTGTGTGCAAAGTTTAAAAATTATTCACCGTAACATGATGATTTACGATTACTAACGATTTCAACTTCATGCATACGAGTTACAGCATACAATCCGAACTAAGATAATTTTTAGAGATTAGCTAAAAATTGCTTTTTTGCTGCTCTTTGTTTTTACCTTTGTAGCACGTGTGTAGCCCAATCGATTTAGACCATATTGACTTGACTTCCTTCCAAAAACCTATATTTATATTAAATTCTAATGAATATACAATACTTATATCATACTATAACTTTAATTATAGTATAAATACACATACATGTATATAATAAAATTTTAAAAATAAAATACAGATCAAAGATATAACTAAACCTATTTTTTTTTAAGATAATACATTAAAAAATAATAAATTTTACTTAAATCTAAGAATCGCGTTCGTTCAACAACTCAATGTTACATATCACAACACGAACTGACGACAGCCATGCAGCACCAAGGAGTTGTTATTGCATTAATTATTTATAAAAAATTAAAATTATAACAACCATGGCAATTGGTAAGGTTTCACGTGTATTGTCGAATTAAACCACATACTCCATCGTTTATATAAACTCCCGCCAATCTCATTAGGTTCCCTATCTTGCAATTTTTTCCCAGGTGAGATGTTTACGCGTAAGCTTATGTGATAATATATTACCACCACATAACATCCATGAATTGACAGTATAGACTACCAGAGTGTCAAATACTGATCGATACCTATACTTTCGTAGTTCAATGTCAATTATTAATAGTTAGTTACCGTGGTCTTTGGAAATCCATATATTATTAACTAAGATAAAATATATCGGATTCTATCCCTATAATATACATATTACTAACTCCTTAATAATTCAAAAATTAAGGTATTATAATAGTTACTGCTCAACCCTTTTTTTTGATTATAATTTCTTAAATTATTTAGCTACTCTTTACACCCAGTCAAGACCGATAATGCTATCTCGTCAATGTATTGCCGCAACTGCTGGCACATTTTTAGTCCGAAACTCTCAAACCAAAATTAATCATAATTCAATTTCGTGGTTAGACTTTACAGTTTAACCTTCTAATTCATCTTCACGAAAACGCTAGTTCAAACTTTCATTCATTGACTAAAATTCCTCACTGCTGCCTATGGCGAGGTCGTTTCAAACCTCAGGTGACTGGCCGACTGTTAAGACCAGTTAAAGATCATAGGCTAAGATAAAATTAATTAACTCAATCCTAATCTTCTACAAATACATCTAACAACTTAAATAAATTAATTTATTCTTTTATTAAAATTTCATATTTTTAAAAAAAATATAAAATTTTAAAAGATTTATTTTTTTACTAAAAAAATTGCTAGGAAGCATTTCATATGCTACGCACCCTTACGCTATGTATGTAAATCATTTTATTATATAATACTTAATATATTCAATCTGCTAGCATGTGTCAGGCGTTCCGCTCGCATTCATCCAGAACTATAGTCAAATTCATAAAATAATAAACTATAAACCTTATTTTAATATTACTCTAATTTTTACGTAATATTATAAATTTTAAATTAAAAACTCTATTTTCTTTAGGTCATAAAGTTTTTATTTATTTAAAAATTTTCTTTAATTAATTTATAAAAAAACTTATCTAGAGTAATTCCAACTTAAGATGATTTCAGTCGTTATTAACTATTAAGGTTACTAATTAGCATACTTCAATAAAATAACTAATTCATAAGAGCTTAACTTAACAGAATCCTCTCGTACTACCGCATAAACTAGATTATTTTTTTTAATTATAGTAGATAGGGACCGAACTGTCTCACAACGTTCTAAACCCAGCTCACGTACCACTTTAATCGGCGAACAGACGAACCCTTGGTTGCCCCTCCACAACCAGGATGTGATGAGCCGACATCGAGGTGCCAAACGATCCTGTCAATAGGAACTTTCAAGAATCATCAGCCTGTTATCCCTAGCGTATCTTTTATCCGTTAATCGACAATTTTACTTATAAAATTAATCGGGTCACTATGACAAGCAATACAGCTATTTAAAAATTTGTAAATTTTTAAATTAGATATTATTTTCATTATTTTGTATATATATTATAATATCTTATGTACACCTCCGTTACTCTTTAGGAGGCTGCCGCCCCAGCCAAACTACCATTTATACATGTTACTATTTATAAAAAAATTTACTATAAAGATATAGGAAAAGAATAAACTTTAATATTAATATTAAATACATTTACCCTTAAAGGTTTTACCATTCCTACATTATATAAAATTATAGTAAAGATGCATAGGGTCTTTCCGTCCCACTATAATACTCTGCATTTTCACAGAGCTGTCAATTTCACCGAATTACTACTGGAGACAGCGAAGCGGTCGTTACGCCATTCATGCGGGACAGCAATTAACTGCCAAGGAACTTCGCTACCTTAGGACCGTCAAGGTTACGGCCGCCGTTTACTGGGGATTTTAATGATAACTCTTAATAATTTAAAAATTATTTCTATTACCCTTCCAGCACTGGGCAGGCGTCAGACTCTATACAACTTAATTAAAATTTGCAGAGTCTTGTGTTTTTAGTAAACAGTCGCCACTTCCTCTTTACTTAACTATTTCTAGTACCCATTATCCAAAAGTTTTTGGGCTAATTTGCCGAGTTCCTTCAATAGTATTGTTTCGAAATCTTAGTATATTCTACTTGTCTACTTGAGTCAGTTTTGGTACAATTACGATATTTAAAATCTATAAATTTATTTAGATATAATAAACGTATAAATATTTACTAATTATTAATCTAATAATGATATATAACTAGTAAATTAGTTTATTAACTATTTTAAAATAATTAATAAACTATGTTAATATTGTAATATCATATAAATATTATTTATATAACATTACACTACCATATAATACGATATTATTATAAATTAATAATAAACTATTTCCTGATATTTATTTATATAAAAAAGTGTTTATTGTATTTATAAATAACATTAAAATACGCACAACTAATTTAATAAATAAACATGTCATTTATTATAGACTCATCAGACTCACAGTTTTCACCACTTCCTTAGAGATTGTTTTTTGTTATTAAATGAAATTTGAATAAATAACAACCTTTAGACATTCGATCAATATGATTTTACGTATTTTTCGTTACTCATGCTAGCATTAATAATTTTGATATAACACAATAATTTTTCAATTATTGCTGTATTATCCATATACAAAACATTCCACTACCGTATTAATTAAATTAATACCTATACCTTCGGTTAATTAATTAGCGTCAATAAATTCTTGGTATAGATTAAAAATACAAATTATTCAAAATTGTTATATAAAAAGGTGAGCTGTTACGCTTTCTTTAAAGGATGGCTGCTTCCAAGCCTACCTCCCTAGTTATTTTTTTTATTCTACAACCTTCTCCACTTATTAATTATTAAACACCTTATGTTATAGTTTGGGCTGTTTCCCTTTAGACATAACACCTTAGCGCGTATACGTCTGACTAGAAAGTTTTTAATTTTATATTATAAAATTAAAAGATTTTAAATTATGAATCTAACACCTTAATACCCTAAAATAAAATCCTTTCCGCTATACTAAAATATATTTCGTGGAAAACCAGCTATCACTAAGTTTGATTAGCTTATCACCCCTAATTATAAATCATCCTAGAATTTTGCAACATTCACAGGTTCGATCCTTCAGAGAAATAAATAACAATATCTCCTTAATCTGTTCATAATTAGATCACTTAGCTTCGGGTCTAATATTATTAACTTTAATATAAACTACTTACGCCTATAAAAAATTAAGCTTGCTAATAATATTAACTTGCTAGCCCATTATGCAAAAGGTACACTGTTGCTAATGCTTCAATTGCTTCTAACAATGCCGAGTTTCAATATCAAATACGGATATTAAAACGTATAAAAAAATAGCATCTTTCCCTCACGGTACTAGTTCACTATCGAGTTTAGAGTTTTAGTCTTAGAGATAACTCTCCCTATTTATTCAGTCACCTTATACATAAAGCAACTTACTTTATAATTAATTAAAATAAACTTTTCACTAAAAATATAATATTTTTAAAAAACTATTTTGACATTTTTTTACGTATTTTTTTCCTAATATAAAACTTTTTATCATCTGGCCTAGAAACACCATAAAAAGACCTACTTTTTTTTTTTCCCATTAATGGTGAAAAATCATAAACACCACGAACTAATGAATACCCAACACCCGGTAAATCATTAGCTCTTCCACCACGAACTAATACTCTATTAAATTTTGAAACACCAAAACCCTGACCAGGTATTCTAGCAGTTACTCTAGGTTTTCTGTATAATTTAACTTTTGCAACATGACGCATAGCTGAGTTTGGTTTTTTAGGATTCATAATACAAACCCTTACAACTAAACCTTTAGCTGCAGGACAATTTCGAAGTCTCGGTGTTCTATGAAAATTTACTTTTTTAATTTTTTTTGTTCTATTTCTACTTGATTGAGAAACTGTTGACATTAAACAACAAATAATAATTTAATAAAATTTAGTAAAAATCAATAAATTTTTTATTTTAATATTAAAATAAAAAATACCCATTAGAACATATGCATAATTAAATATTAAAAAAAAAAAATAAAAAAAAAAAAAAAAATAAAAATATAAAAAATTAATTAAATTTAAATTATAAAAATAATAAAAAATAAATTTAAAATATGATTTAAATATATAATAAATATTATTATAATTTAAAAAAAAATAAGACTTAGACAATTTAATTATTAAAATTTTATTAAAAAAACTAAAATAAGAATAAAAAATTTGTACTTTAAAATTATATAAAATAAATTGATAATATGTTAAAATTTTAGAAAATAAAAAAAAAAATAAAAATTTAAAAAAAAATAATAATTG
>Ga0315906_10001184_pt1 | contig 39205 bp, 32 predicted proteins | sample LakEriMetagenome_4_FD_203526 | JGI IMG/M metagenome (GOLD analysis project Ga0315906, IMG submission 203526) | Freshwater fungal communities from buoy surface, Lake Erie, Ohio, United States - Buoy 2 MA122 | ecosystem: Environmental > Aquatic > Freshwater > Lake > Lake biofilm | place: USA... | reverse complement strand
CGATGTCCGATGACTGAACTTCTTCTTTGGGGGCTTTGGAAACTGGAACGGAGAGGACGACACGTCTTCCTTCTGCCGCATTCGGATCGTTAAAAATTTGCACGCGACCGAGAGCGATTTTGCCGCGCATATCATCAGGTTGCTCGAATCCATCCCGGAGTTTAACGGCGGCAGCTTTGTAGAGTTCTCCTGCGCTGGTGATGCCCATTTGAAAGACCTGCTCGTAATACATGGAGGCTTGATTGTAGACCCCCATGATTTCGTGAACCAATCCGAGTTCATAGAGTGCGTTGGGTTCTTTGGGCGATTGCAGGAGAGCCTCCTCGAGTTTTACGATCGCCATTCCCATGTCGCCAGCTACGCGGGCGGTTCGGCCCTCGTTGACCAAGCGTTCAGCACGAGGATCTGCAATAGCGGGCGTGATGAGTTGTGAAGGCTCGGGAGCAGGTGTTGAGGGAGTGGTTAGATTTTTGTTTGGAGTTGGTGAGAGAGTGATGTTTGGAGGGATATTGGTGTTAGGCGAAGAGCCAAGCAACGTGGTTGGTGTTGGGTTTGGATTCGGGATATATTTAACGACTTCGCGTTCAACGGTCCGGACCTTCTGGCTGGTTTCCAAACGCGCAGCGAGAGCCATCCCTGCAATGAGCAGCTGGGAAAACGCAATCAAGCCTAGTACGCAGCAGGCAATGGCGAAGACACGGTTGGGTTTCATGTAGGAATAGAGTGCAGAAAAATCGGATTACAGTCAAATTTCATGTTCTAAGCTGAAATTTCGGCTAAAAACCCCATGTGAAGAGATTAGTTGCGAGTTTATTACTGTTGTTGGGCATCGTTTTCTTTCTGCCTTTGCCGGAGACTGGTTCGGTGATGGAAGGGCTGGATCCCTCGCAGGTTCGGTTAGGGATAGGGTTGTTTGTCTGTATCGCGTTTCTCTGGATGACCGAGGCGCTACCTTTGAGCATTACTGCACTTTTAGTTCCAGTTTTGGCAGCGGTCATGGGGCTTGGTGAAATCAAGTCCAGCCTCTCCTCATTCGGAAATCCCCTGATCTTCGTGTTTTTCGGAGGATTTGCCCTCGCATCGGCGCTTTCCGCGCAGGGCTTGGATCGATGGCTGGCGAGCCGACTCAGTTTCTTGGGGAGAGGAAGATTCCTCTATGTCGCGACGTGGCTTTTTATCGGTACCGCTTTTATCTCGATGTGGATGAGCAACACTGCGACCACAGCGATGATGTTGCCCTTGGCGCTGGGAATATTGAATCAGTTTAAAACCGATGAGTCGCACGCGGCTAATAAGTATTTCCTGTTGTTGGGCTTGGCGTATGCGTCGAGCATCGGTGGCTTAGGAACCATCGTGGGAAGTCCGCCGAATGGGATCGCGGCAAAGCAGCTTGGATTGAGTTTCTCGGAGTGGATCGTATTCGGTATGCCTGCGGTGGCGATTTTATTGCCGGCGATGATAGGACTGCTTTGGTTGATCCTAAGGCCTAAAAATATGGTGTTAGATGAAGTGAAAGCTCCTGAGGATAAATTCGTTTTCAACAAAAAACGATGGTTGGCTTTGGGGATTTTCGCATGCACGGCGGTCGCCTGGATGTTTGGAGTGCAGCTCGGAGAATGGTTAGGAATCGATGAAATGGACGCGTGGGTGGCGCTGGTCGCGACTTGTACTTTGGTGGCATGCAACGTGGTTAGCTGGAAAGAAGTTCAGGAAAAAACCGACTGGGGGGTTTTATTCTTATTTGGTGGCGGGTTGGCGTTGAGTGCGCTTTTAGGATCTTCGGGTGCTAGCACATTTCTGGCTCGTTTGTTAGGAGAAGCACTCGAAGCATGGCCTTTTTGGGCATTGATCGCCGCCGTTGTCGCCTTTGTGATTTTCCTTGGTGAGCTAACCAGCAACACCGCTAGCGCCGCATTGCTGGTGCCTATCTTTTTTGCGATGGCAACGGAATTTGATCTCTCCGCAAATCAGTTGATTCTGCCACTTGCCTTGGCAACTTCATGTTCTTTCATGTTGCCCGTCGGCACTCCACCAAATGCGATTGTGTTTGGAACAGGACAAATTCCGCAACGCGCGATGATGAAGGTCGGATTTTACCTGAATATCGTTTTCGTCGTGCTTATCACGGCACTTTCACTTCTTCTTTTTTAATTTCTGTGTTGCCCAGAGATCAACAGATGAGTTGACGAGGAAATCATTTCCGAGCGCTTCGCGTCCTAACAGAAGGCGGTGGATCATGCGCTTGCGTGAGACCAAAGAGACGATGATTTTTTTCTCGATGCCGGCGAGCCGCAGTGTGGTGGAAACGAAAATGCGGTTGCTGGTTTTTCCATCGGACGAGCGGACGCGTTTGCGGGTATGGATGTTTTCTTCGAGCGTGATGAGTTTTTTATCTTTGCGATCCAGGCGCACGGTGAAGCGAACGCGGTTATCAAGAAGTTCGGTGATCTCCGCGCAATCGATGGCAGAGCTTTTCGCTCCGGTATCGGCTTTGGCCTTCAATTTCAAGGACCAATCCGGGAGTTCCACGCGCTCGCGCCATCCGATGATCATGCTCATGTTATTGGATCGTTAGGTTTTGGAAGTTTCTTCATCTTCCTACGTTTTTTCTTCTTCTGTGGGATAAGACCTTTCATGTGCTCGGATTTTCCGTAGCAAAGCATGGTATCGTCGGCCTCCAAAACACGGCTGCTTTTCGGGTTGGAAATGACGATTCCTTTTCTGCGGAGCGTGAGGACGACGACATCAAGTTCGCGAAGTCCAGTGCCTTCGATGGTCATGCCGATGTATTTGCTGCCAATTGGAATGTGAATATCCGCCACGGAATAGCCGCGAGAAATCGTCAGGCGTTGCCGGATATCGATCTCAGGAAATTTCACCTGATCTTCGATGTAATCGATGATTTCACCAGCGATGTCCAAGCCGGTGGCGCCTTCGATGCCTTCGAGTCCGGGAGAGGAATTGACTTCCATGATTTGCGGTCCGTCTTTACCTTCTAACATATCCACCCCGCAAATTCTCAAGCCCATGATTTGCGCGGCACGGACAGCGGCTTCTTCATATCGAGGATCGAGCGTGATCGCTTCCGCCTTGCCGCCACGATGAACGTTCGAACGGAATTCCTGGCCCTGTGCAACGCGGCGAATCGCTGCAACCACGCGGTCTCCAATCACGAACGCGCGCACGTCTTTGCCTTTACTTTCCGATACAAATTTCTGAAGCAGGACTTGTTGCTTTGTGGAATGCAGGGTTTCGACGATGGCTTTTGCGATTTCAATTTTATCTGCCAAGATCACTCCCACGCCTTGAGTGCCTTCTAACAGTTTGATGATTACAGGTGCACCACCGACGCGCCGTAGGGCGTCTTCGACATCACGTTTGTCATCGACGTAAGCCGAGCTCGGAATGCCGACATCATGTTTGGAAAGAATCTGGAGCGAGCGGAGTTTGTCGCGGGAGTTACTGATACCAGCAGCGGTGTTGGGTGTGAAGACATCCATCTGTTCGAATTGCCTAACAACCGCCGTGCCGTAGCGGGTGATCGAGGTGCCGATCCGTGGCAGCACCGCATCGGGCGTTCGGAGTTCCTTCCCGTGGTAATAGATGTGCGGATCTCCCTGATCGAGTCCAATGGTGAGCCGCAAGGTATTGAGAACCTCGATTTTATGCCCGCGCTTGCGCCCGGCCTCGATGAGTCGGCGGGTCGAATAACACTTGGGGGAGCACGAGAGGATAGCGAGTTTCATAGAATCGGGAGAGCACAGACATAGGAGAGGTGTGGGCAGTCGTCAAAGCAAAGCAGAGGTAGAGCCGAGGGTAAAGGTTGCGAAGATTGGCACTTGCGTGTTCAATACAGGTCGTCGACAGGTCTAACGATCAACGCATGCGCTACACGAATTTCACCATTTACAGCATTTTTCCATGCGCATGTATCATGGCGGGTTGCGTGTCGTTTTCGCCAGAAAGCCGGATTGGCGAAATGGCGAGCCCGACCTCATGGGTAGCGAGCAAGGAGGCTAAGGCGGGAGTGGATCAGCGATGGATAGAAAAAATCGGCGGTTCAGGGCTTGGCGAGTTGGTGGATGAGGCGGTGGCAAACAATCCGGATTTGAAAGCGGCCGCAGCTAGGTTGGATCGGGCAGCGGCAGAGGCGGGATTTGCGGGTTCTGGGCGCTTGCCAAGCCTAGGGCTGGGTGCGGATGCGGACCGGAGCAAACAGAATTTCATCGGCTTCCCATTTGGCGGCTCAAACATATCCCAAAAATTCGGAGTCCAGCTTAACGCATCATGGGAGCTCGATGTATGGGGTCGGGCCAAAGCCGGGCAAGAAGCCTCAATCGCCAATGCTGAGGCGCGAAAATACGAATACAACGCAGCACAGGTCTCGTTGGCGGCACAAGTCGCAAAAGCTTGGCTGGCGCTTGGTGAATCAAATGAGCAAATCAAACTCGCCACGGAGGGAGTCAAGGCTTCGAAAATTCTAGCAGATTCCGCGCGTGAGAGATTTGAACGTGCGCTGGATGGAAATAACGGGTCCGCCGCACAAGTTCGTTTGGCCGAAGTTGAATTTGCAAACCGCAACCAGACTCTCGCGCAACACAAACAAGACCGTGAGCGGGTGTTGCGGCAACTGGAGATTTTGTTAGGTCGTTATCCATCAGGAAAAATTTCAGATCATGCGATCTTGCCGAAGTTTCCCGGAAGCACACCTGCAGGTTTGCCTTCCGAGCTTTTGCAAAGACGCCCAGATATTTTGGCGGCCGAAAGGATTTTCGCAGCATCGGGTCGACGCGTGAAGGAACGCAAACTCGCGCGCTTTCCCAGCCTGCGCCTGACGGGTTCAGGGGGCACAACAACAGAATCTGTTCGCGATGTTTTAAGCAGCGATTTCGGCGTGTGGGCAATCGGTGGCGGTTTGACTCAACCCATCTTCCAAGGAGGCGCGATCGCTGGCGAAATCGAAGTCGCAAAAGCAGAGGATAAGGAGAATTTGGCCTTATTGAAAAAGACCGTCTTGGCCGCATTCGGCGAAGTGGAGCAGGCTTTGGTCGCTGAACATTTTTTCGCTCAGCGAGAAGCAGCAGCCCAACAAGCTGCTGCTGTTGCCATCGAGGCCGCCGAACGCGCTGGCGATGAATACTCAGCTGGAACGGGTGATATTCTAACTCTCATAGATGCAACCCGCGCGAAAATCGACAACCAGAGCCGCTACGCTGCGATTCGACGCATGCGGTTAGAAAACCGCATTGATCTCCACCTCGCTCTCGGCGGAGATTTCAAAGCTTCGAAATAGAATCTAGCCTCGTACGGAAATGTTAGATTTAACGCAAAAATTATTTTCTAAAAAATAATTTTTATCTTGCGCTACGATTTTTGCTAGGTAATTAAACCCGCGTTCCCCCCCGCTAACACAGGGTCAATCATGCATTGAGCTGGTTGATCCTGTGTTAGATTTCTTATCGGCAAGTTAAGTGTCGGGTGGAAACTCGCCCCCCCTTATCTCCCCCGTAATGAATTATTTTTGTAGAGCGACGCTTACCACGATTTCTTGTGCCGCGATCTGGACGAATCAACTCATGGCGTATTTGCCGCCCATCACTTTTGAGAGTCCTACATATAATCCTGGTGATTCTCTAGGGCTGAATGGTGGCACAGGATGGTCGCTTCTATCTGGAAACGCATCGATATCGGCAAATGGCGTAGGTGTTGGCGGCGGTCAGGCTTTGAAACTTCAAGCAAACCCAACACAAGAACCGCTTTTGGTTAGAGATATTGACTGGGACCCCGTTCAAACAGTCGCATTCGTCGATCTGAAATTAAAACCCGCAGCCGATCCCGAGGGAAGCCTTGCGAGTTTTTATTCGAATGGCACCCAGCTTGCGTTTCAAGTTCCGGTAGGAGCGAATTCAGGAAATGTCTGGGTTTACAACGGCAGCTCCGGCTCAACGAACCCGGCGCAGTGGGCGAAAACGGTGGGAACTTTCGCACTCGCGGCAAACGGCCTAACCGCTCTCGATTACACAAGGATCACTTTACGCCACGACTACCAACGCAACATTTGGGATTTGTTTATCGGGGGAAAATTAGCGGCTGCCAATCTGGCATTTGAAGGACGGGGCGCGAATTTGGAAAACATCGAACTCTACGGCAGCAAGGTAGGTGATACCTTGATCGATGACCTAACAGTCGATCCGAAAAATACGATCTTTCCGGATGCGGATAAAGACGGTTTGCCAGATGCATGGGAAGCGGCCAACGGCTCAAACCCGAATCTTTATGATAGGGACAACATCAAACCCGGTACGGGAAAATCCTTTCTCGATCATTACATGGATTCTCTCTGGCTCGGAGGGTTGAACGGTAACGCACCACTTCCGCCTCAAGGCAGCATTCCGCCGGTTACGATTCTCGGTAATCATCAACCTGTCACTTCGTTAAAAGGTTCGATGTCTGTCGGCGGTGATGGCGCGATGACGTATTCGATGCCTATTGATATCCCAAAAGGCACCGCTGGGATGGAGCCGAAAATTTCGCTCAATTATTCATCCGGCGCAGGCAATGGGATCGCTGGTGTGGGTTGGTCATTATCTGGTTTTCAAAGCATTACCCGTGGCCCCGCGAGTTTTCAAAAAGATGGTTTTGAAGGCGCAGTCCGTTTCGATGGCGATGACCGTTTCTTTTTTAATGGAGAAAAATTGGTTTGCGTGGTCGGAACTTACGGTCAGCAGAATTCTGAATATCGAACCGAAATCGATTCGTTCGCACGCATCACCCTCAAGGGAGGAAATCAAAACAGCACGAACTCATGGTGGCAGGTCGAGACCAAGGCAGGTCTCATCATCGAAATAGGAAATACTAGCAGTTCTAAAATTGTCTCTCCGCTTCACGCTGCACCCATTTCTTGGGATGTCTCAAAAGTATCTGACACCAGCGGAAATTACTACTTGGTCAATTGGGCGGGACAAGCGAGTCATGCGGTTAATGATGTGATGGATCGTCGAGTGACTTCGGTAAACTACACAGGCAATGGCAGTGGCTTGGCGCCGTACTGCAGTATGGATTTCACATATGAAAAACGGCCAGATAAAACGTTTGCATACCATTCCTGCGGGGTTCGCTATGAAACCAACTCACGACTCAAAGAAATCGCTGTCAAAACAGGCTCCTACACGAATCATACGTATTTCTTAAACTACCAAACAAGCGCGCAAACGGGCAGGTCGGTTCTTGCTTCCATGTTCAGGCAGCATGCCGGCGGCTATACGACCACCCCAACGGTTTTCACCTGGCAGGGAGTAAATACCATGCCAAACAAATGGGCGAAAGCAGAGCAAATCGAGCTTCCAAGCTACGGCGATTCTTTTATTAAGGTGAATCGCGATGTGACTTCATTTGCCGAGACTCTCTCAGATTCTATCAGACTGGAAGGTGGAGTTGGTCGATTGGTTGCTCAGGCGCCCGCTGTTCAAGTCACAAGTAATTCTTATGTGGAATTTCAATTTCGGGCGGACAATCTCGATAAGGGAGCCTACCTGATCGTCGATGCCAATGATGCCTGGAATAACATCTATGATTTTGCGATTTATATCCGCCCTACCTCATCGACAACATCTGCGATCTTACAAAAACGCACGGTCGAATATGGTGCTGAAAACAACTCTCAATGGAAGACATACAGAGTTTCGCTTCAGGGGAATAGTAATGCCTTCTTTAATTTAGCTGTGGGAAAATACCCTTATCTCGCGTTCGTAAATATCGATAATAATGCGGCAAACGGAGTTAGTCGGAGTGAATTCAAAAATATCAGATTTGGGACCACTGAACAGTTAGATAACAATCTGGTTTCAGCTATCACATTTCCTGAAATTTCCGAGATTCCCCTGTTCAGCGGGTCTTCGAATAAAACGCGCGGCATGAAATTCATGGATATTAACAACGATGGCTTGTTAGACATGACCGATTATCGTGTAACGGATTGGGATTTTTCCAATTTGGAACTGGTTGCCAGAAATGATGCAGATGTGGCGGGAGGTGTGTATTTGAATTCAGGCGGTGGATTTAATTCTGATGAAACATACAAACCAAATGGTCGCTATGCCTTTACAGATACTGCACAAGATGATTCATGGTCAGCTAGGCATGATCTTACTTCTGTGCCCTGCGACATCAATGGCGATGGCAAGATGGATCTTTTTGTCACCGAGCATAGGACTGCTTACAGTAGCACCACATCGGTCAATAAGTTCAAATTTTTAACTCACAATGGCACAGGCTGGATGGAACTTCCGGGCTATTCGCCGACTTTTGAGTCAAGAAATAACAGTTCCTCGAGAGGCGTTGGTGGGAAACGCCATTTAATTTCTAAGGATCTCATCGATATCGATAAAGACGGGTATTTAGATTTATACATCAACACCTCAGATGCTGGATGGCTCGCCAATGCAAGCGCCCTAACTTCACTACCTGCTTCATCGAAGATTCTTTTGGAAAATTCACGCACCGTATTTCTAAACCGCTGTCATCTAGGCCAAGGCTGGATTCAAAATAACACGCTAGCCCCGCCAGAAAACATACGATTCAGTGATGAGCATATTACGCATGATATCGGCCGCGCACTGGTCGATTTGAATGGTGATGGATTTTTAGACTATGCAAAATCCACGGTGAATACTTCCAGTTCACCATTTGTCGACACGCGCTACACGGGAAAGTTCAGAGCACCCGTTTCCTCATCGACTCTCCCTACATGGATTTCAGCGCTTCCAGATCAGGATATACCCGATTGGGCATTTCCAACGGCACCTTATCCTTCAACGTCGAGCATGGATCGGTGGGTTATCAATCCAGTTGATGGCAATGCCCCGCTCACACAAAATCCTGATTTGAGCAGTCGGAAGGGCGCAGGAACGACAATGCTCGATATTAACGGTGATGGGTTGGTTGATATAGTCCGTGCTTTTGCACGCACCTTTAGTTCTGGCGGTAAAATTGAGGTTTCGCACGCCACTTGGTTTAATCGTGGAGACACTGCCGCAGGAACCAAACGTTGGCTAAAAGAACCCAAGCCATACGGCCAAGGCTATACGCTTCCACTCTCACTTGAAACGCAAGTCGGCGAAGAACAAGCCTGTGTTCAATGGACCGATCTCAACGGAGATGGGCTGGTCGATGTTCTCTATTCCCGCGATGGAGCCGATTACATTGGCCCTGGAGGTAAACGCACAGTCACGAGCAACGATCCTTTTTCAGGCACAAACAACGGTGCATTCATCAATTCAGGGAATGGATGGGTTCAGGATATGTCATGGGGACTGCCTGATGGGGTGAGACTTGGTAAAAAAGGCCAAGCGGATCCCAGATCCATATTGGCTGATGTGAACGGCGATGGTTTTTCAGATGTGATTGCCAATATCCGCAACGGAGAACGTCCGGTTGTTTATCTCAACCAAGCCAAACTCGAAGTCATTACCGCGATCACCGATGGTTTTGGCTCGGAACTTCAGATCGAGTATCATCGCCTTAACGATCCAAATCCAACCCCAGGCTTCGGAACAAGAGTTTATGAAAAATTCACCGGCACTCTTCCAGTGGGTCATGCGAGTTTGATCGATTCCCGCCTCGTTGTTTCCCGCTACTCCGAGCCTAATGGATCGGGCGGACGCAAATGGAAATCCCAGCGCTACGGTGATCTTCGCTATGACAAAACCAACGAAGCTTCTCTTGGCTTCGGCTGGGTCGAGGCTTTGGACGAAACCAACGGCCAGTTCACCCGCACAGATAGCCATCGTCAGTTTCCTTTTGCAGGCAGTCCCGTCCTCACTCAAACCAGCGTCAACCTAACAGCGGCAGACATCGCCTTGATGCCTCCCAATCATCCGGGATGCCCAGCATTTACCGTCGGCCGTAAAAATCTTTCCATCCAGACAGCCACTTATGCTGAAATGCCAAGCCAGGTCGGTGTCGGTGGCACGATCCGTCGTCCAGTCCAAACCACCTCGGTGAATCAGATCTTTGATCTCGATGGCACTTTAAAAGGCGAGACAGTCACCACTCAGAACCTAACAGATTTTGATGCGTATGGATTTGTGAAAGCCTCAAGCGTGACCTCACTAGATGGCTCATCCGTGACGACGAACAATGTCTACAACCACATCGTCAATTCAACGAAATGGCATTTGGGTCGATTGGCCTCGGCAAGTGTCACGAAGACCAAACTCGGCGCTTCATCCAGTGTGAAAAACTCCGCCTTCACCTACGATACGGCAACCGGTCTCCTCAAATCAGAAACCGTCGAGCCTGGTCATCCACTGTCGGTCACCAAATCCTACAATCACGACGCATTCGGCAACGTCGTTTCCACGACGGTGTCAGGCTCCGGCATGTCACGCTCATCTACCGCGACCTATGATGCGCGCGGTCGATTCGTTATCTCTGAGTCCAATGATCTCGGCTACACCACGTCTTACAATTACGATTCCGATAAAGCCCTGGTAATCTCTACCACCAACATCAACAATCTAACAACCAGCTTCGCTTACGATCCGTTCGGGACACTCATCAAAACCATCCATCCGGATTCCACCGAGACCGCGGAAGTCACCGGCTACGCCGCGAACTTCTCCGTGCCTTCATCCGTATGGCCACAGAACTCCGCACAAAACATCGTTTATTTCCGCGCCAAACAATCCTCGGGCATGCCCATAGGAAAAGTTTATCTCGACGCCCTAGGCCGTGAACTCGTCACAGAAACCACCATCCTCATCAACGGCACGGTCGGCGGCTCATCACGTTACGGAAAAGTTTACTCCGTCACCCGTTACGACAGCCAAGGCCGCAAATCATCGGTCTCGGATTCGTTTGCTGCGGGTGAAACGCCAAACTACACGACCATTGACTATGATCTGCTCAGTCGTGTCATCCGCACCAACCGACCCGGTAACGTGAGCGACGCCGTCATCGAACAAGGTTCGTGCATGCTCGCAGGGCAACCTACCACCTACTCCAAAACCATCAACGTTGCAGGGAAAGTTCTCGAACGCTGGGAAGATCAGCACGGCAGACTCGTTCAATCGAAAGATCCCTCCGGTCAGACCACGGTGTTCAACTACGATGTCGAAGGCCAACTCCTCACCGTTTCCGTTGGCGGCAATCTTCTTCTCACCAACACCTGGGACACGTTCGGAAATAAAATTTCCGTCACCGAAACCAACTCCGGCACCTCCTCTTCGGTCTACAACGCTTTTGGTGAAGTCCTTTCCTCCACCAACGCAAAAGGACAAACCACCACCTTCACTTATGATGCCTTGGGCCGTTCTCTAACCATCAACCAACCCGAAGGAACCTACACCAAACTCTACAGCGAGGCCACTGGCGCCACTCGCGGAAAAATCATTCAAATCACCGGCTCAGGCGCAGCTAGTGGTTATCAGGAATCGTTTACTTACGATTCTTTGGGCCGACCCCTCACCACCACCAAAAACCAGTTCGGGGAAACGTTTACCACATCCACCACCTACGATGTGCTCGGGCGGGTCACTTCCTCCACCGATGCCGGAGGGTTAACGGTGATGAACGAGTACGATGAGGCTTACTCTTTTCCTTTGCGGCAAAAATTAGCTCCGGGTTCCTACGAAGGTGCCGGCACCACTTTATGGCAAGCAGGAACTCACGACAGCAAAGGCCGCATGCTCACCCAGTCCCTTGCGCAAGGGGTCAACATCAGCGCCTCCTACGATTCCGCCAAAGGCGATGTCCTAGCCCTATCCGCATCACGCAATGGCAGCTCCATCCAAAGCAAAACCTACGCATGGGACAGTCTGGGAAATCTCAACACCCGCACCGATCTGATCGCACAACGCACTGAGACCTTTGGCTACGATACTCTCAATCGTCTGACCTCATCCTCAGTCGTTGCCCTACCAGGCGCAACCATCACCAGCGTCCCGCCGCCGCAGAGTTACTCTTATGACATCAAAGGCAATCTGCTTACCAAAGGCGACTCCGCTTCTCTAACCTACGCCAGCCCCACTCGCATCCATGCAGTCACCTCGGCAACAGTGAAAGGTTTCAACCGCACCTATTCTTACGATGCCGCGGGTTACGTCACTTCAGATGGCAAGCGCACTTACACTTGGACCTCCTTCGGCCAACTCAAACAACTCGTCTATGAATCCGCCCCTGAGCTAAAAGATCTAACAGGTTTGATCAAGCACGCGGCCGGACGCGTGCAGTCGGAATTTGATTTCGATGCCGCAGGTGGTCGCGCTCGTCAGGTCAAAGAGCGCACCGCGCCAAACGATTCCCGTGAAATCGAAACCACCCTCTACCTCGGTGCCTACGAGCGCGAAAACCACACCACTAAAACCAACGAACTCGCCAGCCCAGTGTTGGTGAAAACCGTGCATCGCCACTCCCTCGGTGGCGGAATGATTTACACCCGCACCCTTGGCGGTTCCGAGCCTGGTACCAAACTCACCAATGTCCTCAAAGACCACCTCGGCTCCACGGATGCGTTGGTCGTTGGCATCTGGAACGGCTCCACCTTCGCCAACCAAACCATCGAACGACTATCCTTCGACGCATGGGGCGAACGCCGCGACGCCACCACCCAAATCAGCTACCGCGCCACCGACACCGATCCCTTCCGCACCAGCGCAAAAGACCACGACCGCGGCTACACCGGCCACGAACAGTTAGACGACTCCGGCCTCATCCACATGAACGGCCGCATCTACGATCCGGAGTTGGGGAGATTCCTATCACCCGACCCGGTCGTCCAAATCCCAGAATACAGCCAGAACTTTAATCGCTACAGCTACGTTCTGAACAATCCGCTGAACGCAACGGATCCAAGTGGCTTCTCGTTCATCAGCAAGGCGTTTAGTAAAATCGGAAGTTTCATTAAGGAGAACTGGCGGACGATTGCTAGTATTGTCGTTGCCGCAGTTTTATTTGTGGTCATAGGTCCAGGTGCTTTTATGGGAATGTTCCAAGGCAGTATGTTCGCAAGCGGTTGGGCGGTCGGAGCTTCAATTGGAGGACTTACAGGTGCATTCAATGCTGCAATCAATGGAGGTAATTTAGGAGATGTTCTCCGTGGTGCTGTTGTTGGTGCATTACAAGGAGGTATTTCGGGCGGAATTTTAAGCGGATGGGAAAGTGCCGGCTGGAACTTACAAACCTTACAGCATGTTGCTGGTCATGGAGTCCTTGGAGGAGCCGCAAACGAAGCATTGGGTGGAAAATTCCAAGATGGATTCCTGTCCGCCGCAGCTAGCACAGCAGCTGGTGATTTAGGATTCCTAGGTGATCCAAGTGATGCAGGTATGTCTGCTGTTGTATCAAGAACAGCGAAAGCATCGGTCGTCGGAGGAACAGCATCAGTTATAGGCGGGGGCAAATTTGCGAACGGCGCATATACATCGGCATTTCAGCATTTACTTAATGCTGAAAGTAAGAACGTATTAAATGCAATAAAACTACTCTACGCAGAAGACTATTTGGAAGTTGCCACTAACTATAATGGAGTTAACGAGAATGGTTCTAATGCAGATAAAGAGCTAATAAAAAAATTCCATAGGAGTACGAGTTTAGGGGCATCAGCTATAAAAATTTCAACTCCATGGTGCAGTTCATTCGTAAATTATATCATAGAACTAACTGGAAATGTGGGAACAAATGACGCTTGGTCGCAGTCATGGCTGAGTTGGGGGAGCGACGCTAAGGGGCCTGCACCGGGTGCTCTTGCTGTATTTACAGACTATGATTTAAGTTGGAAAAAAACGGGCAAGGGCCATGTTGGTTTTGTTACTGGAATATTGAGTAATGGCCGTATAAATGTATTAGGAGGCAATCAGGGAGATATGGTTAAATATTCGAATTATGGTTATACCGATAAAACTTACGAAAAAGGGGTTCATGTAGGATACAGAAAATTGACATCATTTAGAGTTCCCAATATCCCAAATCGAGCATTATTAGTAGCGCCTACCATCAATTCTCACGTAACTAATGCCCAAGAATCTACAAGATGAACATAAACAAAATAATTATATATAGTTTATTTTTACATATTATCTCATGCGTAACTGGTGATACAAATAATGCTCAAATAAGGTATAATCTTGTAGCCAAGAGCATAAAAGAGATAATTCGACTTCATGATGAAAAAAAATATGACGAAATATCAGATAAATATTGTAAATCTAACATTATAATTCGTGGTTCATTAGATCAAGATGGAATTATGAATGTTTCAAATATATCTGATAAATCGTATTATATAAAAAAATTGTTAGATTCTGAATTTATAATTAACAATAATCAGTTGTCTGATTATAAAACACTGGCTTCCGCAAAGAAAATGAACTTTGATATAATTGATCATAAAAAAATAAGATGGAATGATATTATTTTTGAGTATGATAAGAACAGTCACATATATGTAATTTCAGGATTTTATTTAGCTAGTTCTCAACTTGGTCGGAACGATTAGTCACAAGGGGACAGCAACCACAAGGGGACAGACCTTATGTAGAAATAATACTGGTCATATGAGTAGTATTGTGTAGATTGGGTGTATGAGACATGCTCGCTGGTTGGCACCCTGGAAGGATTCGTTGGATAAACGGGCAATCTACCACTGTGTATCGAGAATTGTAGATAGGCGATTTGTATTAGGAGACGAAGAGCGGGAGCATTTCAGGACCTTTATGCGGATGCAGGAGAAATTCTCTGGCTGCCGAGTATTGTCCTACTGTGTGATGTCGAATCACTTTCACATTCTCCTCGAGGTTCCACCTAGGGAGACCTTGAGTTTTAATGATGAAGGCCTACTCAAACGACTAGGCACAGTATACAGCGAGGCATTCGTGGCCACGGTGGCTAAGGAACTAGCGGAAGCTCGTGCTGAGCAAAACGAAGAGCATGTGGCTGAGATATATGCCCGTTTCACTTATCGAATGCACAATCTGAGCGAGTTCATGAAGACCTTACTGCAGCGGTTTACCTGTTGGTTCAATCGGACGCATGAGCGAACTGGAACCTTATGGGAACAGCGCTACAAGAGTGTAATCGTAGAAAGCGGTGATGCGGCGCGGACGATAGCTGCTTACATTGATTTAAATCCTGTTAGAGCAAAGATGGTTTCTGATCCTGCAGATTATCGGTGGAGCAGTTATGGAGAGGCGATAGGTGGTCGCGTAAAAGACTGTCGTCTCACGCGAATGAAAGGAAATGGTAAGAAAGCGCGGATAGGGTTAATGCGGGCGTGCATGGCTCATAATTCTAAACACGAAATTTTAGACTCCAATGAGGAAGAATACAGCGCGGAGAAGTGGAAGGAAACGTCGAGGATCTATCGGCGTGTGATGGGTTTAGCTTTGGGGAGGAAGAAAGGAAATGCGAAACTGGGAGAAGTGACGGCAGGGACGAATATGAACGATGAGGAAATGATCGCATCAAAAGACAACGGCACGGTATTGCCAGATCTTGGCATGGCGAAGATGTTGCATGCGCGAGTAAGGTATTTCACCGATGGTGCAGTGATAGGCAGCAAGAGTTTTGTGAACGAAGCGTTTGTCGCAGCACGCGAAAGGTTTTCAGAGAAGAGAAAAGACGGAGCAAGGCGGTTAAGAGGAAATGGGGAAGCTGCGGCAGGAAAGTTATGGAGCGCGAGGGATCTGCGGGTTGGAGTGTGAAACAAGATCTGCGAGACACCGCTTGAGCAGACTGTGGTGTGAAGTAGAAGCTGCTGAAATCAACGGATCTTATTTTAGATTTCAGTAACAAGAAGAGTCCAGCTTCGCGTGAAGCGCATAGATGCGACCATTAGCCAAGAGCTGAGCATTCTATTCAGACTTAAGAGACTGCTGTATTGATATATTTCTACTACTAATTGTCTGTCCCTATATATTATATTTCTACTACTAATTGTCTGTCCCTATATATTAGCAGCACGCGAAAGGTTTTCAGAGAAGAGAAAAGACGGAGCAAGGCGGTTAAGAGGAAATGGGGAAGCTGCGGCAGGAAAGTTATGGAGCGCGAGGGATCTGCGGGTTGGAGTGTGAAACAAGATCTGCGAGACACCGCTTGAGCAGACTGTGGTGTGAAGTAGAAGCTGCTGAAATCAACGGATCTTATTTTAGATTTCAGTAACAAGAAGAGTCCAGCTTCGCGTGAAGCGCATAGATGCGACCATTAGCCAAGAGCTGAGCATTCTATTCAGACTTAAGAGATTGCTGTATTGATATATTTCTACTACTAATTGTCTGTCCCTATATATTAATATATTAGTCCCTATATATTATGTCGTCTGTCCCTATATATTATGTTATGTCGTCTGTCCCTATATATTATGGTCCCTATATATTATGTTATGTCGTCTGTCCCTATATATTATGAATGGAAATACCCATGGATCCTATTCATTTATTGAGAGAGGACCACAAACTTTCGGGAAAAACAGGCCATGGAACTTTTCTTCTAACTATCATAATCCATATCCTGGAAAATGGAATTTAAAGCAATGAAACAACTATATAGATTTATAATCATAATATTTATTTTTAATATTACCGGATGCCATCCTAATCCACCCATTTATATAATAAATAGGTCTAAGGATAACATTTTTATAATTGAAAATAATAAAAATATTGTGCTTAAAAATGATGGCACTTATGAATCAAAATTTTACTCAAAAAATAATCAAGAAATTACATTATATATAAATAGTGAGAAGAAAATAAATGTTAGGGAAAAACTTAGTGAAATTGACTTTGAGTTCTATGAAAAATTAAACAAAGCATATCCTCGGGGAACAGGTGATTTGCATATTATTATTAAAAATAAAAAAATATACTTAGGTAGTATTAACGAAGGAGATTTGAAGCCGTTTAGTGTGCAGCCTAATAAATTTCCATTGAATCTAAAGTAACTAACCTGGTGGAAAAATTATTGGTTCATTTAAAATTAATACTGAAGAAAACAACGAAAGAAAAATTTTATTAGTGGATGATGTCATTTATTATTCACTGTAGCCTCACTTGTAGCTTCCCCCGCAAGCGTTGCCTAATCCATACCGCATAGTTGGATCCGTAATAGCTGCTCCGTTGCTTGGTGTAGGAGGTGAATGGAGTCCTCATACATACAGAGACGGTGGAAAATATATCCAATGGATGCCGGATTTTTACTAACAACTTAAAAAACGAAAAATGAAATTGATACAGCTTGTATGCATATTGTGTTTGTCTATAAATGTCTGCTCTTGCGTAACTTCGGTGCGCGAAGAGAAGAACGGCCAGATTAGTCAAGGAATGGTAGGGGCAGTTATTGAGACTAAATATCCAGCCGTTATTTGCAGAGAAACAAACGTGGTTAATGACGATATTTCTAGTGAATATTTTATTTTTGCGCCATCTATCCAAGGTGCAAATATGCCTGAAAATACCTATGTTGTAGAACGCTGTCCTGCCGGAACTAGAGGACGGGTCATAAGATTCATCAAGGAGCGAGATGCGAGTCAGCACATTTGGAATTACGTAGAATTTGAAATGGATGATCCGAGATTGAAGCAAAAATATCGAATTATTCGTATGATGGGGCTGCGCGGAAATAAGCCAAATATGCCATGGGGATCAGATAGAGACTTTAGAGTTGTTAGAAAAATGGAGTAAGCCACAAGGAAATAGTCGATTTATCGAAATACCAACGCCCATCAAAAACACTCTTAACTCAACAATAAATTACAAATCAAGATGAAGTATCTTATGCTCTTTGCTATCATAGCGCTCTCAAGTTGCGCGCTGCCAAAACGAGTCGCAGTCGATCCGCAAGGGGAGTTTGCAACAATCAAGCTTGAGCCCTCGAATAGTGAGATGAAGCTATTATCCAAGCGCGATCCGGCTTCGATTGATCGCGTGACTAAGAATCCGAGTGCATACAATCCAGCAGTCCTGTATGCGCTTTCGGACGCGCTTTTTCGTAGTGGCAGAAAAGACGATGCCGCTTATTGGTATTATCTAGGTCAGCTCAGAGCGCGAAGCGATGCAAACAAGGCCTTGGACTTTTCCGCGAGACAGGCAGTAGGCGTTCTCAATCAGAGGTATGGCAGTCAGATCAACCGGTATACCTTTAAAGACACTGCGCGCCTTCGATTGACCGTTTCGAAGGTGATATTGTCTGATCAATCCATCCCAAGGGATTATGATGCCCGCTGGATCGCTTTGCATGGCATAGATGCATTCGATAGCGACAAGGTCGATTTCGCTCCCCGCAATCAATGGAAGACGATCAACGACACAACGCGACGCCAGTATGAAAGGGACTTCAACTCGGCGATGCGTTACCTTCAGAAGTAGGGCTAACCAATCACAAGTGGGACAGACCTGAATGGCACGTGATTAAGCAAGATGCTCTGATGAATCAATGAATTGCCGATAATGGTGGACGTGCAAGGCAGAAGGGAGCGCGGGCTTCACGCTCGCTAGGTTGCTTGCTTTGGGGCAAGACGCATCATCTCCATGAAGCGGGCAAGATGCCCACGCTCCCATTTATCGAATCAACGAAAATGGCCTTAATCCCACGCCATTCGGGACAGATCTGTTATAGAAAAATCCAGTCAGTAATATTCACAGGAAGCTGTAGCCTCCTCTTGAGACCGTTGACAACGCGCTTTCAGGCATGATTATAAGTGGGTGAACGATAAATTGGAATCGGAGCGGAAAATCGAGTTAAACGCGGTGATCTCGTTTATGATCATTTTGGGGATTATCGGGCTTACGATTTTTGGGGTGATTATATTTAAATTCACCAAGCCGACTTCGAAAGAGGTGTTTAAAGATAAGCCGCTTCCGGCGGTGGAGGTGATGGTGGTATCAAAAGCGAATCATAAGGTTGAGATTCGGACGGATGGGGTGGTGGAGAGTTTGCGTGAAACGGCCTTGGCGGCGGAGGTTCAAGGAAGGGTGGTGGAGATCTCACCAAATTTCAAACGTGGTGGTAGGGTGAAACAAGGTGAGGTGTTGATGAAGCTGGATAAGGCCGATTATCAAGCGGCGTTGGCGTCCGCAGAAGTTGCGGCGGCGGAAGCGAGTCTTGCATTAGAACAAGAACGCGCTCGAGTGGAACAGGCGCAGCTCGACTGGGATAAGCTTGGAAAAGGTGAGCCGCGCAATCCGTTAGTACTACGCGCACCGTATTTAAAAGCTGCAGAGGCAAAAGCCGAGTCCACCAAGCAGCAGGCAGAAAAGGCACGTCGTGATCTGGAGCGGACGGAGATCGTGGCGCCCTTTGATGCTGGCGTGAGAGCAGCGAGTGCGGAGGTGGGCGCGGTGGTGGCGCTAGGATCGATGATAGCCGAGCTTTATTCCAGTGGTGAGATCGAGGTTAGATTGCCGCTGAGCTTGGAAGATTTTGGATTTCTGAATCGTGATGTGAGTGGAAACATCCAAGGCAATGTGGTTTTGAAAGGTAAGATCGGCCTCAAGGAATATGAATGGAAGGCGGTTCCAGTGCGTGTGGATCCGGAGATTGATCGCAAGACGCTTTCTGCCAGCGTGGTGGTAAAAGTGTTAGCGAATGAGAACACGGAATTTCCTCTGCCACCGGTTGGGTTGTTCGTGGATGTTCGGTTGGAGGGCAAGGCTTTGGACAACATTGTGGAAATCCCGCGTCGTGCTTTGTTAGATGGGCAACGTGTCATCGTATTGGATGACAAAGAGAAAATTCTTTTCCGAGATGTTCGAGTGTTCAGGGCGAATGAAATGACTGTGATGATTGGTGAAGGTTTGGAAGCAGGTGAGCGCGTGGTTCTCACGCGGCTTTCATCGCCTGTGGCTGGGATGGAGGTAATGGTTGAGGCTCCACAAACCAAGGAGGAGAAATGAACGCGCTTAAATGGTTCACCCGCAATCACGTTGCGGGTAATTTCCTGATGCTGATCGTGATGGTCGCTGGTTTGGTGACGTGGTTCAAACTCAAGAAAGAGATATTCCCTGAAATCGCTATCGATGCGGTGTTGGTGAGTTTGCCTTATCCAAACGCAACGCCAGAAGAAGCTGAACGTGGGGTAGTCGTTCCAGTGGAAGAAGCGATTGCGGATTTGCAAGGGATCAAAAAAATCCGCAGCACCGCAGCTCAAAACATCGGCACGGTGGTGGTCGAGGCGGAGACAGGATTTGATGTTAGAGAATTGTTGAGCGATGTGAAGTCGCGGGTCGATGCGATTGATAATTTCCCCGAAGAAGCAGAGACGCCGATTCTAGAAGAGATTTTGGTGAAAAATCCCGTGATGAGCGTGACGCTGACGGCGGATGCGGATGAGACCACGATGCGTAAACTTGCCGAGCAGGTGCGTGATGATTTGCTCACCTACAAAGCGAAGCCACCAAGTGGCTTAGGCGAGTTCATGGCGAGGACCTTTGGGCAGGAGCCTTCGATCAGCCAAGTGACGATTGCAGGTACGCGTCCGTATGAGATTTCCATCGAGGTTTCGGAATCGCGTTTGCGTGAATTGAATCTGAAGCTCTCGGATGTCGCGCAAGCGGTGCGTTCGAGCAATTTGGATTTACCGAGCGGATCGGTGCGAGCCGAGCGCGGTGAAGTGATTTTACGAGCGTTGGGAAAACGTTATGCCGCGGCTGATTTGGCGGGCATTCCGGTGACGAGCGGAGCGGATGGAAGTACGATTCTGTTAGGCGATATCGCGGAGCTGGTGGATGGATTTGAGGATGTGGATTTGAGCAGTCGGTTTGATGGGAAGAACGCGGTGGTGATCAATATATATCAGGTTGGTTCTGAGGATACGCTGGCCCTGGCAGAATTGGTGAGGAGTTATGTGAAGAGCAGTGCTCAGAGGTTTCCGGAAGGCGTGCAGTTATCGATTTGGAATGATCAAAGCCAGTATCTGATTGGGCGCTTGGATTTATTAAAACGCAATGCGACCACGGGTTTGATTTTGGTGCTCTTGGTGCTGACGCTTTTTCTACGTCCTTCGCTCGCCTTGCTGGTGGCGCTCGGGATTCCGCTTTCATTTGCGGGTGGGATTTGGCTGATGCCACTTTTCGGGATCTCTGTGAACATGATTTCCCTGTTCGCTTTCATCTTGGTGCTGGGAATTGTGGTCGATGATGCAATTGTCACAGGTGAAAACGTTTACACTCGGATTCAGCAAGGAGAGCATCCAAGTATTGCGGCATGGAAAGGAACGAGTGAAGTGGGAGTGGTCGTGGTGTTCGGGGTTCTAACAACCATGGTCGCCTTCGTGCCAATGCTTGGGCTCAGCGGAGTGAGCGGAAAAATCTGGCCAAACATTCCGTGGGTGGTGATCCCGACTCTGGCGTTTTCCTTGTTGCAATCGAAGTTCGTGTTGCCTGCGCACCTTGCGTTGTTGGCACCGACGGATCGCAACAAGCCAGTGAATGCCTTGTTCCGCATGCAGCGTAGAATTGCAGATGGGTTGGAGACATTCGTGGAAAAGATTTACCAGCCCGCTTTGGAAATCTGTTTGCGATGGAGATATGTGACGATGACAGCTTTCGTCGCCGTGCTGGTGCTCTCGCTTTCGGCAGTGGTGCTGGGACATATCAAATTCAAGTTCATGCCGGATGTGGAGGGCGACATTCTAATTGCGAGAGTTGAGCTAGTTCAGGGTGTTCCGTTTGAAGAGACGGAAAAAGTGGTGCAAAAAATCGAAGCTGCGGCGATCGAGCTTTCGAATAAATACCGCACGGAAAACGGGAAAGAAATTTTCAAACACGTGCTCAGTAGTGCTGGAAATCAGCCCTTCCAAAAAGGAATTGGTGGGGCGACGGGTCCACCGCAAGCGACACATATTGGTGAAGTGACACTGGAGCTTTTGCCATCAGGGGAGCGCTCGATGAGTTCGGAAGATGTGGTTGCAGAATGGCGTAAGTTGGTAGGTCCGTTGCCAGGTGTGGTTGAGCTAAGCATGCAAGCAGAGACCGCAACCAGTGGAAATGCGATCGATGTAAATCTAACGGGGCCAGAAATCGATGAATTGGTGAAGGCGACGGCTTATACAAAGGCGGGCTTAGGGAATTTCTCGGGAGTGATTGATATCTCGGATTCAAATCGCGCTGGAAAAGATGAATTGAGATTTAGTGAGCTGACTGCAGCGGGACGTGCGATGGGATTTACTTTGCAAGATGTTGCGGCCCAGGTTCGGGATTCATTTTACGGCAATGAGGTGCAGCGGCTACAGCGTGGCCGCGATGAGGTGAAAGTCATGGTGCGATATCCAGAGGAGGCGCGTCGAACCTTAGATAGTTTGGAGAAAATGAAAGTCCGAACCCCACGGGGCGACGAGGTTCCATTGCTGCAAGTGGTGAAATTAGAAACCGGACAAGGCCCCGCAGTCATTGAGCGGACGGATCGGCAGCGTTCGATTAAAGTCACTGCGGATGTTGAACCTGGGGTGAATTCGAACGAGGTGGTTTCTGGATTCACGACGAAATACCTCGATAAAATTTCAACAAAATTTCCAACCGTTCGCTATTTGTTCGAGGGAGAGCAAAAAGACCAGAACGATAGTGTGAAGGAAATCGGGATAGGATTTATGGGGGCGCTCATCGTGATGTATGTATTGATTGCGATTCCACTGCGCTCGTATCTCCAGCCTTTGATTATCATGTCTGTCATTCCCTTCGGCTTGGTCGGCGCGATCTGGGGGCATGTGCTGTTAGGAATTAATCTGAGCATCATGTCGCTTTGCGGCTTGGTCGCGCTGGCGGGTGTGGTGGTGAACGACAGTTTAGTGATGGTGGATTATGTGAATCGCCACCGCGATGAATCTCCGACCCTGCAGGACGCGGCAATCGCTGCGGGCGGGCGGCGTTTCCGAGCAATCCTCCTCACTTCTCTAACAACTTTTGTAGGCATCATGCCGATGGTTTTGGAAAAGGACATGCAAGCGCGTTTCCTTATTCCGATGGCGGTGTCGCTGGCGTTCGGAATTTTGTTCGCGACTGTGATTACCTTGTTTCTCGTGCCGGGAATTTACCTGATCCTTGAGGACATAAAAAACCTCGCTGGAAAGGGATTCCGGAAGCGCCCCTCGGGAGTGGAGAGTTAGTAACTTAAATTAACCACAATGGGAGAGATTGAACCACCTCCTGCATTCCTCCTTCTAAAATCGAAAGCTAGACGTGAAGCTCCTCTGTTTCCTCTGTTACCTTCTGTGCAGAAAATATTTTTTACAGGAGTAAACGGAGATAACGAAGGGCTGGAACAACCCATTCTACCACCAATCATTTACTGAAATCTTCGTGCTATAGGGACTAGCCTTTTTGTAAAACACTCTAAGTTTCAGACAGTGCGCGATCATCGCGAATCAAGCGCGGATAGATCGTGGTATTTTGCTTCGCCCGAACGATGCTTGCGGATGGCCGACATGGCTTTTGAATCTGCCAGCAGCTCCATGGTTTCGGCGATTACCTCCATGCGCTCCATGGAAATCAGTACGGCAACGGCGCGACCTTGTTTGGTGATCGTCACGGGATGATCAGCGACTTCGTCCACGATAGCAGATAAATTCTGCTGTGCGGTTTGGATCGTGTAGAAAGCTGGCATAAGGAAAATGATATTCCTTTATCTGAAAAAGGAATACCTAAATTTCTCCTGCCAGTCTCAGAAATGAATCGCGTGTCCTTCTGCGGCGAGGGTGGCTTCGTGGATCACTTCTGACATGGTTGGGTGGGCGTGGATGGTCGCGTGGATGTCATCAATGGTGAGTTCCTGATCGAGGGCGAGTCCCATTTCGGCGATGAGCTCGGTGGCGTTGTCACCGATGATGTGTGCGCCGAGGAGTTCACCGTGTTTTTTGCCGTAGAGTAGTTTGGTGAAACCATCGGTTTCCGCAGCAGCGACGGCCTTGCCGATGGCGACGAAGGGAATTTTTCCGACCACGTAATCGATGCCTTCTGCTTTCAGTGCGCGTTCGGTTTTTCCGACGGAAGCGACTTGTGGGTGGCAGTAGGTGCAGCCTGGGAAGTTTTTCACTTTGCGAGGTTTGTAGCCATCGACGAACAAGCCGTCGACGCATTGGAACGCTTCGAAAGATGCGACGTGGGCAAGCCATGGTGGGCCGTTGATGTCGCCGATGGCGTAAACGTTCGGGAGGTTGGTTTCGTAGCGATCGCCGATTTTGATGTAACCGCGATCTGTTAGTTCTGGTTGAATGCCGCCAGGAAGGACTGGCTGGATGCCGATAGCGACGAGGCAAACTTCGGCGGAAAGCGTGCCGGTTTCTTTCGGGCCTTCGACGGTGATTTCGACGCGATCGCCGAGATCTTTGGTGGCGGTGACTTTGGTATTTGTTAGGCAGCGGATGCCTTGTTTGGTGAGGGATTTTTCGAGAGCTTCGCCGACTTCCGTGTCTTCCACAGGAAGAACCGTTGGGAGCATTTCGACGATGGTGACCTTGGTTCCGAAGGCGTTGTAGATGTAGGCGAACTCCACACCGATGGCACCTGCGCCGATGATGATCATTTCTTTGGGTTGCACCGCAAGGTTCATGGCTTCTTTGGAGCCGATGACGGATTTGCCGTTGAAAGGAAGCGGTGGCAGCGGGCGGGAAACGCAACCCGTGGCGATGATAATATTTTTGCCTTCGAGAACTTGAGTCGAGCCATCGGTGGCTTTCACACCGACTTTGCCTCCGCCTTCGAGCGAGCCGTAGCCGCGTATGTAGTCGACCTTGTTTTTCTTAAACAGGAACTCGATGCCGCCTGCGAGTTTATCGGAAACTTTGCGTGAGCGACCGACCACTGCGGACCAATCGTAGGAAAGGCCTTCGATCTTGAGTCCCATTTCGCCTGCCTTGTGAGTGAGTGTCTGATAGAGCTCGGCGTTTTTAAGGAGAGCTTTGGTTGGAATGCAGCCCCAGTTGAGGCAGGTTCCGCCAGCGCGGTCTGCTTCGACGCAGGCAACTTTTTTTCCATGTTGAGCCGCGCGGATTGCAGCGACATATCCGGCAGGGCCGCCACCAATGACAATGAGATCGTAAGCCATAATGTTTCTAAAATTGAGTCGCGGGGAGAGTGATAGCCCTCGGCGGGATTGTCAAAGAGTGAAACAGAGGAAAATCAGCGCGGCTGCCGGATTTCTCAATTCACGCTGTCCAGCCAGGCGAGCATTTTTTTGCGATACGCGCCTTCATCCCGCGAAAGCGAATCCCCGTGGGTGCCATCTTTGACCTCAAACAACGTTTTCGGCTCTTTTGCGAGATCGAAGAGTTGCTTGCCTTGGGAAAAGGGCACGACCTGATCTTTCTGCCCGTGAACCACTAACAAAGGTGTGCCGTTGATTTTTGAAATGCAATCTTTGGGAGAAAACTCATCAGAAATCAGTTCGGTGCCGAACTCGCCTGCAAACAGTTTTGCCATGGATTGGTAAGAGGAGAACGTGCCGTCGATGACGATGGCTTTCAGTCCATCTGGTCTCATTTCTGCTAGAGCCGCCACGGATTTCGCGCCGCCGAGGCTGTGTCCGTAGGAAATGATCTTGCCCTGTTGCACATCGTTTCGTCCTGAAACGTAGAGGAATGCGGCTTTTACATCTTGGACCATGCCATTGCGGTTGAGTGAGCCACCGGATTTTCCGAAGCCACGGTAATCATACATGAACACCTGATAACCTGCCTCTGCCAGCCAAGTCACAAAACCAAGATGATGCCCGAGCGACCCCGCATTGCCATGAGAGAAAACGACCGTGCCTTTCGGCTTGATGCTTTTCGCTTTCAGAAACCAACCGTGCAGCTTGGTGCCGTCAGCTGATTGGAAATTCACATCCTCATAAGCAAATCCCCAGCGGTCAGGTGTGGCGGGTTGGTCATGGGTTGGGAAATAGAAAAACCGATTCGTATCGCCATCGCCGATGATCTCACGTTTGAGTTTGGAAAGCTCGCTGTTTTCATCTTTCAGCATTCGCTGAATATCATCCAGCGTGATGGCTTTGCGCTCCGTGGTGGTTTGCGCGTTGAGGAACAACGCGCTGAGTAACCAAACTAGGATTAACGACCACTTCATAAGATCAGATAGATAATCTAGAATGAAAATTTGTCGAGCCAGCAAGATCGCTGGAAAACATTCATTCGCCTCGCCATCCTACTCGGCTGGCGCGGTGCAATGCTTGTGGAGTTTCTTGACCGAAAACACCAGAATCATCGAAGCAAACAAAGATCCAGCGCAGATGTAATACGCGTAGGTTGCCGCTTGATCGGGAACTTTGTCATAAAGAAATCCGAAAAACGGTGGAGCGATAAGCCCAGCCGTTGCCCAGCCAGTGAGTGCCAAGCCGTGTAGTGAAGACATGCGTTTTGATCCATAGAGATCGCTAATCAGGGAAGGGATCGTGCCGAATCCGCCGCCATAAGAAGCGATCACGTAGCAGATCAAAATGCTAAACAGTATAGGCGAACTCGCGTGAGGCAAGACGAGATAAGCGAGGCCTGCAGTGCCAAGCAAGGCGGCGAAAATATTGACCCTGCCGAAATGATCGGAAAGCCATGCCCAGATCAAACGGCCCACGCTGTTTCCTAACGATGCGATGGCGATCAAGGTCGCGCCAGCAGCAGCAAGCGCCTCGACACTGAGACTCGAATCCGCCGATTTTGAAACATCCTGCATCAAGCGTGAAAGCTGACTGATGATCCCTAGGCCGGCCAAGCTGTAGGTGAAACAAGTCAGCCACAAGCGCACGCGCACATTGGGCAAATGCTCGTAAGTGTCCGCAACGGTCGCCACGTGTTTGTTAGAGATAGCAGCATGCGGGCTGTAGATAGACCGGCATGCCAGAGTCATGATGACACCGTACACACCAGCGATGATAAGAAAAGCAGTAGCCACATTCCCTCCAGCAAATTCCATGGCTTTCGGTCCGAACACTTTGCTCATGAACAAGGCGCCGATCCCGAAACCCATCACGATCATGCCCGTGGCAAAACCTTTTTTATCAGGATGCCATCCAGCGATGGTCGAGACAGCTGTTAGATAACCAGTGCCGAGACCGATGCCGCCGATGACCCCGTATCCCAGAGCAAGGATGATGAAACTCAGCCAACTAACCCAAGGGGTTTTGATGTCGCCTATCACTCCAGATCCGAGATAAAGCCCGAGTGCTGCGATAAGATAGCCGGAGACAAAAAACACCGCCGAGCGTTTCATGAGTTTGCGTCCACCCAGCTTCGCGACGAGCGGGCCGGTATAGAGTGCGGAAAATCCAAGACCCGCCACCGCTAGGCTGAAGACCAGAGAAGTCTGCCAGTTGGCCCAGTGATAAGCCGCTTGCAAAGGTTTCGTGAAAAAGCTCCATGCATATACCGAGCCCAAACTTGCCATGAGCATCACACCTGCGAACAGGATCAGTCGGCGATCTGGGGGGCTCTTTGGTAAAGGCTCGTTGAACGGATTGTCGTGGTCACTCATGCAGGTTTTTGGTTTTTAAATTTTTTATCGTTAAGAAAATCAGGGCTGGGGGAGTCCCGTGAGGGAATCTGCCAAGCCGGAATGATGATTAAAAGAAGAAATGCATGCCCGTGCCCCAAGGCCCTCCTTTTAAGACATCGTCCTCAGTAACTGACAAAACGCCATAATCCAGAAATCCGCAGTGATTACTGAGGATTTCAGGATGAAACCATGTTGCAGGTTGCGCGGTGGGCTGATGTGGGTAAGATGCCGCATCTGAATCACGGGATTTCCCCAGTCTATCCACGCGCATGATCGGTCTAGCTCTTAAAATGCTCTTTGGCGACACAGCTAAATACCTGATGCTTGTCGCGGGTTTGTTTTTCGCAACGTTTCTGATTGTGCAGCAGGCATCGGTTTTCTGTGGCCTCATGCGTTGGACTACCTCGACCTTGAAAAACGTCGCCGCCCCGATCTACGTCGTGGAAGAACGCGTCGAGCAAATCAATGAGACCAACCCGATGCGCGACACCGATGTGGCGCGCGTGCGCTCGGTCTCGGCTGTCCGCTGGGCGATGCCGCTTTTCTCGGGATTGCAACGCGTCCGTCTGGAGGACGGTAGTTTCAAGACGATCCAACTTTTAGGCATCGATGCCGCCTCGCTCGCAGGCGCACCTGGACGAATGGTTGAGGGAAATCTCGAAGATCTACGATTGCCGAATACCGTTGTCATCGACGAACTCGCCACCACCCGCCTGTCTTCGGATCCAGGTGATCCATCGAAAAAAGTCAAAATCGGCGATCAATTTGAGATCAACGATGTGGAGGCACGGGTCGTAGGGATTTGCGAAGCGATGCGCTCTTTTACTGGTGGCCCGTATGTTTGGACGACATATGAACGCGCGCTGCTCTATACTCCCAGTTCGCGCAAAATGCTTACCGCTGTGATCGCTGCACCCATCGAAGGGATGACGGCTAACGAAGCTGCAGCTGAAATCGAAAAAACCACTGGCTTGCGTGCATTCGTGAATGACAGTTTCGGCCCGAATCCGCGCGATCGCATGACTCCAAAAGGAAAACATCACGGCGATTTCAATACCTCCACCGTTTGGTGGTATGTGAAAAACACGGGAATCCCGATTTCATTCGGCACCACGGTGGTGATCGGGTTTATCGTCGGCGTTGCCATTTCCTGCCAAACGTTTTACGCCTTTGTGTTAGATAATTTAAAACATCTGGGTGCACTGAAAGCCATGGGTATGTCCAATTTCCGCCTGAGTCTCATGCTCATTTTCCAAGCCTTCACCGTGGGTTTGATCGGCTTCGGGCTGGGTCTGCTGGCAACCTCAGGCTTCGCCATGGGGGCCATCGAAAACGGTCAGCCGCCGTTTTACATGCAGTGGCAAATTCCTGTCGGTGCCTTCATCGCTATCCAAGTCATTTGCATGCTCGCCGCCCTCATGGGCATTATCCGCCTGAGTCTTTACGAACCCGCCATGGTCTTCCGTGCCTGATCCCATTCCATCATCCAGCATCGTTGTCGATGTCCGTGCGCTAGAAAAAAGTTTCGGCGACGGACCGAACCGCATTCATGTGCTCAAGCAGGTAAGCCTCCAAGCTTACACTGGAGAAATCATGATGTTGGTCGGTCCATCAGGCTGTGGAAAAACCACTTTGCTCAGCGCCATTGCCGGCACATTGAAAGTCGAGAGCGGCACGATTCATGTCTTCGATAGTCCGCTCGAAAAAATGTCCAGCGGAGCCCTCACCCGTTTTCGGGCAAAAAACATCGGCTTCATTTTCCAACAGTTCAATCTCATCCCTACGCTTTCCGTTGCAGAAAACGTGAGCGTGCCCTTGTTGATTCAAGGACATTCCAGCCGCGTCGCGATCAAGCGTGCGCGCGAAATTCTCGAAAAAGTCGGCCTCGGCGATCGTTGGAAAGAACGCCCTAACAAACTCTCCGGCGGCCAACAACAACGTGTCGCGATTGCGCGCGCACTCATCCACGAACCACCACTTGTCATCTGTGACGAACCCACGGCTGCCCTGGACGCGCACAATGGTGAGATTGTGCTCGATCTTTTCCGCGAAGTCGCTCGCTCGGTGAATCGCGCCGTGATCATCGTCACGCACGACAATCGTATTCTTTCTTATGCTGACCGCATCGCCCGCATGGACGATGGCGAAATCATCGAAGTCATCAAACAAGATCAGCACCAGTCCCACCACTTCGTTCACGAACACGCTCATTGACCTGAAATAGCCAAACACACCTATGTCTTTCATCTCACTTATCCTTCGCTACGGCTCCATCGCTGCCGCCATGTTCGGCGTGATGGCCATCATTTTTGTTTCCCAAACTCAAGCAGAGAAACAGATGCCACCGCCGGGCGATCCGCCCATCATGCCTCCGCAGAAACCTTTCGTGGAGTCGGTCGCAGCCACGGGCATTCTGGAATCGCTTAGTGAGAATGTCGCCATCGGCGTACCGCTTCCTGGTCTGATCACTGAGGTTATGGTGAAGGTAAACGACAAGGTTAAAAAAGACCAAGTGGTGCTCAAGTTGGACGATCGTGATCTACGTGCCGAAGAGTTATCTCTCAAAGCTCAACAGAAAATTTCCGAAGCGCAAATCACGGTAAGTGAAGCGCAGCTCGCTAAGCTCCGGTCTCAGCTTGAGCGACTCACTTCCGTGACCGACGCCCGCGCGATCAGCCGAGATGATCTCGAAAACCGCAAACAGGATGTCGCTGTGGCTCAGGCACAGGTCGCTGCGGCCAAGGCACAGCTCGCCGCAGCGGAAACATCGCTTCAACGCATTTCGCTGCTGATCGAACGCCTAACCGTTAAGGCACCGCGCGATGGCACCATCATCCAGATCAACTCCCGTGCTGGCGAATACGCCGCTACCTCACCCAAAACCCCGGCTATGATACTGGGCGATATCGACCGCCTTCAGGTCCGTGCAGATATCGATGAACAAAACGCCATCCGTATCCGCGAAGGGCAGAAAGCCTATGGCTATCTTAAGGGCGACCCCAGTGTCACTTTTCCGCTGGAGTTCATTCGCATAGAGCCGTATGTAATTCCAAAAACTTCTCTAACAGGATCCAGCACCGAGCGGGTTGATACCCGAGTGTTGCAAGTCATTTACTCACTTACCCGTCCTAGCGATCCTCCACTTTATGTTGGCCAACAAGTCGACGTATTTATCGAAGCCCCTGACCGTCATAAAACCCCATGAAAGCCCGCCACCTCATATTATCTGCATCACTTTTGTTTTGCTCTTGCATGCTCGGACCGGACTTCAAACTTCCGGATGACAATGGTGGCGTAAAATGGAAAGCATCCAAATCCACCGCAGAAACCCATCTCCCAGATGATTGGTGGAAACTCTTCAATGACCCCGAACTCAATCGACTCGTCGATCGCGCTCTCGCCGCAAACAACGACCTCGCTGCCGGCAGAGCCCGGGTCGATACCGCCCGCGCACTCGTCGGCTTGGACAGAGCGCGGCTTTTTCCTTCTCTCGATCTAACAGGTTCCGCAAACACCACGCGCAGCTCGGCGGGTGCGATGCCTCCGGGGCCGGTTACGAATCTGGAAAATCAAAATTACCGCAGCAACTTTGATCTCGCCTATGATCCAGATCTATGGGGCCGAAACAAACGTGCGATCGAAGCCTCATCCGCAGAAGCTGCTGCCGCACAAGCCTTGTTCGATTCCCAACGTCTCGGCATCGCAACCGAAGTGGCGCGGCAATATTTTTTGCTTCGAGGCTTGGATGCTCAACACAGCGTTTTGAAAAGCACGTTGAAAACGCGCCAGGACTATCTTGAAATTCAGAAATCCAGAGCCGATGCCGGTCTAACCGATGGCATCACCACCAGCCGTGCCATGACCGAAGTAGAGCTTGTAAATAATGACATCGGCAGCGTCGAGCGCCAGCGGGGAGCTGCGGAAAACGCGCTTGCTGTCCTTTCTGGAAAACGTCCCGCAGATTTCGCCATCTCTCACTCGGAATCAAATCGTTCACTGCCTAACATTCGTGCCGGACTTCCCGCGACCGTTTTGTTGCGTCGTCCCGATGTGCGCGCCGCGGAGCAAGAACTCCGCGCGGCGAATGCAAAAATCGGCGTTGCCGAAGCCGCGTTCTATCCGAATTTTTCTCTCTCAGCGGGTGGCGGATTTGAATCCACCGATCTCTCGCAATTCCTAAACTGGCAGAACCGCGTGCTTTCTATTGGTGCCGGCGTTGCCCTGCCGCTCATCGATGGAGGCACGAACAAAGCGAACTATCGAGCCGCACAGAGCCGTTACGAAGAAGCGTTGGCAAACTATCGGCAGTCTCTGCTCATCGCCCTCCGCGAAGTCGAAGATGCGATGGTGGATCTAAAAGGATTGGCAAAATCCAGAGCCGCTCTTGAACGTGCCCACACCAGCTCGCAAGAAACTCTAACACTTTCAAAAGATCGATTTGAAAAAGGCCTGACCAACTATTTTGAAGTGGTCGATGCCGAGCGCGGTTCACTCCAAATCCAGCTTTCACTCCGCCAAATCGAGGCCCAGCAACGCATCACGCTCGCCGCCCTTGCCAAGGCGCTTGGTGGAGGATGGAGCGGGAAATGAATCGAGAGTCCCGTGGCCCTTCCAACATCGAGATCGCTGGGGGGACGATCGTTTTTCTCAAGAATGCGACCTCATTGTATCGCGACTCCTACATTGATCGCGGCACCGCCGAACGTGTCTTTTACCGAGTGGGCGAGATACAGTTGACGGGGAAGTAGGTGGGTGAGCTCGTTTTTGGCGGGACATTTGGGGAATGTTTGGTTTAGAGTTTGCTCGAACTCAGGTAATTATCAGGAATCATTTATGGCAACCATCACCAAACGCGACCTTGTCTTAAAAATCACTGACCAGTTGGGACAGAAGGGGATGATTTTCACGCAGAAGGATGTGCATGAGATCGTGCAGAGTTTGATTGATGAGATTACGGAAAGTTTGACTCAGGGAGATACCGTAGTGCTGCGGAATTTCGGAGCGTTTCAGGCGAAAGAAGTCGCGGCGAAAATCGGACGCAATCCCAAGCAACCCGGAAGCCAGGTGGTCATTCCTGCTAGGGCATCGGTCAAATTCAAACCGGGCAAAGAGATGAAAGAAAAAGTCGCTACGATCTTGCAGTTGATTCGTGAGCAACAAGCTTCGGAATCCTAACAGCTGATGAAGGAACAGATCGACGAGCTGGAACAATGGGGGGCGGACGTAATTTTCGGCCGCGCCAAAGGTTTCCGCGCAAGCCTTGCTCGCGCGTTGATGCTTGGGCTGTCTGGATTGTTCAGGTTGCTGGTCCAGCTTCGTATCGCGCTTTTTCGCAAGGGTTGGAAACATCAGGAATATCTCGGAGTGCAGGTGGTTTCGGTGGGAAACATCACGGTCGGAGGCACAGGCAAAACTCCTGTGGTGGAGTTGTTGGCAAAATGCCTCCGTGATGAAGGTCGCAAGGTGGCGATTTTATCCCGTGGCTACAAAAGCAAGAAGCTCGATGTAAAACAAAAATGGAAAGATGCCGATAATCGTCCCATTCCATCAAGCCAAATGCCAAAAGTCGTTTCGACCGGCAGCGCCTTGTTGTTAGATTCCAAGTTCGCCGGCGACGAGCCGTTCATGCTCGCGAAAAATTTGGAGGGAGTTTCAGTCATCGTCGATAAAGACCGAGTCAAAGGCGCGCGTTTCGCCATCGGCCAACTCCAAGCAGAAACCCTGATCCTCGATGACGGTATGCAGAATTTCAACTTAGCACATTCGATTGATGTGGTGTTGGTCGATTCTCGTTCGCCCTTTGGAACGGGTGCGTTGTTGCCGCGTGGCACCTTGCGTGAACCACCGAAAAATCTGCGTCGTGCGAGTTTCATTTTGATCACGAAATGCGATGGCACATCCAACGCGGAGTTGATCGAGCGAATTCGCAAATACAACAAAACCGCAGACATCATCGAATGTGCGCATGGTCCGAAATATGTCGAAAACCTGTTCACACGTGAACAGATGCCGTTAGAATTTCTCCAAGACAAATGGGTCGGCGCAATCAGCGCGATCGCTGTTCCAGATAATTTCGAGCGCTTGCTGTCCAAGCTCGGCGCGCGAGTGGAAATCAAACGCCACTTTTCCGATCATCATCGCTTCAGCCGCCGCGACGTCGATCAATTCATGCAACGCTGCGTCGAGCGCGATATGGAACTGATTCTAACCACGGAAAAGGATGCAGTGCGTTTCCCTAAACCAACGGAAATCAACGTGCCTATCTATTTCCTGAGGATAGAGGTCGAAATTCTTTCTGGTCAGAAGCATTGGAATAAACTCATTCAACTTCTCTGCAATCCAGAACCCATCGAAGAATCCGTGATCAATCGGGTGGGATGTTATCGGACATGAGTTTCTAGTTGCTAGATATTCTCATTTTTCAACTGGATAGGCGGTATTGCAATCCATGCGCGGTCTCGCAGTTGAATCGCTCGATTTGCAAAATTCTCAGGTTCAAGCCTATTAATTATCCAATGAAGTTTCTCTATGATCGCCGCACGATTCGGCTTTTTCAGGGCAATAACAATGATTCCACAATGGGCTTCATGGAGATGCGGGATGGTATGGAAGAAATCCCTATCTGTCGTTAAGAAAACCGCGCCAAGATCTTGTGCTGCTGCAAAGATACGAGCATCCGCAGCGCCTTCTTCGGAAGTTCCTCTGAGATCGAAAACTTCATGCCCCATGCTGCCTAGTGAGGCTGCTGCGGTCTTTGGAAAATTCTCGTCGAGGAAAAATTTCATGCAACCGCCTCGTATGCTGACGCCTGATAATTCGAGAGACAACTCGCAAACTCCAGTGCGGCATCCACATCTTCACGTGTGATATTTGGATAATCCTCAAGAATCACATCAATTGAATCACCCGCGCCTAGTGCACTAAGAATGGTCGAAATAAGAACCCTGGTGCCACGGATCACGGGTTTCCCATGGCATACGGCAGGATCAATTTGTATGCGCGAATTCATAGGATAAGGTTACCATTCATCCGGTCACTGACAAGCGAGAATAATCATTTAGATATCATACCAACTTTAGATCCTGCTTGAATTCCCGCTTGGCAGAATCGCTCAGGAGTTTAAACAACCATATATGAAAACGATTATTGGGTTGATCTTGATTGCGTCGCTTGCAGTCACCAAGGCAGACGAGGTTGAGGACAAGGCTGATCTCATTCGTCACGTAGTGGGCTATGCAGATACGCTAAAAGAACTGCTGGAGGAAAACTGGACGGTTGAGGCAAAAGATAATGAAATTACCCTGACTTCAAAATTCGAAGTTTTTTATGTCACCGCTCTTATGTCAATCGGAGGCAGTGACGCAAATCGATTTATAATACCTGTATTTAGTGATAAAACACCGCGCAATGTACTCCAAAAGGCATCAGATCCAGAAAAGTATGTGATTCGTTTACGCTTCGAAAAATCCATGGATCGCGCAGAATTTGATCGTCGACGCGCCGAAAGGCAGAAAGCCGCCGATGTGCTGAATTTTGGTACAGAAACCAAGGAAGAATATGGATTGGCAGAAATTAAATATCGTGAAATTAAAATACCGACGTATTCACCAAATTTCTACGATGTGTTTCAGGAGTTGCCTGTCCCAGTCGCTGTAGGGGTTCATCCGCCCAAAGCCGTTCAAAAAATAGGAGGAGCCAAGGAAATTCTTGCGGTTGTTTTGGAAAAAATCCTAACAGCTCATGATTAACCTCATTTTTTCGCGAATTTTGTGTTTTTCGTGGTTACCTCCTCGGAAATCGGTTTAAACCAAAGCCATGCTCACTTTAGGAATTCTCGGCTCTGGCTCCGGCTCGAACATGCAGGCGATCCTAGATGCCATCACTGTTGGAACTTTGCAGGCAAAAATTGCCATCGTGCTCTCCGATAATCCTAAAGCGTTGATTTTGAAACGCGCTGCCAGCCATGGGATTCCACATGCGGTGATCGATTGCGAGGGGCACAAAAACAAGTTTCCAGATTACGTCCAAATCGAGACAGCGGAAAAGCTGAAGCAAGCAGGGGTCGATCTCGTTTGCTTGGCGGGATTCATGCGTTTGGTGAAAGCGCCGTTGCTCGATGCGTTTCCGTCAAAAATTCTCAACATTCATCCCTCGCTGTTGCCGGCGTTTCCGGGAGTGGCGGCATGGGCGCAGGCGGTTGAGGCAAAAGCCAAAGAAACTGGAGTCACCGTGCACGTTGTGGATTCCGGAATGGACACCGGGCTGGTAATCCTCCAAGAAAAGCTGGATATTCTGCCCGCTGAAACGGCGGATGCCTTACATAAGCGCATACAAGTGATCGAGCATCGGATTTATCCAATGGCGATCTCTCAATACGCTCACTCGCTCAATCTATGAATGCCGCCATCATCCAACCTCTTCTCAAGCATCTTACCTCCACGGTCATCGGAGCGGAGAAACCTGCGGAGCTCCTTCTCACCGCATTGCTTGCGGACGGTCACGTCCTGATCGAAGGCGCGCCAGGAATTGGAAAAACCACGCTCGCCCACACCCTCGCGAGTTCGATCGGTGGAGTTTTCAAACGCATCCAGTTTACGCCGGATCTGTTGCCATCGGATCTCATTGGATACAATTTATATCGCGCCGATCAGGGAGTTTTCGAGTTCATCCGTGGCCCTGTATTTTCTAACTGTTTGCTCGCAGATGAAATTAACCGAACTTCACCACGTGTGCAATCGGCATTGTTAGAAAGTATGAACGAAGGCCGCGTGACCATCGATGGCGTCAGCCACCGCCTACCGAAACCATTCATGGTCATCGCCACGCAAAACGATACCCATAGCTCGGGAACGTTTCCTCTCCCTGAACCCCAGCTCGATCGCTTCTTGCTTTCCCTCCGCATGTCCCTGCCGGACGCCGGAACGCAGACGGATATTCTTCTCTCCCACGCCTCGAATAACACCGAGTATTTAGAAACGCCAGACTTCGGGGTGGATGGCGAAACGATCCAACAACTTCAAGCTTCCGTCGGCAGTATTCCCGTTTCCCGACCCATCGCGCAATACATCACCGATCTCTGCGAGAACCTGCGGAAAATGGCTGGCTCCGAACAAAGCGTTTCGATCCGCGCTTCTTTGGCCTTGCTCCGCGCTGCTAGAGCGAACGCATTCCTCGAATCCGCCACCGCCGTCTATCCCGATCACGTTCAAGCGATTTTCCCTGCAGCCATGCGCCACCGCATCCTTTCCGATCAAGATCTCGATCCGATGGAGCTTATCGAAGCCGTGCTCAGTAGGACGCAGGTGCCTTAGAGGCTGTCTTAAAAAACTAAAATGGGGGAATTGAACCGCAGATGAACATAGATGGACGCAGATTGAAGAGTCAGGGATTATTTGAGAATTCAACATTTTCCGCCTCTATCTGTATTATTTATCTGCGTTCATCTGTGTTCATCTGCGGTTAAAAATACTCTTAGTGTTGTAATTGCCGTATTATTCAGACAGCCTCTTAGCTTGGTATTGAGCTTTCTGGCATCCCTGCTGGGATGGGGAAAATTTTGAATCGCATACCCGGGGTCTTCGACCGCCGGGCTAATTTCTATCACCTCGCTGAGGTGAGGAAAACTGATCACTTGATAGACAAAGATCCCGGTAGGGATCACAGAAATTAGCCCGGAGGTCGAAGACCCCGGGTATCCAGCGCAAAAAATATCCGATCCCAGCAGGGATCGCAGAGTCGTGGTTATAATCAACCCAACCCGCGCTCTTCAATTTCATCCTCGTCCCAACCGAGGTAATGTCCGAGCTCATGTAGGAAAGTCGTGCCGACTTCATCCAAATAATCCTGCTCATCCCTCTCCACGTATTCCCAAATGTTCTCTACGAAAATTCGGATACGCGGCAGGTTATCCGGACTTGCCTCATCTAGCAATGACGCACCTTCAAACACTCCCAACGAATCCTCATCTTCAGTTCCGGCAGTTGGCTTAGTTTCAAAACTCACTTGGCAATTCAACGCATGAGCTCGGATCTCATCCGGCAAGACTTTTATAATCTGGGCAATTTCTTGCTCAGCCATTGAGATCAATTCCGAGCTGCTCATGGGTGATTATGAAATTTTACACGTGCAGGATTATTCAGGAGTGGCAATCGGGGGTGCCGGGTCGGCTGGAGGTAAACCACTAGGATCTACAGCAGGTGCGGCGCTGGGATCAAGCACAGGTAGCGGCACATCACCATCGAGCTTGATGACAGGTACCTGGCCGTCAGCTCCATCCAAAGGCATAATGCCAGCATCACCGGTTGAAATCATCACCGTTGGAACAAATCCGACCTCACCGCTATCGAGTTCAACTTTTGTGAAATTACCAGACAGAGCGATAATTTTCATCGGCGTGCCTTGCGCGAGCAATTTGTCGGCTGCTTGATCTTCATTCGGTTTGGAAAGGTAAAACGCCGTGTTATTGATCGCGGCATTCACAAAGGCACCGGGCCTGAGTTCCGTTCCGAAATCTGCAGGAGCGGTATTGCCTGTAGGCGGACGTAGGGGATCAATGCCAGTCGAATCAAGATTTGCACCCGTTGGATCACATGCGGTTAAAACCAGTGAAAAAGGCGCGGCAAGTAGAAGTTTCGCTTTCATAACTATGAAAGGTTGGCATTTCAGCGTAGTTGGGTCAACGCGTTTCAACCTAAAATCTGCAGTTTCAACTGTGGATTTTAGGTTGAAACATTTCCCGCTTTCATGCGCGCCGATGTCGAGTTAACTCATGGCATGCGCGTTCTTGCCATTGACCCCGCCGTCCGCAACACGGGCTATGCCATCCTTGAAGGCGACCCTCGGAAGCCGACGGTTCTGGGCTATGATGTGATTCATGTTCCGAAAAATATCCTTCAATCCGGCGCTCTCTCCGCCATCCGCACCCACCTCGTTCACATAATCAAACAATACCAGCCAGATGAGATTGCCGTCGAGGGTATCATCTACGTTCAATCCCACCGCACCGCGATTTCCATGGGCGCCGCCCGCGCCGCCGCTCTCATCGCCGCCGCTGATCACGGCATTCCCGTATACGAATACTCTCCGAAAAAAATCAAAATGGCGGTCGTCGGAAAAGGCACCGCCGATAAAGACCAGGTCGCTTTCATGGTTCGCGCCCTGCTTGGTCTCGCAGAAACCCCGCCCTCCGATGCCGCCGATGCGTTAGCCATTGCTCTCGCTCACCTACAAGCCTCCGATCCCATTCGTGCCAAATTGCTAGATAGAAGACTCATTTAAATCATGACCGATTGGAACCAACGCTACGAACTCGGAGACACACCATGGGAAAAAGGCCACGCTGCGCCACCGTTACTGGAGTTGTTAGAAAAAATGGATCCCTTCATCTGGGGCGATGGACCTGTGCTCGTTCCCGGTTGCGGCACAGGCCACGATGTCCGCGTGATTAGTGCGCTTGGATTAGAAACCACCGGCCTCGACCTCGCTCCGCTCGCTCTTGCAAAAGCCAACGAATTTTCCAAGACCGGCAAAGAATCGTACGAGCTCGGCGATTTCCTCGATCCCGCTTGGCGAAAAGGAAAAACGTTTTCCGCGATCTGGGAGCACACCTGTTACTGCGCGATCCATCCCTCATGCCGTCCCGACTACGCTGCCGCCTGTATAGATCTCATCGCTCCCGGAGGCCATCTCATCGGCGTGTTTTTCCTCACGCCCAACGATCCTGGCGAAGAAGACGAAGGCCC
>Ga0315906_10001178_pt1 | contig 39361 bp, 31 predicted proteins | sample LakEriMetagenome_4_FD_203526 | JGI IMG/M metagenome (GOLD analysis project Ga0315906, IMG submission 203526) | Freshwater fungal communities from buoy surface, Lake Erie, Ohio, United States - Buoy 2 MA122 | ecosystem: Environmental > Aquatic > Freshwater > Lake > Lake biofilm | place: USA... | reverse complement strand
ATAACACGATCACATTGTGAGGCAAGCTCTTCATTGTGCGTAACGATGAGGAATGTTTGTCCTGTATTTTTTCGTAATTCAAAAAAGAGGCGGTGTAATTCCTGTGCATTAACAGAGTCCAGATTACCGGTAGGTTCATCGGCCAGTATAATATCCGGTTGATTGATCAGCGCTCTTGCCACAGATACACGTTGCTGTTCACCACCCGATAAGGCGGATGGTTTATGCGACATGCGATCTTTAAGTCCCATCATATCCAATAGCTCTGCAGCTCGATCTTCTACTTGTTTACGGTTGCGTTTACCCAACCAGCCCGGAATGCATACATTTTCCAGTGCACTGAATTCCGGAAGCAGATGATGAAACTGAAACACAAATCCGATATGCTGATTACGAAAATTTGCCAGTGCTTTTCTTTTCAACTGATGAACATTGGTGTCCTTCAGAAAAACCTCCCCGCCATCCGGTTTATCGAGCGTGCCTAAAATATGCAGTAAGGTGCTCTTGCCTGCTCCACTGGAGCCAACCAGACTGACCACTTCTCCTTTCTCTATCTGCAGACTCACGCCTCTCAGCACCGGAAGATCATCGTATTTTTTTATAATATCCTTGCAGTAAAGCATACATTCAAATCATGCCCGAAGATAACAAACACCCTTGTCTAAGTGATAAAAAATAAATCACCCAAGGTTTTGCTAAAAATAAAGAATCAAATTTGGTTATTTTATCAGGAAAGTTACATTTGCAAAAAATAGATACCATATGTTTTGGACTCTGGAACTAGCCTCATACCTGGAAGATGCTCCCTGGCCCGCTACCAAAGACGAGCTGATCGACTATTCTATCCGAAGCGGCGCTCCGATAGAAGTAGTAGAAAATCTGCAGGAACTGGATGATGAAGGAGAGATCTATGAAAGCATTGAAGATATCTGGCCGGACTACCCCAGTCAGGATGACTTCTTCTTCAATGAAGATGAATATTAGTATCCATCATAGCATAATATGTGAAAGCCCGCAATAGCGGGCTTTCTTATTTTTTGAAGGTAAACTTAAAATAAAGCAGCACCAGGGATAACAAAAAAATAAATCCGTTGCAAAGTACGACCGGTATCAGCATGGGATCATTGAAGAAACCATAGATCAGCCAAAGTATCGTACTGAATGTAACAATCAGAATGGTATATAAACTCAGATCGCCGACACTTTTACTCTTGGCCGCTTTGTACACCTGTGGTACAAACGTAACGCTGCTTAAAAAAGAACCGATATATCCTATTGCCTCGATCCAGTTCATAAATTATTTATTTTTCCATTTGTGCGATCACATCAGCCGTCACGCCGGTAAAACTGAATCCTCCGTCATGGAAAAGATTTTGCATGGTCACCATCCTCGTCAGATCACTGAACATGATGGCGATATAATTCGCACAATCCTCGGCCGATGCATTCCCCAGCGGACTCATCTTCTCCGCATAATGGATGAAGCCGTCAAATCCTTTCACCCCGCTGCCGGCTGTGGTACGGGTAGGTGACTGTGAAATCGAATTCACTCTCACTTTTTTCTTTACGCCATAATGATAGCCGAAACTGCGTGTTACACTTTCCAGCAATGCCTTGGCATCCGCCATCTCATTGTAATCTGGGAATACACGCTGTGCAGCGATATACGTGAGCGCAACCACACTGGCCCAGTCATTCAAAGCATCCAGATCCCAGGCTGTACGCAATACACGATGAAAACTCATGGCGCTGATATCAAGCGTCTTGCTGTTCCATTCATAATTCATTTCGGTGTAATGCTTCCCTTTACGCACATTCAGACTCATGCCAATCGAATGGAGCACAAAATCGATTTTGCCTCCGAAGTGCTGCATGGACTGCTCAAATAAATTTTTCAGATCATCCATATTGGTTACATCTGCTCCAATCACAGGCGCATTGCCGCATAATGCACTTAATTTATTGATCTCACCCATCCGTAGGGCAACGGGCGCATTGGTAAGTACAAGCTCTGCCCCTTGCTCAAAACAGGTTAATGCCGTTTTCCATGCGATGGATTTTTCATCCAGTGCGCCGAATATAATTCCCTTTTTACCTTTTAATAACTGATGTGCCATAATCGAAATTTGGCTCAAAAGTAAGAAAAGAAAAAGGAATAGATCCGTATAGATTATTGAGCCAGACTGATATTCAGCTGAAGACCCGCACGAGTATTGACCACCGGAGGAGGCGTGGCAATATAGCCAATCACTCTGGATTGCTCCAGGAACAAACGAAGTCGGATCCGATTATTCAGTACATAATCAATGGAAGGATTGATATTTAAAACTTTTTGTCCGCCGGTAGGAATGCTGATCCGCTGATCCAGGATATTATTTGCATTCGCATTGTCCCGATAAGTAAGATCGAAACGAAAACTGATATCATTCTCCAGTTTCTTGTTCCCTTTTGTAAAAGGTATCTTGAAGGGGAAACGAAGTCCTCGCTTTCTCCAGCCGGCTCCGACCGTAATTTCAACGCTTCTCACTTCACTCACCTGATAATCGATCAGACTCAGACTGATCGTACGGCTTCTTCCATAATCAAATTTAAAATTAAGCTGATTAGTCAACTGCATGTCAATACCAATGAGCGGCGAGAATTTTTCTGAAATACTGACATTGGGAACCAGGAAGAACGGGACAAAGTTTTTCGAAATTGTATCAATGAAAGACGGGAACCCTATTCCCTGAGCATCTGCAAACAAAAGCGCTGATGCAAAATTATTCATACTCAAATTACCATTGTAGCCATGCGTAATACTGAAATTCGTAAAGATCTTTTCAAAGAACGGAATTCGTGTGAGGCCGTTATAAGTAAAGCGCCAGTTTGGTCGAGGTATATAACGTCTGAACGGATTATCATCAATCTTACGATCGGTTTGGCTCACCAGTCCGATCTTATTCGGATCCTGGTTGGTATAAGCCGCAATGAATGCGGGGATCAGTACATCCTGCGAGTAGCGACCATATCCCTTATAATATCCGTCATTTTGCTGCTGATTATTGGTGTAAGGATTATTCGCCCCCAACCGTTCACTCAATGTGATCCGATTTTGTTCAAATCGCAAAAATGCATCATTGGGGCTTGTTGCCGAATACTTCTGGAATAAAGTCTGGAAGGAAATAAAACTAATATCAAAACCACCTGCCGTATAAGGATTCAGATTACCAAAACTTCCCAGGCCGGTTGTATCCTTAAACAGACTTGTATAATTTTTGCTGAACGATCTGGTAAGACTGACATCCACGGTAAAATCCCTGAAGGGCTGAACCGTTGCTTCCACTTTTAATTCTTGTTTATAGCTCTGGGTAAACATGAAATTAAAATTAGTATCTCTGGTCATCCATCCGTTTTGTGCAGCAGATTGCAACCATTTCACATCGGGCTGTCGTCCGAAAACAAAATCCAGACCGGGTGCCCGTGTACCCCAGTTGTTACCGATATATCTGGGGCTGTCCGTAAAACCGGGTATACGTGAATTGTAGGCTTGCGTATAGTTGATATTGATACTTTTTAAAGAAGTAAGCATATTCCCGAATAACCGTCCAACACCACTCCACTCAGGCTCAAAAGTATTATTCTTTTTATCCTCCAAGCGTTTGAGACGTTTCAGTAAACGAGCCACGTATTTTTTGCTTTTCCCTACGGTATCTTTTGGATTAAGTGTGACCGGAACATATTTGACCGTTTGTTTGGTCGCCGGATTTTCCAGTGCACGCAGCCATTTTGATTTGGAGTACAAACGACTGAAATCAAGCTGACCGGTAATGACCCGCTGCTGGGAGTTTTCGACCGTATTTCCCAGGCTGATGGCTACCCTTGAAGCTCCTACCCAATTATAAGTCGTTGCATAATTGAATCGTACGGTTGTCCAGTCAATCAGCGGAATTTTACTTAACGGTAGGTTGTAAGACGCATTTGCCGTTTGACGATACACCACATTTCTGCCACCTTTCAACAAATTATTCAAAACAGAATCTCTTTTTTCTTTGGTATCGATACGACCGTTTGGTTCATCGACACGGGCATTATTGGTAGCGGAAAAATCCACATTGATGGATCGGGTCAGATCCCATCGCATATTGTACACCCGGTCGAAAATGAAATATTTATCATAAGTCTCCGGTATTTTGAACGGACTCGGAGGGATGCCGGGAACCTGAACTTCTCGCGCACGAGTCGCTCCAAACTGACGCGTTACATCGGCACGGAAACTTAAAAGGGAAGGCTTCAGATTGAAGTTAATGTCTTTGATAATCCCCCACCAGCGACTCCGGTATTTGTTCCATTTTTTGAATGGCTCTACAAAGCTTGGCTGCGGAGCGAAATTATATCCAAGTCCTCCATAATGCTTGATCAATTCATCATTTTCAATCAGCGGATTTCTTTTTTCGGTTTTCGTGTAGGAATAGCTGACATCAAAATTGGATACATCATAGACTCTAGGCTTCGAGTCATTCGTTTTGTTTTTACGGAGATTGGTCACATTGATTGTTGTAATACCCACAAAATCCTGCGCCAGCCGTTTCAGTGAATCTTTATTCTTAACATTGTTTAGTTTGTCCTGAAATTTAACATCCTGATCGTACGGATCATATTCCGGGTTGGTCACCGTTTGTGAGTAACTGGCATAGAATGGTATCTCTAATCCAACTGATTTAGGCAATAATTTACCTAATTGTAAATTGGTGGACACATCCAGTTGTGTAAAGAATTCACGACTACGTTCATTGACTCGTTGCTCAATAGTACCAAAACCTATACTACGGGCAGAACCTGATAATGTCATGGTACCCAGATCAGCCAGCTGAATATCCAGACGACCGGTAGCGGCCCACCCTCCTTTCTCATCCAGACCACTTAAACGAAGTTCGTTGATCCATACTTCGGCGCATACATTGCTGGCGTCATCACCCGCTACATTTTCAATACCTACCAGAAAGCCCCTTACCTCACCCAGATTGGGTGTACCCATGACACCCCATTGAATGCCATTACCTCTGTCCTCTTTGTAAGGTGTCAGCACACTGCCCGTTCTTCGTAATTTGAATTTGACCAACTCTTCCATATCCAGATCAAACTCATTATCAGCAGGCCAAACCTCCACGTCTTTCAGACCGCTACCCCAACGGGTTACTTTCAACGGCATGCGTACTTCATAGTAGTTGTTGATAAAATCTGTACCAAAACGAATGACGGCATACAGTTGATTGTCTTTGAGATTATCGATCTTTCCTCTGGACTCCGCATGCATGAACATACGCGCACGCTTATACTGACGGAAATCAAAATTGGTGGATTTGAAAATAGAACGGCTCTGACCATCCTCCAGATTACAGATCTGCATACTGAGAGATTGTTCATTCTGCAATAAGTTAACCCCATTGTTACTTAATTGCTGTACACGCTCAATACCCGGCGGTATCACATAGTTTACAGGAATTCTGCGATCATTCTCCTCTACATTGACAGCTGACAAATTGAAGGTAGCAGGACTGTTGGGATCAATTTTTTCATAGATACCATTTTCACTCAATTCGAATTGAAACGTCCTCCACATATTTCTCACTAGCTCAAGTTTACCGAAACGAAGCACCAGTGAATCTTCAAATCCGGTCATGTACATCCGCATAAAGCGAATAGATTTGAAATCAGGAATATTTCCTACTTTTTGCTGATACTGACGAATAGGAATACGAAATAAAAACCAGGTCTCTTTACGTGTATTTCCATTGGCCAGACGCACATCCACATCTCTTCGGTCTGCAATAAAGTTCTGTCCTACCTGCATTTCCGGAGATTCTTTGGGCTTGATATCGATACTGTACTGGAAGTATTCTTCCATTTCATTCAGCGTATTATCCCGGTTCAGGTCTTCATTGTCGGGATAAAGCGTAGCCGCCGGTGTATAAGATTGTTCATTTGTTGAAACCGGACTGTTCCCGTGCGGGTTATTGAAATGCTTATAACGGGCAAGGATACCCGCTCCGGTATTGTTGTAAAATTCATCACGGAAATGGCGGTAATTATCTGAAGAAGGATCACCGGATAATTGGTCATAAGCGGGTGTACTGCCAAAATTAGTGAGGTAATTATTTAAGAAATCATTCCTGAATGCTCTTTCCTGATCATCTGTGAGTCCGTCAAAACCCACATCCTGTTGCGGTCTTTCTTCCACAATATTACTGAAAGCCTGCGCCACCTGAATGGGATTACGAGGTACACGCGCCCATTTACTGGTATCTTCCCTTGCAGCAGTTTGCGTAGTGCTCAATCCATTTTCATAAAAACGGCGACCGTCTTTCAAGACATCCTCTGAAATATTACCGAGGTTAAAATAGAGCTGACCGCCGGTGCTGTTCGGTTGTTTGATAAATGGATCCTGCACCCACATTTCGATGAACTCAATATTATTGGTCTCAAAATCGATCTGATCAATGGCACGCATAAGACCGCCCCAGCGCTGTTTCGGGTTCCTTAAACGACCGGTAAGCGGATCAATGGAATTGGAACGAGCATCATAATTATAAGGACCTCTTTCCGTCGGATAAAAAGCCAGATCAAAGGTGATCAGTTGGTTCTGCCCAAGATCCGGTGTGCTTTGCGGAAACACTTCCACCCGATTCACAAATCGTACACGGGGATCTGACAGCTCTTCAAAGTTTCTGCCCAGGGGATTGTTCTGACTGTTCTTTTCCTGTAATACCGGTTCGATATTATACCAGGCCAGTTTGGCTCTGTTAAATCCGTAAAGTAAAGAATCTCTGTAAGCAGCTTCCGGAAATAAAGACGTACCAAATCGGTCTTTTGCCCCAAATGGAGTGGAAGCCATCGTCCACGCAACAAAAGGGAAACGCAGATCGATCCCATTGCGGGTTCCTTCAAAATCATCAATATAGATCAATCCACCGCCGCCTTTTTCCGGTCTGATCTGCGGAGGTGTACTGGGGAAAATACGCGCTGCTTCACCATAAAAAGTAACCGCTGAATTCTGACGCGTTGTATAGAAGGGTAACGCATCCAGCCATTTGGTGAGACGTTTCCAGTCGCTGCGGAAATTTACATCACCACCAATCATTGTGTTTCTGATGGGATCTTCGCCATAATTCATTTTTGTAAAGAATGGTCGCTCTGCCAGTCGCATCATCGCACCACCAATAGTGAGTTGTTTATTCGGCAATTCAATGGCTCGATAATCCAGTCGCAAGGCCATGAAGTTTCTGTTCTGCATACCAAACGTGGCATTGTTTTCATAACCAACCTGTATGGGTATGCCGGAATTGACAATGGCCTGATTAATGATTTTTACCGTACCCAGATTATAGTCTACTACGTAATCAATGTTCTCCCGCAAATTCTGTCCGCCGGCCGAAACGGTCACAGATCCCTGCGGCACATTAAAGGCACCGATAGGTATTTCTGAATTCCCTCCTGAGCTTTTGGACATCCCTTTAAATACAAAACGATTCAGCTGCGGTGATTGCTGTGCGACCCATTTAATCGAATCATATAAAGGATAAAAAAGATATTTTCTTCTAAGTTCAACCGAATCCGCACCTCTGAAAATATAATTGAGATCTTCTCCAAATGGTTCCAGTAATGGAAATATAATGCGACTTTGCTGTGAGATAGCCGTAAATCCTTCAATGTAATCGAAAACGCCGTCGGGCTGCGGATCGTTCTGATTATTTAAGCGATCCAGATTAACCAACTCCAGAATCGGACGACCTTTCTCTTCACCCTCCGGAATATATCTTTTTTCACCACCACCGGGTTCCTGATAAATAATATTGAATTTAAAATCCTTTCTTTCCAGCTGCCCAAAACCAACAGCATATACATTCTTCATCATCAGATCCCATATAGGCAGACCGGGTCTTTGGGATGTGGCTTTCAGCATTTTCAAAAAAATCACCTTCTGCGTACCGGCATTATTCTGGGTAGTATCCGGTGTAACATCATTGGAGAACTCACCCACCTGATAAATTCTTCCGTTCACCGAATACTGATAAGCCACCCCCAACACTTCATCGGGCTGCAGGATCGTATTCAATGACAAAAATCCAATCTGAGGATTAAAATAATATTCTTCCGGACGAAGCTTTCGGGCAAATGTTCGTTCAAAATCCTGCACGGCAAATAACCCAAGTGAACTCAAGCGACTCGTTACCAGTGAGGCATCGCGCATCGCAGGATCATTCACCACTTTGCTGTACAAATCATTCGAATTGTTTTCAGGAAGCTGACTGCCGGTAAGCGGGATAACGGAAGAGCTGTACGGATTGTTTTCTCCCAGATCCATTAAGGCAACCACATTTCGGTTATCCGTCGTGGTACCGGTTCGGTTGGTCACCCATACTTCCATACGAAGAATCTGCACCGGCGAGGTGACCGCCGGAAGATTTTTCATGTTTTTATTATAGTTCTTTTTGAAATACTGAGCCATCAGAAAGTGTCGGTTCTCTTCGTATTCATCGGCTTTGACAATGAAATTTTGCAAACCTGTGCCCCCCTGAAGCTGCATCTGCTGGCGACTGCTGTTTTGATTGGCCAACACGGTTGTAACAAACAATTTACCAAACTGCAATTCTGTCTTGAGACCAAATAATGTAGAAGCACCCGGCATGAGGGTTCCTTTAGCCGGATAGGAAATATTTCCTGCCTCTAATCGTTTTATAATTTGATCTGTCCCACCGGCATAATCCAGCTTCAGCTGATTTCAAATTGAAAATTGGCGAGTGTATTGTAGGTTAGTGGGAAATTTAATTTATCACCGATTTTGGCATTCAATCCAAAATTGGCTTGCATATCAAAATCGAATCCGCCATTGCGACGAGCACGTTCCGGTAACGTAGGATTTTTAATATTCTGTCCGATATAACCCGCCGTCACGGTGAGATCGCCTTGCGGTCTGATCTCTACTTTGGGCAAGCCCTTACTGCTAAATAAACGATTGAAAAAACTTTCGTGCACCCGCAGTTTGGGATCATAGATCTTGCGGTTCAGGTTGAGTGTTGTATTCAATCTTCGCTGAAAATAATCTACCTCTCCTTTTCGGCTCAGATAAGCATTCATCTCATCAAAACTCATTACGCCCGGTTTGCGATACCAGCTGCGGCCGACTTTTTCATAGAGATAATACACTTTATTCACCGGATCATAAGCTACTGAATCCTGAATCGTTGCCGGACGTTTGAGCTCGAAACTGTTTCGTGACGGATATTGACGGTCATCACCCCGTCGGTCTTGTATAGGAAATCGCAGTTGTGTAGAAGAAGGTATGGTATCATTTTTAGGGAAAGGGAGGGCCCATGAGCAAATACCGGTGCCCATGAATGCCAACAAAAGGCCTGCGCGTATGATGGTACGTGTTACCCGATTCAAATCTCTAAGCGTGTAGTTCTTAATGTTTACAGACATTTTAAAGCCGCCTTGATCAATGCCTGCACCTGACTGAAAGAACCCTCGGTTGAAAGGGCTTTTTTAATGGCAGTCTCCGCCGCATTTTTAGCGATCCCCAAAGCTGTCATAGCTATTAACGCTTCCTGCTCTAAACTATTGTTCATCAACGCAGCAGAAGGCTGATCAATACCCATTTTTGCCATTTTATCCTTCAGTTCCAGCACGATGCGCTGAGCGGTTTTTTTCCCGATGCCCTTAATCCTTTCCAAAACAGCTTCATTGCCTGATACAATTGCTTGTATCAACTCATTCGGATTCATGGACGACAACATCACACGGGCTGTGGAAGCCCCCACCCCGGATACGCTCAACAAATGAAGAAAGACATCTTTTTCTGTCTTTTCGGCAAAACCGAATAAAATATGAGCATCTTCCTTGACGATCTGGTGAATATGCAGCTTGCCGGCATTCATTGAACGGATCAGTTCATAAGTGTGCAGACTTATCTGAACCTCAAAACCAATACCGGCAATATCCACATGTACCTGTGTGGGTGACTTATACGAAAAGGAGCCATTCAGATAAGCAAACATGGTTGCGAAAATAGTTCAAAATGAGGAAAATACAGGATTAACGGTACGGATTTATACAGATAAAATAAATCATTGGCAAACGCAAATAATCAGGCTTTCATGGCAGACGCTTTCATAGATTGAGCCAGCTCTTTTCCTAAATATCGTTCAACCACATAATGCAACAAATAAATCACCGGTGTCATGAGCAAAGCCACCGCAAATTTATACACATAGTTAACGATCCCGACAGCCATAAAAAGCTTGAAGGACCATACAAAATCACCGTTCTGATGGTTGACACGGCTGCCTATATAAAATGCAATGAAGAGCACCACAAAACTATCCATCAGCTGAGAAATCAGCGTAGAACCCGTGGCCCTTAACCAGATATTCTTTTCACCTGTAACGGCTTTGATCCTGTGAAATACAAACACATCAATCAGTTGCCCCAGTAAAAAAGCCGTCAGGGATCCGACAATGATAAAACTCCCCTGACCCAGCACACTTTCATAGGCTTTTTCCATATCAGGGACCCCACTCCCCGCTTTACTGGTAATAAAAAAATCGGCGGGTTGCAATGCCATAGCTCCTACAAAAACGAGAAATGCAAAGGCAATAAAACCGGCGGTCAGTAAGGATAGAAAACGAACGCCCTTCATACCATAATATTCATTGATAATATCGGTCATCACAAAAACAACTGGCCATAATAAAACACCGGCTGTGAGATTCACGGATAATTCCTGTCCGAAAACCAATAACCGAAACGGCTTTATCCCAAGCGTCTCTTCGAGTGAAAAAATCTTTACGCCAATGATCTCTGCAATCAGTGCATTGGTGATAAAGAATCCACCCAGTATCAAAAAAAGTTTAACAGACTTATGTTGGAGAATACCTTGCATAAAAAGAATGGCTATATATGATTTAAATGCATCAGCGCTGATACATCAATTTACTCAAAAGTTCTTTCAGCAGATCAGCATCTTCCATACCCACCGCATTCACCCCCACACTTTTCAGATTGTACTCATGAAGCAATAATAAAGCCGCTTCAATGCCTTCATAACCATATAGACCGGCCGTTTGTTTGTAATCTTTCAAAAACCAGTTATTGATGCCTGTCTGAGAAGCGATGGTTTTATCATCGCCTTTGGCCGAAGCCAGCATATACACTTTAGAAAAGTAACTGTAAAGCACCGGTAAAATTAATTGCACCGGTGCAGCTTTTGGGTTATGCTCAAAATATTGAAGAATCTGAATGGATCGGGAAAAATTTTTCTTGCCGATGGCATGCTGAAATTCAAAAAGATTATACTCTTTACTGATACCGATGCATTCCTCCACATCATCTTCGGTGATTTTTTTCCGTTCCCCGGCATGAATGAATAATTTTTCCAGCTCATTGGTGATGCGGGAAAGATCATTACCAATATGATCGGCCAACAGATAGATGGCTTTTTCGGTTGCCGCATATCCTTTGGAATGTAAATACTGTTGAATCCAGACGGGTAGTTGAGCATCCTTGATTTTTGATGCAGAAAAATATACTGTCTTTTGCTGGATCAGCTTGGCAAATTTACTTCGGCCGTCTATTTTTTTTTCCTTGTAAGCTACAATCAGAATTGTGGATGACAATGGATTGGCAAAATAAGATTCCAGCTTTTCAATATCTTTCAGTTGCTGCGCCTCTTTCAAAATAACGAGCTGCTTTTCGGCAAACATCGGATAGCGCATACATGAATTCATCACCTCATTCCAGGTGGAATCTTTTCCGTAATGAATCACCTGATTAAAGGCACGCTCTTCCTCTTTTAGGATCATTTGCTCAGCCGCATCCACCAGCTGATCGATTAGATACGACTCATCTCCCTCAAACCAATAAAGGGGATGATATTTCCCCTTTTTCCACTCACTGATGATCTGGTTGGCTTCCAACAATGATTAATTTTTTCTGACCAGTAATTTGTATGTAAATATCATGTTGTAATAACCCAATGTGGTAAACATCAAATTGTTTTTGAATTTTCCGTAAAGGCTATATGTAATAGCAGATGCACTTAAATAATCAAGCAATTCTCGACTTGCGTCTACTGGAATATTTAGCACGTAACGATCCTGTTCTGTTGTGATATTAAAATTATTAGTCACCTCTATTTTAAATATCTCTGGTGATGAGCTTACCTGAGCCGTCAGTCGGATGGTATCCAGATTGGATGCAGTGATGGGAGTTGACAGTGGCATATACAATTTAATCGAAGTCATTTTAGCACTTTTTAAATCCTGCTTCCCGAAATTATTATTGGTTTCGGCACGGAGGATGCTATCAACGTTCATAGGAACCGGATACGGAGGAGTCTGCACCGAATTTATTGGTTCAGGCGCTACAAAGGGGAAAGGAATATCCTGCTTAAAGATCACCTCTGCTTCGAGCAAGTCGCGGATATACTCCTCAGCAGCTTTCTTACAAGAAAAAAGAACAGTGCCCGTCAACATTAAACAGACAAATAATATACGATTTGTGCGAAGCATACAATTTATATTTAGATGTAAAAGTAAATCATTTAGGATAGAATCGACTATCATTATCCAAATCAACCTTCCCTATCTTTGCCTTATGTATAAGGATAAAAAAGTGGTAGTGGTTTTACCCGCATACAATGCAGCACAAACGCTGGAGATCACCTACAAGGAAATCCCTTTTGAATGGGTGGATGAAGTGGTGCTGGTGGATGATGCCAGCCGGGATAATACCATCGAAAAAGCCCGCGAGCTCGGCATAAAACATATCATCCGCCATGAAGTAAACAAAGGATATGGCGGCAATCAGAAATCCTGTTACAAAAAAGCGCTGGAACTAGGCGGCGATATTGTAATCATGCTGCATCCCGATTATCAATATACACCCCAACTGCTGATGGCCATGATCAGTATTATTGGCAATGGCGTTTACCCGGTTGTTTTTGGTAGCCGTATTCTGGGTAAAGGAGCATTAAGAGGGGGAATGCCCCTGTATAAATACATCGCCAACCGTTTTCTCACCTTCACACAAAATCTTCTTTTCAATCAGAAATTATCAGAATACCATACCGGCTACAGAGCCTTCAGCAAAGAGGTATTACAACAGGTGAATTTTCATGTATGTAATGATGATTTCATTTTCGATAATGAAATGGTTTCACAGATCTTTTATAAAGGATATGAAATTGGCGAAGTCACATGTCCGACCAAATACTTCAAGGAAGCCAGCAGCATCAATTTCAGCAGAAGCATGAAGTATGGTCTCGGTTGCCTGCGCGTATCAATGGTTTACCGACTTTCAAAATGGAGACTCATCCGACACCAACTTTACCGCTGAAGACTTTTGATATAAAAGACAAACCCGTTTTTTTCGTATAAAACTTTGAGCGAAGGATAATAATTTAACAGATTCTCTTTCTCTGTTATTTTACTCACCAGATAAGCAGGCTTATCCGTTGCGGTCGATAAGATCCAGTCGGCCGGCTTGGCTATAACACCAGACTCCTTCCCTACTTCTGCATAAAAATAATGGGCATAACTTTTATAACCATACGTACCAACATAAGCAGATTGTCCTCGTATGGAACGAAAGAATTCGATGGCTGCATGCTGCGAGTATTGCTCAATACGCGGCGCAAATAAACTGAGCAGCACCTGCATCGCCATGATACAGGCCATTAGCAAGAGAAGCAACCCTTGTCGGATTTGTTTTTTTCGGAGAAGAACGAATACACAAATAATAGCACCTAAAAAAATGAATCCGGGAATTATCAGCCATGACCCCCATTCCACCTGAGCCTTTAAATTGGCGGCGGCAAAAGGATCTTTTTCCAGAAGAGGACGGATCCATTCGGGATGCTGACCAATCAAAGGAAGTGCTATAAATATAACAGACCAAAGAACACCTAAACCTAATATGAGTCCGGTTTGCCATTTTTTCAGATGAGCTTTTCCGGATAATAGAGCATCAATTTGTGCAGCTGCCAGATAACCCACCGGCAAATAAGCAAACGAGGAATAGTGAACGATTTTGGTTTTCACTAATGTAAAGACCACAAGTATCACGCCCAAAGATGCTATCATCATCGTCCGAAAATACTGCTGTTGCAATGGACGGTCAGGCTCTTTCTGACCACCCCACATCAGTATCGAAGCCGGGAAGCATCCAATAAAAACAACAACAAAATGATAAAGGAGAAATCCTCCGTGTCCGGCATCTTCTGTTTTAGCCAGTCGGATCTGATAAGTTATGAATTCCTCTAAAAACCACCAGCCGTTCTGAATAATTTCCAGTCCGAACCACAGCGTACTGACAAAAGCTGCCGCAAGTCCCCACTGGATATAATCAGTCCAGTATATCTTCAGTGTCTTACGATAAATAATCAGGAATACGAGATAAGTCAATAACACAACAAGCAAAGCAACCGGGCCTTTCGTGATAATACCTAATCCGGCAAAAAGGGCCGACAAATACAGAAAAAGTATTCGTTTTTTCCCCGAAGCCTGAGCATCCATCAGTCGACTCAGAAAATAAATACTGATAAATATGAATAGATTGAACCAGGGGTCGATAATCCCACTTTTAAAATAGAGATGCGGCAAAAAAGCTGCTGCATAAATCAAGGTCCACCAGCGGGCCATACGTTCATTGTGCAAACGACGACCTACGGAATAAAGAACCAATAACGTTACGATACCACAAATGGCATTCGGCAATCGGGCAGCGAATTCACCTACACCAAAGAGGTGCATAGCGACAGACTGCAGCCAAAAAAAGAAAGGGGGCTTTTCCCAAAATGGTTCATAATTGATCTGAACCCTCAGGTAATTTCCGGAGCTTATCATTTCACGGGCGCTTTCCGCAAAATTGATCTCATCCCAATCGAAAAGCGGTACTTTCCCTAAGGAATGAAAAAACAAGACAGCTCCTGCTGAAGCAATGATAAAATAAGGATAGAATCTTTTCATGCGTCACGAAGTTAATATTTACTTCGAAACGCTGATGTGCCGATTCTTTATCCCAGATATACTTTCAGCATGTGACTGCCGGCAGAAGTTTTCAGCTTGTTGATAGCTTTATCCTTGATCTGTCTGACTCTTTCTCTGGTTAAATTGAAACGGGCTCCTATATCTTCCAGACTCATCGGATGATCCACTCCTATGCCAAAGAAATAACGGATCACCTCCTGTTGTCTTTGAGTGAGCGTATTCAGTGAGCGGTCGATTTCAGTATGAAGCGATTGATGATAATTGATTTCCTCATCAGCATTTTCAGCATTTGGATTCTGCATCACATCCACCAGTGTACCCTCTTCCCCTTCCGATAAAGGCGAGTCCATACTCACATGTCGGGCAGAAATACTTAATGTAGCCGCAATTTCTTCGATTTCTATATTCAGCATCTCGGAAAGCTCTTCTGCAGAAGGTTCTCTTTCAAATTCCTGCTCCAGCTGGGAATATGCCCGATTGATACGGCTGGTCAGTCCCACCTTATTTAATGGAAGGCGAACAATACGTGCCTGCTCGGCCAGTGCCTGTAAGATACTCTGACGGATCCACCACACGGCATAGGAAATAAATTTAAACCCACGTGTCTCATCAAAACGGCGAGCGGCCTTGATCAGTCCTACATTGCCTTCATTGATAAGATCAGGGAGTGATAAACCCTGATTTTGGTATTGTTTGGCTACAGAAACCACAAAACGAAGGTTGGCTCGTGTCAGCCTGTCCAGAGCTTTCTGGTCGCCGTGACGAATACGTTCAGCCAGCTGAACCTCCTCTTCCGGAGTAATCAGTTCAACCTTGCCGATTTCCTGTAAATACTTTTCCAGACTTTGCGATTCACGATTGGTAATAGATTTCGTGATCTTTAATTGACGCATGCTCATGATAGATATTGGTTTTATTGGTTATAAATAGGGTATAAATTTTAAAAACAGCCTGTTTGATTTAATTGGTTTTTCGGTAACAAACAGCTGATTGATAGTTCAAATTAAACAATATTTTAACACTACCCAAATAATTTGGCATAACTAATGGTAAATGATTAGACGACCTATATGTTTGTTTAAAAAAATATTTCTGATAAATCAACAAAAAAGAAGCAGTAAAAATTTTGTTTACTGTAATATTTTTATATTATTGCAACTGAACGACCATCCAATCATGAGTAAAAAAGTCTTATATACATTAGAGTTCCCCGTTAAATGTTCCCCCAGCATATTATATGATTTCCTGATTAATCCATCCGGTATGCAGGAATGGTTTGCTGACAAGGTAGATGAGCGGGACGGAATTTATACATTTGAATGGAACGGAACAGGTGAAAAAGCTGAATTACTGGAGAAAGAGGAAGACAAATTCGTTCGTTATCGCTGGTTGCATTACGCAAAAGATGAATATTTTGAATTCCGTATTGAGAAAACAGAAATCTCTAATCAGACCATATTTATCATAAAAGATTTTGCCGACAAAAAAGATATAAAAGATCAAAGCCAGCTTTGGGAATATCAGGTAAAAGATCTGTTTCACCGCCTTGGTAACTAAGGCAGTTCGTTCTTGAATCATCTGAGATCGTGTTTAAAAAGTTAGATAAACTTATACTGCATGCCTTTATAGGGCCTTTCTTTGCCACCTTTTTCATTGCCTTATTTATTCTGGTTATTCAGTTTTTCTGGCTGTATATCGATGATTTTGTAGGAAAGGGTATTGACTTCATCACCCTTCTCAAATTCATTGTATATCTCACGGCAACCGTAGTTCCACTCGCCCTCCCTCTGGGCATTTTGTTATCCTCCATCATGACGTTCGGCAAACTGGGCGAGAACTTTGAACTCATGGCAATCAAAAGTGCGGGAATTCCGCTGCTCCGTTTTATGCGTCCTGTTTTTATGGCCTCCGGTGTGCTGGCGATCACGGCATTTATATTTGCCAACTATATGATTCCTGTAGCGGAATTAAAAATGCGTACGCTGCTGTATGATATAACCGTTACCAAGCCCGCCTTCGATATCAAGGAAGGGATTTTTTATGACAAGCTGGATGGTTATACGATGAAAATCGGAAAGAAGTATAATGATACCACCATTGAAAATGTACTGATATACGAACACAGCTACGGCTTACAGGATCAGGTGATCATCGCCGAAAAAGGAACCATGACCATATCAAAGGATCAGCAATATTTATATTTTAATTTGAAGAATGGATGGCGTTATCAGGAGAAAGGAAATGCTTCTACAAGGGAGACCGAATTCTACCGGATTGGTTTTAAAGAGTATAAAAAAGTCTTTGACCTGAGTTCATTTAAATTATCTCAGACATCTCAGAGCGCCTTCCGCAGCCATTATAAAATGCTCAGCGTACGTCAGCTTTCTTATGTAGCCGATTCATTAAAACAACGATCCGTCTCCAGGAAAAAAGAGCAGTTATCTCTCATGGAAAGCTCTTTACCTCTTTATCTGAAAGACAGCGTCTGGAATAAAACGAGCTCACAAAAAAGAACATTCGGCAGCATGGCTGATGCAATCCCCGACTCAATGGAGCAAACAATCATTCAGCATATTGCCGTTAAAATATCCAACCTCAAAAACCAGGCAGAACTCCTTTCTTTTGATGATAAAGAGCTGAATAAAGAAATACGTTTGCACCGCATGGAACAACATCGCAAATTTTCCCTTTCACTGGCCTGCATTATTTTCTTTCTGATCGGTGCTCCGCTGGGAACCATCACCCGAAAAGGCGGCCTTGGATTACCTCTCGTGATTTCCGTATTTTTCTTTATCCTGTTTCATGTGATCAATACCAGCGGCGAAAAAATGGTGAAAGAAGGGGTACTCTATCCTTATGCCGGGATGTGGCTATCTGCAGCAATACTCATACCGGTAGGTGTTTTTCTGATGCAAAAAGCAAGAAAAGATGCCCAGCCGTTTCAGCCGGAAAAATTCTATAAACGATGGCTGGCTTTGAAAACCCTCTTCCGAAAGAAAACTACTGATGAAACCTCCGCCGATTGAACTTCCATTTTATTTTATTTGCTGAAAGGCATTCAATCCGCATTGGAGCCATTGACGAAACTCAACGGGATCCGGCGTGTAACCTTTTGTTCCTGTCAGCAGCTTTTCTTGATGACCGAGGATAGCATATTGAGGCTGAGAGACCGCTTCAAAATTTTCACTCTGAAAAGTGGCCCACAGATCTCCTACGGTGATGATATCTTTTTTTAATCCTGCTTTGGTAAGGTAGGTCTGTTGTTGTGAAGCTTTCATCACCTTGCGTTCATCCACATACAAACTGACGATCACAAAATTGTCTCGGATCATTTTATTCACCTCCGGGTCCGTCCACACCTGCTCCTCCATACGCCGGCAATTTACACAGGCCCATCCGGTAAAATCGATGAGTAACGGCTTTTTCTCCAGGCGGGCTCTTTCGAGCGCAATATCATAATCTTTCAAAGGCTCTATATCATGGCGGCAATTGACAGGCTCTGCATATACACTGTAACATAAAGGAGGTGGGAAACCGCTGATCAGCGACAATCGTGCATATTTTGAATTGAATATACCCGGAAGCAAATACAAAACGACCACTGAAAATACAATCAGGAAAATCAGACGGCCTTTTGAGAAGGAAGGTTTACGGTCATCATGGGGAAAACGTATCACACCACCCAGATACAAAAGAATCGCGATACCGATGATGACCCAAATGGCGATAAAGATCTCTCTCTTTAACAGACCCCATTGCTCGACCAGATCAGCATTACTGAAAAATTTAATAGCCATTGCCAGCTCTACAAATCCCAGGATAACCTTCACGGTATTCAACCACGATCCGCTTTTGGGAAGAGATGAAAGCGCATGAGGAAAAGAAGCCAGTAAAGCAAATGGTAAAGCCAGCCCCAATCCGAATCCGGCCATGCCGGCGGTCAATTGCCAGGCGCCTCCCTCCGCAGTTAAGGAACCCACTAGCAAAGAGCCCAGTATGGGGCCCGTGCAGGAAAATGATACAATCACCAGTGTCAGTGCCATGAAAAAAATACCTCCTGAAGTTTTAAGGCTTGACTTGGCATCGGCGTTGGCGACTAATCCCGACGGCAATGTAATATCAAAATATCCGAAAAAGGAAACCGCAAAAAATATAAAGACCACGAAGAAAAAAAGATTCAGCCACACATTGGTTGAAATATTATTCAGCAATTCCGGATTGATAGAGTCCAGTAAATGAAAAGGAAAACTTAAAATGATATAGATGAGAAAAATAAAAAATCCATAAAGAAATGCACGTGTTACCGCTTGTTTTCGGGAGTCAGCTTTTTTCGTGAAGAAAGAAACGGTCAGTGGCATAAGTGGGAAAACACAGGGAGTCAGCAAGGCAATAATACCCCCCAGTAATCCCAGCAAAAAGATCGTCCAGATAGACTTACCCTTGGTTGTCTCATCTCCGCAATCGGCCACCGGCTGATGAATCAGAATGCTTTCTTTCAAAATATCAAACCGGTCATCCGCACCACCTGCCACGGCCAGATTAAACTCAACCACATTACCCGGCAGAAACTCATCGGATCCGGCCAGCGTATATGTAAGCTGACCTTTTATAAACGCCGGTAACTGATCGGGCCATTCAATTGTTTTCCTTATGACAATACTGTCTTTGACAATCAAAGCAGATCGCCCGTCAAATAAAGGATCGTTATACGTTAAAAGCTGTGAGGAAATAGTCAATGAATCAGAAAAAAGAACAGAGCGGTCGGTTAGTTCAATAAACGGATATAATGATTCATCTTTAAAATTTTTATCTGCATATATCCATTTGCCTGCCGGAATTTTTGCTGAAAAAATGAGCTCCGCTTGTTTATTGGATTTTTTCTCTGCATAGACCTTCCATTTGACAGAGTCTGCTGATTGAGCATTTGCGAGAAATCCCTCAAATAAAAAAAACAAACATATTAAAATAAATGGACGCATGCGTTTCTTTTGACTGAAGGACATCAGAGCTTCACCGAAAATTTGACTTTACCCGGAGGCAGGCATTGCTTATCATCGCAAACCATAAATTCGATATCACCAGACAGATTCGTTTTCAATGTTTTTTTCAGTTGAACTAATTGTATAAAACTCACTGTGCCGGCGTAGTATCTTGATCTCGATTTAGTGGCCGGATCTACCTGATCAATCACTTTTCCTACTTCTCTGACAGCACCTTTCATTTCAATCAACGGATGCTTTGCAAACTGAATGATTGTAGGCAGGGCAATAGCATCAGCCGGCTGCTGCTGACTGTATAAATGCCAACCCGGCGCAATATTGGCGGTGATTCGTACTTCATACTGATTCTTATTTTTTTTCACTGCCGTAAATTCCCAGGAAACCTTTTTATCACTTTGTGCGAAAGCGGAAAAATGCAGAAGCAGGAAAATCGTAAAGAGACGTATCATAGTCATTCGGTTAATATAATTGCCGTTTTCAAATACTACACCAATTCTTTTATCTGACTGAAAAACAATTCACGGAAAACAGTAAGCCCGTCATCATTCCCAAGAATGGGCTGTACGGCTCTTTCCGGATGGGGCATCATACCAAAAACATTTCGGGATTTGTTACAGATACCGGCAATATTCTTCAGTGATCCGTTTGGATTGGCAGCTGAGGTCACCTGACCCTTTTCATCACAGTATCGGTAAAGAATTTGATGATTGGCCTCCAGATCAGCCATTGTTTGAGCATCGGCATAGTAGCGGCCTTCCCCATGCGCTATAGGAATTTTCAGCGGCTGTCCATTATCTCCGCATATCCATACATTCCGGCAAATGAACTTCTGATTTTCATTTTTGAGTAAGGCCCCGGGCAATAAATGCGACTCACAGAGAATCTGAAAACCATTGCATACACCTAATACTTTGCCACCTTTACCCGCAAAATCAATGACAGACTGCATCATGGGACTGAAACGGGCAATAGCACCACAACGAAGATAATCGCCATAAGAAAAGCCACCCGGCAATACAATACAATCGTCGGTTGAAAATGCTGACAAGTCCCGATCCTTGTGCCATAACATTACGACTTCCTTTTGCAAATCATGCTGTATGGCATCCTGCATATCTCGATCGCAATTAGATCCGGGGAAAACGACTACACCAAATTTCATGATATCTGATTTCGAAATAAATAATCTGACTTAACCTGCCAAAATTACCAAAATAAGGGCAACAATTTGATAATTACATGCCCATCTGCCTGTCAATGATGTTAAATTCAAATAAAATATCGCACGACCACAAAACAAAGAATAAGCCAGATGTACAAAGACGGGAAAAATTTAACGGGTGGGAAATAAAGAAATGCCGTAATGAAAAATGAGGCCGGGAAAAAGAACAGGAGTAACATTTCATTACCCCCCGCCGGCATATAAGAAAAATAAAGAAGGGAGAACATGAGATACAAAAAAGCAAAACCCCATACTTTTCGCTGCAATACCATAAATCTGGCTGTATATTTCCAAACGTAAAAAACACCCAGCAAACAAGGGATAAACAGAAGTATTGCTGAAAGCAAATCATCAGATGTCCTGTAAAACACAGGCTTAGACATTTTGAGTAAGGGCTTGAGTATGCCCGCCTGCTCCCAGCTATCAGACACATAAAGAAAAACAAGCGTCAGGTAGTAAGGTAATCCGAAGCCAATCAGCACCACAAACCATTCCGTTATTTTGAATGAACGAAAAATAATCAGTAAAATAAACAACATCAATAACCCGATGACCGAAGGTTTATAAATCATACTGGACATTCCGACCAGAAAAGACAGCAGAAACAATTCATTCTGTACCTGGTTTTTTTGATATAAAAAAACAAAGCGCGGAAGAACAATAGCCAGGATAAGATTAACGAACAAACCGCTGCTCAGTGTATTCCATTCGGGAATCAGGGCAGTGAACAAAACATATACCAGCGTGTACAACAAATGGGTACTGCCAAACACTTTCTGTTCATTCAAAAAACCATTGAGTGAAAGACCCTGTATAAACAGAATAAAGTATGCAAGCAAAGGATATATCCACGCATGATTGTTCAGATAAATAAAAACAGAACGATTTAAGAAAGAATAAAAAAAGCCAGAAGACTCATTTATTAAAGGAAGTATCGGCTGATTCAACATGGGGATGCGAATCAGGATACCTATCAGGAAGACAACAAAAATATTGACCGGATGAATGGCTGAAAAAAAGCGTATCACAATGAATGACTAAATCAGATTTTAAATGATATAACTTTAAAAAGATACTCTGGCAAAACTAATGTTATTTCGATAAGAAACGGGCACAATGAGTTCACGTAAGCCCACTTGTTTGGCTTTCCTGATCAAAAATTCATACCCTTTGTCCATATTTCTGAGGGGTTGCTGACGATTAAATTTACCTTCCGCCGTCAGCACCTGAACGGCCAGCGTCGGCGAACGTCTCGTCCATTCATTATATAATACAAGAATTTCTTTCCCGTTATTCAGCAGCCTGTATGACAGAAGATCATCGGTATTATCATCAAACTGCATTTTTGGTAAGACATTGTTCCATATCAGCTCTCCTTCTTTATTAAAAGAAAAGATGGTGATGTTATCAGAAAAATAGCGGGTGGTCATACTGCCAAAATTACCCATACCCCCGGGCATACCCCATCCAAAATTGTTAAACGGAGACATCCCCCAGTACATACCCGATCCTCTTCCCCAGCCCCCGCCCCAATTGTAGGGGTTATCCCAGCGGCTGAATCCGTTACCCCTGTTGTTTGTATAATTACTTTCAGCAAACAAAATAAACCCTCCGTCTTTGCGGATATAAAAATCCTGCAGATAATAATCATTAAAAGCCCCCTGCAAAGTATTTTCTCCTTTCGCCAGATTTTTGAGTTCTTCACTGAACTCAAACAACTTTTGGGCGCGTACCGATGCATGCAAATAATCAAAGTCTATATAAAGCAGACCATCTATATTCCCTCTCCGGCTGTTCGAATAAAATGATGTAAGTACACATCGTGCATTCACCTGATCCAGTTTCATTTTGACCTCGTCCGGATTGGCTTTACCAATGGAGATGACATTTTTTTGCAGACTGTCACTGCCGGAAAGCAAGGTGCAGACCTGAAGCAGATTGGGTTGTTCACGCTGCATGGAGCGCTGCACATGGGTAAATAAAAAGTTGCCTTCGTTATCTATCGAAAAATTATTAATTGATTCCTGATTGCTTTTTACCGGATATACAAAAGCTGATTTTTTTAATATGCGAAGCGAGTCGTTGATTAAGATTGTTTTCACATCCAGTTCATCCCGGTAATCATTTTTCATTTTAAAAACCATGATCTTCCGGCGGTCATCGCTCATGACACACGAATAGATTTTACCTTCATTATTGACCAGAGATAAGGCAGTCGTATCCACCATGAAGGGCTCGCCGGTTAATTTAGCTGCCGCATCCAGACGGGCGGCCATGCAATAACTGATATTTCTTTTCTGATACTGATAAATGATCACGACACCATTGTATAATCCAAAACATTCTACGGCGGAAACGCGGTCGGGCATGAAATCCAGCAACACGTCATCCTGCAACTCCATGGAAGCATCATAGACCGATATCTTGTGAACATTTTTGGCCTCTTTATATATCAGGTACTGACGGTTAAATTTTCCAATGACCTCATAGTTCATCGATTTTGGATCAGAACGATCTGAGCGTGCATAAAAAATACGCTGTGCAGATAATTGTCCGCACATCACCAAACAAATAATGACCCAAATCTGTTTCATCTGCAAAGTATTGATATGTCTATCACATGTTAAATTTACATGTGAAAAAGGATTAAAAAATAAAAAATCAAAAGACTTACTTAAATATATACTCTAATGGCAGTTATCTGTATAACAGGAGGAAATGGAATGATCGGCAAACAATTAACCGATTCATTCACAAAGAATGGCCATGAGGTTATTATCCTTACCCGCCGGCCTCAAAAAGACCCACGACCTTTAGTCATTCAAATGAAATGGGATATTTCTTCGGGCTTTATCGACCCGGAAGCTCTTGTGCGTACCGAGGTGATTATTCATCTGGCGGGAGCCAATGTGGCCGAGAAACGATGGACTAAAAGAAGAAAAGAAGAAATTCTTTCCAGCCGAACAGAAAGTGGTCGTTTACTCGTAAAAGCGCTGCAATCAAATCCCAATAAGGTTAGAACAATTATTTCCGCTTCAGCCATCGGCTGGTACGGACCTGACCACGGGAAAATTTTTTCTGAAGACATGCCCCATTACCCGGATTTTTTAGGAGAAACATGTAAAAAATGGGAGGAAAGTCTTCACCCTGTAAGAAACATGGGCATACGGCTGGTCACCATTCGTATCGGCATCGTATTAAGTCATGAAGGTGGTGCCCTCAGAGAATTCAGGAAACCTGTTCAGTTTGGCATCGCTCCCATTCTGGGTAATGGCAAACAAATCATCAGCTGGATTCATATTGATGACCTCTGCAGGATTTTTGAAAAATCAATGACCGATACGAACATGCATGGCATTTATAATGCCACAGCTCCGCAACCTATCTCCAATAAAGATTTTATGTTAACCTTAGCCAAAAGCATGAAAAAGTTTTTCATCCCTATTCATGTACCGGCTTTCGCACTGAAAATTGCGTTAGGTGAAATGAGTATTGAAGTATTGAAAAGTTGTACAGTATCATCTGATAAATTGCAGCAAACCCGCTTTCAGTTTTTATATCCTTCACTAGAAGCTGCTCTGAATCAGTTGAATCAACCAACAACCAACAACTAACAACCTGCGACTTCTTAGTTTCTCACCGGCTTACCACCTTTGATCACACTCTGAATTCTTTCCAGGGTTTTGCGCTCGCCGCATAGACTTAAAAAAGCGGTTCTTTCCAAATCTAATAAGTATTGTTCCGTGACAAATGTGGGCTCACTCAAGTCACCGCCGCACATCACATAGGCCAGTTTTTTTGCAACCACCACGTCATGATCGGTAGCATAACCACTACGCCACATGCTATGAATACCCGCATACAATGCACCCAGGGCTGACTGACCCAAAACACGAATATCTTTTCTCTGAACAGGGGTCACATAACCCGCATCCGATAACTGCAAAACTTTTTCTTTGGCAAACGCAATACGTCTGTGCTGATTCATGACTATAACATCTCTTCCTTTACGATAGATCCCCATATCAAATGCCTCATGGGCTGAAGTCGCCACTTTGGCCGTGGCTATCTGTAAAAAACGATTTTTTAAGGTGATCGTCTCCGGTTCATCTGCATGCATGTCATCAGATGCTCGTAACACATATTCTTTGGTTCCACCTCCACCAGGAATTAAACCAACACCCAATTCTACTAATCCTGTATAAGATTCCGCAGCAGGGCAACAAGCATCGGCATGCAGACTAAGTTCACAAGCTCCGCCCAATACCAATCCATGCTGCGCAACTACAACAGGTACGGATGAGTATCTGGCTCGCATCGTGGTTTGCTGAAACAAACGAATGGCCATATCGAGTTCATCATATTCCTGATCGAGCGTCAACATAAAGATCATACCCACATTCGCACCGGCACTGAAATTCGGCCCCTCATTTGCAATGACCAATCCTTTGTATTTTTCTTCCGCCAACTGAATGGATGTATTGATACCGGATAAAACTTCTCCTCCGATACTGTTCATTTTGGTGCTCCACTCCAGTCCAAGTACATCGTCGTCGAGATGATACAAACGACAGGCACTGTTCTTCCATACAGTTTGATGCGCAAAGTTTTTCATCACAATAAAAGCCTGCGTATCATCTGAAACAGTTGTGTAGTTGCCTGTTAACGGAGCATAACAATATTGCTTACCCTTTTCTGTTTTATAAAATGATTTATTCCCTTTCGCTATCATATTATCCACCCAACCTGCTACTTTAAAACCGGCTTCTTTCATTGCGGCAACTGTCTTTTCTACACCCAACAGATCCCATGTTTCAAAAGCACCGATCTCCCAGCCGAATCCCGCCATCATAGCATCGTCCACGCGATACAATTCATCACTGATTTCCGGTATTCGATGAGAGATATAAGAAAATAATGCGTAATGAAACTGCCGATAAAACTGTCCGGCCTTATCACCAGCTGCACATAACATTTTAATTCTTGCTTTGAGATCATCTAATGGTTTAGCCGCATCAATGGAAGTAAACTTTGGTCTCTTTTTCGGAACATATTGAAGGGTAGCAAGATCCAGCGTCAATATCTCCTTCTCTCCTCCTGCTCCTTTTGTCTTTTTATAAAATCCTTGTCCGCTTTTATCACCCAGCATATTTTGCTCAACCATTTGCTGCATCCAGGAGGGTATTTGAAAAATCTGGCGGGCTTCATCATCCGGACAATTTTCAGCCACTCCCTTAGCCACTTTCACCAGTGTATCCAACCCCACCACATCCGCCGTACGGAACGTAGCTGATTTGGGGCGACCGATAATCGGACCGGTCAACGCATCCACTTCGTCTATGCTTAACTGCTGTGTTTCCATGGTATGCATTATAGCCATCATGGAAAACACACCAATTCGGTTGGCAATAAACGCAGGGGTGTCTTTACATAAGACCGTTGTTTTACCTAAGATCAGATCACCGTAATGCAGAAAGAATTTTACTACCTCAGGATCTGTGTAAGAAGTAGGTATGACTTCAAGTAATCTTAAATAACGGGGGGGGTTAAAAAAATGCGTTCCGCAGAAATGTTTTTTAAAATCATCTGATCTGCCTTCTGCCATTAACGAAACAGGAATACCCGATGTATTGGAACTCACTAAGGTGCCGGGCTTTCTGTATTCTTCTACACGGGAAAATATCTGTTGCTTGATATCCAGTCGCTCCACCACCACTTCAATGATCCAGTCGCAGTCGGAAATCTTTGAAAAGTCATCCGTAAAATTTCCGGTATTTATTTTTTTGATTACATCGGCATGATATATTGGAGAAGGATTTGATTTAATGGCCGCCTGTAAGGCATCGTTTACCAACTTGTTTCTTTCTTTGGGCGAAGTTGAAGACTCTTGCTCCTTGCCGATCATATCCAGCAATAAAACCTGTAAACCTGTGCCGGCTAAGTGACAAGCAATGCGACTGCCCATGATGCCGCTACCTAAAACAGCGACTTTTTTGATGTGTCTGTTCATACTATCCGAAGTTAGCACAAACTGATCGTTATGTGAAATGTGAAACTATCCCCCTCTGTGAGGGGGTGCAGGGGGAGGACATAATGATGTCCGCCTCGCCTCGGGCGAGCCTGGTGTCAGGGTATCTTGGTGTCAAAGAAGTTATCAGTCAGTGATAATAATGCTTAACTTACTTTAGAACCCGCTGCAATCGTATCCTCCGGACGAATGAAATGCAATTTACCATCGGCTGACTCAGCCATTAAGATCATACCATTGCTTTCAATACCGCGCATTTTACGGGGGGCTAGATTGACCACTACCACTACTTGTCTGCCCACTACCTGCTCTGGCTGATAATGAAGGGCGATGCCACTTACAATGGTGCGGGTTTCAAAACCAAGATCAACGGATAATTTCAACAGCTTATCTGCTTTTTCTACTTTCTCGGCACTTACAACAGTGCCTACCCGTAGATCTATTTTAGCAAAATCATCAAAAACGATTTCGGGTTTAACTTCGGTTGAAGACTCTTGTTTATCCGGCTGTGGTTGGGGAGTTGATGAAGCGACCATACCTGCTTTTAATTTTTCTATCTGATACTGAATTTCTGTATCCTCTATTTTTCTAAATAATAATTCGGGCGCACGTAACGCATAACCGACACTCAGCAGTTTTAGTTTACCTGCATTTTCCCAGTCCAGCATCTTCTCCACCACCTTCATCATGTACGTCATCTTCTTCGCTGTATTGGGCAGGAACGGATTAATAAGAATCGCAAGGTTGGCGCTGAGCTGTAAACAAAGATGCATCGCATTATCGATCAGCTTCTGCGCTTCCGGATTTTCAGCGAGTTGTTTGGCCACAATCCAGGGTTCTTTTTTCTGCATGTACTGATTTCCCTTTCTGCTCAGTTCAATGACCTGAAACAATGCATCTCGAAAATGATAGCCTTCAATCAACTCACCGATCTTATCTTTTGATTGAGCAATTTCTTCAATGAGTTTGTGATCGGTTTCATCGAGTAATTCGTTATGTAATTTAGGAACCTTTCCACCGCAGAGTTTATGCATCAATACCCAGGTGCGATTTATAAAATTCCCGAACACGCTCACCAGTTCATTATTCACCGCATCCTGAAATCCTTTCCAGGTAAATTCACTGTCTTTCGTTTCCGGAGCAATCTGTGTGAGATAATAGCGCAACATATCCACGCACTGTTTGCCGCCGTTTTCTTTCTTCACGAAATCGAGAATATAATCGCGCATATCGAGTTTCCAGTTTCTGCTGGTACTCATCTTATCCCCTTCCAGATTCAAAAATTCATTGGCAGGTACATTGAATGGAAGAATATTACCATGCAGCTTCAGCATCAAAGGGAAAATGATACAATGAAATACAATATTATCTTTCCCAATAAAATGCACCAGTTGCGTATCCTGATCATACCAATAGGGCTTCCAGTCTTTGCCGTTGAGTTGCGCCCACTCTTTGGTGGCACTTACATAACCGATGGGTGCATCAAACCATACATACAATACTTTTCCTTTGGTATCAGGCAATGGAATTTCAATACCCCAGTCCAGATCTCGTGTTACCGCTCTCGACTGCAATCCGCCATCGATCCAGCTCTTGCATTGGCCGACTACTGAAGCACGCCAGTCGTCTTTGTGTTCATTCAAAATCCATTGACGTAAAAATTCTTCGTGCTTACCCAGAGGCAGATACCAGTGTTTGGTTTTTCGTTTCACCGGTGCTTCTCCACTTAGCGTACTTACTGGATTGATGAGTTCGTCCGGGCTCAGTGTTCTGCCGCAGGTTTCACATTGGTCACCAAAAGCACGGTCGCTGCCGCAGGCAGGACAGGTTCCTTTGATGTATCGGTCAGCCAGAAACATACCGGCTTTTTCATCAAAATACTGTTCTGATTCCTTGATCTCCAGTTCCCCTTTTTCATGCAATGAAGTAAAGAACTCCTGTGCTGTTTCATGATGAATGGGCAAGCTGGTACGACTGTAATGATCGAAGCTGATATCGAGATCTTCGAAATCTTCCTTCATCGCAGCATGATACTTGTCGATGATGGCTTGTGGCGTCGTACCTTCTTTAGCCGCCTGAATGGGAATCGCAGTACCATGTTCATCACTGCCGCATACAAAGACCACATCTCTTTTTTGGGCACGCAGGTAGCGGGTATAGATATCGGCAGGAATATATGCGCCGGCCAGATGCCCGACATGCTTGAGTCCGTTAGCATAAGGAAGCGCGCTGGTAATCAAATATCGTTTGGGTTGCGTCATGAATCATTTCCCTTTTATCGGGTGTGCAAATTTACCGGAACTTGGTTGATACCCGAAGAATTGATTATAATCACCAGTTATATATATATATATTGGTGATCATATTCACCAAATATTATATTTTTTTGGTGATTAATAAATTGCTGACACCGACCCGTTTCTTCGGGGCATAACACCACGACAACAAAGACAACCCCTTTTTGACCTTCCCCTAAAATCTCATCTCTCCTCTCTCATATCTCATCACTATACCAACATACAACCTCCAACTTACAACTTTTAGGTTTTGAATTTTGACCTTTGATTTAATTCATTAATCCCTCACACAACGCACGGAAAAACCGTTCTCCTTATAGCGACTATTTATGCTTACAACTCCGTCATTTGAAGACAGGAGGCGGGACCAGGCAAGGCTAGGATCGTACTCCGTAGAACTCCACCAGAGACCTGTTTGGCCAATGGCGCCGAACGTACCAGAGTTGAGGCGGCCGCCACCCGGAAGCCCTGACCATCCGGAGCTGTTGGTAGCGCCGGAATTCGGACTCATCCAATACTGCGTTCCTATACTCTTCATCTTGCCCCCTGCAAAAGATTCGCCCCCTAAAAAGGTCGTTAAGGTCGCCCATTCCGCATCACTTGGTACATGCCAGCCCGTAGGGCAGACGTTTTTATTGCCGTTGGTAGCAGAATTAATGGCATACCAATTGTATAAGGCTCCGAATTTATTCGCCGTATATGTTGCCTGATCGTTATTATACCAGCACATCATGGGTAGTGTAGTTCTGTTATTGAAATTATTCACCCATTGTGTTTTGTCTGTTACTAAAGGAATAGTTGTAATACCATCATTGTATTTCGTAGTTCTTAAATTCTCCGCCATCCATACCTGCGTACCAATGGTGACCGTAGGGTAGGTATTGCCGGAGGCGTCTGTGACAGATCCGGGATTTACAGGAATTTGAGAAGTCGTAAAACTCAACTGATTGCCATAGGCCGTTCCGGCGGTATTGATCGCATAAGCCCGCACATAATAAGTGGTATTTGCAGCAAGTCCGGTGAGGTTGGCGGTAAAACTGCCCGTGCCGGTTCCGGCAACGGCGGTATTATTTGCCGTAGTAGGATTTTGAGTGGTTGCCCAGCAGATACCGCGCTGCGTAACGGGTGTGCCACCATCACTGGTAATGCTGCCACTGCTCGTAGCGCTGTTGGCCATGATATTACCAATAGCGAGTGTGGTAAGCGTTGCCGGGTTACCCGGATTGCCATTGAAATAAGTAATGCTATCAATCGTATTGATGGGTATTTGTAATACCGTACCATTACTCTGATGAATGCGCATGATAGTTTGGCTTTGTGCAACGGCACAGAGTATCATCAGAGTGGAGAGAAGGAAGTGTCTCATTTTTTTATTTAAATTTTTGTTTTTCTATCCCCCTCTTGGAGGGGGACTAAGGGGGAGGACGAGTCATTTACCTGATGACCTCCCCCTGCACCCCCTCAGAGAGGGGGATAATTTATTCCATCATCATCATTTTACTCACCGATCCCTTGGTAGTGGTAATGCGACAGATATAAGTTCCTGATGGGATGGCTTTACCACCATTGTCGTTTGTCTGCCAGAGTAGCTCATGCATACCGGAGGATTTTTGTTGTTGCGCCCAGCTGCGGATGATTCTCCCCTGCATATCCAAAACATCAACGGCTACTTTATCTGCCACAGGCAGTTCGTATCGGATGCGTACCGCACCTTTAAATGGATTGGGATAGATTTTCACTTCGGCATTGTTGATGCGTTCTGCATCCGTAATAGAAGTAGTTGCATCAAAACGATAGTTGCCGATGGTACTGGCATTCCAGCTGACTGTTGTGCCGTCTTTTTTTAACAGCACCATTTCATTACCACTGAAAGTAAACTTTCGTATTTCTTCAGTCGTATAGGTTGCTGATGTGCCGTCTGTGAATTTAAAAAACAGATTCTGCGCATAGATATTTTCACCAAATAATAGTAAGCAGAATGCCAGTAAAATAGATTTAGGTAGCATGGAGTTTTGGTTTTGTGAAATAAAGATAATAACAAACCATAATATCGCCCCGATTCTTCGGGGCATGACAACAAGATACCACGACACCATGACATCACTCAACCCCTCAACCAATCAACCTATAATCGGGTGTATTTCATATGTTCTTTTTTATTGTTTTTTATTTGTCATATAGTATAGCCTAAAAGATCATCCCGGTTAGTATTGAATTTTCGTTACGGCTATTTCATTTCACAAGAACATCTTACATTTAATGATGGATCGTCAATCTTTCCTTAAGGCATCACTGGGAATCGGGGGTTCCCTTTCAATGCTGTCGACGGAAGCTTTTTCTGAAGGTTCAGGGATTATCCCTCCCTACCTCAAGCCGGGCGACATTATTGGCATTACAGCTCCGGCGGGATGGATCAGTATCGAAGATATTCAGCCCGCGAAAGAACGAATAGAAAATATGGGCTATACGATTAAAATGGGGCAAACGATTGGCACTCGATTTAACAGCATGTCAGGAACTGATGAGGAAAGAAGAAGGGATTTTCAGGATATGCTGGATGATGATTCCGTGAAAGCTATTCTTTGTGCCAGAGGAGGTTACGGCATTATACGCATCATTGATCAATTGGATTTCAGTCATTTCAAAAGAAACCCTAAATGGATCATCGGATTCAGTGATATTACAATTTTGCACAGCCATATCAATCGGCATTTTGGCATCGCCTCCATTCATTCCAAAATGTGCAATAGTTTTCCCGCAAACTGGAATAAAGCAGATGAGCTTCAAAAACAAACTATTCAATCCATTTTTGATGCCTTAGCTGGGGTAAAAATGAAATACGATTTTAACTCCAACTCATCCAACCGAACAGGTTCGGCAAAGGGCAGACTAGTTGGCGGTAATTTAAAAACACTCGAATCGATTGCCTCCAGTCACAGTGCTCTCAGAACAAATCAGAAAATATTATTCCTCGAAGACACAGGTGAATACAAATATAGCATCGATCGTTCCTTGTGGAGTCTGAAAAGAGCCGGCATGCTGGATCATTTGGCGGGATTAATCATCGGAGGTTTCAAGATCAAACCGGATGATGATCCCGATGCTGAATTTGTAAAAGGATTGGAAGAAATCGTCCTTGAGAAAGTGGGCGATTGTAATTATCCGGTATGTTTTGATTTTCCAGTCGGACACCAGAAGCATAATATGGCATTGAAGTGTGGGGTTGAGCATGTGCTTAGAGTAGGAATTTCTTCATGTTCATTGTACGAAAAGTAATGATTAATTTGTCATCTTGTTGCTGGTTGTTGGTTGTTATGTATTTTAACCTACAACTAACAACTAATAACCAATAACCTTCCTGCGTATCTTTGTTACATTGACTCAAACATTCATTGCATGTCCATCATCACCCCCCCCTACTTAAAAAAAGGCGACTGGATCGGAATTACTTGTCCGGCCGGATATCTGGAACGAAGCAAGGCACAAAAATGCATTGACACCTTACAGAAATGGGGTTATCAGGTGCTTGTTGGGAATACGTTGAATAGTCGATCCAAAAATTATTTCAGCGCCACAGATGAAGAAAGAACGGAAGAATTACAAGCCATGCTGGATGCCCCGGAGATAAAAGCAATTCTGTGCGGCAGAGGCGGATATGGCCTATCACGAATAATTGACCAATTAGATTTTCGTAAGTTCAAAAAAAATCCCAAATGGATCATGGGGTTCAGTGATATCACTCTGTTGCATTGTCACCTGCACACAAAATATAAGATCAGCAGTATGCATGCCCCTATGGCAGCAGCTTACAATGACGGTGAAAATAAATATATCCAATCCATCAAAGATGTGCTGTCAGGAAATGTTACCCGCTATCCCATCAAACCCAGTAAATATAATCGCCCCGGAAGCGCAAAGGGACAATTAGTTGGAGGAAATCTGGCTATGATCACACATGCCATTGGAAGCGTCTCGGAATTAAACACAAAAAATAAAATTTTATTTATCGAAGATATCGGCGAACATCTGTATCAGATTGACCGGATGCTGATGCAGTTAAAACGAAGCGGAGCTTTAAAAAAAATAGCAGGTCTGATTGTAGGTCATTTCAGTGATATGAAAGATACGGTTCGTCCCTTTGGTAAATCCATCGAAACAATCATTACAGAGCACGTGAGCGGATTCAATTACCCGGTATGTTTTGGCTTTCCTGTCGGACATGAGAAGGAAAATCTTATGTTGAAGATTGGTGCAACTTACACACTTGATGTTAGAAAAGAATCTGTAAAGCTTTTTGAATAACACAGCATTTAAACCCCGTGTTATTCAATCTCCCCTAGCTTTTTAAAATGCGCATTCGATTGCCGCATAAAATCCAATCCTTTTTTGAAAGACCAGTAAGGAAATCCATTACGGTGATTATGCCTGCTGATTTCATACAGTATTTTCCAGTGATATAAAATCTCACGATAAGCTTGCGACAGAGAAAGTCCGGCATCATAAATATGATTAGGCTCCGCACCGGCACCATTATATTCCAGGATATAAAAGTTTTTGCCGGCTTTTAAATCTTCTATCGAAGATGCTTTAATATCATACCGACCATAATAAAAATGAGGGGTCTGTTTATTTAATTCATCAAACGTTTTGTGCAACGCCTCATCAATTTCATGTTCCAGACTTATAAAACGTGCGCCCCGATTATGATTACCGGCATAAGACAAATAATATTTTTCGCCATTCATGAATACATGTTCATAGGCATGACTGTGCTTACGACGAAGTTCATTTTCTCTGAGAAAAGCTCTGGGATGTTTTCGGATAAGCGCATGAAGCTTACTCTTCCCGTCTCCCACTACATGAAGCAATTCCTTAGCGAAGAAACCACTGACAACGCCTTTATCCGAACCAGGATAGCGATAATAAAATACACTGACTTCCATGGGCATATCGATCCATTCCTGAATCACATAGCGAGCCGGCATCTTCTGATGATAGCTGCTTAACTGATTTTCGTTATCAATTTTTCTAAACAGTATCCCTTTCATACCCACATCCGGCTTCACGATAAATGGATATGAAATACCGGCATTATTTATAGCATCCAAAACCTGGTTTAAACCCATGGTCTGATCTGCATAAATTGTTTTGGGTATGAGATAAGCTGGAAATTGTTCATAGATCTCTTTTTTACCTTCTCCTTCAAAACCGCCAAAAGAAATAGTAGGGTTGGAAGGTGTAAAAAACCACACCGCCCGACTACGGATCATATACCACAACCACACTGCACTGATAGGGAAATAAAGCACATTGAAAGGCCATAATTCCCAGTTCGTCAGTCTTCGAAATACATTCTTAACCATCAGACCAAAGATAAACGTGATTCATGTAAAGTTCCTAATATCGAAAGGTGATTAATTACGCTCTTTCCATTAGTTTTGATAAAAATTGGTTGCAATGCATATACCATCCATGGCTGAAATGATGGCCAGTAATGAACAACCTGAAATCCTTTTTTGGGTAGGCTGTGCAGGAAGCTTTGATCAGAGAGCCCAAAAAGTCACCAAAGCTTTTGCCCTGATCTTACAGGAAGCCGGCATTCGTTTTGCTATTTTAGGTAAAGAAGAAATGTGCACCGGTGATCCGGCCAGAAGATCCGGGAATGAATTTTTATTCCAGATGATGGCTTACAACAACATTCAGATTCTGAATAACTATGGGATCAAAAAAATTGTAACGACCTGTCCTCACTGTTTCAATACACTGAAAAATGAATACCCTGCACTGGGGGGAGATTATGAAGTGATTCATCATACCACTTTATTGCAGCAACTTATCAACGAAGGGAAAATCAGATTAAAAGAAGGTGGCAGCTTTAAAGGAAAACGAATCACCTATCATGACAGCTGTTATTTAGGCAGAGCTAATCAGATCTATGAAGCACCGCGACAAGTATTGGAATTGCTCGATGCAGAATTAGTGGAAATGAAAAGGTGCCGGTCAAACGGATTATGCTGTGGTGCCGGTGGCGCGCAAATGTTCAAAGAAGAAGAAAAGGGCACGACCCGGGTCAACTGGGAAAGAGCCAATGAAGCGATCGAAACCAATGCAAGCGTCATTGCTGCCGCATGTCCATTTTGTAATACCATGATGACGGATGGCATGAAAGTTGCCGGTAAAGAAGACAGTGTGCAGGTATTAGATGTTGCCGAGTTGGTGGCGGAGCATATTCAAAGAAAGTGATGCAGTTAACGGTTATCAGTTGAGGGTTGTGAGTTGTAGGTTATAGGTTTTTCTAACGCTTCCTGAAATTCTCTCCAAATATTTTGCGTGATCTCTGCTGCAGGAAGAATATCATCGAGCAACGCACTCACCTGCCCTATCTCGAGTTCACCTTCTTCCATATCTCCTTCAAACATCCCTTTTTTGGCACGTGCTCGTCCCAGTAGTTGCGTCAATTCTTCTTTGGTAGCACCTCTGTCTTCCGCTGCCTGAACCTCTTGATAGAAATGATTTTTCAAGAGACGGACCGGTGCCAGTTGCTTTAGCATGAGTTTTGTATCTCCTTCAGCACTATTGATAATTGCTTCTTTAAATTTGATATGACTGCTGGCTTCTTCACTGGCCACATATCGTGAACCAATTTGCACGCCCGATGCACCCAATACCATCGCCGCCAGCATTTGTCGTCCGGTAGCTATGCCCCCCGCCGCTATCACAGGAATATCCACGGCTTTGCATACAGCCGGAATCAATACCATTGTAGTGGTCTCCTCCCTTCCATTATGTCCGCCCGCTTCAAACCCTTCCGCTACCACGGCATCACAACCGGCCTCCTGAGCCTTTACAGCAAACTTACTGCTGCTCACTACATGCACCACTTTGATACCATGTTCCTTTAATACAGGCGTCCAGATTTTGGGATTACCGGCACTGGTAAACACAATGGGAATCTTTTCATCTATAATGGTTTGTATATGCTTATCGATATCCGGATAAAGCATCGGTACGTTTACAGCAAAAGGTCGATCAGTTGCCTGTTTACATTTTTGAATATGTTCTTTCAGTACTTCCGGATACATACTCCCACTTCCTATAATGCCCAATCCGCCCGAATTACTAACGGCACTGGCTAAACGCCATCCACTGGCCCAGATCATCCCGGCCTGAATCACAGGAATATCGATCCCGAATAAACGGGTGATGGAATTTTGAAACATGTTGACAAGTTGATCGTTGAAGAAGATACCGCAAGGTAATCAACCTAAATGAATTTCGGTATTGTCGCCGATATTCAGACTTCGGCTTTCCCCTTTTACTTCGGTATCACTGCCAATCAGACTATGCTCCAGGACGATGTCAAAAAGATCAGCGTATGCTCCGATGATGGATTCTTTGATGATCGAATGGTTGATGGTGGTATTTTCTCCGACCGAGACATTGGGACCGATAATAGAATTTCTGATCTCACAATTTTTACCAATACTAACCGGAGGCACAATAATGACATTTTCAAACAGATGCTCATCGGAAACCGAATTTCCAAATTTCTTAAGGAGTGTCGCATTTGATTCCAGCAAAGACTCCTTGTTGCCGCAATCAAACCAGTTGAGTACTTTTAAGGCACTGAACTGAGCCCCTTTCTGTATCATGCATTCAATGGCATCAGTCAGATGAAATTCATCACAACTTTTCAGTCCCTCCTTCAGGTTATGTTCCAGACATTCAAAAAGTATGGCGGATTCTTTGATTTTATACAGCCCTACCAAGGCCATATTGCTTTTAGGGATCTGGGGTTTCTCCACCACCCGCGTTATCATACCCGATTCATCCAGCTCAGCTACTCCGAAATTGCGCGGATCATCTACCCTTTTTACGCCAAGCACGGAATGAGGTGCATCAATCAGCTGCTTCACATCATACTCACAAATGGTATCGCCTAAAACAATAACCAACTCCTCTCCTTCTACGGCCGATCGGGTTAGAGAAATGGCATGACCCAGTCCCAAACGATCATTCTGGTATATAAAGGACGCTTTTAGATCCGGATAAGATTCGGTGATATAATCCTGGATTTTATCTCCCAGATATCCCAGCACAAAAACAAAATCATGGATACCGGCTTCCTGCAATTGCTCCACGATGATCGATAAAACAGTCTTACCGGCCATCGGAATCAACGCCTTCGGTTGTGTATAGGTATGGGGGCGAAGTTTCGTTCCGGCACCCGCCACAGGAATGATCGCTTTCATGAAATATTATTTAAACCATCACGAAGCTCTGTCATAAAAATTGGCATGATGATTATTTGGTCTGATCGATTTGAAACCCGAAAGTAACTATTTTTTTCAACCTCCATAGTGAACTTTATCCATAGCTGTTCATAAAAAAGATAAACAGCCTGAAATTCCTACAGATCAGCCACTTATTTTTGCATGCATTTAAAAAATATCATTATGTACAGGGATCAAGCCATTTTTGATTTATTGGGTAAAGAGCTGGAAAGACAACGAAACGGCATCGAGCTGATTGCTTCAGAAAATTTTACATCACTGGACGTGATGAAGGCCATGGGCAGTGTTGCTACCAATAAATATGCAGAAGGGTATCCCGGTAAAAGATATTACGGTGGGTGTGAAGTGGTGGATGAGATTGAAACGCTGGCCATTGAACGCCTCAAAAAAGTATTTAACGCATCCTGGGCCAATGTGCAGCCCCATAGCGGTGCACAGGCGAACACAGCGGTTTTTTTAGCTTGCCTCAAACCGGGAGATGCTATTCTGGGTCTTGATTTAAGTATGGGTGGGCATTTGACCCATGGTAGTCCGGCCAACTTCAGCGGAAAAACATACAGAGCTTTCTTTTACAGTGTCGATAAAGAAACCGGACTGGTCAATTATGAAGAACTGGAGCGTGTGGCCAGAGCGGAGAAACCTAAAATGATCATTTGCGGCGCCTCTGCTTACAGCCGCGACTGGGATTACAAACGCATACGTGCCGTGGCAGATGAAGTGGGCGCCCTGGTGTTGGCCGATATCGCCCATCCTGCCGGCCTGATCGCTGCCGGATTATTGAATGATCCCTTCGATCATTGTCATATCGTTACGTCTACCACACACAAAACATTGAGAGGACCCCGCGGAGGCATCATTGCGCTTCGCCATGACTTTGAAAATCCGATGGGCGTTAAAGATCCCAAAGGAAATATCCGCCTGATGAGTCAGTGCCTGGATCTTGCTGTTTTTCCCGGTATGCAAGGCGGCCCGCTGGAACATGTAATCGCTGCGAAAGCTGTCGCATTCGGCGAAATTCTCACCGAAGATTTCAAAGCCTATGGCAAACAAATTATTTCCAATGCACAGGCCATGGCCAAAGCCTTTGTTGATAAAGGATATCAGCTGATCAGTAATGGTACCGATAATCATTTAATGCTGATTGATCTGCGCAATAAAAATATCACCGGAAAGAAAGCGCAGGAAACACTCGACAGAGCCCATATCACGCTTAATAAAAATGCGGTACCTTACGATGATAAATCTCCGTTTGTTACCAGCGGTATTCGTATCGGAGTGCCTGCAGTAACCACGAGAGGGTTAAAAGAAAAAGATATGCAGGTGATTGCAGACATGATCGATAAGGTGCTGATGAATGCGGATGACGAGAACGTAGTGACTTCTGTTAAAGCCGATGTGAACGCGTTTATGAAGGCGTTTCCGTTATATCCGGAATTGAGTTGACCAAATGTCCTCCCCCTTCACCCCCTCAAGGAGGGGGATATATCCTAATCA
>Ga0315906_10001176_pt1 | contig 39371 bp, 66 predicted proteins | sample LakEriMetagenome_4_FD_203526 | JGI IMG/M metagenome (GOLD analysis project Ga0315906, IMG submission 203526) | Freshwater fungal communities from buoy surface, Lake Erie, Ohio, United States - Buoy 2 MA122 | ecosystem: Environmental > Aquatic > Freshwater > Lake > Lake biofilm | place: USA... | reverse complement strand
GCCTTCTACGGCATCGAACGCGAGCCGAAATACTTTGACATTGCCTGCCGCCGCATCAGCGAGGCATTGCGAGCCCCTGACATGTTCATTCCGGCTCCCATGCCGAAGGCAACTCAGGAGTCGCTGCTATGACGCCGCGCTTTGTTGCATGGGTGCGCCACGAACACGTTCCCGCATGGCTGGCGCTCGGCTGGCATTACGGCGGCGTCCTGCCGGGTAATCATGGAATTTGGAGCGCGGCGCTTGAATGGCGCTGTGATTGCGAAGTGAGGCGGCCTAACAAAATGGGAGTTGAGTAATGCCAGCGTTGCAAATCAGGCCAGAAGAAATCGGGCGTTTCGATCTGGACGCATACAAAGAGGTTCGGCGCAGAATCCGCCAGCCGGTTAGGGTGCGTCCTGATTTGTCGCCTGTCAGGCAGACGCCAGAGGAGTTTATCGCTCGTGAGCTTGCCTCAATAGCAAGGCCCAAGGGCGTCAAGATTTACGCATTTCCCATTGGCCCTATTCGAGGCCGGGACTGGTTGAATGTTGCGAGCAAGATAGCGGCCCCCGCCCTTCCACCGCCCCCGCCGCGTTCGCGCCGCGTCAAGGTGGAAGAGATTATGGGGATCGTCTCGACCGTCTATCAGATTCGCATTGTGGACCTGAAAAGCGTTCGACGGACTCGGGAAATCGTCAGGCCACGGCAAGAGGCTATGTGGCTGTCCAAATTGTTCACAACGCAATCATTGCCGGAAATCGGCAGGCGGTTCGGCGGGCGCGACCATACCACGGTTCTTCACGCTGTCCGCACTATCGCAGGAATGGTTGAGCGCGGCAAATACGCGCCAGCAGCGTTGCGGTACGTCCAAGAGTTTCAGGATCAACTTGACGCGGCGGCAAGCTCCCCCGCCGCAGCGTTTGTGGAGGGGTAGGGGATGAGCCAGTGGGTTCGCCTTTGGGAAGACATGCCGACTGATCCGAAATGGCGCGTCGTGGCTCGCAGGGCCGGGCGTCCGTTGTCGGAAGTTTTGGCGGTCTTTGTGTTCATGCTGACCAACGCCAGCAAGGCGCAGGAGCGCGGCACGCTGGCGAACTGGAGCGACGAAGACGTAGGCGCGGCAATCGACGTTGATGCCGAGCATGTCGCCGCGATCCGCGAGGCTATGCAGGGCAAGACGCTAGATGGCGACCGGCTGACCGGTTGGGATCGACGCCAACCCAAGCGCGAAGACGGCGCTTCCGAACGCGCAAAGGAATGGCGAAATAGAAACCGAACGCAACCGAACGCAACCGAACGCACGGAAACGCAACCGAACGCACAAGAACGCCCAGATACAGATACAGATACAGATACAGAGAAGATAGAAGATGCTAGCGCATCTTCTACGCGCGCGCCGTCCGAAGTCTCGGATTTGCGGAAAGCCATCGTGGACGCCTTCGCGGCGGCTGGTTCGATCAACATTCCCGACACATCGCGGGCAAGCATCTGGCTTGAACGGGGGTGGAAGCCGCCGATTTGCGTTGCGGTTATCTCGGAAATCCTGTCCCGCAAGCCCTCGGTTTCTTCTTTGGGATATTTCGAGAGGGCCATAGCGGACGCCCACGTTGCGCCACAAGGGCAAGCAAGGCCGCCGACAAACAATTACGGGCCGAAGCCTATCGTTGTCAGCATGACGCCAGAGGATCGCGCCGCCGCGCTGGCGAAGACTGGCACACGATGGGTCGAGTACGACACGCCGGAATGGTCGCGGGTTGCTGATTTGTGGAAAGCCGACAAGGGCAAATATCCGCCGCATCCGCAGGGCGGCTGGTATTTTCCTGAATCGTATTTCGCAGCGGAATGCGCCGCCTAACAACCAAGGGGGACAGAATGGCGAAACGAGGCAGGCCACGTAAGGCAGGGGCGCGCTACCCAAGCGGGGAGCTTAAGCGCCCGACCACGCTGGCGCAGATCGAGGAAGCCGAGCGCAGAAAGCGGTTGGCCGAGACTGCCCCGGTTATGGCGCAGCCCCATCGCGCATGGGCCGGAAAGCAGGCCGGGCACCCTTGGCTGGAAAACGCCTTGGGCCGTTTTGTCATCAGCCGCAAGCTTCGAGAGGAACTATACCACGCAGGCGATCACTACGCGCTCACATTTGCTCGCTGGGCGGCTGCGAAGGGTATACCGCACCCAAAGCGCCGCCACATGGTCGGCGGCGGTCTGGGGCCTTCTGACGCCACTGTAGCGGGATGGTGGCGCGAGATTGAGGGGATGGAAGGCGCGCTGCGCCAGTATGGGCGGGCTTACATCAACGTGCGCCACCTTTGCTTGGATGATGAGGACTTGGGAGATAGCGAGGCGGCGGATACCCTTGCCGGGCTTGGTGCGTTGGCGGTCCACTTGGGGAGGCTACCGGAAAGGGCGCACCCTTTTGTGTCAGCGGTGGATAACCGTAGGGCCGCTTGACATGCGCCGCAAATCAGTTCACGCTCGCGTAAATCATTATCCCGATTTGCGCCCGGCTCAGGTCGGGCGTTTTGATTCCAGAGTTTGCCTGTCTAAAAATGCGAACGGCGGCAGCCGGGATGGGCAATACAGTTCGGCGGCCTCCCCTAACAGCTTTACCCCCTCCTAGCACTAGGGTGATGTGCCGCCGATCCTATCAAGAGGGCAGATGATGCGCGCACTATTCGCCGCCGCACTGATAGCCCTTGCCGCCCCTACGTTGGCGCAGGACAAGCCGGACGGCTCATGGTGGTCTACGCCCGAGGTCACGCGCTGCTGTAGCGAGGCCGACGCCGTATTTGCTGACAGATGGCAGGCTAACCCGGACGGCTCGATAACAGCCACGGTGACAGGCGGCGGGCCAAGGGATCATGCTTGGGCGCCCATTGGCCGTGAGTACACGATACCGGCAGACAAGGTTATCGCGGTCCCCGGCAATCCTACAGGGCGGGCTATACTATTTGTAAGGCCGTGGAACCTTGAGCCGCTCTGCTTCGCCTACGGCCCCATGATCTAGCATGAAGCTTATCCAGACCCCTTGCGACATTCTCATATTAACCGCAGGCCAAGCTTGGGAAAACTACTGCACCGCGCTCCACTTGGCTTTAGGCCAGCGGTACAGAATAGACGCCATCCGATACCACGACATAGCCGCGCGTTCCCTCGACCAGCATTTTGCCGAGGTAGAGCGCCGTATGATCCGGGCGAATGAGAGGGGATCGGTCTAAGCCGCTTTCCAAGCCGGAAGCCCAAACGACAACGCAGCGCACGCCAGCCCAATATAAGGTGGCGCACCATTGGCAGACCATCGAGAGACTTGATTAACCCCACAGCCCAACTGCCTAGCGCATTCACGGGCTGACCAATTACGGGTGGTCTTCATGTGGGCCACCCATGCGGAGAAATCGGAAGCGTTCATACGAGTTCAAACGTAAAAGGCGAAAAACAAGTCGCCTTTGTAGTTCCGCAGATACGCGGAGACGACAATCCCGCGCTTGGTTCGCTCAGCTTTGAAGACCGCGTGGGGTTCGTAGGTATCGCGGAATTTGCGGCTGGCTTTGATGGCTCCGTTGATTGTGCGAAATGTGGTCATTTGCTTGCTCCGTTTCGATGATTGATACTGTCACCAATCGGTTCGCTTGTCAAAGGGAATATCGCCAATAGGTGAAAATAATTTACGGGGCCAACAATGACACGACCAATCCCCGACCGCCTGGACCGCATTGCCGCCGATGTAGAGGAACTAAAGCGCCGCCAGCAGACCGCGCGGATACAGCAAATGACCGCCGACATGGCCTCCGAGATCGAGCGCATCAAAGCCGAAGACTGGAAAGAGCCGGAAGATTTGGTCGAGTTCGCGAAGGCGGGCGAGTTTAAGGGTTCCGATCAATGAAGCGGTCCATGCGAATTAGCTCCTTAGAATCGGAAGCTAAGTCTAAACTTCGTGTTGAGCGGGAAAAGGAATACCAGCTAATAAAAAAGATTGGGCTTAACACACTTCCTCGGTCAAAAGTCTCAAGGCAACTTGGTGGTTATAGGTCTGCGAAACCTAAGCCTGTCACGCTTGCGCCGGTTAGCTTTTTGAAGTCCGATGCCCATTCTTGAAAACTCCCGCCATGAGAAGTTCGCCCAAGGCTTAGCGCAGGGCATGAGCGCGGCGGAAGCATACCGGCAGGCAGGCTATGAAGCGAAGGGTAATGTTGCTGAGGCCGCTGCATCTCGCCTGTTAAGGGATGTTAAGGTGGCATCCCGCGTTGAGGAATTAAAATCGCGCGCCGCTGTATCGGTCCAGATTAGCCGTGAATGGGTTCTTGAGCAGCTTGTGGACAATCTAAAGCTTGCCAAGGACACGGGCCAGATTGCCCCGGCAAATCGCGCCGCCGAACTGCTCGGAAAAGAGCTAGGCATGTTTGTAGATCGCTCGGAGAACGTCAACCAGAATGTCTCTTACGTCATCTCAGGCGAACCTGTCGAGGACGCCGACGAGTGGCTTGCCGAACACCGGCCAAACTAGACTTGCATGGGCTCCGCAAGCAGGCCCGCAGGCTGCTTTGGTCAAATGCCCAGTAGATGAATTGATGTTCGGCGGCGCCCGAGGTGGCGGAAAAACTGATGGGATGCTTGGCAAGTTCGCCCTAAAGGCAGAAAAGTACGGCAAGGACTGCGTAGGGGTTTTCTTTCGTAAGACCCGCGAGGACTTGAAAGAGGCCATGGAGCGTTCCGCCCAGATTTATGGGCCGATTGGCGCAAAGTGGCATGAGCAGAAGAAGTGGTGGCGGTTTCCTAACGGCGCTCGTTTGAAGTTTGAATACCTAGAACGAGACGCCGACGCGGACAACTATCAGGGCCACAGCTACACGGACGTTTTCTTTGAGGAATTGACGCACTGGGCTGATCCTAAGCCTATTAACAAGCTCAGGGCGACATTGCGCAGCGCGGCGGGTGTGCCGTGTCAGTTTCATGCGACGGCTAATCCTGGCGGGCCGGGCCATCAGTGGGTAAAGGCTAGATACATTGATCCTGATCCGCGCGGTTGGAAGATCATCAAGGATCAGTTTGAAAACCCGTTCACTGGTGAAAAGGTTACGAAAAGCCGCATATTTATTCCGTCCAAGCTGAGTGATAACCGCTACCTCGGTTCTGACTATGTGGCGAACCTGTATCAATCGGGTTCAAAGGAACTTGTCAGGGCGTGGCTTGAGGGCGACTGGTCCGTAATTGAAGGGGCTTTCTTTGACTGTTGGTCGAACGAAAAGCATGTCATCCGCCCCTTTGAGATACCTTCCGAATGGCTGCGCTTTCGATCTGCGGACTGGGGAAGCGCTGCCCCTTTTAGTGTTGGATGGTGGGCCGTTGCGCAAGACGAATTCAACGGAATCCCTCGCGGAGCTATTGTCAGATATCGCGAATGGTACGGTGCGAGTGCACCTAACGTTGGACTCAAGCTTACAGCCGAAGAAGTCGCTCGAGGCATAAAGGCCAAGGAAGCTGGCGATACCATCGCTTATGGCGTCCTAGACCCCGCAGCGTTCGCTGTAGATGGCGGGCCAAGCATTGCCGAACGCATGATGAAAGAGGGCGTGGCCTTCCGTCGTGCGGACAACAAGCGAGTTTCCCAACGCGGCGCAATGGGCGGTTGGGATCAAATGCGCGCACGCATGAAGGGCGGGGAAGATGGCCGCCCCATGCTGTACGTTTTCGACACGTGCAAGGACTTCATCAGGACCGTTCCTGCCTTGCAGCATGACCCTGACAAGCCGGAAGATTTGGACACTGACGCCGAAGACCACGTAGCGGACGAAGCGCGTTACGGCTGTATGTCGCGGCCTTGGGTTCCCAAGCAAGCCGATCACGAAACGCCAGACCGCCTCGATGTGCAAGTCCTGCCTGGCGGCGGCGTGCGGATGAATCTTTCGGTCTATGAAATCATAGAAATGAAGCGCAAGAAGCGAGCCAATAGCTGATGGATGAGTCAAGCGCCACATATGAAACGAAGGGGCAATCGCAAGAAAGCGATGCTGACTTCGTGCGCTTTTGGCTCGACGCCATAGAAGCGGCTTCGCGCGAGGAAAAAGAGTTCCGCGACGATGGAGAGGACGTAATCCAGATTTATCGCGGCGAGAAGGATAGCGAGACAGAGTTTAACATCGTTTATTCCAACGTCGAAACGCTTCTCCCGGCGATCTACAATTCAACGCCTGTGCCTGATGTGCGCCGCCGCTTTGGCGACCGTGACGCCATCGGCAAGACGATTGCAGACATGCTTGAGCGCGGGCTATCTTACTCGCTGGATAGCTACGACTTTGACGCCACAATGCGCAACGTTATCTTCGATAGCGCGCTTCCCGGGCGTGGCTTGGCCCGTGTCCGTTATATCCCGTACATGGATGAAACGGGCGAGGCCGTCGCTTACGAGGAAGCATCTTGCGAATATGTGCCGTGGAAGCATTTTCGCCACGGCGCGGCGCGCGTATGGGATGAGGTGCCGTGGATTGCCTTTGAGCATTTCTTAAACCGCGACCAGTTGCGCCAGCTTAACGAGGAACTTGCCGACGAAGTGCAGCTTGATTGCTCAACCCGTGGCGAAACTGCGCAAGAGGACAAGAGCGACATTTTCAAGCGTGCGCGCGTTTGGGAGATTTGGGATAAGGACGCCCAAGAGGTTATCTTTATCGCGACGGGCTACACTGACAAGGCATTGAGCCGTCAGCCTGATCCGCTTGGTTTGACCGGCTTCTATCCTATGCCGCGCCCGATCCAGCCGATTAACACGCCCGGCAAGCTGTGCCCGGTGACGCCGTATCGTGCGTATAAGAAGCTCGCGGAGGAATTGAATAGCGTCACTCAGCGCATTCAAAAGCTTGTTAAGCAGATCAAGGTCAAGGGCGGTTATCCGTCAGGCGGGCAGGACGTTAGCGCGCTTGCGAATGCGGACGATGGCGAGATTGTCGCCTTGCAGGGGCTTGAGGCTTTTGTCTCGTCTAGCGGCGATGTGAATAAAATGATCGCCTGGTGGCCGATTGAGCCACAGGTCAAGGCCCTTGCGCAGCTTTACCAGCAGCGCGAACTAATCAAGCAGACCATTTACGAGGTGACTGGCCTTAGCGACATTGTGCGCGGGGCTTCGATGGCCTCGGAGACGGCGACGGCGCAGCAGATCAAGGCCCAGTGGGGTTCGCTTCGTATTCAGCGCCTACAGGCCGAAGTTCAACGCTTTGCGCGCGATTTGTTCCGCCTTAAGGCTGAGATATTCGCGACGAAGTTTGATATTCGCAATCTTTCGCTGATCACCGGCATTCCGGTTCTGCCTCAACAGCAGATTGCGATGGCGCAACAGCAGGCGGCGGCTTTGCAGCAACAGCAGCAGCCGATTCCGCCTGAATTGGAACAGGCGTTGAAGGCCGCGCCGCTCGAACAGGTTGAGCAAATCATGCGCTCTGACCTAATGCGCTCTTACAAGATTGATGTTGAATCGGATTCGACCATTCGCGCTGATCTGACGCGCAATCAAGAGCAGATGGCCGGGTTTATTCAGGGAACCGCGCAATACATGCAGGCGGCTCTTGCATTGGCCCAAGGCGGCATGGCGCGTGAGCCGTTGGTTGAGATTTATTCGGCCTTTGCCCGCCAGTTCAAATTGGGCAAGCAAGCGGAAGACGCGCTTGATCGTATGGCCGAAATGGCAAAGCAGCCGCAAGAGCCTAAGCCCGATCCGGAAGCGGAAAAGCTGAAACTGGAACAGCAGCGGATGCAGATGCAGGCGCAGGCAGACCAGCAGAAGCAACAGGCCGATATGCAAATGGAGCAAGTGCGGCTTCAAATGGAGCAGCAGAAGGCCCAACAGCAGATGCAGCTTGAGCAATACAAGGCCGAACAGTCTATGGCGCTTGAACAATACAAGGCTCAGGTACAAACGCAGCTTTCTATACAAAAGCAGGAGCAGGACGCGGCGATCAAGCAGGCTGACCACGAAATGAAGCGTGAGGGCATGGCCGCTGACTTTGAACTAAAGCGCGAAGGCCAGCAGATTGAGGGCGAGCTTGAGCGCGAACGCATGGCCGGGGAGCAGGGTGTTCCTGCGCTCAAGGGCAATAAGCAGGCATCGGCTGGGCCTATCGGCGGCGCTGTCGCGAAGATGGGCGAAAGCCTTGGCAAGATGATTGCCGAGCAGAACGCGGCATCTGACGCCCGGCACGCGGACATGATGCAGATGTTTGCGGAAATGATGCGCCAGCAGAGCGCGCCCAAGCGCGTTGTTCGGGATCGTGCTGGCAATGTCGTGGGCGTTGAGCCTGCGGTTACGGTGAACTAATGGCTTCCGGCGTCGGCGTTGCTGAAATCGACTTCGGCGCATGGCCGGGGGCCAATGAGGCATCGGTAGCCGTCACGGGCCAAGGCGAGATTACTACGTCAGCCAGCGCAGAAGCGTGGCTAATGGCGGATGACACGACAACGGATCACACGGCGAATGATCATCGGTACGCATCTATATTGATGGGCCTGACATGCGGCACGCCATCGGATGGCGTCGGCTTCACGATCTACGCCCGCTCGCTTGAGAAATTAACCGGCGCATTCAAGGTGCGTTGGGTTTGGTCAGTCTGAGGATAACCTATGGCTCTTGACGCAAATATCCGTGGTCAGTCTGGCATTCAGGCCGATGTTGATGCGAGTGGCCGCCAGCTTGTGCGGCTTCCAGATGCAACCACGCCCGCCAATGTCGGCGGCGTTCGCTTGTTCTCTGAAAACGACGCTGGGGAATCGCGCGGCTATCCCTATCTTGTCTCGCCTGAAACTGACGAAGATTTCCGCCTTCGTGTCGCCCAGGATACGCCGCTCGATATTGAGACGTTCAACTACACGGCGCAGAACAGCGGCAAACACAATTACGCCAACACCACGCTTGCCGCGACTTGGGGCACGGGCGGACTGCTGTTCAATAGCGGTTCGATCACGACGACCACGACCGGCGCGCGTGTGCGTTCCTATGCGTCATTTGCCATCATGGACCCCGGCACGTTGAACTTGGCCGCGACCGTGGCATTTAGCGCACAGCCGGTAGCCAATTCGATTATTGAATACGGCCTGTTTCTGGACGGCGGCGCAAACCCATTCGCTCCGACCGATGGGGCATACTTCCGCCATTCATCCGCAGGCATCGTCGGCGTTATCAATCACAACGGCACAGAACTCACGACCCCGGCGCTTGATTTCTCCTATGTCGTCAACCGCTTCTACGCTTTCATGGTCATTATCCACGAGCGCAAGGCGGAATTCTGGATTGATAACGTTCTTTACGCTACGATTGACACACCGGTTGGGCAGGGGCAGCCGTATGCTTCGGAGTCGCTGCCCTTCGCCATGCGCCACGCCATTGTCGGCGGCGCGGCTGGTAACGTCTTGCAGGCGACCCTAAAAGAATATTCTGTTTCAATCGGCGGCCTGCAAATCGCAGATACGCTTGGCGAAATGAACAACCGCATTGTGGGGGCATATCAGGGCCTTTCTGGCGGCACGATGGGCACGTTGGCCAGTTATGCGAACTCGGCAGACCCGACTGCCTCGGCGGCTATATCAAACACGGCGGCGCTTGTTACTGGCCTCGGCGGTCAGTTTCGCTTCAACGCTGGCGCAACGGCTGTAACTGATGGCATCATTGTCTCGTATCAGGTTCCCGCCCTTGCGGTGAGCGCGCGTAACCGCCGTCTCAAGGTCAACGGCATCCGCATTTCGTGCATCAACACGGGCGCGGCTGTTGCGACAACCGCGACGGCTATTCAGTGGTCCCTTGCCTTCGGCCATACCGCAGTTTCACTCGCGACGGCGGAAGCGGCTACGACGAAGGCCCCGCGCCGCATTCCGGTCGGGATCATGACTTGGCCTGTTGCCGCTGCGATTGGCGCAGCCCCTACCGGAGGCGACATTGTCGTGAACTTCGATAGTCCGATTTATATTAACCCCGGTGAGTTTTTTGCCTTCGTCGCGAAGTTCATCGTCGGCACGGCAACGGCGTCTCAGGTTATTTGGGGAACAGCGACCGTCATTTATTCTTGGGAATAAACAATGTCGCTCCTGCTTAGGCTTGTAGGGGCTGAAAGCCCGCCGCCCGAAGTTATCACAGGCGGCGGCTGGGTAGAGCTAGACGTTGCCAGAGAAGCGCGCAGGACAGCAGAAAAACGCAAGCGCGAGATTTGGCGATCAATCGAGCGGACGATTGAGGAAGCCTACGCAACGGCCAGAGGTGGGCCGCGCAAGGAAATAAGAGCTGAGGTTAGGCAGGAACTAGCGCAGCGCGACCCCGCAAGGATCGCAGCCATTGCCGCGCGATTGGCTGATACGAACGACCCGGAAGCTTTGAAGTCGGTCAAATCACTAAACGCCCGCTTGGCCGAATTGGAGCAGGCGGCGCTTATTTATGACCGCATGGAACAACAGGCCCGCATGTTGTGGGCTAGGCAGAATGACGACGCGATAGCCGTCCTACTTATGGTGGACTGATGAGCAATCAGGAAAAGCGCCAACAGTCAGTTAGGGCCGTGACCGGGACGGCTTACGCCTACAATGACGACTGGATGGCGCTCTTTACCGCAGCCGGGATTACGTCAGGGACGTATAACGAGCGGCTTAGGGCGTGGATCAATGCTCAGTTAAGCACGGCTTACACGACGCTTCCAGACGCCATGCGGGCTTATGCCGTAAATCAGGGCGTTTCATCATGGAATGAGCTTGGGACGTTTACGCCAGGTGGCGGTGGGCCAACAGGAACGGGCATCGTTTGGGGTTCCGGCAATTACATTGTCTGGGGAACCGGCAACTATATTACGTGGGGCTAAGACATGCCAGAATTTGATATTAAAGCCGCGTCTCCTGATACATCGCTGCCGTCAACGGGCTTCCTGTTCGGCGCTGATTCGCAGGCTTCGGCGAATCCAAGCATTTATTCAGTAGCGACAACGATTACTGCGCTTCTCGGAAATGCTGCATCTGCTGACCTTCTGTCGTTTAATAGTGATGCAATCTTTGGCCGCCGCGCTGCCGCCAATCTCCGTCTCGGCAACGCTGACGCCGCCGCACCCGTAGCCCAAACACTCAGTGTTCAATCCGTCGTCACGGGTACGAGCAACACGGCGGGGCAAGAGTTTCGCATTGATGGCTCGCAAGGCACAGGAACGGGCGCTGGTGGGTCGCTGGTATTTCGCGTTGCGCCTGCTGGGTCGAGCGGCTCGGCGCAGAATGCGTTGGCAAGCGTTTGGCAGATTTCTGGCGCTGGGCACTTCCTTGCTGGGGCTGATAACACCTACGACATCGGCGTTTTTAATGGAAACCGCCCACGCTACGGTTATTTCGGCAGCGGTGTTGCTGTTTATGGATCAAGTGCAGGCGTAATGATGCTGCAGGGTGGGGATGGCGTCCTCAGACTGCTAAACTACAGCAATAATAATTTTGATCGCGTTCAGTTCGGTGGGTCTACATCCAGCTTCCCCGCTCTGAAGCGTAGTTCTGCAATCCTGCAGGCCCGCCTTGCTGATGATAGCGCCTACACCACCATAGATGCAGAACATCGCTTGCAAGGCACTGTTCCAGCCACCGCGTCTTCTACCGGGACCGCTGGTGACATTCGCTACGCATCCGGCTTTATTTACGTCTGCACCGCTACCAACACTTGGCAGCGTGCTGCAATCGCAACTTGGTAAGGGGAGAACCAGTGCTCACCATCACATTCACTCAAGACGACCTTAACGCCCTTTCCGCTCTCTTGGATGCAGCCGTGAAGGCGACCGGCATTCAGGGCGCAAAGGCTGCGCTGCCCATCATCGCAAAGCTGGAACAGGCTGTTGCGGAAGCGAAAAAGCCGAAAGAGGACATCGACAATGGCTAAAGTCACCATTAGCTTTGAATCGCCATCCGTGCTTGCTGGCGGCCCTGCGACATTCGTTTATGAAGTGGATGAGGCCTACGCGCCAGACTTCGTGGCTGCCGTCTACGCATCGCGTCATGGGCAGGTTGCTGAAACCATCATGGCTGATACGGGCCAGAAGGATGAAGATGGCAATCCGGTCCTCGGGCCTGCTATCCAGATGCGCCCCGCGTCATTCACCGAGGGCTTGCAGTCGTGGTCCGACCTCAACATTCGCGATGTGATCCTTGGTGCGGTGAATACGTTCCGCGTTGAAAAGGCCAAGGCCATCGCGCTGGCTGGCGTGGTTGTCCCGCCGGTCGGTTTGAAAGAATAAGCAATGCCGACCTTCGTTCTTAGGAATGGCTTGCTAGTCGATAAACAGACCGGAGAGCGGATGGCTTTGCCGAAAGACTGGAAGCCTGTAGCGCCGCGTATTCAGCCCGATATGGAACCTTTCGTCTCTCCCGTCTCAGGACAGGTTATAGGCGGGAGGGCGCAACGCCGTGACGACATGAAGCGTCATGGTTGCATTGATGGCCGGGACATTCCCCGCCGCCCCTACGTGCTGAGTGAGAAGTACGCAAAGTTGACTGGCCTGCCACTTAAAGGGCGCGATTGCTAGCCTTGAGCCTGCCCAACAGGGTTTTGTCAAAGTCCCAAGTTAAATCAGCTTCCCGCATCTCTACATTTTTGCGGCAAGTTTGCAGGATCATCTGTGCAAATTCGCCTTCCGGGTTTTCACCATAGCGTTCGATTGTTTCGGCCAGCAGGGCCTTAGCCCGCTCTAAATCAGCCTGCAAATCGTCCATCGAAAGTCCCTCAGAGTAGAGGGCAAATATAGCACCCTAGGAGCTTATATGGAACTGGAAACCGCCAACGCGGGAGCAATCGCTTCCGCGAGCGAAACTCCGTCGCCTGCGCCATCAACGCCAAGCGAACAAACGCCATCCCCGGAAGCCAGCGAGGCCGCCATTGATGCGGACTTGCAGGCTATATGGGCAAAGAACAATCCACCCCGCGACGAAGGCGGGAAATACAAATCATCCAGCCCCGAAGCGCCCGCAGCGGAAACGCAGAGCGAGGCCACGGGAGAAACGAAATCAGAGGGCCAGACCCCAGGAGACAAGCCCGTCGAAACGGTAAAGCCGTCCATCGACCCGCCGTCTTCCTGGTCCCGTGAAGTCCGCGAGAAGTGGGCTTCGCTTCCACCTGACGTGCAAGAGTATGTTGCGCGCCGGGAAAGCGAGAGCCATTCGCAGATTACACGCTTGGGGCAGACCGCAAGGGCCGCAGAGCCATTGTTGAACGTCATCGAACAGAACCGTGAACTATTTTCCAGACGTAACGTGCAGCCAGAGCAGGGCGTTGCTGCCTTGCTTAATGCACAGCGGAAACTGGACGAGAACCCGGTTGCTGCCATCGGTTGGCTTGCTCAGCAGTACGGCGTGGACCTTTCAATGTTCGCCAATGCGGACGGATCACAGTCGGCGCAAAGCCCACAAGTGGCGATGTTGCAGGCTGAAATCGCGTCAATGCGGCAGCGGCTAGCAAAAACAGAATCAACCGTCATGGAAACCGATGCCGAAAGGCAATCGGCGAAAATGGCAAATAATCAATCAGCGGTCGATGCGTTCCTGCAGGACAAGACGCTGACGGATTCTGACACAGACGAACTACTTGTTCTCATAGCCACCGAACGGCAGTTCAACCCCGGCAAAGCAGCCGACAAACTGTTGCAGGATGTGTGGGAAACATTTCAGGCCCGGACTCCGGAACGTCGTCAGAAACTGAGTGAGCAGCAAATCTCAGAAGCTATGGCCAAGAGAGACGAGGAAGCCAAGAAAAAGGCGACCGAGGCAAAGAAGCTCGCATCAATCAACGTCAGGTCAACGCCCGCAACTTCGCCCAACGCGAAAACGATGGACGACACGTTGCAGGAGATATCGCGCCGCGTTTACGGTCGATAAGGAAACAGAGCAATGCCTTCACCTAATGCAACCTTCACTGAAATGGTCACGACGACCCTCCGCAACCACAAGAAGCAGTTGACGGACAACGTGTCTGCCAACAACGCGCTTCTCCGCGTCATGAAGGAAAAGGGCAAGATTCAGACCCGCTCAGGCGGTTATGAAATCGTCCTCCCCCTCGATTACGCAGAGAACGCGACGTATCAGCGTTACGCTGGTTATGATCCGCTCAACATCTCCGCTTCTGACGTTCTGTCGGCGGCCAAGTATGATTGGGCACAGGTCGCTATCCACGTAACGGCTTCCGGTCGCGAGCTTCGCATGAACAACGGCCCGGAGCAGATGATCAATCTGGTCAAGGCCCGTATCGCTAACGCGATGCGCACCGCCGCCAACAACTTCTCCATCGACCTGTACTCGTCGGGCGCACTGACGAACCAGATTGGCGGACTTGCCACCCTCATCCAGACCAACGGACAAGGCACGGTCGGCGGCATCAACGCGGCAACTTATAGCTTCTGGGCGAACAAGTTCCGCGAAATGACCGGTACCAACACATATGCGTCGATCCAGGCGGATATGAACAACCTCTGGCTGGCAACCAATCGTGGCACGGATAAGCCCGACCTTATCGTGTCCACGCATGACCTGTACGCGGCTTATGAAGCCACGTTGCAGTCCAACCAGCGTTACGCTGACGCGAAGCTTGGCGCGCTTGGCTTTGAAGCCCTGCGTTACAAGTCCGCGCCTATCGTGTTCGATTCCAATTCGAACTTTGCGACGAACGGCGAGCGTATGTACTTCCTCAACACTGATTACCTCTACCTGATCGAGCATCCCGAGGCCAAGTGGACCGAGGACGAGGAGAAGGTGCCGGTTAATCAGGACGCGGTCGTGGTCCCGATCTACTGGATGGGCCAGCTCGTGACCTCGCAGCGTTCGCTGCAAGGCATCATGTTTGACGCCGCGTAATCAGAGACAGAAGGAGAAACGAACATGCCTTACTACATCACTAACGCAATCGCGGGAACGCAGTCGATTGCTGAAACGGACACGGTTCAGCGTCATGCGCTCGGAACCATCGTCGATGCCTACGATCCTGTCTACGGCGCCGGCGAGTTTGTTTACCTTGCTGGCGTTGCAAGCACGGCAATTGGTTCTTGGGTTACGTTCAACCGCGATGATAGCACGACGGCGCTTCTCGCCGCCAATGCCATCGGCCCGGTTGCCGTCGCCATGTCGGCTAACGACGCGGCAACCAAGTTCGGCTGGTATCAGATCACGGGCAAGGCCATCGGCCTCTGCCTTGCCGCCTTTGCTGACAACGCCAACGTCTACGCAACCGCGACTGCTGGCAGCGTCGATGACGCGGTTGTGGCAGGCGACCGCGTGAAGAATGCCAAGGGCGCGTCCGCTATCGGCACGCCGTCGGGCAGCTTTGCCGAGTTTGAGATTGATCGTCCCTTCATGGATGACGCTCTCGCGGCCTAACGAATACGGGCGGGGGCTTCGGCTCCCGCCCTTCCTCTAACAACAGGTGATTGATGGTTGATCTAGCGCCTTCCAGCAAAATTGGCGTTCGTTATCTTCGGGCCGAGACGGAAATCACGGTTGACGAAAAGACGGGCCAATCGCGAACGAGGGACCGGGTTTATTTCTGCCAACCGGGTTCGGCCCAGATTGCGCAGACCTCGGAATATGTTTCGCTACTCAGAAAGAATAAGGAATTGTGGACTGTTCTTGGCCCGCATTACGAAGCGTGGAAGCAGAATAACGAAATCCCCGCGCATGGCACGCCACTGGCGGCTTGGGCGGGCATCACGCCTCAGGAAGCGGAAATCCTCAAGTCGTTTAGCATCCCGACTGTAGAGGAATTATCAGTCGTACAGGATAGCATGATGGCGCGCATTCCACTGCCGAACATAAGGTCGAAGCGTGACATGGCGCAACGCTATCTCGCATCGTCGGACACGCGCAAGACGGAGCAGGCTTTGGCCGAAAAGGATCAGCAGATTGCTGATTTGCAGGCCAAGCTGGAAAACCTTGCGGAATTGGTCGCGGAGAAGCTTGACGCCGCCGAAGCGCCAAAGCGCGGGCCAGGGCGCCCGCCTAAGCAGGCGTCATCGGAATAACTGAGAAAGCAGAGGGATAACTGAATGTCGCTCCTAACGATAACACAGGACGCCATGTCCCTCTGCGGCCTTTCGGCGGCTACTGCGGTTTATGGAACGAATGACCCGACAGCGGCGCAATTCGTCGCTCTAGCTCAAGTCGAGGGCGACGAGCTTTCCCGCTTCCATGATTGGCGTGCGCTTAAAACGGCGTTCACAATCACGGGCGACGGAACCACGACGCTGTGGGATTTGCCCGCTGCCTTTGATCGCTTCATGTCGGGTGAAATCCTTTGGTCGAATGACTCGGCGGGCGAACTTCTCCCGCTTGTGTCGGATCAGGAACTAGTCGCGCTTAAAGCTCAGGAGACGGACCCTTCGGAATCGGTCTGGCGCTTGTTTGGCGATCAGATTGAGATATGGCCCGCACTTGCAAGCGGCGAGATTGTTACGACTGAATACCGGTCATCATACTGGATTCTGGACAACAATGCGACAACCCGCAAGGCGCGGTGGAGTGCTGATACCGACCGCGCGATTGTGCCGGAGAGGCTCATCACGCTTGGCCTTGTATGGCGCTGGAAGCAAGCAAAGGGCTTCGACTATTCGGAATCCTTCCGGTCATACCAGTTTGAACGCCAGCGCGCGGCGGGCGTGGACGGAGGAAGCCCGACAATCCAGATTTCCGAAACATCGCGGGCGGATATAGCGAAGATGGGCCGCCCGGCTCATTACACGGTCACGCCGTAATGCTTCTAGCCCCGCTGCGCCAGAACAAAAGCCGGGCCGGAACATCGGTCGGCGCTTCCATGCCTGCGCCGGTTGAAGGCTGGGATGATGAAAGCTCGCTTGCGGACATGTCGCCGCGCAGGGCGGTTATCATGGATAACTGGTTTCCGCAGCCTGCCTATGTCGAATTGCGCCGGGGCTGGGCGCTGCATAGCACAACAGCCAAGACGGTTCCGGTCAAAACCCTCATGGCGTATCACGCGCCAAACACGGGGAATGACAAGCTTTTCGGCGTTTCGGATAACACGATTTACAACGTGTCCGCTTCATCTGCATCCGCGACAACCGTTGCAAGCCTGACGCAGGCGCGCTTGCAGTTTGTGAACTTCACGACTTCGGGCGGATCGTATCTCTACACCGTCAATGGGGCTGATTTGCCCAACGTGTTTGACGGTTCGGCTTGGTCCAATCCGGCCATAACGGGGCCGGATGAAAGCACGTTTATCAATGTGAACGTGTTCAAGTCGCGCTTGTATTTCGTGCAGGTCAATTCTACAAAAATCTGGTATCTGCCGGTCGATAGCATCGCGGGCGCAGCCACATCGTTCGAGCTGGGCGGCGTCATGAGCATGGGCGGCAACATTGTCGCCATGGGGACGCTAACCCTTGACGGCGGTTCCGGCCCCGACGATCACGCCGTATTCGTCACAAGCAAGGGTCAGGTCATTGTCTATCAGGGTTCGGACCCCTCGGACGTAAACGCTTGGGCCTTGGTCGGCGTCTATAACATCGCGCCGCCGATAGGCTACCGCTGCCTTGTGAAGATTGCGGGCGATCTAGGCATCCTGACGACTTCCGGCCTGTTGCCGTTGTCCAAGGCAATGGTTGTTGATCGCGCGTCCCTCGATAACGTCGCGCTCACGGGCCGCATCCAAAACACGTTCACGGGCGCGCACAAGGACTACGGCGACAACAACGGCTGGAATGTGTGCGTATATCCCAAGGGGAATATGTGCATCGTCAACGTCCCCGTGGATGAGGACACAACATCGCACCAGTACGTGATGAATACCCTTCACGGCGCATGGTGTCGGTTCCTTGGCCAAAACGCCTATTGCTGGGAAGTGTACAAGGACCGGCTATTCTTTGGCGGCATGAACGGCAAGGTCTACGAGGCCGATATTGCGTCAAGCGACGGCGGAACGGCTATCACGGCGGACCTCAAGACGGCATTCAGCTATTACGGCTCCAAGGGCACGCTCAAACAGTGGAAGATGGTGCAAACGCTCATCTTCTCGGATGGGCGCGTTGCTCCGGGCATTAAATTTAACGTGGACTTCCAAGACAGTGTTCCGACCTATATTCCATCGTCCGGCGTCCTGAATGCGATTTATTGGGATAATTTCGATTGGGACGAAGTGAACTGGCCCGGTGAAGGGACAACCTCTCAGGAATGGCAGTCGGTCCAAGTTGTCGGACAGTGCGCGGCAATCCGCATGAGGGTCATTGCTGATAGCGATAGCGCCAGCCCGATTACGCTGCGGGTGAATGGGTTCAACGTGATTTATGAGCGGGGCGGGTTCCTCTAGTGCGCCTTGTACTTGGGCATGACGAAGCCGTTGGCGTATTCGCTGCGGAACGCCTCGGCGTGCCGATTGTCCCGCCTTTTACGTCAATGGGCATTGTTGACAATGAGGATCAGCTAGTCGGCGCGATTATCTACAATGGATACAACGGCGCGAATATTGAGATTAGCTTCTACGGCCCCGGCGCATTGCATCGGCGGTTCATCAAGGCGGCCTTCGCCTATCCGTTCGATCAGTTGAATGTAATCCGCTTAACGGCCCGCACGAAGCGCTCAAACAAGACGACTTGCAAGCTGCTTCCGCGCCTTGGCTTTGTGTATGAGGCAACCCTGAAAAATTACTTTGGCCCGTCGCGTGGGGATGATGCGGTTTTATTCCGCATGACCCGTAGCGAGGCCGCGAAATGGATAGGAGATTAGCAATTGAATAGCCCCTCCGCCCCGAAGCCGCCAGACCCGCGCGTTGTTGCCGAAGCGCAAACAAAGTCAAATAAAGAGACTGCGGTTGCGAACGCCTATCTCAACCGCATTGACCAGACCGGGCCAACCGGAACTTCATCTTATGAGGTTGTCGGAACTAACCCGGACGGGACGCCCAAATTCGCCCAGACGACGGCGTTTAGCGCCCCCGTGCAAGGCTTGTTCGATTCAAGCATGGCGATGAACAAGGGCATTGCTGATACGGGCGTCCAGCAGATTGCAGGCATCCAGCAGCAGTACGCCAAGCCGCTCGATCTGAATACGGAAGTTGAAAACAGGATTGCGCAATTCCAGTCCGCGCGCCTTGATCCGTCCTTGCAGCAGCAGGATGAAGCGTTGCGCAACCGGTTGACTAACCAAGGCTTCCGCGAGGGTACCGAAGGTTGGGACCGCGCGATGATCCGGCAAGGCCAGATTGCGAACGACGCGCGCAATTCAATGTGGCTTGGCGCACGTCAGCAGGGCGTGAACGAGGCCATGCTACAGCGCCAACAGCCCTTGGCGGAATTTAACGCTATTCGCACAGGCGCTATGCCTCAGATGCCGACATTTACCGGCGTCCCACAGACGCAGCAGGCCGGAACTAACATCGCTGGCATTTACAGCGATAACTACAATCAGCAGATGGCCGCATATAACGCCCAGAATAGCCAGAACAACGCCTTTATGGGCGGTTTATTCGGGCTTGGCGGTTCTCTGCTTGCCGCGCCGATGACGGGCGGCGGTTCGGTTGCCGGTTCATTGTTCGCTATGTCTGATGTTCGTCTAAAGCGCGATATTCAGCGCATCGGGGCGCTGCCTTCCGGCTTGCCTGTTTACAGTTATCGCTACTTGTGGAGCGATGCGCCGCAAGTTGGCGTCATGGCGCACGAAGCGCGCGAGCTGTTCCCAGACGCCGTGCGCGAGTTTGATGGGTTCCTCGCCGTCGATTATGGAAAGGTTGGCTGAAATGGTCATGGGATATTTCAGCCCCGGCGAGGGTGAACAATTCACCTATGAAGATTTGGAGCGCAGGAAGAAAATTGCCGCCGCGCTAATGTCTCAGGCCGGGGATTATTCCCCCGTCCAGTCTTGGACGCAGGGCGCGGCGCGGCTTGCTTCCGGCCTCGTCGGCGGTTTGGAGCGTGAATATGCCAACAAGCTGTCCAAGGAAGGCGGAAAAGCCTACAATGAACAACTAGCTAAAATCTCGAGCGGCGGACAGTCTGGCGGGTCCATGCCTTCCGCCGCCCCGTCTCCCATTCCTACGGGAGGCGGGTCGCTTCCCGCGATGGCAAGCGGCGGCAACATTCCAAAAATGGTTATGCCTGATCCTGTTTATGGGAACCTTGACGCGACCCAAAAGGCATTGTTGAACGCCATTGCTGCGCCGGAAAGCGCCGGGGCCTATAACATTCGATACACGCCAAAGGGCGGCGCTACGTTCGCGGGTTTTGATGCGCATCCGGGCGTATTTGAGCCGGGCCCGGCTGGCCCTTCGTCGGCGGCTGGCCGCTATCAATTCACGAAGACAACTTGGGATCGTATGGGGGGCGGTGAGTTTACGCCTGAAAATCAGGATAAGCGCGCGCTTGCTCTTGCAAATCAGGACTACAAGGCCCGCACTGGCCGCGACTTGATGGCGGATATTCAGGCCAACGGCTTTACGCCCCAGATCGCGCAGGCGCTTGGCCCGACTTGGCGCGGCCTGATTGATAACCCGCAGAAGGCAATAGCGGCTTTCCAGTCCACGATGCAGCGTAACCAGCAGCCGCCCGCACAAGTCGCACAGGCTGGCATGACGCCAGACGGTATGCCGACAACGCCGGTCCCGTCGAATGCCCCGCCCATGTCATACGCGCCCGGCCAACAGGCTATCGCTAGCGCGGCCCCGCAGCAGCCCGCACAAGGCCAGCGCCTTGCCCAAGCGGTCACAAGCCCGCCCATCCCCGCGCCCCAGCCTACGGGCAACGTGCAGCAGGCTATGACTGCCATTTTGATTGACCCGCGCTTTAGCCCGCAGCAGAAAGACCGGGCGTTGCAGCTTTATCAGATGACGCAGGCGAAGGCTGATTTTGATTTTCAAGTCGCGGGGGACCAGCTTTACCGCATCAACAAGCGCACAGGGCAGGCGGAACCCGTCCCCGGCGCAAGCGCGGCTAAGCCGTCCGATGTGCAAAAGCAGTTTGAACAGGCCAAGCGCGAAGGCTTCCAAGGCAATTTGATTGACTATCAGAGGGCGCTTGCCGAAGCGCGCAGGCCGCAAACGAACGTCAACATTGACAACAAGACGGAAACCGCCGCAGACACGGAAACAGCAAAGGCGCTCATCAAACGCAGCGTAGCCGCTATGGACGCCGCCGACAAGGCGCAGGCTGCAATGGGTGACATTGGAACGATGCGCGAAATATCGCGCCGCGTTGGCTCTGTAGGTTCTACGGCAGACCTTAAAGCGGCCATTGGCCCATATGCGGAAGCGGTTGGCGTCAATCTTGACGGGCTATCCGATATTCAAGCATTCGAGGCCGTCATTCAGCGCCTAGCCCCGCAGATGCGCGCGGAAGGTTCTGGCTCAACCTCTGATATTGAATTTAAAGGCATGTTGGCAAGCTTGCCGCGTCTGCGCAGCAACCCGCAGGCGCGCGAGATGATCCTTGACACGATGGAAGCGAACGCCCGGTACAACATTCAGCGCGGCGACATTGCGTTGAAGGTTCTAACTAAGGAGATCAAGCGCGAAGACGGCGAAAAGATGATGCGCGCGCTTGGCGATCCGATGCAGGCGTTCCGCGAATTTAGAAAGCAAAACCCGGCGCTGTTTACCGGCCCGCCGCCGAAAGACGAACCGCGCCAAATGTCGCCGCAGGAGCGGGCGCTTGAAGAACTACGCCGCAGGGGGCGCACCTAATGGATGACTTCTCCAAGCTTTCCGACGACGAACTTCGCCGCATTGCGGGCCTTGCCCCAGATGCGTCAGTCCCGCAGGCTAAAAAGCCATGGTCTGCGTCAATTTTGCCTCTGAGCGAAGATGCTCAGGGGAAAGTGCAATTTGATAGCAACGCTGGCGTTCTTGGCGGCATAAAGCGCGCTTTCACGCTGCCGGGCGAAGTATACAGGGGCGAAGTCAACCCAGCCAGCCCGGAAGGCGTCTCGCGCGCCGTTGAAATGGCTACGGTTGTTTCCCCGGCAAATCCGGCAGTGCGGTCGGGTGGAAACTTTGTCGGTTCCACAAAGCTTTCGGGGACAAGGCCGGCAAATCCCCCCGCGCCGTCCCGCGAGGCCCTTTTCGCGGCGTCAGATGACGCTTACAATCAAGCCCGCAATATGGGCGTTGACTATTCGTCTGACGCTGTGCGCAATATGGCTTCCGGTATGCGCCAGAAGCTTGAGCAGGACGGTATAATTGAGTCGCTTGCCCCAAAATCCTACTCCGTCCTCCGTCAGCTTGAAGAGCCGCCAGCCGGTTCAGTCGCGCCCCTCACAGGGCTTGAAGGTGCAAGGCGCGGGTTCCGAAACGCGGGCAAGGACTTCAACAACCCCACAGATCAGATGGCGGCCAGTCGACTCATTCAAGGATTGGATGAGTTCGTTACGGGTGACGCTCCGGGCAGTGTTGTTTCTGGACCCGCTTCCGCCGCGCGAGAGGCCCTACAAAGCGCCCGAGGCAATTACGCAGCCGGTTCCAGATCCGAAGCTCTTACCGGAACAGATGGAAACTCCATCCAACGCGCTGCCGAATTGCGAACCGCTGCCGCAAATACCGGCCTCAATCTTGATAACTCCCTCAGGTCAAGAATTGCCAGTCTCCTACTCGATCCTCGAAAAGTCGCCGGATTTAGTGACGCTGAAAAGGCAACCTTAGAGCAGATTGCTGTAGGGACGGGGCCGCGTAACGCAATCCGCGACTTCGGAAACACATTCGGCGGCGGTGGCGGCATTGCTGGCCCCTTGATTGGCCTTGGCGCTGGCGCAAGCACTGGTAGCGCGTCAAACGCTCTTGTCGGCGCTCTTGTCGGCGTCGGGCTTCCTGCCGCTGGCCGTGGGGCGCGCGTTACGGCAAACCGCTTGACCTTGCGCGAACTTACCAAGGCTGATGAAGCGGTTCGCAAGCGTTCCCCGCTTTACGAGGCAATCAAAGCGCAAACGCCGGATGATGTGGTGTCCCCCTTGCAGCGTGACGCGCTCATTCGCGCGCTGATGCAGGCGCAGCAGGAACAGCAGCAATAAACAGCACAACAATTTGACTAATCAGCCGTCCTTTTGGGCGGCTTTTTTGCATTGGAGCAAGAAATGCCACGCAACGGCAGTGGGGTTATGAGCATCCCAACAACCTTCGTCGCTAACACGCCTGCACTAGCGGCTGATGTTAACACGAATTTCACTGATGTGGCTACCGCCCTAACAGGTTCGCTTGCCCTCGATGGTCAGTCCGTCATGACGGGGCAGTTTAAGGCGGCAGACGGAAGCGCGGCGGCTCCGGGCGTCACGTTCTCAGCCGATTTAGATACGGGCATTTACCGCAAGGGGTCCAACAATGGCGCAGCCACGGCTGGCGGCGCGATTGTGTGGGAATGGAACACCTCGGGCATTACCCTTGCCTCGGGAAAAACCCTAACGCTTCCGTCAGGCGCGGGCGGGTTTGTCCCATCGGGCGGAATTATCATGTGGTCGGGGACGGTCGCGACTATCCCTAGCGGCTGGTTTCTGTGCGACGGCTCTAATTCAACGCCAGACCTTCGCGATAGATTTATTATCGGCGCGCGTCAGGATGACGCCGGGGCGGCAAAAACCAACGTCACCGGGGCGCTTACACAAACGGGCGGCTCGAAGGACGCTGTCAACGTCTCGCATACGCACACGGCGTCCACGGATTCAAGCGGCGCGCATACCCACAGCACCACGTTCCAAAGCTGCAACAACATTTCAGGCGGTGGTGGGCGCGAACTTCTATCCGATGCTGCCGAACCATTGGCAAATGCGACCGCAACCTACACATCAGATTCAAACGGGGCGCACACACACACGGTCACTGTTGACAGTGCGGGTTCTAGCGGAACGAACGCAAACCTTCCTCCGTACTATGCCCTTGCCTTTATTATGAAGTCCTAACATGCCGCTTCGTAATCGACGGCTTGAAATGGGCAATAAGCCCATCAAAGGGATAGCAAACGCTGTTGACGCGAAGGACGCTGTAAACAAAGGCCAGCTTGACGCTGTTGCCGCGACCATCCCAAGCACATCTGGCCTTGTGGCGAACACGCGCCAGATTAACGGCACGGCTGGCGAAATAACGGGCGGCGGCGATCTATCGGCAGACCGGACGCTAACTCTTGCGGCAACGGCTGTATCAGCGGGAAGCTATACAAACGCGAATATAACGGTTGACGCAAAGGGTAGGCTTACATCAGCGGCTAACGGGACGGTTCCCCCGACACTCTACACTCGTGTCGTTAAGACAACGACGCAGGCGATTACAAGCTCGACGGCGTTCACTGATGACACGGCGCTATCGTTCGCGGTAGCCGCGAGCAAGACATATGCGTTTCGCGTTGTCTATTCGATAGGCTACGGCGCGGGGGGGTTCCAAATTGGCGTCAATGGCCCGGCAAGCCCGACGCGCCTTCGCGTGGCGACGTTCTCGACACCAGGAACGCTGGCGGTGTCCGCTTACAACACGTCAATAGGCGGCGTGAACAACGCGACGGGCAATCCCGGCCTGATTACGATCACAGGTGTTCTTGTGAATGGAGCGAATGCCGGGACGCTTGCCATGCGGATTGCACAGGGAACGTCAAACGGCGCGGCCTCAAACTTTGAGGCAGGCTCATTCCTCGAATGGGCCGAAATTGCCTAACTGGGCAGCCATCCTTCTCGCGCTGTTCTTTGCGCTTTTGGGCGTTGGCCCATCGCTCATCATCGCAATACTGGAAAGATAGGGGTTTCACGTGAAACCAAATAACAGCGCGATGCGCAAAAGTACAAACTGGATCGCAATTCATTGCAGCGCAACGCGGCCATCGCAAGACGTAGGCGCAGCCGACATTCGCAAATGGCACAAGGCGCAGGGCTGGGCCGATATTGGCTATCACTTCGTAATTAGGCGCGATGGCAAAATTGAGAAGGGCCGCGCGCTTGATTCAATTGGCGCGCATGTCGCGGGGTTTAACGCAACCTCGGTCGGCGTTTGCATGGTCGGCGGCGTCAATCAAAAAGACTTTACGAAGGCGGAAAACAATTTCACGCCCGCGCAATGGGCCAGCCTCAAGACCGTCGTTGCTGATTTAGTGAAGCGATACCCTAACGCCAAAGTGCGCGGCCATCGCGATTTTCCAAAGGTGGCGAAGGCTTGCCCGTCTTTCGACGCGATTGCATGGGCCAAGAAAGAGAAGCTCCCAACATGAAAACGCTATTCAAAGTCGCTGCAATCATTGCGGCGGCTTCCCTAATCGCAGGCTGCGTGCTTCGCGATCTCCCAAAATACTGGTGAAAGGAAAGCATCATGGACAAGGACATGTTTGAACGCCTGTTTCGCACCGCGCTTCAGGTTGTCGGCGCTGTCGTCGCTACGCGGTACGTGGGCGAGGAAAATTGGGCGGCCATCTCCGGCGCTATGCTGACTATCGGCACAACCGCATGGACGATCTACGCGGCCAAGCGCGCGGCGTTGCCCAAGTGATCGAAATCTACATCATTAGCGGCCTTCTCCTGTTTTGCGGCGGCGTTGTTTGGATGCTTGTAAAAGTGTCCGGCGAAAGAGCCGTTGCGCGGGAGAGGGCCAAGAACGCGGTAGAGGACGCCAATGCAGCTACGAAAGCAGGCGCTGTTGTCGCTGAAAATCGCAGCGATGACGATACCGCTGGCCGCCTGCAATCAGGCAAGTTCTAGCGTTACATGCCCTCCGCTTGTGACGTATTCGCAAAGCTTCCAAGCGCAAGCGGCGGTGGAATATCGGCAGGCCGGAGCGAACATCAGAACAATGGTGACTGACTACGGAAAGTTGCGGGATGCCTGCCGCGCCATTGCAAAATAGCGAGCGCCGAGGCTGCGTGAACAGTCCCGACGCTCTACCAGCGACCGCGCGCAAACGCGGCAGACTGGCCCCACAAGTTAGCCGCAACTGGTTAACGGGCCGCTACTCGGAATGGGGATGCTGGAATGGCCGACGAGATAGAGCGCCGTCTAACCGTGCTTGAGGTCGAACACAAGCACCTAGTCGAATCCGTGGATCATATGTCGCGGAAAGTTGACGAGATGCACTCTCTGTTGACGCAGGCAAAGGGCGCGCGGTGGGCTATCCTGATGACGGTGGCTTTAAGCGGGTTTATTGCCGGAAGTGTCGCCCCCTTGGCTAAACTTTTCGGCTTCAAATAATGCCCGCGCCTCCGATTACAAAGGACATTGCGCAGGCTACAATTGGTGCGATCAACGAGGCGTTAGAAAAGGGCCACAAACCGTTAGGCTATACCCTTGGGGGCGGGGAGACGGGCAGCATTACTGCCGCCGCGCGCGCTCTTGGCAGCAGCCATTCTACGGTGATGAACCGAGTTCGGCAGGCAGAAAAGCTTTACGGCATCAAGCCTGATTGGTCGCTCTATGTGCCGTTGCCGCGCGGCGCGCTCCCCGGCTTCGAGGTTCGCGCCGTCACGACGCGGACGGACAAAAACGGGCAATTTGCAGGCGAGACTATTACGCAAGGCCCGGAACGCGGAAAGCCTTTCGAGGTTCCTGTGGGCCACGCAATCAATGGGGTTTCTGCCCTAGTTGGGCCTGATGGTCGGACGGTTCAGCAATGGGTGAAAACCAAGGCTGAGAACAGCGATCACGTCATTGACGCGCTCAAGGAAACCTTTGCGAAATACAAGGGCCATGCCAAGCCCGTCCCGCCTCCGAAGCACGCCAGCCGCAATCTTTTGACGGTCTATCCCATAGGCGACTTTCACGCCGGGCTGTACTCATGGGCCGCTGAGACTGGCGAGGATTGGGATTTAGACATAGCGGAGAAGACACTACGCGGCACGATGGCCGATTTAGTGTCGAGCGCGCCAGCTTCCGAGACGGGTCTAGTCTTATCCCTTGGCGATTTCTTCCACATGGACGATGCGTCAAACCGGACGCCAGCAAGCGGCCACGCGCTCGATGTTGACACGCGCCGGGCAAAGGTTCTGCAAGTCGGCGTCAAGCTCCTAATCGACTGCATCGAACTAGCCTTAGCCAAGCACAAGAAGGTCATCGTTCGCTGCCTTGCGGGCAACCATGACCCGGCGACAACGCCAGCGTTGAACATTGCCTTATGGGCGTTCTTCAATAAGAACCCGCGCGTTTCGGTCGATTGCTCCCCAAGCAAATTCTTCTACCATCAGTTCGGCAAGGTTATGATCGCATCCACGCACGGCGACATGTGCAAAATGGCAGACCTTCCCGGCGTCATGGCGTCGGCGCAGCCTGAGATGTGGGGCGCAAGCCGGTTCCGGTACGGCTACACGGGGCACATTCATCACAAGTCGCAAATCTGCAAAGAGATAAACGGCGTCATCTGCGAGAGCTTCCAAGTGCTACCGCCCGCCGACGCCTGGCACGCTTCCCAAGGATATGGCGCGGGCCGCTCCATGCAGGCGATTACGCACCATTGCGAGACAGGCGAGAAGTTCCGCCACATCGTTTCTATCGTTCCAAGCAAATAGGAGCCACGCTTGCTAAACCCGCTCGCCAATGAACTCGTGGAGGTTTTCGTCGTGCGCTACGGATACAGCCAAGCGCCGCAAGCAATGGCCGATGAATTGATCCAAGCGCAGCTACGAATAAGCGCCTTGGAACGCAAGTTGGAAAAAGAGGAACGCAAAGTCTCCGCTGGCTACGTTCGCCGCGATCCTGGGCACAGGTCACGCCAGCCAAAGCCGCAGCTTGCAAATCCCGTGGATGATGACTGGATCAAGACCGGGGCCGAAAGTTAACTCGGCAGCTTATCGTCAATCATTTTTGCCAGTTTGGTAAGATGATCGCGAAGGCTCATCATCCATTGAGCGTCCTTCCCTTCTGGGATTCTGCCGCCGAGGATTGTGTGGAGCATTAATTGCGTCTTGATCAAATCTGTCAGGGATATGTCATAGCTAGGGTTATGATCTTCGTCAGCCCCAAAAGGCAGATCAACGCGCAAAATATCTGGGTTTCCTTGAGCAAAGTCAGCCCACGTATTTTCCAGAATAGCCAGATCAATTACCTCACCCACGGCACGCAAGAACCGCTCGCGAAATAGCTCTTTGGCTATGTCGTCAAGCGCCTCTAAATCCCATGTCGTAAGGTCAACTTTGTCTCCGCGCTTGAACTTCTTTAGCTTTGGCATAAGGGAACCTCCAATGTCAGACGAACCGGAACAGCTAGAAGACGCCCCCGGACTATCCGGTAATGGACGAAAGCGAACGGTTTGCTAAGGCTATGTACCAAAGCCACACGGCGGAACTCGCGCAAGCCTTTGGCAATGTCCTTGCACAAGCTGTCACGATGCGGCCCGATTCACCATTCGGCCCGGTTACTATTCGGTTGTTGGAAAAATTGGTCGATAGCATCGAGACAAACCCAAAAGGCACGGTGAAGGCTATTCGGGGCGGGAAGGATTAGCCGCCTTCTCTCCTAGCGCGCGGAGGGCGGCGGCGATGTTCGCTCCCAACTCAGCCGCAGCCAACTCCTGACAAATTGCGGTTACGTCGCGCGTTGCTGTCGGCTCAACAATCAGGCTTTCCGCCACCTTCGCACATTCCTCTATCGTTTCCGCGCGGACCTTCGCGGCATTTTCTGCGCGGATGGCGGATTCGACGGCGGCCCAAAGCTCTTTGCTGCTATGAAATAAAGACGACCACGGCGCGCACGCCATTTCCTTGCGGCTACATAACACCTCATAGGCCGTCTGCCCCGGCTCTTTCATGCTCCCTCTCCCTTGAGTTGGGCGAAGGTGCCCTCGGCTTTTTCCATGTCTTTTTTGAAGCCATCCGCCCAACTTTCATTCGGCATAACCCCCTGCTTTCGGATGACAAACAGAGCAAGATTTGCCGCTCGAATAGCAGCCTTCAGCGCTCCCACCACATCAGGCGGGGGAGGGGAGGCGGAAAGCATGGCGCGGTAGATAGCATCACGGGCAGCGGTCCCCCCGCTATATTGCTTCGGGTCATCTATCTCGAAGGCATTAAACGCTGCATCGCGCATTGCCTCTACCGGCTCGACCGGCACTAGCTTCCACTCGCTCACTTTTCTCTCCTATGGTTGGACACTCTCTCAAAAAGCCTGTTTCCACTCAGAAGCGGCCCAATCTGTCCAACTTCTGAAAACGGAACTGATTTTGCTACGTTGTGGGACAATTCTTGGCCGCACCAAGCACTAAAACGCAACGTTATTTTTCAATGACTTGCGCTTCTGATTGTCCAACCGCATCCGGGAGTTGGACAATAGAAGTTGCCTCTCCGTTCCGATTTAGCTTCGACGCCGCCCCATGCGAGAGGCGCTTTCGATCCGCCGCCCGCGTGTAAAGCGAGGCCATCCCGCCGCCCGTCCAGCCAAACATGGCTTCAAGCTCCGAGACAGTCGCGCCGTTCTCCGCGCATCGTGTCGCGGCAATCTTGCGAACGCCATGCGCGCCCTTCCTGACGCCTGCAGCGCGGGCTGCTGCTGAAAAGAAATTCCCAAACGATTCCTTTGTGAGCGGCTTGCGTGTTGCTCCGCAAATAAACGCCAAGTCCCCGGTTGGCCCGGCCTTCAACGTCGCCGCCAGCACAGGCAGGACCGGAATAGACACCTCAACCTTGCGCCCGCTCTTTTCCGTTCGGATGCTCAGGAAGCCATCGGAGCCGATGTGCTGGCGCCCGACCGTCACGGCATCGCCCCGGCGCAAGCCCGTGTACAGAAGCACATCAAGCCAGACGCGCTCTTTGGTCCCGATAGGCCAGCGGCGCTCATAGGCGGCAATGTCGGCCTCTGTCCACACAGGGAAGCCGCCGCGCGTGCGCTTCTTGGGGTTTTTGACGCCTGCGGTGGGGTCCACCTTCACAAGCTGCGCCTCGTGCGCCCAACGGAAAAGCCCGCGCATCGCGTCAAGGAAATTCCTCGCTTGCGCTGGCGTCTCTTTCCGGTTGTCGCGGCCCTTCACGATTGCCGCTTGCGTGATCGAAGCCAGCCGCTTGTCGCCCGCTTTTGCCAGCACGCCCTTGAAAATGTTCTCCCGCTGCCGCCGCGTGGCCCCTGACAGGTCCGCCCATGCCGTGCTTGCGCGATACCGGGCAATGAGCCAAGACAAGGTTCCTGCGGCTTCCCTGACCGGCTGAGGGGCTTCCTCGTCGTTCATGGCGGCCTGATAGGCGGCCATGAACTCAGGCGTGCCAAATGAGGCCTTGATCCTGACCTTCCGGCGACCGGGGCGGCGCACGTACCAGATCGTCTGGCCGTGGCGCGTGACTTCCATTGAAGTGTAGGGCAGGCGGGGGCGGGGCATGGCGTCGATCACAGGTCCACAACCTCCGGCTCGTCAACTGTCTGCGGTGGGGATAGCGGGGGCAACTCGACCGGCTCGCGCAGATCGACGGCAATTTCTACCCCGTTCACCTTGACCGAGACGCGCGCAACCCCCTCCTGCTTCGCCGCACGTATCGCGCGGGCAAAGTCAGCTTGGGTAAAGGCTGCGGCGCGGCGGGTCATGGGGCCTCCGGGGAGAGGGTTGACTTGAACATGCGGCCTTGCTCGGAAGTCGTTTCGACAAACGGAAGGATGGACTTGAAGTCGGCGCGCTTTATTCTGATGCGCTTTTTGTATCCAGATATTTCAAAAGCGTCCCAAGTTTCAAATGGCCCGAACGCTTCCCTGCCCTCGCGCATCCATCGCGCTCTGTGATGTTCGTTTTCATCAATCCATTTGATGACGAAACGCTGGCGCTGTGTAAGTTCTGACTTCTCCTGCTCACTCATTTGGGGCCTCCGCTTTGAGGGCGGCGCGGGCAATCTTAACTGCCCTCGGCTCATCGAAGTAATAATAGCTACCTGTCGCAGCGAGCTTGGCGTTCGCAACGCTATCGTCAAATGCTGCAATTCTTCCAAGCGCCTTCTCCAACGCCTCGACGCGGGCGCGCAGCCTCGTCAGTTCGTCAACCACGGGCCTCGCGCCATTCCAGTTGCCGGGTGCACCTGTCGCGTTCGTGACTGCCTGATAGCACTCATGCACGGTTGACTTGTGGCAGCGCGCTTCGCCAGCCCATATTTCCGCTTCTTGGCGCAAACGGGCGTTCAGCGTGCGCGCCTCGTCGCGTTCCTCGGTAAGCCGTTCGCAACATTTCAGCGCACCGCCGAGGGCCACGTTTGTCGCGGCCTCGCGCTTCTCGCACTCCGCCAGCCGTGCTTCGGCGGCCACTGGCGGAAGTTCATCAGGAAGCCACTTGACAAATTCGCCCCACAGACCGCGCTCGACAAGAAACTTGTCGCGAACGTCGCGTTGCCTATCAGCAGCCTCGCACTCCGCCAGCCTTGCGGCTAGTGAGTTGAGCGCGTCGGCGGCTTCCTCGAAGTGGCGCGCATCAGAGATAGCAGTCGCGGTGTTTTCTTCTAGAGCAAAGCCTGCACGTTCGCGCAACCGCTTCACCAACTCCCCCACATCCCCCACAGGTGCGGAAGGGGCGGCGGGGCAGCCGCAATTCTCAACTTCGCGCTTTAGGCATTCGCACCATTTCATATCTCGCTCCTGTACATCGCGCGCGGGGGCAAACTCGGCTTTGCAAGCGGGCGGCTGGCGCGGCGTTGCAATTCGGCCTTCGGCATCGGGGCGGTTTTCAGTGTGGGCGCTTTCTTCACGCCTAGCGCCTTCGCCTCTTGCCGCTTTACCTTCGCTGCTAGTCTCGTGTCTTGGGGGTTCTTTACCGAGTAGCACGGCTCACAGATCAATTCGGCATTAGACAGAACGGGTTCGCCGCCGAGCGCATCTGCAATCACATGGTCGATTTGCCATCGCTTTGCTATTGCCTTGCATTTCTCGCAATAGGTCACGCCGTCGCGCGTAGTGCGCTTTACGACTGCGACTTTAATTGCCTTTGTAAATTCACGCCTTGGCATTGCGAATCCGTGCCACGCGCTGCGCCAGTTGCCGTTCGACTTCAATGTTGTATTCGAGCTGCAATAAGCCGATTGCATCTTGCAAGGCGTCTAGCTTCGCAACATCATCTAACTCATCGAACACGGGAGAGATTGTAACATCTACCTCGCCGTAGTTGGCATTCCACATCACTGTTGCGATGCGTTTTCCACGATGGCGTTCGGCATACCAGCCGCGCGTAAATCGGTCGGTCATGACTTCCGCCTTTCGTGGTTTACCCGCCGCGTTTCGCGCAACATTTGCGGCGTGTCGGTCGCGTCCCCATACGGCTCATCTGGCACGATCCGGCCCGGCCTGCTGTCAATCCAGTAGATGACTGCGATAAGCGCCAGAACGATTACAAACGCCGCACCTAGAATTAACTCGCTGCCGTCTGCCATGTTGGCCTCCTATCGCGGTTTGATAAAAACCTGAAAACAGTTTGACGCGACATGATGCGTCAGTATTTGCCCGTCGCATGAAACGTCCAAAACGCCTTCGCGTATGAAGCAGCAAATATCGCCTGTGTCTGTCTTGAACACGACGCGGGAATGATCCCCAAGCTGGTTAACTTTGTTAGAGTCGCCCCAGTCCTGAGCAAAGACCTTGGACGGCGTATCGCCGCGCAATGTTGCGTTTTCAGACTCAAGCTCTAAAACCTTGCGGCGCAGAGACGCTAGTTCACCTTGCGCCCAAATGGGCAGCTTGTATTCTCGCGCATCAATCATGCGGCCTCCCCGTCTAAATCGCGAAACACAACATTCCGCTCCGCTCCAAATGCGCCGATCAATTCAATCAGGTCCGTCATTTCCTGCTTCGTCATGTCGCTTGTCCGCATACCGAGCGGGACGAATGAACCGGCATCAATTCCCGGCACTACGCGCGCCTTGCGTAGCGATGCGCTGAATACGTCTTTCCAGTCCTCCGGGCTTAGTTTTTGCCCGTACCATTCGACTTGTTCGCTCACTTCTGTAAGGCGCTGCCACATGAGCGAATTTTGATCTATCGAGCGGCGCGGGGCTTTAAACTCAACTCTTGTCCCGTGCGGAAGGCGGCGGCACCAGTCAGCCGCCTTTGCGCGTAGCGTGTCGTTAGAGAGGACGAGAAGCGCGCGGGACATTAGAAGGGTATGCTGTCATCAAGCGGATCGGGGCCGCGCCCCGTTGCGCGCGTGTTCGTCTGGCGCGGCGTTGTCCCGCTCGCTTCGCGCAAGTCCTTCGCTGGCCGGATGATGAAATAACAACGCCCTTCGGCGTCAGGAAGTGGCAAGGCGTCTAGTTCCACATTGAAGCCCTCGCCTTCCTTCACAGGCCATGCGGAGCCAATGCGCAGCCAGAACGTGTTCCCGTCCTTGCGCTTGCGTGGAGTGATGGCGTCAAATCGTGTTGTCATTCTGCGGCCCTCAGCTTGCTGCGCTCTTGAAGTGAAACTTTGCAACCCCGAAATGCGTTCAGGATTGCCGGGTAAATCTCGCTGCCTTTTTCAAGGCCGACCGCGTTCATTTGCTCGACGGCGCGCTTCCATTCAGCGTCAAGCGATGCAATGTCAGGCGCGGCGATGAAGCGGTTTACAATCATCGTCTGGCAGGCTTTCTGCGACTCCGTAGGGCCTTCCGGTTCTGGCGCAGGCTTGCGGGTTACAGGTGCAGGCTTCGCGCTTGTGCGGCCTACTGACGTATCGCCAGCCGTTTGCCCGTCGTCGTCTTCGTCCTCGCCATGCACGCCGACAATCGCAAACAATGCCTGGCGCTTGGCATAGGTAAGGGAAGCCGCCATTTGCTGATGCGGGCCGAACTTGCCGACCGGGTATGTTCCCTCGACCCACTGGCCTGATGTGTGGACAAGGCGCGTCGTTAGGATCACGCCATCCTCGACAACCTCGGTTGCCTGAAAGAACGCAATCCCTGCCTTTGATAGCGCCGGGCGGATCACATCAAGCCCGCTCGAAATGTCCGCGTAAGTGTTCTTGAAATGCGGGTTTGTCTTGTCCTTGGCAGGGTTCTTGATGACGCCCTGCGCTTCCGCCATCGCCTTCGCGATTTCGTTAATCTGTTCGCTCGTCTTCATTACGATCCCCTTACGGTAAGCACGGGCTGCGGGTTTGCTATCTGGACGCCTTCGGGCACATCGCCCTTCTCAACGTCCGCTTGAATGGCGTCCCTGTTCGTCTTGAATGTGATGTGTGGCACGCGGTAGCGATCCGGTATTGCGCCCTCGTCAATGATGAGGCGCGGCTTGCCCATGCGGACGGATACCGTCATGTCGGGCAGCGTCAGCTTGCGTTCGCCAGCGTTCAACATGGATTCCGCAACCGTCGCGCGGCATTGCTTTGCGCGGTGTAGAAGCCGCGCCTTGCGCTGTTGCATGTCGTCAATGATGCTTTGCAGCCCTTCGGCCATCGCCTCGCTTGCCTTGGCTTCGCGAAGGACAAGGCCGCATAGTTCCGGGTAGCTCGACGCGCCCTCGAGTGTATCAAGCAAAGTCTGATCATCGTCAGACAGTCCGCCAATTTGCTTGATCTGCTCGCGTAGCTCGGCGTGCTTCACGCCTTCGGCGCGTAGGGCATAAACGTTGTTCATCGCCCGATTTCCTTTCTAAGCGCGTCGTGTCGTTCGCTTTTCAGCTTCGCGACAATGTGCGAGGTTTTCTTGTGCTGCCTCTTTGCCGCCGCGATTTTCCGTTGGTAGTAGCGGACAAAGGCGGGCTGAGCGTGCGCGGTCCAGTGCAGCCAGATACGCCAGCGCCAGTAGGAGATTGCGCGGATCATGCGGCCCTCGTTTCGTTTGCCTGTTGCCGTGCGCGTTCGCGCTTCCACACGTCGCAACCGTGCTTGCAAATCTCTGTATCCGTGTAGCCAGCGGCGCGAAGCTTCATCACGAAGTCGCGCAAGTCGCTAAAGTCGCGGACGACCTTTGCCATTTCGACAAGGTAGGATTCGCGCATCAGCCAAGGGGTCATTGGCGGCCCTCCGCTAGTTTAACTGCGGCAACGCCTGCATTAAGCCCGTCGATCCAGTAGGCGTTGACCTCATTCCAAGAACGCCCGCTCAAATGTTCTTGCGTGCAGTCACCTTGGATTGTGTCGTCGTTTTCAATGAACCATTGCAGCGCGCTATGGAGCGCCTCGATCACATCGGCGGCATGGTCCGCGACTAGGAGCGCTTGCCCCGGATCGCGTAGTTGCTTGCATAGGTCTAGCGTCTGGCGTGTTTCAGCGTCGGTCATGGCAACACCTTCGCGCGTCGGATGTGATCGCTATTGTTGACAGTTTCGTAGCCCTTGCCGTCGCCGTAGCTGTAGCCGTAGCCGTAGCCGTCGCCGTAGCTGTAGCCGTAGCCGTAGCCGCCGCCGTTGCCGTAGCCGTAGTCGTAGCCGTTGCCGTAGCTGTAGCCGTAGCTGTAGCCGTCGCCGTTGCCGTAGCCGTAGTCGTAGCCGTTGCCGTAGCCGACGCCGTAGCCGTAGCCGTAGTCGTTGCCGTCGCGGTAGCCGTCGCCGTAGCCGTAGCCGTAGCCGTTGCCGACCGGCTTAAAGCCTGCGCTCATCACAGCCCCCAGCCATCAGCAACAGGCACGCAAAACACTTCCGCGCCTTCTGGAATATCAACGTCTGCAACCTTGCGCAGATCAGCTTTGGCTTTCTTGGGATCGGCCACCATTCCAGAGAAGCCTTGCGACTCCCACTTGAAAACATGCAGCGCGTTGGCGAGCTTGATGCGGCCATTTGCGCGCGTTACATCGCCTGCAAAAATCCACCCGCGATCTACGACGACAACAGCGCGCGAGCCGGTTTCTTTCTTGACGGGCGCATATTCGACACCGTTAATAACTACGTTTTCCATTGTGCGTTCTCCGTTGTTCATGGCGTGGCAACCCAAGCTATCGCGCCAAGCGCAAGGATCATGGTGAAGGCGAGGAAGTCAGAGAGGGCGCGCATCACGCCCCCCAGCTTGTTTGCTGACGCGCCCATTCGTTGTAGCGGCGCGGATCGGGTTCGCCTTCGTCAGACGGCGGAAACCAAGGCTCACGGTTCAGAACGCGGCGGATGATTGCGCAGGCTTCATCGCCCGGCTCTTGCTCTAGGCGCTTGCTCTGCGCGTCCAAAGCTTCGGCAAGTTCCGCCATCGCATCAACGCACGTACCGGCAACCGGATCGCTTTTGTAGCAAGCGGAGATTTCCTCCCATTGCTCGGTCCAAACGAGGTCCGCAATCAGGCGAAGCTGCTCATCGAGCGGCTTGGCAACGTAGTCGTTTTCGTAGCTGTATTTGCCTTCGCAGATGACTGTGTAGTAAGCGCTCATCACTTGCCCCCTGTAGCTTTGGAGAGGGCGGCGCGGGCTGGCACAAGAACGTCATCAATGATGAACGTCCCATTCTTGTACAAGGCGTATTCTTCAATGCCTGCAATGAGAGCCTTAAGCGCATCGTACATATCCGGCGCGGCGGCGATCAGATTGGCGTCATGGCAATCGGTGATTTCGTTGCGCTCAAGGTCGCGCTCAGTGTTCCACGGAACGCGCGACACAACGCGGCCCGTCTCAGACTTCACGGTGATGTAACGACCGCCCTCAGATTGGCCCGTTACAGCCCACTGGCCTTTAGTAAACTTCGCTTCGCTCATCTTCGTCCCCTCTCAGTGCGAACCATGGGGATATAGTTGCACAACTTGCAACGAATGGCAATAGGGGAAGATGCGCAACTTGCAACTTTTTAATTAGCGTGATTTTACGTGCGGGGGGGGGGGGGTAGATATTAGGCGGCAGAACTACCGGGTTCGCTGTGCTTGCGAGGAAAGGTGATTTCTAGCACCTGTTTCATCTTTTCAATTTCAGCGCGGGACCGGCCCTCGAAGAACTTGGCGAGCCAATCATCGTCAGGGTGACGAAATAGGGACTCCGGTTCGCAATGAAATAGGGCCGCAAGGCGTTCTTGCCACTCTACGCCGGGGGTGGTCCCTGAGAACCAACGCGAAATTACACTCTTATCGGCCTCAAGTTCCCGCGCCAAATCCGCCTGGCTCAATCCCCGCGCCGCCGCCCACGCATCAATGAAGTGCGGGCGTCTTGGTTGGCGTTTGCGGTGAATCGACTGGATTTTTCGCATTGCAGCGCGGTAGCCGAAAGAAGGGGAATCGTCGTTAGCGTGATGCGCAACTGAGCGGCTTGACTTTGGTTGTAAGTTGCGCAACTATACGGCCATGAACAAAACGCGATTGCAACTCCTCCTTGAAGAACGAGACATGAAGTTGTCCGATTTGGCCCGCGCGGTTGACGTTGACAAGGCGACGGCTACGCGATGGTCGAAGGGCAGCATCCCGCCTGAGCGTGTCCGCGATGTGACAAGCGCGACCGGCATCCCGCCGCATGAGCTGCGCCCTGACTTGTGGGATGCGCCAGCGGAGGCCGCGCAATGACCGCCGCACAAATCATCCTTTGGTCCGTGATCCTCGGCCTGCTGGCTATCGTCGCTCATGCTTTTGCGAGGGCGAAATGAGCCGGGCGCTACGGGGGACATGCGCGCCCGGCTCTAACCAGCGGGGGCTTGCTGGCTATTTGAATTTTACAGCTTCGCGCCGAGTGACAGACGGCGGCGTGAAGGGCTTCCCCTTCGGAAGTTCGACTGCGTGCCCTTGGGTACGTCCCCCCTCCCTGACTGCTCGGGCCGAAGCCCGAGCTTTTTCGGAGCGCTGATTTCGTAGTTTCTTCACAAGCAAGCGCGCCTGCCAGCCGATGCAAGTGAATGTGTGTGCGTTTTCGTCCTCGGTTTCCATGTTCCGATTGAAACATGGGAGTCGTTTGCAGTGTGCAAAAAGCCTTTGCGAGTTGAACAAATGAATCCGAGCGCGTTTGTAGATCACGCCGTCGAGATGGACCGAAAGCTCGTCGCTGGCGAGTGTCGCGGTTCTGGCGACTTGGGCAACGCAATGCGCCGGGTGGAGCAGAAATGGGGCATCCCGTTTTCTGCATCGTGGGCATTCCACTATCGCAGGCCCAAGACGGTATCAGCGGACATATACGCGCGCCTTGTGTGCGCGGTTGAGGCCTTCAGAGAGACACAAATTCAACGGCTGCAAGATGAACGACGGGGCACTAAAGCGACGAATAGGCTTGCCGCGTATTTTGTTGGCGCGGCTGATGCTTTGGCTGGCAAGGAAGATTAGCAGATAACGCGGGGGCGTGATGAGCGAAGCGACTGGGCCGCTGATCTTTGAACTTCCGTTCCCGCCAACGGTCAATAACCTATTTGTCAACGGGCGAACAGGTCGCTTTACATCGCCTGCCTATCGCGCGTGGAAGATTGAAGCCGGAACTATTGCGAAGGGCCAAGCGCAAGGAAAGCGCATACCCGGCCCTTACGCGCTCGAATTGCAATTAAGCCGCCCCGACAAGCGCCGCCGTGATGCGTCTAACTACATCAAGCCGGTAGAGGATTTGTTGGTTTGGTTACAGATCACTGACGATGACTCAGAATGCCAGTTTGTGTCTGCCGAGTGGGTAGGCAAGGGCGAGGGCGTTCGTGTGGCTGTCAGGCCATGCAAGCGGTGGGGCGAGCAATGAGCGACTTCGCCGAGCTAGCCCGCTACGCCGACATGCACTTGCGCGAGTATGCGGAGCAAACGACTAACCTCGCCAATTCATCCAAGTCTGCAATTTCTCCTGAGATGTTGCAGCAGCGCCGCAACGCTTACGCGGAACGCGCGAAGGTCGCACAGGTAATCAAAATCGTCGCCCGTGACGCGCGCATATCCGCGCTCGTGGCGGAACAGATGGGGGCGGAATGAGCGCGATCCGTCATGAAGTCCTAGCTGATGGCGTCGAACTGTACCAAGGGGACATGCTCGACATATTGCCGACGCTTGGGGAGTTTGATGCGTGCGTGACTGACCCGCCTTATGGGATAGACGTGGCCTTAAGCGGGCGCGTCCACGGCGGCACATCTTCGCACAAGTGGAAGAACGCGAAGCCGGTTGAATACGGCGCGCAATCTTGGGACACTAATACAAATCAGGCAGGCATTGACGCGGCGATCAATGCCGCAAGATATTCGATCATATTCGGCGGGAACTACTACGCGCTTCCGCCTAGCCCTTGTTGGTTGGTGTGGGATAAGGAAACCAACGGCGATTTAGCAGACTGTGAATTGGCTTGGACAAACCTTCCCCGGGCTGTCCGACGGATTCGTTACTTGTGGAATGGATTCGCGCGGGCGAATAACGAGCCGCGCGGCGATCATCCAACACAGAAGCCACTCGGCGTTATGAAGTGGGTCATCAGCCATTTGCCAGCAGACGTTGGCACTATCCTAGACCCCTTCATGGGGTCCGGCACAACAGGCGTTGCCGCCATCAAGCGCGGGAAAGCCTTCTACGGCATCGAACGCGAGCCGAAATACTTTGACATTGCCTGCCGCCGCATCAGCGAGGCATTGCGCGCCCCTGACATGTTCATTCCGGCTCCCATGCCGAAGGCAACTCAGGAGTCGCTGCTATGACGCCGCGCTTTGTTGCATGGGTGCGCCACGAACACGTTCCCGCATGGCTGGCGCTCGGCTGGCATTA
>Ga0315906_10001175_pt1 | contig 39372 bp, 10 predicted proteins | sample LakEriMetagenome_4_FD_203526 | JGI IMG/M metagenome (GOLD analysis project Ga0315906, IMG submission 203526) | Freshwater fungal communities from buoy surface, Lake Erie, Ohio, United States - Buoy 2 MA122 | ecosystem: Environmental > Aquatic > Freshwater > Lake > Lake biofilm | place: USA... | reverse complement strand
CCAGAGTTCGGATCGAGCGAGATCGAGCCGTAGGTCGTGGACGGGGTGCCCTGGAGCGTCCAGGTTTGCGTGGCATTCGCATCGACGTCGCTGGCCGAGAGCGTGCCGGTGGCGGTGCTCGTGCCGGCGACGGCCGTTCCGTCGTCGAGGTTGCCGGCCTCGGTGACCGCCCCAGCCAGGGCGGCGGCCAGGTTCGTCACCACGGGCACGTCGTTGGTGCCGGTGATGGTGATCGTGATCGTCTGATCGACGTAGGCGCCGAAGTCGTCCGTGACGCGGGCCGTGTAGGTCTGGGTGACGGTCTCGCCTTCCTTCAGGGCCTGGGTGGCGGCGAGGGTGTTGTCGAGGGTGTAGGTCCAGATCCCGGTCACGGGGTCGATCGCGATCGAGCCGTAGGTCGTGGACGGGGTGCCCTGGAGGCTCCACGTCTGCGTGGCGCCGGCGTCCACGTCTGAGGCGGTGAGCGTGCCGGTGGCGGTGGTCGTGCCGTTGGTGACGGTGCCGTCGTCGAGATTGCCGGCCTCGGTGACCGCACCGGCCAGCGCGGTGGAAGCGTTGGTGGCGACGGGCACGTCGTTGGTGCCGGTGATGGTGATCGTGATCGTCTGGTCGACATAGGCGCCGAAGTCATCGGTGACGCGGGCCGTGTAGGTCTGGGTGACCGTCTCGCCTTCCTTCAGGGCCTGGGTGGCGGCGAGCGTGTTGTCGAGGGTGTAGGTCCAGATCCCGGTCACGGGGTCGATCGCGATCGAGCCGTAGGTCGTGGACGGGGTGCCCTGGAGGCTCCACGTCTGCGTGGCGCCGGCGTCCACGTCTGAGGCGGTGAGCGTGCCGGTGGCGGTGGTCGTGCCGTTGGTGACGGTGCCGTCGTCGAGATTGCCGGCCTCGGTGACCGCACCGGCCAGCGCGGTGGAAGCGTTGGTGGCGACGGGCACGTCGTTGGTGCCGGTGATGGTGATCGTGATCGTCTGGTCGACGTATGCGCCGAAGTCGTCCGTGACCCGGGCCGTGTAGGTCTGGGTGACGGTCTCGCCTTCCTTGAGGGCCTGGGTCGCAGCGAGCGTGTTGTCGAGCGTGTAGGTCCAGACGCCGGTCACGGGGTCGATCGCGATCGAGCCGTAGGTCGTGGAGGGCGTGCCCTGGAGCGTCCAGGTTTGCGTGGCACTCGCATCGACGTCGCTGGCCGAGAGCGTGCCGGTGGCGGTGCTCGTGCCGTTGGTGACGGTGCCGTCGTCGAGATTGCCGGCCTCGGTGACCGCACCGGCCAGCGCGGTGGAAGCGTTGGTGGCGACGGGCACGTCGTTGGTGCCGGTGATGGTGATCGTGATCGTCTGATCGACATAGGCGCCGAAGTCGTCCGTCACCCGGGCCGTGTAGGTTTGCGTGACGGTCTCGCCCTCCTTGAGGGCCTGGGTGGCCGCGAGGGTGTTGTCGAGCGTGTAGGTCCAGACACCCGTGCTCGGATCGATGGTGATCGAGCCGTAGGTCGTGGAGGGCGTGCCCTGGAGCGTCCAAGTCTGGGTGGCACTCGCATCGACGTCGCTGGCGGTGAGCGTGCCGGTGGCGGTGGTCGTGCCGTTGGTGACGGTGCCGTCGTCGAGATTGCCGGCCTCGGTGACCGCACCGGCCAGCGCGGTGGAAGCGTTGGTGGCGACGGGCACGTCGTTGGTGCCGGTGATGGTGATCGTGATCGTCTGATCGACATAGGCGCCGAAGTCGTCCGTCACCCGGGCCGTGTAGGTTTGCGTGACGGTCTCGCCCTCCTTGAGGGCCTGGGTGGCCGCGAGGGTGTTGTCGAGCGTGTAGGTCCAGACACCCGTGCTCGGATCGATGGTGATCGAGCCGTAGGTTGTAGAGGGCGTGCCCTGGAGCGTCCAGGTTTGCGTGGCACTCGCATCGACGTCGCTGGCCGAGAGCGTGCCGGTGGCGGTGCTCGTGCCGTTGGTGACGGTGCCGTCGTCGAGATTGCCGGCCTCGGTGACCGCACCGGCCAGCGCGGTGGAAGCGTTGGTGGCGACGGGCACGTCGTTGGTGCCGGTGATGGTGATCGTGATCGTCTGGTCGACGTATGCGCCGAAGTCGTCCGTGACCCGGGCCGTGTAGGTCTGGGTGACGGTCTCGCCTTCCTTGAGGGCCTGGGTCGCAGCGAGCGTGTTGTCGAGCGTGTAGGTCCAGACGCCGGTCACGGGGTCGATCGCGATCGAGCCGTAGGTCGTGGAGGGCGTGCCCTGGAGCGTCCAGGTTTGCGTGGCACTCGCATCGACGTCGCTGGCGGAGAGGGTGCCTGAGGCGGTGCTCGTGCCGGCGACGACGGTGCCGTCGTCGAGATTGCCGGCTTCGGTGACCGCACCGGCCAGGGCGGCGGTCAGGTTCGTCACCACGGGCACGTCGTTGGTGCCGGTGATCGTGATCGTCACGTCTTGCGTTCGGGGCGAGATCTCGTTGCCGGCGCTGGCCGATGCGTAGCCTGCGTCATCGGTCACGGTGATCCGGTAGGTGACCGTTACCGTCTCCCCGGCAGCGAGATACTGGGTGAGTTCGTTATCAACGGCGAAGCTCCACGTGACCGTGCCTGAGTTGGCAGGTCCCCCGAGGGATTCACTCGTCATCACCCGATTGCCGGTGCCTGAGCTGGCGACTGCAACGAATCTCTGTTGACCGGAAGGGCCACCCCAACCAACTGAATTCCAGGTGTTGCCGGCCGAGGATTGCGACGTCCAGCTGATGCCATCCGGTGAGGTCATCACCCGGCCACCGGTGCCTGCGCTGGCGACCGCGACGAATTTCTCCTGACCTGCCGGACCACCCCACACGACCGACTGCCAGAGGCCCGCGGCAGCGGCCGAAGTCCAAGTGATTCCATCCGGTGAGGTCATCACCCGATTGCCATCGCCCGCACTGGCGACTGCGACGAATTTCTCCTGACCGACCGGCCCGCCCCACGCGACCGACTGCCATGAGTTGTTGGCCGAGGAGCTTCGCGAGGTCCACGTGATCCCGTCCGTGGAGGTCATCACCCGATTGCCGGTGCCCGTCTCGGCGACTGCGACGAATTTCTCCTGACCTGCCGGACCACCCCACGCGACCGACTGCCATGAGTTGTTGGCCGAGGAGCTTCGCGAGGTCCACGTGATCCCATCCGGTGAGGTCATCACCCGATTGCCGGTGCCCGAACTGGCGACCGCGACGAATTTCTCTTGACCGGTCGAACCGCCCCACACGACCGACTTCCAGAGGTTGTCGGCCGAGGAGCTTCGCGTGGTCCAGGTGATTCCATCCGGTGAGGTCATCACCCGATTGCCGGTGCCCGAGCTGGCGACCGCGACGAATGTCTTCTGACCAGCCGGACCGCCCCACGCGACCGACTCCCAGAGGTTGTCGGCCGAGGAGCTTCGCGTCGTCCAGGTGATCCCATCCGGTGAGGTCATCACCCGATTGCCGGTGCCCGAACTGGCGACCGCGACGAATGTCTCCTGGCCGGCCGGACCACCCCACGCGACCGACTGCCAGAGGTTGTCGGCCGAGGAGCTTCGCGTGGTCCAGCTGACGCCCGCAGGCGTGAGGGCTGCGACGGCGTCGCCGGAGAGCGTGAAACTGTTGGCAATGTCTTGCAGGGCGAGTTCGAGGGCTGCAGAAACCGAAGACCCGGTCGATGCGGTGGCTGTCACGAACGAGCGGGTCACCGTGGAGACGTCGGACGTGTCGAGATCGGAGAAGGTGATCGAGCCCGAGTCACGCAGCATCACCGGGGAGCCGGTGCCTGTGTCCTCGGTCACCGCGCCCGACACGTCCACGACCGTGATGTCGGGCGAGTCGTTGGTGCCCGTGATCACGACCGTCACGGTCTGCGTGCGGGCGGAGGCCTCGTTGCCGCCGCTCGCGGATGCATAGCCGGCGTCGTCGGTGACCGTGATCCGGTAGGTGACGGTCACGGTCTGGCCGGCCGCCAGGTACTGGACCTCGGCATCGGCGAGCTCGAAGCTCCAGGTCACGGTCCCGGCGTTGCTGCCGCTGGTGGCTCCCGAGAGCGTCACCGCCGATTGCAGGGCCGTCGCCAGCGACGCAGGGATCGCCGGGCCGGTCGTGGCATTGCTGACGTGGGCGACCGTCGCCGTGGAGGTGTCGGTGGTGTCGAGATCGGTAAACGTGATCGACCCCGAGTCACGCAACATCGCGGGTGAACCGCTCGTCGCGTCCTCCGTCACCGCCCCGGCCACGTCCGTCGCCGTGATGTCGGGCGTATCGTTGGTGCCCGTGATCGTGATGGTCACGGTCTCGGTGTCCGACAGTGCCGTGCCGTCGTCATCGGTGACGGTGACGGTGTAGGTGAGCACGAGCGTCTCGCCGGCGGCGAGGTAGTCGAACGTCGTGCTGCCGGAGCTGAAGGTCCAGGTGAGCGTGTTCGTCGTCTGCAAGCCGCTGAGGATCGGCGACGGGCTGAGCGTGAGCATCGCCAGAAGCGCGGCGTCGCTCGGTGCGGCCGGGTCGGTGCGGTCGGAGGTGCCGGAGACGACGAGCGTCCGCGCCGCGGCCACCACGTCGGTGCGGTCAGCGTCGGTGACGGTGAGCGTGCCGGAGGTGGAGAGTCCGGCGTTCGTCTCGCTTAGGCCCGCCGTGTCGGGCCCGGCCGTGATCACCGGGGCGTCATTGGTGCCGGTGATCGTGATCAAGACCACTTGGTCGGCGGTGCCGGCGGTCGTGCTCGAGTCGGTGACCCGGATAGTGTAGGTGAGCGTGAGGGTCTCGCCGGCGGCCAGGTGGTTGAAGGCCTCGGAGCCGGAGGCGAAGGCCCAGGTGATCGTGCCACCCGTGGTCGAGTTCGTGATCACGGTGGCCGGGCTGTTGACCGTGAGCATCGCCTGGAGGGCGGCGTCGGTCGAGCCGAGGCCGGTCGTCGTGCCAGAGGCGACGACCGAGTGGACGGCGACGGAGACGGTGTTGGTGAGGTCGAGATCCGTCACCGAGAGCGTGCCACTCGTGGAAAGGCCGGCGTCGGTCTCGGTCAGACCCGCGGACGCACTGTCGCCGCCGCCCACCGTGATGAGCGGCAGATCCTGCGTGCCCGTGATCGTGATCACGAGGTTCTCGGTGTCGGTCCCGCCGAACGAGTCGGTGACCGTGACGGGATAGGTGATCGTGAGCGTCTCGCCGGCGGCCAGCCAGTCGAGGTTCACCGCCGCCGGGTCGTACGTCCACGCGATCGTGACCGTGCCGCCGGTCGTGGTGGTGGCCGGGCCGAGCGTGAGCACGCCGCTGGCCGTAAGCGGCGCGAGGTCGTACGCGCCCGGCACTGTGCCACCGCTCCAGCCCACGGTCGGCGTGCCCTGGGTGGCCGACACGCTGTTGCCCACGTCCTTGTCGGCGATCTGCAGCGTGCCGGTGAGCGAGAGATCCTGTGCCGAGGCGTCGGCCGCCTCGTTCACACCAGCCGCCGCGATCGTGAGCACCGGCACGTCGTTGGTGCCCTCGATCGTGATCGTCACGGTCTGGTCGGCCGTGGCGCCGGCCGTGTCGGTGACGCGGACGACGTATTCGAGCGTGAGCGTCTCCCACTGCTCCAGGTAATCGAAGGCCTGCCCGGCCGAGTTGAAGGTCCAGGTGAGAGTGCCAGTCGTGGCGGCCGAGCCGATCACGGGCGTGGGGCTGACGGCGAGCATCGCCTTGACCGCGGCATTGGTGATGCCGTTGTCATCGCCGGTCACGGTGACGCTCTGCACGGCCGCAGTCACCGTGTTCGTCAGGTCCACGTCGCCGATCGAGAGCGTGTTGCTGGCGGTGAGCGTGGTGTCGGTCTCCGTCAGCGACGCCGATGCCGAGTCGCCGGCGTTGAGCGTGATCGTCGGGCCGTCGTTCGTGCCCGTGATAGTGATCGTGACCGCCTGGTCACGCGTGGCTGCGGGCGAGCTCGAATCGGTCGCGCGGATCGTGTACGTGAGCGTGAGCGTCTCGCCGGCGGCGAGGTAGTCGAACGCCTCGCTGGCGGAGTTGAACGCCCAGGCGATGGTGCCCGTCGTGGCGGTGCTCGCGATCACGGTGTTCGGGCTGTTGACCGTGAGCATCGCGAGCAGGGCGGCATCGGTGGAGCCGAGACCCGTGGTGGTGCCCCCCTTGGAAACCGCAGGCACGCTGACGGTGACCGTGTTGGAGGTATCGAGATCCTCGACCGAGAGCGTGCCGCTGGTGGACAGGCCGGCGTTGGTCTCGGCGAGCGTCGCCGCGGCGGCGTCGCCAGAGCCGATCGAGATGGTGGGGGCGTCATTGCTGCCCGTGATCGTGACCGTCACCGTCGAACTGCCCGACAGCGGTGTGCCGTCGTCGTCGGTTGCGGTGACCGTGTAGGTCAGGATGAGCGTCTGGCCGGCGGCGAGGTAGTTGAAGTTCGTGCTGCCGGAGGCGAACGCCCAGTTCAGCGTGTTCGTCGTCTGCGAGCCTGTGAGGATTGTCGTCGGACTGAGCGTGAGCATCGCCAGAAGCGCGGCGTCGCTCGGGGCGGCTGGGTCGTTGCGATCGGAGGTGCCGGAGACGGCGAGCGTCCGCGTCGCCGTGACGACGTCGGTGACGTCGACGTCCGTGACCGTCAGCGTGCCGGACGCGGACAGGCCGGCGTTGGTCTCGGTGAGCGAGGCGGTATCGGGGCCGTTGGTGATCACCGGGGCGTCATTGGTGCCCGTGATGGTGATCACGACGGTCTTGGTGGCGGTGGCCGAACTGGAGTCGGTGACCGTGACGGTGTAGGTGAGCGTGAGCACCTCGCCAGTGGCCAGGTAGTTGAAGGCCTCGGCGCCGGAGTTGAAGTTCCAGCCGAGCTGGTTGACGACCTGCGCATTGGTCAGGACGGTGCTGGCCGGCGAGAAGGTGAGCATCGCGACCAGCGCCACGTTGTTCGGGATCAAGCCGTTGGTGACGCCGCTGGCGGCCACCGTACTCGTCACGCTCACGGTGTTCGTGAGATCGACGTCGCGGACGGTGAGCGTGCCGCTGGCCGTCAGGGCGGCATTGGTCTCGGTGAGCGATGCGGAATCGAGGTTGCCGGTCTGGGCCGTGATCGTGGGCGGGTCGTTGGAGCCCGCGATCGTGATCGTGACGTTCTGCGTGGACGACCGCTGCTCGTCGTTCCCGGAAGCCGAGGTAAAGCCCGAACTGTCGGTGACCGTGATGGCGTACGTCACGGTGACCGTCTGGCCGGCGGCCAGGTACTGGGCCAGCGCGTTGTCGATGGCGAACGCCCAGTTGACGGTGTTGGTGACGGGCGTGCCGGTGCCACTCGCCAGGCTGGGAGCCGAGACGCCATCGCCGGAGATCGTGAAACTGCCGGCGAGGTCGCGGAGCGCCGCGTCGAGCGCCGCCGAGACGCTCGCGCCAGTGGAGGCCGTGGCGGAGACGAACGACCGTGTGACCGTGCAGGTGTTGGAGAGATCGAGGTCTTGGAACGTGACCGAGCCGGAGTCGCGGAGCTGGGAGCCCGACGCCACGAGCGTCTGCGGGGCGGCGGTGCTGGCCTGGGTGTTGTCGGCGCCGCCAGCGGCGTTGGCCGCGAAGGTGGTGAGGGTGAACGGCACGCCCGCTGCACTGGCCGTGACCGTCACGACCGACCCCACGGCGCCCGCCGTGAGGAAATCGCGGAGGCTGGCATGAGCGTTGATGGCCGCCGCGAGTCGGGCGGCCACGGTCGCCCGGGTGGCGTCGTCGTCGCCGCCGGTGATGTCGCCGGCGCCGACGGTGTAGCTCACCGCCACGCCGTTGATCGTCGCGGTGACGGAATCGCCCACCTGGTAAGCGCCGGAGAGCGTGACGGTGTCGACCTGGGCGGCGGCGGAGCCGGCTGTTGCAGTGTTCGTGTCTTCCGTCACGGCGCCGGTGACATCGACGATGGTGATGTCGGGGGAGTCATTCGTGCCCGTGACGGTGATCCGCACCGTGGACGTGGTCCACTTGGCCGCCCCCGACACGGCCGAGGAATTGTCGGTGGCCTTGACCGTGTAGGTCAGTTCGAGGGTCTCGCCGGCAGCGAGGAACTCGAAGGCGTTGTTGCCGCCGCCGGTGCCGGGGCCGGAGGTGAAGGTCCAGTCAAAGTCGCTGCCGGAGGGAGGGTTCGCGGTGAGCGCCGCGACGCTCGTGTTCGCCGTCCGAGTGCTCCACGTGACCCCCGCGCCATTGATGACGAAGGCCGGCCCGCCCGGCTTCGCGTTGGCGGCCGTCGTCCCGCTGCCCTCCGACAGCGACCAGAAGCCGACGAGGCCGGATTCCGTTCCGGTCGGCGACGTTGTGGAGAGCGCGGCGATTTCGGATGCCGTCTTCGACGTCGTCCAGATGCTGATGTTGTCGAGGCTCCCGTTGAGTGGCTGCTGCGCGGTGGCGTCACCGACGTGGTTTCCGGCCCGGATCTTGTCAGACGCGTAGGTGCCGTAATTCGCGACCGCACCGTGGTGCCACGTGGAATGGAGGGAGCCGTTGGCATAGAGGCTGATCGTGCCGGCGGCGGCATTTCCGGTGATTGCAATGTGCGTCCACGTGTTGACCGTCAGCGTGGACGCCGTGGTGAAGTCCGTCCTCCCGGTCGCATTGGTCCAGATCGAGATGTTCCCGTTGGTCATCCACAACTCGACGGAGTTGTTCTGCCCCACGAGATCCTGACCGCCGGTCAGGCTCGACGGCCGGAGCCAGAAGCTGATCGTGAACGCCGACACGTTGCTCAGGGCCGTCGAGTTCGCCTCCAGATATCCGCCCGTGCCGGCGAAGGCGATCGCATTCTCGACCCCTCCCGTGGGAGCAAACTGGAGCATCGACTGCAGGGTGGCGTTCGTGAGCGGCACCTGGCCCGCGGGGAACGTGCCACCGGTGATGGCGACCGAGTCGACGCTCAGCGCGATGGTGTCGGAATAGTCGATGTCGGTGACGGTCATCGACCCTGTGGCCGTGATCGAGGCGTTGGTCTCCGTGACGGCGGCGACGTCCGCACCGTTGGTGATCACCGGCGTGTCGTTCGTGCCGGTGATCGTGATCGTCACCGTCTCGTCCGCGGTGCCCGCGGGCGAGGCCGAGTCGGTGACCCGCACGGTGTAGGTGAGCTCCAACGTCTCGCCGGCGGCGAGGAAGTTGAAGGCCGCCGCACCGCTCGAGCCCGACGTGAAGTTCCAACCAAACTCAGAGCCCGTGGGTGAGTCAGCCGGCAGCGCCGAGACACTGCCGAGAATCAGTTCCGACGCGTACATCCGACCGGCATCCCCGATCGCCGTGTACGTCGTGCCGATGCTGGTGCTCGACAACGACGACTGGAGCCAGCCCCAGTTGCCGCCCGAGCCCTTCCACCCGATCGAACCGACGCTTTGCGTGCCGATCGTGGCATCCGAGTTGTTGAGGTTGCGGTCGATGTGCCCATGCGTGTAGTTGCCGTTGAGCAACCGATCGCTGCCGCTCACCAGGTCAAAATCGAACGTGTACTCGCCGGCCGTCGTCGTCAGCCGTGAGCGGCCAACGCCGCGAAGCACGAAGTTCGAGCCGACTTTCTCGAGAATCACCGGCGTGACCCAACTGCTGTTGTAGCGGGCGTCGCCGGCCGGCGGTGTTGGCTTGTAGAGCTTCCACTGGCCGACCACGCCGGTCATGCCCGTGGGCACGGTGTTCACGTTCAGCCCGCCCTGCTGGTTATCGAGGAGGGTGATCCCCGTGCTGCTGCTCGAGCCGACGCTGCCGCTGCTCGTGAGCAGCTGCAGCTGCAGCATCGCCGCAAGTTCGGCGTTGGTGAGCGGCACGCTCGCCGCGTTGAACGTGCCGCCCGTGATCGCCACCGAGTGAACCGTCGCGGCGACCGAGTCACTGGTGTCCTTGTCGATGGCGGTGAGGGTGCCGGATGCCGTCAGGACCCCGTCCGTCTCGGTCAGGCTGGCCGTGTCGGGGCCGCCAGTGATCGTCGGGGCGTCGTTGGTGCCCGTGATCGTGATCGTCACCGTCGAGCTGCCCGACAGCGGTGTGCCGTCGTCGTCGGTCGCGGTGACCGTGTAGGTCAGGATGAGTGTCTCGCCGGCGGCCAGGTAGTCGAACGTCGTGCTGCCGGAGTTGAAGTTCCAGTTCAGCGTGTTCGTCGTCTGCGAACTCGTCAGAACCGTCGTCGGGCTGAGGGTGAGCATCGCCAGTAGGTCGGCATCGCTCGGGGCGGCAGGGTCGGCGCGGTTCGACGTGCCGGAGACGACGAGCGTCCGCGTGGCGGTCACGACGTCGGTGACGTCGACGTCGGTGACGGTGAGCGTGCCGGAGGTGGCCAGGCCGGCATTGGTCTCGGTGAGCGAGGCCGCATCGGGGCCGTTGGTCACGACGGGACCGTCGTTGGTGCCGACGATCGTGAACACGAGCGATGCTTGGGAGAAGCCGCCGCGGCCGTCACCGACGCGGTAGGCGAAGGTGTCGGTCAGTGTCTCGCCGGTCGCCAGCGCCTGGACGGCGGTCTTGGTGTTGTCGAGCGAGTAGATGTAGGAGCCGTTGGCACCGATGGCCAGCGAACCGTAACTGCCGACGACCGTGGACGCACCGGAAGTGCTCGTCGTGCCGGCGGGAATCGTGTTCAGGACCGAGATGCGGTAGCCCAGGTTCGTGGCCGTGCCCTGATCGGTCCACGAGCTGGTGTTGGAGTTGTAGGACGCCGTCTGCTCACCGCTGCCCGAGACGACCCAACGCTTCGAGGCTGGACCGTTTCCGGCCTGGGTGACCACAAGCCAGTACTTGGTGCCCGCCACCAGGCTGACGCTGCCGGTGAGGGAGGAAAACTCCACGGAGGGGGCGGGCGTGTTGTGCGTGCCGGAACGGACCGAGGTGGTGGCCCAGTCGCCGGTTGCGAGAACGCCGAGGCTCGCGGTCGGCGTCGTGCCGCTGCCGCTCCAGATCTCGACGTTGTAGTTCCGGAAATCTCCGTAGAAGGCTTGGTCGCGGTAAAGATTCAGGCTCACGCTCGAAACCAGGCCGCTCGAGGCCGCGGTGAACTGCTGGGCCCAGCGGCTGATGTTGCCGTAGTGCCGGTCGCTCCCCGTGGCAGTCCCGCCGGCGGCCAGGGTGCCCATGGAAGACGCGACGCGGTAGTCGTCGGCATTGGTTGTGGCCGCTCCGGCCTTAACGCCCACGACGGAGAGCACGTCGGCCGCGTCCTGGTCGCTGTCGGGCGTGCCGTCGGTGAGGACGTTGCCCGAGACGGTCGAGGTGCTGCTCGTCAACAGGCCCTCGTTCAGGCTGTTGGTGTTCGCCGTGACGACCGGCAACCGGTTGATCGTGAGCGTGATGCTGCCCGAGACCGTGGCCTGGCCGCCGTTGCCTTGGTCCTGGCCGCTGCCGGCGGTGCCGCCGCCGGTGGTGTTGGAGTTCTGGTCGTTGAACGTGACGTCGAGCGTCACCGAGTCGTACGCCAGCGACCCGGGCGTCGTGATGGCGTTGGAGTAGGTGATGCTGTTGAGGGCGGTGTTGACCCGGGCGGTCGTAGCGCTCGCGTTGAACGTGATCGTGAGGGTGCCACCGGAGTTCGTGAAGGTGCCGATCGTCACGCCGGAGACGACGACGTTGCCGGAGGTCAGCGACAGGCTGCCTGAGCTGCCGAAGACGTCGTCGGCGCTAGCGCCGCCGCTGCGGCGGATCGTGAGCGTGCTGCCGTTCCAGTCGCCTGCCGGCGAAATGCCCGTGAGGGCCTCGAGGTCGACGTCGGAGAGCACCGCGTTGGCGTCGATGACCACGGGCGAACCGGCCTGGATATAGGTCGTGGCGCCGGTGGCGTCGAGGCCTGTGAGCAAGGGGCCATCGTTGATACCGACCACGTTGATGGTGGCGGCGGTCGTCGTGGCCGACTTGGCGCCGCCTGTCGTGCCCTCGTTGCCCCCGTCGTTGAGCGTGACGGTGAGCGATCGCGTCGGCATCGTTCCCGCAACGGTGGGATTCTGGCTGGATGACGAGAAGCCGATCCGGCCGAGCAGGCCCTCCACGACGGCGTCGGTGACGCTCGTGCTCGTGAAGGTGATCCGCAGCGGCTTCGCCTGGCCGTCGTTCGTCGCGTCGATCGTGCCGATCGCGGAGCCGCCCAGCAGCACCTGCGAGCCGCTCAGCGTGCAAGACAAGCCGTGAATGGTGCCTTCGACAACCTGGAGCCGGTCGCCCGCCACGTAGGCCGACTGGGCGATCTCGACGTAACCGCCATTGAAGTGCTCGGCGTCGATATCGGAGACGCTGATGCCCGAGAGGAACTGCAGCGGCACGCCGTCGCCTTCGGTGAACGTCCCCGAGACGGTGGCCGTGACGGCCGGGGCGTCGTTGACCGAGACGACGTTGACCGTCGAGCTGACCGAGATCGACCGGGTGTCCACGCCGGAGAGCGACGTGCCGCCGTCGTCCTGAATCGTGGTGGCCGTGACCACGCGGTTGCCCGCGGTCGGGTCGTCACTCGTGTGCCGGTAGGCGAGGCCGTTCACGAGCGTCGTGGTCTGGGCCTCGGTAAGGCCGGTGTGCGTGTACGTGAGCGTGGCGGTGCCGCCGCTCACGCTGACGGTCACGTTGCCGGCGTTCGTGGCCGTGGGCGACGTCGTCCCGTTCACGAGGTCGATCACCGTGCCGTCGATGGTCACCTTTTCGGCGGCGCCGTCCGCGACACCTGCCACCGTGATCACCAGCCGCACGATCCGCTGGCCGGCCTCGATCGTGCTGGTCGCGGCGTCGCTGAAGAGCGTGACGGCCGTGCCGTTCTCGGTGAAGGTCGGGTTCGACGGCGTCGCCGTCAGCGAGGGCGGGTCGTTCGGGGCCGTGATCGTCACGGAGCCGGTGATCGTCGTGGCCGCGGCCGAGGGGGGGCTGCCGCCGGCGTCGTCGCCGTCGGCGTCGAGGTTGTTGCCGTCCTCGAGGACGATCGTGAAGTTCCGCGGCGTGCTCGGCGGCTGGTCGCCCGTGTGCTCGAAGCGGATGGCCTCGAGGATCGTTTGCACCTGGGCGATCGTCGCGGCCGGGGTGAGCGTGATCAGGAAGTCGCCGAGATCGGCCGGGCCGCCCGAGGTGAAGGCCACGCCCGCGGACGATCCCAGGCTCCCGGCGAGCGAGAATCGGTCGCCCGCCTGCGGGCTGGCGAGCGACACGCGGATCGTGCCGCCGCCGAACACCGTCGACGTGAGGCGATTGGTCGTGGCGAGGTCGACATCGGCCACGGTCACGCCCGCGAGCAGTTGCTGCGTCGGCGTGCCGACGCCGTCGGTCGGCGATTCGGCGATCGTGCCGGTGAAGACGCCGCCGGTGAAGCCGGTGCCGCCGCCCGTCGTGGTCACGGTCGGGGCGTCGTTGCGGGCGGCGATCGTGAGGTCGATCGTGACCGCAGCCGCGGTCACCCGGGATTCACCGACCGACGTCGTGGTGTTCCAGGTGAGCGGCGTGGCGGCGTCGCTCGTGTAGGCCGAGGGGCCGATGTCAGCTGCCCCGCGCGGTACTTGGTTCTCGATGCCGAACACCGTGAGGGACGGCCGCAGGCTCGCCAGGCCGGCCGTGCCGGTGTTGGCGTGCGCCGCAGGCACGAACCGCACTTCGGTGGAGGCCGAGAAGAGCAGGGCCTGCGTGGTCGAGATGCCACCGGAGACGTTGCCGGCCAGCGTCTCGAGGCTCACCCAGGTCGGCGAGCCGCTCGTGCCGAGGTTCACCTCCCAGGCCCCGAGCGACTTCGTGTCGAAGGCCGAGATCGCCACGCCTTCGAGCGTGGTGCCGCTCACCTGGTCGGGGTCGGCGAGGTTCGCCGCCACAAGGGCCGCGAACGTGGTGGCCGTGGTCGTCACGTCCTCGACGGTGGCGATGGTCACGCCGTCCGAGAGCGTCGGGGAGTCGTTGACGGCGACCAAGGACACGACGATGTCGGCCGTGGCCGAGCGCTCGCCGCCGGTGCCCTGGGCGTTGTTCGTGGTGCCGTTGCCGTCGAAGAACGCGACTTCGATCGTCTTGTTGCCCGTCTGGAGTGTCGCGTTGGTATTTGAGTAGGCGAGGTTCCGCAGAACGGTGTTCACCGCGGCGGGCGTGGCGTTCGCGTTGAACGTCACCACGAGTTGTCCGCTCGTGGCACTGTTGTCCGTCAGCGTGGCGACCACGACGTCGCCGGAGCCGGGGTTGTAGAGGATCGCCGAGCCGCTGTTGAACAGCGTGATGCCCGAGCCTGGTTGGGTGAAGCCGCCCTGGATTGAGAGACCAGAGCCCGTCTGGACGACGAACAGGTCGTCGGTGTCGAGGGCGGTCTTGTCGCCCACGACCAGTCGGGCCCCGTTGAACGTGGTCTCGTTCCGGAGGACGAGGTCGACGTCGAAGATCTCGGCGGGCGTGGCGCCGGCGGGACCGCCGTCTTCGGTGAGCGTGTCGAGCAGGACGGCCGTGCCGGCCACGTTCACGCCCACGGCCTCCGTGAACTGCAGCGTCGAGGACGCGGTGCTCGCGAGATAGCGGATCTCGCCGGCGTCATTGACCTGGGTGACCGTGGCGATGATCTGCCGCGTGGCGGAGCCGATGTCGGACGCGGCCGTGAGGCCGGTCGTGTCGACCGTCGCCCGGGTGCCACCGGCTGTGAACGTCCGGCTGCCGTTGCTGTCGTCGATCGCCGTGACCGTCAGGCCGCCAGGGTTCGCCGTGGCCCGGTTGAAGCGGCTGTTGAAGTTCGTGACGGGGACGAATCGCAGTTCCGTGGTGGCGGCGAGAATCAGCGCCGTCGCGGTCGTGGGCGCGGTGCCCGACGGGCTGACGTCGAACCAGGTGACGCCAGAGTCGGTCGAATACTGCCACCGCCCTTCGGTCGCCTGGTCGCTGGCGTCGGCCACGATCGCCACACCGGCGAACGACGAGCCGGCAAGGCTGCCGTCCAGGTCGCTGAACTTGCCGCTGAAGATCGTCGCCACCGTCGCGCCGGTGGGGCTTGTGGCGTCCTCGGCTGACGTCACGGAGCCGTTGCCCGTGAGGGTCGGGGCGTCGTTGGTGTTCGTGACGGTGACGGTGAAGGCGACCGAGGCCGTCTTGGCGCCGCCCGAGCCCTGGGCCGCCGGACTGCCCGCGTTGCCGTCGTTGAAGATCATCGCGACGGTCGCGGCGCCGGCGAAGTCGTCGTCGGTGCTGGTGAACGTGACGGCCTTCATCACGGCCTCGACGTCGGCCTTCGTCGCCGTGCCGTTGAACGTGACGACAAGGGTGCCGGACGAGCCGTTGTTCGTGATCGTGCCGATCACCGTGCCGGACACCGAGATCGTCGAGTTGGTGGCGGTGCCGGAGACCGTCACCGTGCCGGATGTGTTGAACCAGAACCGGTCGGTGCTCACGGCCGCCGAGTCGCGCCGCACCGTGAGCGTCGCGGAGTTGAACGTGTCTTCGCTCCGCTGGATGAGTTCGACGTCGTCGAGGTCGAGGTTGCCGTTCGCGTCGAGGATCACGGGCGTGCCGGTCGCGGCCGCGCCGACGCCCTCGGTGTAGGCGACGGAGTCGCCGCCGCCGGTGACGCTCGGTGCGTCGTTGACCGCCGCGAGCGTGATCGTGACCGTCTGCTGGCTGCTCTCGGCGCCCGCCGCGTCGAGGGCCGTGTAGGCGAAGGTGGACTGGCCGTTGAAGTTCGCGGCCGGCGTGAACTTCATGCTCGTGGCCTGGGCCACGGTGATCAGGTCGCCGGCGGAGATGGCGACGTTGTCGCTCGTGGTCAGCGTGCCGTTGGCGGGCAGCGACACGATCCGGTAGCGATTCACGACCGCGTCGGTCGTCGCGTCGGTGCCGGCATCGACGTCGCTCGAGGTCAGCGAGAACGTCAGCAGCGTGTCCTCGGTGCCGGGCAGGCTGCGGGCGGTCACTGTCGGCGCGTCGTTGACCGGAGTGACGGTGAGGGCGAGGCTGGCCGTGGCCGACTCGGCGCCCCCGAGATCGCCTGAGTTGCCGAGGTCGTTGACCGTGACGACGAGCGAGTCGGAGCCGTTGAAGTGCGCCACCGGGGTGTAGCTGACGCCGGCGTCGAGGGCGGCCGTCAGGGCCGCGACACTGCCTCGGACGGTGACTGCGGCCGTGCCGTTGGCTCCCGCGGTGACGGTGAGGCCGGTGAGGCTCGCGAGGGTGAGCGTGCCCTGCGCGACCGCAAGGGCGACCTGGATGGTCTGCGAGCCGGCGTCCACGTCGCCGATTGCGATCGCGTTGCCGTTGGCCGCGGAGAGGACGAGCGTCGTGTCTTCATTCAGCGACTGGCCCGCGGGCAGCGTGACGGTGGGGGCGTCGTTGACGCTTGCCACGGTAATCGCCACCGTGGCGGTCGACTCCTCGGATGTCGACGTTCCGGTGTCGGTCAGGCCTGCCACGCTCGGGTCGGTGCCGCGGTTGCCGCCGTCGTTCACGGTGATCGTGAGGGTGTCGGCGCCGGAGTAGTTCGCCGCACCGCGGTAGACGAGCGTGGCGAGGGCGGCGTTGATGCTCGCGAGCGTGCCGCTGTAGGAGACCGTCGCCGATCCGCTGCTGCCCGTCACGAGCGTCAGCCCCGTCGTCGTGCCGAGCGAGACGGTGCCCTGTGTGGCGGCGAGCGTGAGTGTGAGCGGGTCGCCGACCAGGGCGTCGGTCTCGGCCACGGAGATGCCCGTGATCGCGAGGTTCTGATCCTCGGGCACGGTCTGCGGCCCGGGCACCATGATCGTCGGCGGGTCGTTGACGGGGGTGATCGTGATCGAGAACGTGCCGGTCGGCTCGTTGCCGCCGCCGCTGTCGGAGAGTGTGAAGGCGAAAGAGTCGGAGGTCGTCTCGCTGCCGTCGTGGACATAGCGGAAGTTGCCGGCGTCGATGTCGGCCTGGGTGACGCGGCTGCCCACGCCGAGCACGGTGATCGTCGAACCGTCCACGAGCTCCAGCCGGCCGTGCTGCACGTTGGCCGTGATCCGGAACTGCAGCTGGGCCGCCGTGTTGTCGGAGTCGGTGCCCTGGAGGAGCGTGTTGCCGATGACCAGCGTGGCCGACTCGTAGACCGTGCCGCCGGCGTTGACGGCGAGAACCGGGTCGTCGTTGAGCGGCGTGACCGTGATCGCGATCGTCCGCTGGAGTGTCGAGTTGACCTGGCCCTGGTTGTCGTCGAGCTCGAGCACGAGCGAGTCGGAGCGGGTCTCGCCGCCGTCGTGCTGATACCGTAGCCGGCCCGCCGTGACCGTGGCCCGGGGGATGATCGTGGCCGTCGTGGCGACCGTATAGGTGGCCGGAGCGGCGGCGTCGTAGGTCTGGCCGTCGTTCACGATCCGCACCTCGCCATTGGCCGGCAGCGTGGCGATCCGGAAGGTGAGCGAGTTCGTATCGGCGAACGGCACCGGCGGCGTCTGGCCCGCCTTGTCGCCGCCGCCGTCCGCGTCGTACACGCCGGTCGACTGACTGGGCGAGAGCACGGCGCCCAGGTTGAACACCGCGCCCTCGGCGAGGGTGAACCCGGTGGCCTCAAAGCCCGGGGCGTCGTTGACCGGCGTGATGTCGAGATGGAACGTGGCCGTCGTCGCGTTGCCGGCGCCGTCGCGGGCGGTGAAGCTGAACGAGGTGAGGAAGTCCTCGCCGCCGTGGTGATGGAAGCGGATCCGGCCGGCGATCACGTCGGCCTGCGTGAACGTGTCGCGGGCCCGGAGCGGGATGGCCGGGCCGCTGGCCGGATGGAAATAAAGTGTGCCGCCGGTCGGGAGGGAGTTGAGCGTGATCGTGATCGCCGCCGGGGGCGTCGCCAGCGTGGCGGGGTCGTTGTTGGCGTCGGTGATCGAGAGCAGCGTGGCGTCGATCGCGCCGACCGCACCCTCGGCCGACTGGAGCGGAAGGTTCACCGCGATCGTCGGGCCCGGGTCGGTGACGAAACTGGTCGGCGGCGTATAGCTGCCGGAGAGACCCGTGCCGATCGTGATCGCGAAGGTCTGCACCGCGAGCGTGACGTTATCGCCGGCGTAGATGCCGCCCGCCCGGTTGTAGAGGGCGTGATTGCCGCCGTCCCGCACGGTGAACGTGAAGGCGTCGGCCGTGGCCGAGCCCTGATTGAACGCGTAGGCGAGCCGGCCGGCGTCGATGTCGGCCTGGGTGAAGGTGGCCCCCGCGCCGAGCGCGTCACCGGCGAGCCGGAGCACGCCGTGGGCCGGCACCGACTCCAGCCGGAAGGTGACCACGTTGCTCTCGACGTCGCTCGTGTCGACGTCGGTGGCCTGGAGCAGGGAGCTGGTGATCGTGGCGGTGCTGGCCCCGCCGCTGGCGAGCGTCAGGCCGTGATTGCGGGCCAGAACGGGGTCGTCGTTGACCGCGCGGACGCGGATCGAGAGCGTGTTGACCGTGGCCGAGATCGAGGAACTGCCGCCGTTGGTGGTGACGTCGAGCGTGACCCTGGTCTCACCGGCGCTCGAGTCGGAGAGGCCGCCGGCATAGGTGCTGTCGAGCACGCGGATCTGGAGGACCGGGGGCGTCCCGTTGTAATTGAGCGCTGGCGCGAACCGCACCCTCGCGGCCGCGCCGATCACGAGGGCCGCCGTCGAGTCGTTCACAACGCCGACGTCGGCCCAGGTTGCCCCCGCATCGCTCGAATACTGCCAACGGCCCTCGGTCGAGGCATTGGCCGTGTTGCCCACGAGCGCGTAGCCGCCCACGGTCTGGCCGGCATCGGGATCGGTGAACAGGTAGTGGTCGTATTGGGCGAGCGTCAGGCCGTTGTTGTTGGCGAGCAACCCATAGCTCGTCGGATCCTCGAAGATCTCACCCGAGAGGTTGCGGATGCCGGTCGGGGCCCGGTTCGCCCCGCCCACCGTGAGCGGAATCGCCGTGCTCGACACCACACCGCCGGCGCCGTCGCGGAGCGTCACGCTGAAGGAGTCGCTGCCGGCCGTGTTGCCGGTGTGGTGGTAGGTGAGGCTGCCGAGGGTGGCGTAGTTGAACGACGAGCCGACGCCGATCACGACGCCGCCGAACGCCAGATAGCCCTGCGTGGGCACCGACTCGATCCGGAAGACGAGCTGCTGGGCCGTGTTGTCGGGATCCACGACCCGGATGGCCGCCGTGCTGAAGGTGAACACACCGCCGACCGGGGGCGTCGCGGCGAGGGGTGTCGAATCACCGGGCACCGTCTGGCCGGGCACGTAGAGCAGCGGCGGGTCGTTGATCGGCGTGACGTTGAGCCGCAGCGTGCGGCTGGCCGTCGTGCCGCCGGCACCCGCCACCAGGTCGGTGACGGTGTAGGCAAGCACCTCCGTGCCGAGCGGCTCGGCGCCGCCGTGGACGTAGCGGACGAGGCCAGCGTTGATGTCGGCCTGCGTGAAGCTGTCGCCCCAGGTGAGCGGCGACCAGGTCGAGCCGTCCGACTTTTGGAACACGCCGTCGCCGAGAATGCTGCCGCTCTGGACGAGCGTGTAGACGATCTGGGCCGCGGTGGCCTCGACGTCGGTGATGCTGAGGACCGCGGCGGTCAACGGCGCCGTGGTTCCCTCACCCAACACGAGCGGATGTTCTGCCACAACGACAAACGGGTCGTTCACCGCCGTCACGCTGGTGGCAACCGCGATGCCGGTCACATCGATGTCGGTGCCGCCGGCGGTGACGTCGGCCGTCCGCCGGCTGGCCGGGTCGGACGTGAAGGTGCGGCTGCCGCTCGAGTCGAGGGCGTGGACGGTGAGGCTGCCGGGAGTGCCGAAGTAGTCGGCCACCGGCATGAACCGCAGCCGGGCCGTGGCAGGCAGGAGCAGTGCCGCGGTGGGGCTCACCGAGCCGACCGCCGACCAGGTCGAGCCGGCGTTGAGCGAGTATTGCCAGACGCCCTCGCCGCCGGTCGAGGCATCGGCGCTGATCGCGATTCCGGCAAGGACGTTGCCATCGGCGTCGGAGTAGTTCGCGAGGAGGCCGGCCACCGAGCCGCCGGCCGGATTCGGGAAGTCCTCGGGGATCGCCGCGAGCGAAGCCGATCCCGTCACCGGAGCATCGGCGACGTTCGTGACCGTGATCGCCACGGTCTTGGTGTCGCTCTTGGCGACGTCGTTCGAGGCATCGGCATCGCCGTCGGCGTTGCCGAGGTCGTTGATCGTGACGGTGAGCGTGTCGGCCCCGAAATAGTCGGCGGTGGGCGTGTAGGTGACCGTCGCCAGGGCGGCATTGATCGCCGCGACGGTGCCGTAGACGGTGAGCGAGCCGCTCGCGCCGGCGGTGATCGGGTTGCCGCCGGTGGCCGCGTCGAAGAGGTCGGCGGCCGTGGCGAGCGCCAGCGTGCCTTGGGTGACCGCGAGCGTGAGCCGCACGCGGGCCGTGTCGGCGTCGGTGTCGGCCACCGCGATGCCGGTGATGCCGAGGCTCGAATCCTCCGCGACCGTCTGGACGCCCGGCACCGTGATCGTGGGGGCGAAGTTGAACGGCGTGACGGTGATCGTGACGGTGCTGGCCGTGCTCTCCGCGTTGGCCGCGTCGAGGGCCTGGAACTGGAAGGTGACGTCACCGACGAAGTTGGCCGCCGGCGTGAACGTCATGTTCGTCGCCTTGGCGACGGTGATGACGTCACTTGCCGACAACACGAGGCCATCCTTGTCGCGGAGCGTGCCGGAGGCGGGCAGGCTCACGATCCGGTAGCGGTTCACCGCCGCATCAGTCGTGGAGCTCGTGCCGCCGTCGGCGTCGGTGGAGGTGAGGCTGAAGGTGAGCGTGCCGTTCTTGGCGATGGTCCGCGTGGCATCGACGGTGACCGGTGCATCGTTGACGGGTGTGACGTTGAAGGTGAGCGTATTGGCCGTCGGGTCGAGGTCCACGCCGCCGTCGGTCGTGCCGCCGTCGTCCTTCACGCGGAAGGTGAAGCTGGCGTAGGCGTTGCCCCTGGCGTTGGCGGCCGGCGTGAAGACGAGGTTGCCGGCGGCGAGGTCCGTGGCGGCGATCTCGGCGCCGGCGGTCACGGCCACGCCCGAGAGCGTGAGGCTGCCGGCGGCGGGCAGCGTGACGACCCTCACCGCGGCGAGGGCGTTGGCGGGGGTGTCGTTCGGGTCGCTGAAGCCGAAGTCGGCGGCGGTGAGTGTCCGCGGGGTGTCCTCGTTGATCGTGATCGTCGCGTTCGTGCCGGCCGGAGCGTCGTTGACGGGCGCGACGATCACGGTGAGCGTGAACTCCGCGACGTCGGAGTTGTCGTCCACGCCGCCCACGAGCGTGTAGTCGGTCTCGATCCGAACGCGGATCGTGGCCGTTCCCGACCAGCCTGCCGTGGGCACGAAGACGAGGTTGTCGAGGAAGCTGTTGACGCTCGCCCGGTTGCCCTGCTGAGCCAGCGGCGTGCCGCTCACGACGCCGGTCGAGAGCGTGCCGCTGCCGGACGTCAGCTCGACGATCGCCTCCATGGTGCCGCTCTCGGGCTCCGTCACGGTACCGGCTCCGAAGAGCTGGATACCGGACGAATCCTCGAGGCCGCGCAGCGTGTTCGGCGAAATGCTGAGGGCGGCGTTCGTGAAGCCGGCCCCGTCGGTGACCGCCCCGGCCGCCAGGGTGACCGTGATCAGGCCGAGCCCGGTGGGCGTCACCGTGACCCGGTAGTTGTTGCTCGGGAGGGACGGGTTGCCGGCGTCGGCGAGCTGCACGAGGTTCGAGAGCGTGGCGTTCGTCGCCGACAGGTCGGCGAGGGTGAAATCGCTGACGGCCTCGCTGAAGGCGAAGGTCACAGTGAACGAGGCGACGGCGCTCGTTACCGTCACCGTCGCCGTAGCCGTGACCGTGGGGGCGACGTTGTCCAGCGTGTAGATCTCGTTGAGCGCCGCGGCGACGCCGGTGGCGATCGCGGTGCCGCCCAGGTCGGTGATCGTGGGCGAGGCGGCGAGCGCCAGGCCCAGCGTGCCGTTGGCATTCGCGAGGCTCGCGCCACCGACGGTCACGTCGTAGGTGGAGGCGTTGACCGACGCGACGGCGGTGATCGTGCCGGAGGCCGCGGCCGTGCCGGTGAGGGCGAAGTCGGGGATGCCCACGCCGGTGACGGCCTCGCTGAACACCACGCGGAAGACGACCGTGTCGTCGCTGGTCACCGGATCGGCTCCGGCGGCCCGCGAGACCGACTGGATGGTCGGGGCCCCGCCGCCCGCCACTGCCGCCACACCGATCGTGAACCGCACGCCGGCAGTCCCCGCGGCATCGGTGCCGCCGACGGGCACTGACCCGTCCTCCCCGCCGTCACTGACGCTGAAGAGGAACGAGTCGGCGGTGGTGTTGGCGGCAGTGTGGCGATACTTCAGCCGGCCCGCGTCGATGTCGGCCTGCGTGAACGTGCCGCCCGACGCGAGCGCGGACTCAGAACCGTTGATCGTGCTGCTGCCATCGGTGTCGAGCCAGAGATCGCCGCGGGTGGGGGCGGTCGTGACGGTGAACGTGACGTCGGCGCCGTCGTCGTCCGGGTCGGCCTCGAGCAGGTAGTCGGCCGTGATCGTCTTCGTCGCCCCTTGGCCCACCACGAAGGCGGCGAGGGCATCGAACGGGGCGGTCGAGAGCACGTTGCGGCCGAGATCCGTGCTGGAGACCGTCGCCAGCGTGCCGGCGCTCGTGCGGACCTGCGGCGACGCGTTCGCGCCACCGGAATACGTGAGCGTGAAGTCGGCGAAGCCCGTGCCGCCGAAGCCGTCGGTGGCGAAGACCCGCACCACGAGCGAGCCCGAACTGCTCGGCAGGTCGGCGTTGAACGTGCCGATGCCGGTGGTGGGGTCATAGCTGAAGGCGAGCCAACTCGGCAGGTCACCGCCGGCCGCAGGGCTCGCCGACAGGCTGAGCGTGCCGCCGTCGGCATCGGCGAACGCCGTGCGATCGACCGTGAACACCTGCGAGCCGCTCCCGCTGAGCGTGACGTCCGGCACCGCGCCGGCCGGAGACTCCGCCGGCACGTCGTTGGCATTGAAGATGTCGAGCCGGAAGACGCTGCTGGCCGCGCCGCCGCTGGACGTGGCGGTGACCTTGAGCCAGAGCGGCCCGGGCACGGCCGCCGCGGGCGGATTGCCGCTGAACGTGTGGGTGGCGGCGTCGAAACTGAGCCAGCCGGGGAGCGCCGTGCCGTCGGCCTGCGTGGCGGCGTAGGTCAGCGGGGCACTGTTGGGATCGGCGAACGTGTCCGCGGGCACGGTGAACGACTTCTGGCCGGGCCCGTTGAAGACCTGGTTGGCGATGGGGTTGGCCACGCTCGGGGCGGTGACGGTGGCGGCGAAACTGATCGTGAAGTCGCGCGTGACGGCCGGCGTGCGGCCGTCCGTGGCAGAGACCCGGATCGCGAGCAAGGAGCCGTCGGCCTGACCGGTCGGCGTGCCGCTGAACGTCCACGTCGTCGGGTTGAAGGTCAGCCAGCCGGGCAGCGGCGAGCCATTGGCGAGGGCGGCCGAGACCGTCAGCACGTCCTGATCCGGATCGGTAAACGTGGCCCCCGGGAGCCGGAAGCTCTGGGCCCCGGTGGTGCTCCACTGCTGGTTGTCGATCGCGGCGGCCACCGGCGGGTTCGACGGGATCGCGAGCAGCGTCGCCTCGGGCCGGTTGACGCTCACGCCGTCGGTCACGTTCACCCGCAGCCGGCCGCTTGTCTGGGTCGAGTCCTTCGTGAACTTGAGCCGCCCGGCCGCGATGTCGGCTTGCGTGAAGGTATCGACGGCGTTGGGATTCGAGTCGGAGCGGAAGGCGAGCGGCTGCTCAGCGCCGTTGAGCGTGCCGCTCGAGTCGGCGTCGATCCAGAACGTGCCGCCGGAGGGCTCCTCGAGCAGCGTGAAGACGAGCTGCGCGGCGGTCTGCTGGGCGTCGGCGGCCCGCAGGTTCGCGGTGGTGATCGTCGTCGTGCCGCCCAGGGCCACGTAGAGCGGCGTGGCATAGACCGATGGGTCGGTCTCGACCACGTCGGTGAGCGTCACGGTGAGCGTCGTCGAGTACGTCAGTCCACCGGAATCGGTGACCTCGACGGTGATCGACTGGGTCGGCGCCCGCTCGTAGTCGAGCGTCGCGGTGTCGGACACCTTCACGGTGCCGTCGGGCGTGATGATGAAGCTCGGGTTGCCGGTGATCCGGAAGCGGACCGTCTCGTTCGAGTTGGGATCGGTCGCGGTGAGCGTGCCCACCACGGTGCCGGTGGCGGAGTTCTCCGCCACGCTGCCGCCGGTGGCCCAGGCGATCGCCGTCGGGGCGTCGTTGGTGTCGGCGACGTTGAACGTGATCGTGGCGGGGCTCGACGAGGCCGAGCCGTCGCTCACCGTGAAGCCGAGCGTCGCGTAGCCGGTGCCGAAGGCGTCGGCGACCGGCGTGAACTTCAGGCTTCCCGCCGTGATGTCGGCAAGCAAGATCTGCTGGTTCAGCGAGACCGCGACGTTCGCGAGCGTGAGGCTGCCCGCCGTGGGCAGCGTCGTGATCGTGATCGACTGCAGCGTGTTGCCCGCATCGACGTCGGCGAACGCGAAATCGGTTGCCGTGAACGTGTAGGTCGTGTCCTCGGCGAGGCTGATCGTCTTGCCGGCCGTCGTGGGCGGGTCGTTGACGGCCGTGACGCTGATCGTGGCGGTTTCCTGGGCGGCGCTGACGGTCGTGTTGCCGCCGGCGGCGAGCGGGTTGGTAGTGCCGCCGGCCGAGCCCGTGCTCTTGTCCCAGGCCCGGTAGCTGAAGGTCGCCGTGCCGTTGAAATTCGCGTCGGGCACGAACCGCACCGAGTCGGTGCCGTCGAGCAGCCGCGACGAGGCACCGAGCGTGACGACGCCGCGGCTGACGGTGAACGCCGTCCAGCTGCCGGAGCCGACCTTGTACTGCCACTCGCCGTAGGTATTGTCGACGGTCGTGACCGCGATCGCCTGTGGGGCCGTCGCGGGCGAGAGCACGTCTGGATCGGTGATGCTCCCGTCGATGACAAGCGAGGACACCGTCGTGTCGGACGGCAGCGGCACCGAGATCGCCAGACCGGGAGTGGTCTCGTACGCGCCGGAGAGGATTTGAAAGGTCTTCGCGGAGGAGTCCCACGTCACCTCAAGGTAGCCGTAGTTGAACGTGCTCCCGTTGTCATTCGTGAAGCGGAACCCGACGTAGCTCCCCGGACCAAAGTTTGCCGCGACGTTGCCGAAGTACTGGAACGTCGTTGACTCAAACTGCCACTGAAACGTCGCGCTGCTGGAGATCGAATCGCCAGCGGCGAAGTTCCGGATACCCGCAAGGGACCCGGTCACCGCGAACTGAAGCTCCGAGCTGCCCGAGGACGGAGAGCCCGCGAGTCCCCAGACGTTGGGGCTCGCAGAGCCGCTCGTGAAGGCGTTGTAGACCCGCAGGCTCGGACCACTCACGGGGAAGTTCGCGACGTCGGTGACGCTGCCCGCGGACCCGCCGCCGTTTGGGTTCCCGAGGCTGCCGTACGAGGCGAGGTTGATGCTGACCACCGCCGTGTTGGCCGCATAGGTCATGTCCTCGGCGATGGCGGCGACGACGGGCGCTCCCGAGATGTCGAGCACCGGTGGGTCGTTGATCGCGACCACGGTGATCGTGACCGTGGCGGCCGAGCCGCTCGTGAGGTTGCCGTCAGTGGCGATGTAAGAGAAGGTCGCCGAGCCGGTGTAATTTCCGACCGGGGTGAATTCGAGCCGGGCCAGGTCGCCCGCCGTGACGACGGCATTCACGGCAAGCGTGGCACCGTCGAGCCGCAGGATGCCCGCCGTGGCCGACGGAATCGCGGTGAGCGTGATCGAGGCGAGCGAGTCGAGCTCCGGATCGGCGAACCGGCTCGTGAAATCGGTGGTGGCGAAGGCCAGCGTGGTGTCTTCCGAGATAGAGGCAGACCAGCTCGTCACCGACGGGGCGGTATTGCCGACGCGGACGGCGATGTTCCGCGACCCCGAAACGGTCCTGTCGGGGAGCGTCGCCGGGGGGGCGAAGAGCGGGATCGCGAGCGACGTGCCGTCGATGCCGTACTCGATCAGCGAGCCAATGTTCGACTGGTCGTTCTTGTAGTCGTTGAGCGCGAAGCCGTAGTTGTTCAGGCCGCCGTAATGTTCGGTGCCGCCATTGTCGTTATTCGGCTCACCGGGGCTCCAGAACGTGGACGTGGTGAAGTTGGCATCGGTCGTCATGCCGGCCTGGTCGCCGGTCACCCACTGCCAGCCGCCGGCGGGCTCGACACTCGTGTTGGTCTGCTGGAGACCGACCCACTGGTCGGACTGGTTTCGCAGCCGGTTGAACCAGCCGGCGATCCGCAGCTCGTTGAGGTCCGTCACGCGGGCGAGGTAACCGGTCTGGCCCTCGTAGGAGGTGCCCGCGGCGTTCGAGGCCGCTCCCTGCCAGGTGCGGCCGGTGGCATCGACGCGGTAGTAGTGGCGGCTGCGGGCGCTGTAGGCGTATCCCGCATCCTTGAAGAGCATCGCGTTGCCGGGATCGCGGGTGGCCGAGATCGTGCCGGTCAGTTCGACCGGGAGCGGCAGCCGCTCGTCGCCGAACTCGACGACGTAGCGAAGCGCGGAGGCGCCGTTGTTGTCGTTGTAGTTGTACTGCGTGATGTCGACGTGGTTCTCCCGCACCCCGCCGCCATGATCCCAGTTGTTTGGCTCGCCACCGTTCCACGAGCCGTTGAAGGGCTGGCCGGCCTTGGGGCCTGTCGCCCAGTAGAAGTTGCCGGTTGGCTCATTGTTCGAGTTGATTTGTCGGGCCCCGGCCCAGGCATTCCCCACACCTGAGTTGGCGAGGATTGCCCGTACGATCTGCATGCTGGCGTTGTCGGTAGGCGTCGCGAGGTAGCCGGGCTGGCCGGCGACCGTCAGTGCCTCGGCGTTGCTCTTGGCGGTATCCCAGTTCGCCGTGCCGCTCGGCAGGCCGTAGTAGTGGCCGTTGGAGTGGCTGTAGTAATACGTGTCGCTGCCGCTGGCCACCATCGTCGCCAGCAGATCGACCTGGAGGGAGAGCGAGGTTTCGTCCCAGGCCAGTGAACCGTTGCGATGCACGGCAAAGATGAGCTTGTCGCCCTGAGCCAGCGCGATCTGCCTGAGCGAGGAGACCGTGCCGCCGCTGGGATTGGTGCCGGTCACCTGGGCCCCGGCATCCACCTCGGTCAGGGTTGTGCCCGAGAGTTTGAAGACGCGGAACTTCGAGTCGCCGTTCGATGAGTGCGTCCGCCAGAACCGGGCGTCGACGCCGAAGATGCCACTGATGGGCGCCGTGTACTGGGCCGCCGTCGGATAGTCGCGCGGCAGCGTCGTCACCTCGCCCGGCCGCTGGGTGAAGCCATCGGCGGAGAAGTTCTCGGCCGTGTTCGGCAGAAAGTCGAAGTCGCCGACGCTTGCGCTCTGCTGCTGCGCCCGGACACGAGCGCCGTTGTTCATGACGTGGAGTTGCGGCGTCGCCCCGGCGCGGCTGAACGAGCGGAAGATGTCGCCCGACGGGTTGCTCGTCCAATCATTGGTGTTCGCGCCGATGTCGATGAAGCCGAGGTCCCATGGCCCCTGCTGCCACTGCGGCGAGCGGAGGTCGAAGTCGCGGCCGAGGTTCCAGGAGTTGGCCGCCCTGTTGTCGGCGGTGCCGTCGAGCGGATACCACGACACGAGGTTCGACTCGTAGCCGGTGAGCGTGGTGTTGGTGTCGAGCGAGGAGGTGACCTCGAGGCCGTTGAGTGCCCGGTTGTAGACGCGGAGATCGCTGATCGAGCCCTTCCAATACTCCTCCCAATCCTGGGTGTTGTTGCGCTTGTATTGCCGTCCGATTCGCATGCCCATGCCGGGAACCGCGTTTGGCAACTGGCCGGTGGCGATCTTGATGCCGTCGATGTAAAGCGTGCCGTTGGTCGAGCTCGTGCCGCTCTTGACGACCGTGAACTGGTGCCACTGACCGTCGGTCGGCATGCCGCCGGTCACGGTCCAGAGATCGCCGAGTCTGAGGTTGTTGCCCGCGTCTGTCCGCTGAATGAAGAAGTTCTCGGCGCTCGTGCCCTGGGCAAGAATGGTGTGTTTGCCGCTGTTGCCGAGGATGGAACTATCGGCGAGCGCCCAGACCGAGACCGTCCAGTCGCCTCCCATCGGGATGGCGGCCCGCATCGTCTCGATGTAGTCGTCGGTGCCGTCGAAGACCGCGGCGCTCACGCTGCCGACGTTCCGGGTGCGGAGCGTGATGCTCACGGTCCGGAGGTTGTCGTTGGACGTATCCGACGAGCTGAACTGCAGCGACCGGAGTACCTGCTGGTACTGGGTCGCGGTGCCCGTGCCGCCGAGCGTGAGTGCGCCGCTGGTCGCGTTCCACGAGGCGGTGATCGACCCCACGACCGTGACGGCCAGCAGGTCGCCCGACTGGAAGTTGCCCGACACGCTATCGACGACGGTGATCGTGGCCCCGAGCACCGCGTCGAAGTCGGTGGCGTTCGTCGTCAGCGGGGCGTCGACGTCGATGAGCGAGATGCCCGGATCGACCGCGACGGCGGAGAGCGTGTTGCCCGTGTTGGGCCGCACGACGAGTGTCCGGCCGGTCGAGGTGACGAGCCGGGGCGGGTCGTTCACGAGCACGACCTCGATCGTGGTCGTGGCCGGGTTCACAGCCTCGGTGACGCCGTCGGTGGCGGTCCAGGTGAAGCTGTCGGGCGTGGTGCTCAGGTTGGCCGACGCGCCGCCGGCCCAGTCGGCCCGCGGCGTGTACCGCAGCGAGCCGAGGTTGGCCGCGACGATCACCTGATTCACGGCCACGGTCTCGCCGGCGTCGAGGCTGCCGCTGGAGTTGGTGTCGAGCCAGAGCGTGCCGTTGCCGGGCAGCGTCACGATCCGGATCGCGGCCAGTCCCTTGCCGGTGCCGGTGGTGCCGTTGGAGGAGTCGTGGCTGTCGCCGTCGCTGAAACCAAAGTTGGCCGCGATGAAGCTCAGCGTTGCGTCCTCGTTGACCGTGAGCGTGGTGCCGGCCACGGTCGGAACGTCGTTGTTGTTGAGCAGGCGGAGCGTAAAGTCGGTGGAGGCCGTGGCGGTGGGCTGGCCCGAGCCGTCGTTGGCCGTCAGCCGGATCACGAGGTCGGTGGCGTTCGCGGGTGGGTTACCGGTGAAGGTGCCGGACGTCGGATCGACGGTGAGCCACGGGGGCAGCGGCGAGCCGTCGCTGAGCGTGGCCGAGTAGCTGAAGACGGTGCCGGACGGGTCGGCGTCGGTGAACGTGCCCGCCGGCGGGGTGAAGGTGAAGCCGCCGGAGCCAAACCAGCTCTGGGTGGGGATCGCCGCCGCGACGACGGGGCGGTCGTTGTCACTCGAGAAGACGGCGTTGAAATCCCGCGTGGCGGTCGCCTGGCCGTCGGAGGCCGTGAGGCGGATCGCGAGCGTGCCCGCGTTGGCGGGCGGGTTGCCGGTGAACGTAAGGCTGTTGGGGTTGAAACTCAGCCACGACGGCAAGGGCTGCCCGCCGTCAAGCGACGCCGAGACCGTGATCGCGTCGCCGTCGGCGTCGGAGACCGCAGACCACGGCACGCTGAAGGTCCTGGTGCCGGAACCGGAGACCAACTGGTCGCTCACCGACGTCCAGACAGGCGCGCGGTTGAGGTTCGTCACCGTCAGCGTGAACCTGCCGTACATCCACTCGGCGTTGTGATTGTTCTGGGCGAAATAGCCGTCGTCGTTTCGGACCCGCAGCGATGAGTTGAAGGACGTGACGGCGACGTAGCTGCCCGCCGCGAGCGTGGTCGCGAAGCCGCCCCCCGAACTACCGCCGTAGGTGCTCCCCTGGCCGCCCGCCACGAGGTTTTGGAGTGGGCGGCCGGGATCGAACGAGCCTCGATAGATGGAAACGGTATAAACAGAACCCCATTCATTCGTGTACCAGGGCTTATCCTCGCCCCGGATAACCCGGTACTGGTCCGAGGCGACCGTGTCGAACTGAAACGTCGAGTTCACCGGCAGCGTGATCGACGCCGTACCGTAACGGGTGCCGGACCCGTTGTTGTGGGCCGTCCACCGTGGCTCCTGCGTCCGCGACGTGCGGGAGCGGGTTTCCCAGCGGGTCGGGATGCCGAAGATGTTGAAGGCGACTGGCTCTTTCCAGGTGTAGGTCTTCTCCACCCAGGTCTGGACGTAGTGCGCCGTGACCTTGTCGGCCGTGAAGGGCTCGGCGTATTTCGTGAACTCTCCGCCGGAAAACTGCTGCAGGGCCCGGCCCTGCCAGTGCAGCCGGGGCGCATCGCGGCCCACGTTGATGACGTAGTTGGTGAGCGTGTTGCCGCCGAGATCGACCTGGAGCGGGCTCGCCTCGATGGGGCCCGTCATGGCCTCGAGGTCCCAGTCGCCGCCGAACAGGACCGCGCCCGTGGCGTCATCGCTGGCGGCGATGTCGGCGCGGGTGGCGGCCGCGAAGGCCGTCACGAAGCTCTGTCCCACGAAGCCTTCGGCCACGCCGCAGCCGTAGAGCAGGATGTCGCCGCCGGGGGCGAGCGCGGCGCCGATCGCCGCGAGTGTTTCGTTCTCGGCCGCGAGCGACGCCTCGGTGACGTTCGTGGAGCCGAGCGTCAGCCGTCCCGAACCGCCGTGGCTGTAGATGTGGATCGCACCGATGCCCTCACGGCCGGCGAGGGCCGCGGCGATCTGGCGGAGGCCGTCGCGATCCGCGTCGAGCAGGAAAGTCTGCGCACCCATCGCATCGGCCGTGGCGAGTACCGAGTCGAGCTCCGGCACCGAGCGATCGACGAAGGCGATCTGCGGCAGGGAGGCGGGCGGGGCCTCGGCGACCGTGGGCGCGACTACTTCCAGCTGCGGCGAGGACGGCTCCGCGAGCGCCGTAACGACCGCCTCCTCGGCGCCGGTCGTGGCGGCCGAGACGTCGATAACGGGAGTCAGGCGATCGAGGTCACCAGCCAGCGCGAGCCGCACCTCCAACTGCTCGGTCGCCGCGAGCCGCGTGGTCGAGGTCAACCGCTTCGGCACGGGGCGGCCCGCCCTCCGGCGGGCGGCCCTACGCGTCGACGTGCCGCGGCTGTCTCTCCGCCAGAACGCGAGCCAGGTCCACCAGCCAGACCGCCGCGGCGGTTCCGCCACCGTCTGCATCGAGGCGAAAATGTCCGCCAACGGCGTGGCCCACAGGCCGCTCGGCAGCAGCCGCGGCCTGGATGGCGGTACGCCACGGATGCGACGCCAAAATCTGCGAACGAGTCGTCGGGTTCGCCGGAACGGAGGCATCAAAGGCATGCGGAAATCCAGGTGCTGGGTAGGGAAAGGGCTGGACGAGCGCGTGGTTCGCATGCCGTTGGCAGGCGTTCGCCGATATACGGCAGAAGCGGCAAACCCGTGCGAATGTCGCCCCGGGACAAGTTGCACGCTCTTGTATATAAATCGGCGGCCCGGCGGCGTCACTTTTTCGGTCAAAAACCCCCAGAACTAGTCGGCCGGGGCCAGGGTTCTCCAGCGGACGCAGCGGTGCGGCCGGCTTTTAACCCACTGCTTTCCCTGCTCTCCCGGTTTTCCTGGCCCCCCTAGCCTCTCGGCGGCCGGTGTTAGCGGTCCTGCCGCGTGCCGTGGGCAGGGGGGGAGTCGGCCGTGCCGCGGGGCCGATGACGGTCAGTGGCGGGGGCGGGTCGTCAAGGAAGGCGGTCGGTCGCTTCCCCCCTTTTAGGTGATTTGCTTCGGATGCAACGCATGGACGCTCGTCAGCAGCGCCGCCGGAAGCCCCGCGGCTCGGTCGCGGTCGCCTCCCGCCTGTCAGGGGCCGTGCGTTGCCTGGTCTGCTGGCTCGTGGCGATGACGCTCCTGCCGGCCCGGGCCGCCGACTGGTCGCCGGCCGGCGGCGATCGCCGCCCCACGTTCTCCGGTGGTGTGGAGGCGCTGCTGCTGTGGCGGGATGGGCTGCCCGACCGGCCGCTCTATTTCGAAAGTGCCAATCCCGAGATCGTGCCGCTCGATGCGGGCGGGATCGCCACGGGCATGGCCGCCGGGCCCCGCTACCGGATCGACTGGAGTCCCGACGGCGTGGGGGCCTTCGAGTTCAACTACTTCAACGTCCAGTCTTTCAGTGGCTCCCGGAGCGTGGCCTCGCCCTCGGCCGGCCTGGAGCAGGACAACATCATCGGTTTCCTCTATCCCGACGTCACGGCGGCGACGGCCGCGTCGTCCTCGGGCATCCAGTCGTTCGAACTCAACCGCCGCCGGCAGTTGGGCATGTTCGAGGGGGACTTTCTCTACGGCTTTCGGTGGGTCGAGTGGCACGACGGCCTGCGGATCACCGACACCACGGTGACCGGGCTCACCACGGGCTCCGACCTGTTCACCACCGACACGATCAGCAGCCTGTACGGCGCCCAGATCGGCCTGGACATGGTGCTGCTCGGCAGCCGCTGGGGTCAGGCCTGGCTCGAGGGCATCGGCAAGGCCGGCATCTACTACGACCGGGCCGTGCAACGGAGCTTCGTCGACAGCGTGAGCACCGACCAGATCGTCCGCAGCACGGCGGCCACGGCCGATCTCACGAGCTTCTTCGGCGAACTCGGCTTCACCGGCTGCCTGCGGCTTTCGGACCACTGGGTGGCCCGCACCGGCTTCACGATGTTCTGGCTGGGCAACGTGGCGGCCGCGGCGGACCAGCTTTCCGCCAACAACCTCTACGCCGACGAGATCGTCAGCGGCATCCGGGCCCGCGACTCGGTGTTCCTCTACGGCCTCAACCTCGGCCTCGAAGCCGGGTGGTGACCGCGGTATCTGCTGCCAGGTGACGCCTCTGGCGGAGAAGAGTCTTCGGGCAGTGCGGCGGCCACTCTTCTCGTGATGATCCAACGGTCACCATGGAGGAACTCCCGCATGGTGACGGTTGGATCATCGTCGGCGGGATGGCTCGACGAGGCCGTGGGGTGTGGCCCGCTGCCTTGTCGCGTGGCAAGTACGGTTGTTCGCCACTACAATTCCGCAAGAAAGCCCGAGGCGGTTGATGTTGAGGGCGGCATAAAGCGACCATCGGTTTTAGTAGCGGAAGGTGCGACCTCCACGACGAGCGGAGGCGCCGTTTTCATCACGGAGCGTATTTCAGATGGCCACGATCAGTTTTGATCTCCCAGACAGCGTCGAGCGTCATCTTGCCACGTTGTCCGACAACGTGGACGCGGCGGCCAAGGAAGCTGCGGTCGTCGAGCTTTATCGGCAGGGGCAGTTATCCCATGGCGCCCTGGCCGAATGCCTGGGTCTTTCACGCACAGAGGTTGACGCGCTTCTGGAGCGACACGGCGTTGCCGAGGATCTGCCAACGGTTACCGAGTTTCGCGAGCAGTTGGACGCGATTCGTAATCGCCTTCGACGATGATCGTCGTTTGCGACACATCGCCCGTGAACTATCTCGTCCTGATCGACGAGGTTGATCTGCTGCCGCAGCTTTTCACGACGGTGGTGCTGCCGGCGGGTGTGTTGGCTGAGCTGCAGCACCCAAGAACCCCGCCGCGGGTTGCCTCATGGGCTCGCGAGTTGCCACCTTGGGTCCGCGTGATTTCGCCAGAGGGCCCGGTTGGAGATGTTGGTCTCGGCCGTGGAGAGGCGGAAGCCATCGCGATTGCGACGCAGATTGCCGCCGACACAGTTCTGATCGATGAACGCAAGGCGACGGTGGTGGCGCGCCAACGAGGGCTTTTGGTCACGGGCACGCTGGGCGTACTTGCCTTGGCGGCCGAGTCAAAGCTCGTAGACCTTGAGGCCAGTATTGGCCGCCTTCTCGAAACGAACTTTCGTGCGTCACCGGCATTGATCGACGACATCCTTCGCCAGAGCTGATCGAAGGGAAAAGACTTTCATTTCTGCGCGGCTGCGAGATCGCGAAACTTCGAGTGCATCCACGAGGGCGTGACGCCCGAACCATATAGGAAAAGCAACGCATGGCGGTGATTTCCCAATATGATCCGGGCGGGCGCCTTTCTTACGGATTCAACTGGTGCTTTTGGTTTTCCGAGGCTTTCGTGCGGCCGCCCTGCGGTCGTAGACGAGTGGAACGAAGACTTCGACGGGGCCATCCGCCGTTGCCGGCTCATAGCCCGGACGCGCGTGAATCGAATTCCAGACCGGGACGGGAACGCCGTCGCGATCCGTCGGCCCCCCGCGATCGAGCACTGCCAAGGCCGGGACGGCGTTGATCGTGAAACGGGCGACCATCTTCGGACATCCGGCCAATCGGTGTGCCCTGCGGCGCGAACAGCACCCCGCTGAAGGGAATGCCGTGCTGCTGCCACCGTGCCGCGATCTCCAGGAAATCAGCGTCCTGGGTCAGCAGGACACAGCCAACGGCGGTCGCTCGCGCCAGTAACTCTTCGTCGGATAGCCGCCCGGCCGCATCGGCTTGGGCCGTTCGGACATCGAGCAACTTGCGCCGGAGACCCTCGGTGACGGCGGCCGGCACCATGCACATCCATGGAAACGGCCAGTGACATGGGACGGATTACGCTCGGCGGTCATTGGTCACGGCTCGACGCCGCAGCAACTCATCGCGTGAGAAAGGCTCGGCGCCACGGGCCCGTTCAGCCTGTGTTTTTTCGGCTTCGATCGCAGCCACGATGGTGTCGTGGTGGTCATGGAAGTAGGCAAGTGCTGCGTAGACCTCCGCAGGCCGCAGATCCGGGTGCTGTCGCAGAATCTCTTCTGCCGACCACCCATAGAAATACTGCTCCGCAGCGATGTGCTTGACGGTGTAGCGGGTGCCTTCGATGAAGGCTTCGCCGTCGGCGTCGATGATGACGTGGGGGTATGTGTCGGCGGTTGCCATCGGACGGTCCTGTCGTTCAACAGTCCTTGTTCTATCGTCTCTGCTCTGGTGCCTTCTAGCCGCCGCAGCGTCGGGTGCCCGGAAGTGCCACGGCTGAGATGGCTATGGCCTCCCGAGCACCCGACTTTACCGGCATCAGTCATGCGGCCCCATCGCGCTTTTTCGCAGCGTCGCGTGCGGCCGCCCTGCGGTCGTAGATGAGGGGAACGATCGCCTCGACGGGGCCAGCCGCCGTTGCTGGCTTACCGCCCTGGCTTGCGTGGATCGAGTCCCAGACCGGGACGGGTGCACTATCGCGATCCGTCGGCTTCCCCCGCTCGAGCACCGCCAGGGCCGGAACGGCGTTGATCGTGAACCGGGCGACCATCTGCGGGTTTTCGTATCCATCGACGTGTTGCTTTTGGATGACGACCTCGCCCACGAGGGCCTTGAGCACCTGAGCCGCCACGCCCACGTCACCCTGCAGCAGGTCTCGAAGCTTTCCGAGCGCGGCGACGATGTCCTTCTCCGTGACGCTCCGCACGGTCGGCCGTCGGCCGGCTCGCTGGAGTTCCTTGAGTTGCTCCCGCTTGGCCGCCAGTTGCCGACCCATCTCCTCGGCCTTGGCGAGCACGGCGTCGAGGTGCGTGTCGTCGAGCTTGGCGAGCCGGTCGGTGAGCCGCTTCAGTTGCCGGTCCTCATTCGCGATTTCCTGCTCGAGCTTCTTGGTGGACGGAATCGGCTGTCGGGCGATCCAGGCGAGCCGCTTGTTCACCTCGGCCGTCAGGTCGGCAATGAAAGCGTCGGTGAAGAGCGTCGCCATGATGGTCCGCAGCACCGCCTCGTCGATGATCCGAGCCGACTTGTAGCCCCGGTTCGTGCAGCCGTGAATCCCGTTGTTCGCGTTGAAGCAGAAGAAGCTCTGGTACTTGTCGTCGGATCGCCCGAGGATCATCGGGTTGCCGCAGCCACCGCAGGTCGGCCGGACGAGCACCTTCGGGTACAGGTCCACGCGGTGGGCCTTCTTCTTGCGATTCTTCGCCTTGCGGCCGAAGGACTCCGCACCCCGCCCCAGCTTCTCGAGCACCGCGTTCGCGAGCTCATCGGAGAAGATTCGCAGGTGGGGCACGTCCCGCCAGATCCACTCCGACTTCGGCAGGTAGATCACCTTCTTCTTACCGGTCTGGCGGTCGGTGGCCTGCCTGCTCTTGTGCATCACGTCCTTGCCGACGAGCCGCTCGCGGGCGTAGTGCTGACGGACCCGGCTGTCGGACCACGTCTGCTTGCCGCCCACCTTGTGCTCGTTGAAGAGCCTTGCCACGTCGATGGCGCTCTTGCCTTCATAGGCGATCATCTCGGCACCCCGTCGCGTCCAGTCGGCTGCCTCCGGGGCGATCTCGACGACCTTCTCGATCGTGTTCTTGTGGGTGATCACGAGGTTGCCGTGGGCGTCTTTCAGATCCACCAGCCGATAGCCCACGCCGGGCGGCGAAATGTTGTCGCCGCGTCGGAAGGCATCGTCCATGCCCCGATTCACCTTGGATCGCAACTGTGTGATGAACGCCTCGTTCATCGAGCCGAGCACGGGCAGGAGCAGGGACGACTGCGGGTTGGCGCTGTCGAATCCGTCGCTGGCACCTATGACACGCACTCCGGTCTCGTCGGCGAGTTCCCCGAGCCGCAGCGACTCGATCGTGTTGCGGCTCATCCGGGAAAGGTCGTCGATCAGGAACCACGCCACCCCTGACGCTTCGCGTCGTTCGACCAGGGACTTGGCGAGCGTGTAGCCGGTGCGGCAAGCGAGCGTGCCGCTCACGGCGGCGTCGGCCATGACGTATTGCCACGGCACAAAGACACTATCCCGCCGAGCGCGATTCAGGACGTTGAGAAGCTGCTGGTCGAGCGACCGCGGGTTGGAGTTCTCATCGCTGAACCGCAGGTAGGCGACCGCCAGAGCAATCCAGGCGAGCGGGGTATCGCCTAGCCGGAACGCTTCGGCGTGCTGTTGCCGGAACCGCCGTTCGAAGTCGTCGGCCATCGCCGCGATCGTGGAGGGGTCAGCTGCTGGCACGGCGGCCGTTCCGGCGAGGTCGGGCCAGAGCCCGGGCCTGAACCTCGAGGTAGGTGCGAGCCAGGTCGAGAAGCCCCTGCCGCTCAGGCATGCCGAAGTCGGCGCTTCGGATCTGCCCGCGGCGGCTGGGGGCCGGGGCGCTGCTGGCGGCGGAGGACTGCGGGGCAGGGAAGGAGGAAGAAACACTGCCGGCGGGGCCGGCGTCGTCATTGAAACGAAGCATGGGAGAAACCTCGGAGGCGATTGAATTGCCTCCGGGGTGGAGCAGGAGGGCGGGCTTGGGTCCGCCCCCTTCAGCTGCCTCTGCGTTTACGCCGAGGCGCCGATCTCGCCCACACTGCATCCCCGTCGAACCAGATCTGGAACGGGAAGGGGTACGGGCAGAGACCGGTGGATTTCTCGGGCGTTTTGCGAAGTTGCTGCCTCGTCAGGGAACGCAGGTCGCGGGTCGCCCTGACTTATTGATAGCCTCCTCAGCAGAATCTGTGGGTGAACGCAGGCTCGGGTAACCGCCCGAGCACATGAAAGAGCGGGATTTCGATGCCTTTTGCGGTCCGGAAGCCGAATTCTTTTCTGGTGGACAGTTTCGCTTTGCCGTTGAATCCCTCGACGGCCCCCGACGAGATGGTGCCCCGAGCCCGGAACCAGTTGATGATCAGATGCCGATGCCGCCGCAGGCTCCGGGCGATCTTCTTCATCGGGCCGATCCGGCTGCGCATGGTGCGGGTACACCAGGCATCGAGGAACTTCACGGCCCACTCGGGACTCCTGTACTCCCAGAACCGCTGGAAGTCTTGGGCTCGGCACTCGGCCCGGTCTGTTCCTGTGGCTCTATTCCGGGCTTTGCAGCAGGTTCTGGGTGTGACTGTGCAGGGTTCTTGGCGGGTGCTTGTTCGGCACGCTCTTTTTTTGCCGGTGTGATCTTGCCGAACAGGTGCCCGCCCACTTGGTCGTGGCTCCAGGTTCCGGCGTATCTGTCCTGGTCGAGCACCACGCGGGCCGAGAACGTTCCCAGCCCCGGGATACCGACTTTGTCAAGCGTGATGACCGGCGTGTCCCCGGCCCATTTCACTTGGACTGGCACCGGCACCGTGAGGTCCACCTTGCCGTACTTGATTCGGGAAGTCAGGGCCCAAAGCTCGCCGTTGCCAAGTTTCATCGCCCCCGTGATCACGTACTCTTCTTTTTCGAGTTTGGCGGCGTCTTCTTGGCCATCCATCGTGAAGTGCCCGATGAGTTTCCTGTTTGTGACGAGTTTCCGAAACTCCTCTTCACGTCGCGTAGCCTCTTCCGTCTCAAGCATCGAACTGCCAGGTCCTGGTGCAGGTGCCTCCGGAGTGGCCGCCGCCGCTTCAGTTTGAGTTTCTTTGGCAGAACTCTGGTCGCCCAAGCCAAAGCTCACCAATGCCAGCCAGCAGAAAACAATCGGGCGAAGGGCAGGGCGGCTCATGGCTGACTCCTTGGGCGTGTATCTCTTGCCGAATGAGCAATCGGCTTAGCCGGTTCATTCTCCGCCGAAGAGTCTAACAAGGCAGCGGCCGCCCTAGTCCGTGTAGCCGGCCCCATTTTTCCAGTGGCTCGGAGCAGCATGGCGTAGAAGCGCGCAAATGACTCATGTGACCATTCACCTGCCACCGGTCATCGCGGTCCACTGCGACTTAGGCCTCGACGCTTTTGTAGCTCCGGTAGGACGGTTCGGGCCCACCGGAAAGTGTGAGGTAGAGAAGACCCGCCAAAATTAATAGGATCCCCAGCACGTAATTTCCGCTCTCCAGAGTGCCGGTCGCGTCTTTCGCCCACGAGGTGATGAACGATCCGACAATGCCGGAAAGGCTGGTGCACGAGTTGAGGAGAGCGATCCCTGCCGCAGCAACCGATCCGGTTAGGAGTGTGCCTGGGAACATCCAGAAGATTGGAATCATCGCCATGATTCCCGAAACTCCAATGACCAGGCAGATGAAGGCCACTGGGAAGTAACTGGAAAAGACTCCACTGAGGATCAGACCGACGCCTGCCAGCGCAGCAGGGATGGCAGCGTGCAGGTTCCGCTCGTTCTTTCGAGCTGAATGCCAACTGTTCAGAACCATGGCTACAGCGCCGAAGGCGTAGGCCAAACCGACCAGGAGGCCGTTGTGGAATGGATCCGTAATTCCACCACTCATAATCAACGACGGCATCCAAAACAGCAGGCCATAGTTTCCGGCTGCAAAGAAAAGCGCGATAACTGCGAGTATCCAGAAGCGTTTGTCTTTAACGGCGCCTGAATAGGAATGTACCTTGGTGACGGCCTCGCGCTCGAGGTCCTGCCGGATCAAATCGGCTTCCTGAGATGTCAGCCACGTTGAAGCCGCAGGCCTGTCCTGAAGCCAGAAAAACAGAACAATGCCAAGCACCACCGCAGGGATTGCCTCGATCAACAGCATCCACTGCCATCCGTTGAGCCCCATGATCTGATGCGTGAACGACATGATCGCGCCGGAGAGAGGTCCCCCAATCATCGAACTCAGTGGTATGCCCAGCAGAAAAGTCGACAAAATTCGACTCTGGCGGCTTGCTGGAACCCAGTAGTTAATGAATAGGGCGTAACTCGCAAATCTCGCTTGCCCCGGCCAGAGGAACGGTCGTTTTCGCCGTGTTTTCCCGGGCACAAGCCGGCGCAAGCATGCTTTGCTAGCAGATGAAAAAAGTGTTGGGCCTCGGAGAAT
>Ga0315906_10001171_pt1 | contig 39426 bp, 50 predicted proteins | sample LakEriMetagenome_4_FD_203526 | JGI IMG/M metagenome (GOLD analysis project Ga0315906, IMG submission 203526) | Freshwater fungal communities from buoy surface, Lake Erie, Ohio, United States - Buoy 2 MA122 | ecosystem: Environmental > Aquatic > Freshwater > Lake > Lake biofilm | place: USA... | reverse complement strand
CTGAATTTGTATATTATTATATCGCACCCGAAGGTTCTAAACCATATGGTTTACGTATAGAAGGTGATGAATCATTACACAGATTTGTTAAATGGCCTGATGGTAGAATAGTTGACTTAACTTGCGATCAATTTCCTGATTATTCAAAGGTGATATATCAAAATGCCAAGGTGACGAACTTCTTACCTGTCAGCGGCAAGTGGCAACCATCAAAACGTGCAAGACATTTAGCGGGGTTATTAGGATATGAAAAAGTTTTTTGAATATAAAACAATAGATAGTAACGTTAAGTTACAACCAATAGTGATAGAAAAACACGGTAATATAAATGTTGTTAGGGATGATTTACTTCCGGGTGGAACTAAAAGAAGATTTATTTATAAGTTTTTAACATCACATCCCAATGTTAAAGAATGGGTTTATGCCTCCCCAAGAGTCGGTTATGCTCAAGTTGCGTTAGCTCATGCATGTAAAGATTTGGGATTGAAGGCAACTGTTGTTATACCCAAAGGAAAACATTTTTTCTTAACCACAGAAGCTATTTCATTGGGAGCTAACATGATAGAAGTTCCAATGGGATTTCTGACACACATACAACACGTTGCAAAAAAATATGCCTCTGAAAATGAAAGTTGTGGTCTAATACCATTTGGATTAGATCATCCAATCATTATAGATGAAATAAAAAATATAGCGAGTGGTTTGAATATAAAACCAAAAGAAGTTTGGACCTGCATAAGTTCAGGTGTACTATCACGTGGACTACAATCTGCATGGCCCGATGCTAAGTTTTATGGTGTTAGAGTTGGTCATGGAACAACAGACAGAGAACGTGGAAGAGCAGAAGTATTCGATTCAAAATATAAATTTAATCAGAAGTGTAAGTCGGATGAAAAACCACCGTTCCCTTCATCCGATTATTATGATTCAAAAGTTTGGTCATTTATTAAAGAACACGCATCACCTGATGCATTATTTTGGAACGTTGGTTCCTAAAGGAGATTATATGGCTTGGCAAACAACCCAAGAAAATATTAATGTAACATATAAAAATGATTTTGATTTGACGGTAAAATTTCGTAAATTGTTCCCCGAAGCAGTAACACCACAATATGCACAAGACGGTGATGCTGGTATGGATTTGACTGCAACATCGGTAAGAGTCACAGACACATTCATAGAATATGGAACGGGCATTGCGGTAGAAATCCCACACGGCCATGTTGGTCTTCTTTTTCCAAGAAGTTCAATTACAAAATTACCAGCGGGAGTTTCATTGAAAAATTCAGTTGGTGTCATTGATTCAAATTATCGTGGTGAAATTCTTGCGAGATTTGAATTACCGTATACATGGAATAAAATTCTTGATGATGTAATTCGAGAAATGCCATTAAAAGGTGATAAGGTTGCTCAGTTATTAATCATTCCATATCCAAAGGTTCACTTGGAAGAAGTACAAGAGTTGTCCAATAGTAATAGAGGCGATGGTGGTTTTGGTTCAACAGATAAAAAATAATACAACAAGTTTAGAGGAACAGTAATGAAACTAAAAGATATTTTAACTGAAAATTCTTCATACAATCTAATAAATGAAGCGGGATTGTCAAGATTATTTGCTGGAATAAAACATGGTGAAAAGAAAAGAGACTTCTGTGTTATGTCAGCATTCAGAAAGAACCTAACGTTACAACAAAATCGTTCAAGAAATAAAGAAGTGTATGCTACGTTATCAAATTATAAGATGGGTGGTTATCCATTAATTGGGCATTGGAAAGAAGCACCCGAAGGTGCGGATTGGCAAACAACACCCGAAGAAGATAAAACACTTGTCCAAGAAGAATCAATATGGTTTTACAAACCTGATAGTATGGAATTAAATCAGTTTACAGATATATGTGTTTCATTATGCAGAAAATTTAATCAGGATAGTGTTATAATTGGTATAGCATCCGATGAAGAAGATACAGGTATTTATTTTTATAGTAAGGACGGTTCAAGGCAAAAGTTTGCTTCATCTGTAACAATAAGACCTGAAAAGTTAGGTGATGCATACAGTATAATGCGTGGTAATCCGTCTAACCCATTTGTGTTTGAAGGAACAGCACAACCTGTAAATATTATAGGCAATATGATGTTTAAACATCAAAATATGCTTTGGTTTTCAAAATAATAAATTGGAATGGTTATGAAAATGTTTTTAGTGCAACCAAAACAAAATAAATTCAGTGCGTATCATTTTGATGGAACACACGAATCAGCAGTATCGGTTATTGATAAATGGGGATGTGTTATGTCATTGGTCGGTGATAATCTATACAAACTAACTTTAACAGATGGCAGAGATGTTATGCCAAATGATTATGTCATATTGGATAACGGTAACAAAAGAATTTATAAACAAGAAGAATTTGTCAGAAGATATGACATTGTATATGATTCACGCCCATATAATAATTACGATAGACTTGGCAATTACATGTCAGAAGATTAATTAAGAGGATTTATGTATCAAAATATATTTGTAAAAATAAATACAAATGAAGCTTGGATTTGGGATGATGAAAAGGGATTACTGCATTTTAATTACACACCGTATGCTTACAAAAAGGATCCTAATGGAAGTTATCGTTCATTGTATGGAGAATCGTTAACACGTGTAACTAATTTCGTAAAGAACGATCCAAATATGTTTGAGTCAGATGTACCCGAAACCACTCGTATATTAGTAGACGCATACTACAAATCAGATATGCCATCAAAAGGAATAGTGGTTATGGCATTTGATATTGAGGTTGAAATGATTACAGGTCTACCTGATCCAACAACAGGTAATAATGAAATCACTTCTATAGCATATCACGATTCGGCTACCAATCAATATACTATATTAGTTTTGGATAAAAAGAAAAAGTTAAAGTCCTCATCATCTGATAATAAAAATGTAGTGGTGTGTCACGATGAAAAAACTTTGTTATTAAAATTTTTGGATGCACTTCAAGAAATACAACCACATATTATGACGGGTTGGAATTGTGATGCTTTTGATATTCCGTATCTTTATAATAGAATAAAAAGAGTTTTAGGAAAATCAAACGCTTATAGACTATCCCCAATTGGTGAAATGTTTTACTCACCGTATAGAAACCGCTATACTATTGCGGGTATTTCCGTACTTGATTATATGACAGTCTATAAAAAGTTTTCTTATAAAGAATTACCATCCTACGCACTTAACGCGGTATCTATGACAGAATTAGGTCGTGGTAAGGTTGAATACGAAGGTAACTTGGATGACCTTATGGAAAACGATATTGAAACCTTCATACATTACAATATAACTGACGTTGAGTTGATATTGGAATTAGATAAAAAACTCCAATACATTGATTTAGTCAGAGGTATTGCTCATGTTGGCCATGTTCCATACGAAGACTTTGTGTATTCTTCAAAGTATTTGGAAGGAGCTCTACTAACTTATTTAAAAAATATCGGTGGTATTGTTGCACCAAATAAACCAGCAGATAGACGCGAGAAGATGGAACAATTAAAAGAGAGTGGTGAACAAGGATTCATCGGTGCATTTGTAAAGGATCCTGTACCAGGACGTTATGAGTGGATGTATGATTTGGATTTAACATCACTGTATCCGTCAATTATTATGACGTTGAACATTTCACCCGAAACTAAAATAGCTAAAATAGAAGATTGGAGCGCTGAATCATTTGTTCGTGGTACTAAAGAATCATATATTGTAGATGGCAAAATAGTTACTCACGAAAAATTAAAAGAATTTTTAGACAAATATAAGTACACTGTTGCTTCAAATGGTGTAATGTATAACTCCGAATATGTTGGACTTATACCAGCAATTCTTAATGATTGGTTTGATAAGCGGGTTGAATATAAAAATGAAATGAAACGATGGGGTAAAGATGGTAACGAAGAAAAGTATGAGTTTTATAAGAAAAGACAGTTGGTACAAAAGATTTTGCTTAACTCTTTGTATGGTGTATTAGGTCTACCCGCATTTAGATTTTATGATATTGATAACGCTGAAGCGGTTACATTGACAGGACAGACTGTTATTAAGAAGACACAAGATGCTATAAACTCAAAATACAACAAAGAATTAAAAACAGATGCAATTGATTATGTTCAATACGTTGATACTGATTCCGTGTTTGTTTCCTGTTTACCTCTGGTTAAAAATAGATTTCCAAACATAGATACGAATGATATTGAAATAATGACACCAAAGATATACGAGATAGCAACAGAGGTTCAAGACTACGTTAATCAGTTTTACGATGTTATGTCAAAGAAACTATTTAACACGGAAAAGCATAGATTAGAAATCAAACAGGAAATGATTGGTAGAACAGGTTTTTGGCAAAAGAAAAAACGTTACGCACTTTGGATTATATCAGACAATGGTGTTCCAATGGACAAACTTGAAGTTAAAGGATTGGATATTGTTCGTTCATCTTTCCCAAAATCCTTTCAGAAAATTATGAAAAGCGTATTGATTGATATTTTGAAAGGTAAAGAAAAGAATGAAATAGATGATTACATATTAAATTTCAAAAAGGAATTGGATAGTATTATCTACGCTGAAGTTGCGAAAAATTCTTCTATAAAAGAAATTAAGAAGTATGAAGATGTTGTCAAAGATGATGTGTTGGGTAAGTTTGCGAAAGGAACGCCGGCACATATTAAGGCCGCGATAAACTATAATAAGTTATTAAAGTTATTCAAGTGCCCACCAAAGTTTCCACCAATGAAAAATGGTGATAAGGTTAAGATTGTATACTTAAAAAATAATCAATATGGTTTGGAAGAATTAGCTTTCAGAGGTGATTCTGATCCAAAAGAAATTTTGGACTTTATCAAGGAACATATTGATGCGAATGAATTGTTTATGTCTGAATTAGACTCAAAATTAAAAAACTTCTATGAAGCTATGAAATGGGATTTCCCATCAGAAAGTAAAAAAATAGCAAAAAAGTTTTTTTCTTTCTAAAAATTTAGTATATTGTACTATAAATATTGTTTTATTATTAGGATTATTGTTATGGAAAAATCAAGATTGATTAACTTCATTGGTAAATACCATTTAGGCGGATTGGTTAATTCAGTTGCTTGGAATTCAAATGGCTCGTTGTACACAAAATTCATTTCCGATGATAAGTGTGTAGTTGGTGAAATTCGTTTAAATAATTTCAATTCAGAAAATGCTAAGTTTGGTGTATATCAAACCGATCTTCTTATCAAACTATTGGGTGTATTAGGTAACAATGTAAACCTTAACATTAATGGTGCTGATGAAAAACCATTCTCACTTACTTTTGATGATAAGTCAACTACTGTTAATTATATGTTGGCTGACTTGGCAGTTATTCCACCCGCACCTGATTTGAAGCAGTTACCAAACTTTGAACTAAAAATCCCAATCACTAAGGAATTTATTGATAAGTTCCTGAAGGCAAAGTCTGCATTGCCCGAAATTGAAAAGTTTACGGTATTGAAAAATAAAAAAGAAAAGAAATATCAAATTGTAATTGGTTATGCGAATACCAATTCAAATAGAATTTCTATTGACGTTGACTGTGAATGTGATGACGATATTGAACCAATTAGTTTCTCTGCTAAATACTTCAGTGGCATCTTGGCTGCTAATAAAGATTTGAACGGTGGAACACTAAAAGTATCTTCAGAAGGTTTGGCGGTTGCTGATTTTGATATTGATGACTTTGAAGCAACATATTACTTAGTAAAGTTGGAAGATAATTAATGGAAAAGTATTTCTACGAAAAGAGTGGAATAGAATCTTGGCCAACAAATATTACTTATGGTGAATTGGTATCATATAATAAACAAAAATTATATGATTGGTTGGAAGATTTGAGACTACGTGTGTTAAAGAGTTGGGATGAACAAGGTGTTCCGCCAATTGTTGGTAAGAACGAAAATGAAATTAAAAGTTCATTCTCAAAACTTAGACAATACGATTGTTCCAAATTTTATTATGATGTTGAAAATGGCAATGATCCTGATGTTATCGGGGTTATTGCCAATTTTTCAAAGTCAGGTTCAGCCGCAAATCAGTTCTTTCCAACTATGCTTAAAACAAAAATAGCATCAAGTGGTAGTCCTGACAGTGCAAGATCTATCTATGATTATTTCACGGATGTTTGGAAAGATTCGTTTCATCATATATTGAGACGTGTTATATTTAATGACTCCATGTATCTTTATAGTAAATCAATTTCAACACTTGTAGAAAAGAATCCATACTTTAAGTCGGGTGAGACATTAAGAGATATGTTCCAATCCTACAAAAATGGTGATGGTAGATTTGATAATAAAGGTTTACGTGTATCTAAAATATCATGCTCAACCGATGAACACAACAGGCTATATAAAAATTGTTTAACTATTAAAGCAAATGAAATACGTGAATTTTATTCGGAAGGATTGATTGATGATACAATGCTTTCATACTTGGATGATATTGAATCATTAACCGATACATTTTATGTAAAGAACGATAGTGATGAACCAAGATTAAATGTTTTTATGATTAGAGTGTATGAGAAAAATATGAGAGTTTTTCCAGCAGCTCTACAGGCATTTAGAATATCATTCTCTCAGCCAGCAGTTAACTTTCCACCATTAACTGCAAAATTCTTATATGAACATTTTACTAAACATATTCCAGCATCAAGAACCGTAACGGTGTATGATCCAAGTTCGGGTTGGGGTGGAAGGATTTTGGGTGCAATGTCTGTTATTAGACCGATACATTATGTCGGAACAGATCCAAACACGGATAATATGATCGATGAATTGGGTATTTCTCGTTATGAATATTTGGCTGACTTTTATCTACGTTCAATAGGTGAACGTGCAAGTATAGCATCAAAGTTTTTCGATACCAAAGAAACACACACATACGAAATGTTTCAGGATGGTTCAGAAACAATACAGTTTAACGAAAGATTTAAGAAGTACAAAGGTGAATTAGATTTTGTTTTCACATCACCCCCATACTTTAATCGTGAAATGTATTCCGATGATGCAACTCAATCATACAAGGCACACTCACAGTACAGTGATTGGAGAGATAATTTTCTCAAACCAACATTGGAAACCGCTGTTTCCTTTTTGAAACCCGATAGATATTTGTGTTGGAATATTGCTAATATAAAAGTATCAGACAATAAAACAATACACTTGGAAGAAGACTCTATTGACATCCTAAAATCATTGGGGATGGAGTATCATGGTAAGATATGTATGCTTATGACTAAAATGATAGGAAATACCGATCCAAAAAGACTTACTAACAAAGTTTATCATAAGGGTGAATGGTGGAAGATGGAACCCATTTTTGTATTTTATAAACCAAGTTGATTATATGAATGTAAACTCAGGTAAATTTTTTAACATAGATCCTTTAGAAGTTCGTCTTTGGAAAGAAACGGATGAATTTTTAAATGACAAAAGGGAATTAGATGACACAATAGATTGTGTTTTTCAATATTACCGTAAACACGGTTATCCATATATGAAGATAACCGATGAAGAAAAGCATGATCATATGAAAAAACTTCAGAGTTTTGATTATGAATCTATTTTTATCGGTAACGATTTGAAACAAACTATGAATGGACTTAGATTAGCTTGGTCTTATTTTCCACATGCAATGGAAGTTAAATGTGGCAATTCAAAAATGTCTCCAATGGATAACTATTTGAATGACCATACTTTCAAGATGACTATAAAAAAATGTTTAACATGGCTTAAAAAACATTGGCACGGTAGATGGCAAGAAAATAGATTGCGTCAAGCACTGAAAATTTATTCAGGTGTTCAAGCTGTGTCAAACTTTAGACCAACAGCTGCGGGTGCTATCTATAAAAGATATGGTGGTGACGGTGTAATGTGGGATATGTCTTGTGGTTGGGGTGGAAGATTGGTAGCTGCATTGGCTTCACCATATATTAAAACCTACATCGGAACAGATCCCTCTACGAAAACATTTGAAGGTTTATGTCAACTACGTGATGATTTTACATATTTAAATAAAAATATTCATTTGCATTGCATGGGTTCTGAAGATTTATTACCCGATAAGGATTCATTAGATTTATGCTTCACATCCCCACCATATTTTGATACTGAGAAATATGCGGATGAAGAAACTCAATCATATAATAAGTTTCCAAACAAGGATAGTTGGGGTTCGGGATTCCTAAGAACAACATTTAACAATTGTTATCATGGATTAAAACAAGATAGATTTATGTTAATAAACATAGCCAATACACCGAAACATAAAGACTTGGAAGAAATGACAATACATTATGCTGAAGACGTTGGATTCAAACACGTTGACACCTTACAGTTAATTCTTTCATCAGTAATGGGTGCGGGTTATAAGAGAGAACCTATTTTTGTTTTCAAAAAGTATTAGGATTTTATCTGAAAATTTTGTATATTGATAGAGTAAAAATTTACAAGGAATATTATGAATATTAAATCACACACAATTTGGAATGAAAAGTACAGACCACAGACGTTAGAAACGTATATCGGTAATGATACTATTCGGGAAACATTCGCTCAATATATTTCGAGTAATGATATTCCCCATCTTTTACTACACGGTGATGCGGGTATAGGTAAAACTACTATTGCAAAGATTCTTGCAAATTCGATTGCAAACAATAACTACATCTATATCAATGCATCAGATGAAAACTCAGTTGATATTGTCAGAGACAAAATTAAACAGTTTGCTTCATCAGTTGGTTTTGGTGGAATAAAAATAATCATATTAGATGAATGTGATTACATGACACCAAATGCACAAGCTGCTTTGAGAAATATAATGGAAACATTCAGCAAGACAACAAGATTCATTTTGACTTGCAACTATGTTGACAGGATTATAGATCCAATACAGTCACGTTGTCAAATATTTAATTTGGTAGCACCATCCAAAAAAGAAGTTGCACAACACTTGGTTTCTATATTGGATAAAGAAAGTGTAAAATATTCTAAAGAAGATTTGGTAGCACTATTGAATGTTACATACCCTGATATTCGCAGAACAATAAACACATCACAACGCAGTGTAATAAACGGTGAATTGCGTTTGGATAAATCAACAGTTGTTGGTTATGACTACATGGTAAAGATAGTTGAAGTTTTGAAATCAGATAAAAACAAGAAAGAAAAATTTGATTCCATAAGACAAATTATTGCTGACAACTATGTTAAAGACTTTAATTTACTTATGAGATATTTATATGAAAATGTGGAAACCTATGCTAATGGTTTTGTATCATCAATAATATTGATACTTGCAGAAGCACAGTATAAGGATTCACTTGTAGTAGACCATGAAATAAATGCCATGGCAATGTTTATTCAAATTATTATGGAAATCGATCAAAGGAGGTAATCTTATGGGCGTATTTGACATCAACGGTGGAAATGAAATTCCACAAGAACAACAACAAATTTCTGTTAACTTAAATGATGCAACTGATTTAGTTTGTGCAGAATGTGGTAACAGATTTTTTAAAGAAGTAACATTCTTCAAAAAGATTTCAGCTTTGCTATCACCAACTGGGCAAGCGGGTTTAGTTCCAATTCCTGCGTTTGCTTGTACTAAGTGTGAACATGTTAACGATGAATTTTTACCAAAACAAATGTTAAATGATTAAAGGTGTATAATGTCTAAAAGTATTTTTGACCATATTAAAGGTGTTACTATACGTAAAACCAAATGGGAAAACTTGTCGGATGATGAGAAAAAAAGTTGGAGTAATTACATGATAACTAAATTTTTTTCTATGGAAATGGAATTGGTTGAGTTAATGAACGATGTGCAAAAATACACCAACGGAATATTGTCACCGAAAGACTATTATAACTTTTTATACGATACATTGCCTAAACACTCATTCTTTCTTAAATATGTGAAGGCTAAAGATAAGTTGGATATAGATTCTGAACTATCAAAAATATTTTGCAATCACTTTCAATTAGGAAGGAATGAGGTTTATGCTTATGTAAAATATCTTAAACGAAATAATGAAGATGAATTAAATTCGATATTAAAAATGTATGGTGTCAAAGACACCGATATAGAGAACTTTCATAAAAAGCTAAAGAATATAAAGTGAGGAGTGTTATGTCAATTATTGAAAAAGATTTAAGTTTAGCATCAACAGGTGTTATTGCGGAAATGGAACAGAAGTTCCCAATTATGACTGAAGAATTTAAAAGAATACAACAGATGCAGTATGAGTTATTTTGTGCAAAGCAGTCGAATTATGGACCTGACAATATTTCATTAGGTACTAACTTGGAACGAGACCAAGATAGAATACTATCATTACAGGGTTTGTTTTTTAGACTGAATGATAAAATTAATCGTTATAAACAAATGATTATGTTTGGTTCAAAAGATGCAGTTGGTGAGAGCCTCGATGATACGTTCAAAGATATTTCTGTATACGGTATTATAGCTCAACTCGTTCAATCGGGTAAGTGGGGTAAATAATGGCTGAAAGAAGAATATCATTCTCACAATATCAAATGTGGAAAGGTTGTCCGCATCGTTGGAAACTAAATTATATTGACCGTATCAATACATACGAACCATCCGTTGCAGCTCTATTCGGAACTGCTATGCACGAAGCTTTACAAGAGTATGTTAAGTGTATTTATGACAACTCAATAGCAGAAGCAAATAAAATGAATCTAAACGAGATTCTTCAGAATGGCATGAAACGTGAATATAAAAAGTTATTAACGGAGTCAAGTAATCAACACTTTTCAAACCAAGAAGAATTGGCTGAGTACTATAATGATGGTGTTCAGATATTAGATTGGTTTAAAGCTCATCGTGCTGATTTCTTTTTGAAAAAAGATTTTGAATTAGTCGGTATAGAATTGCCAATAAATATAATTCCATTGGAATCACATCCGTCTATAAAATTGGTTGGTTTCTTAGATTTGGTTCTTAGGAATGTATCAACGGGTGACATATACATATATGATTTCAAAACATCAACTAAAGGTTGGGGACAATATCAAAAGTCTGATAAGACAAAGGTATCTCAATTGGTTTTGTATAAAACATATTACGCAAAACAATACAATGTTGATGCGGAAACTATACATGTGGAATATTTAATATTAAAGAGAAAGATTGATCAGGATGCTGAATACGAAGCTATGAAGAAACGTGTTCAGAAATTTGAACCATCAAACGGGATAGTTTCAAGAAATTACGTGCAAAAGGAATTAAAAGAATTCATAACTAATAATTTCACAGAAGACGGTGAATATAGATTAGATGTTGTTCAATCAGCAGAGGCTGGACAAAACTATTCAAATTGTAAATATTGTTGGTTCAATGATAAAGAAGAATTCTGTCCAAAAGAACATAGAAATATTATGCCATTTTGAGGATAAGTGATGAAAGTAGCTTTAGTTTGTATTGCTAAAAATGAAGATAATTACATAAAAGAGTGGGTTGACTATCATACTAAATTGGGATTTGATCAAATATGTATTTATCAAAATGATTGGCGATGTAGTGTTCAATTGGACAACACAACAATTATGGACTTTGATGGACCAAATAGACAAACTGAAGCGTATAATAATTTTTTAAGGTATTGGCACAATGATTATGATTGGGTTGCCTTCTTGGATGTTGATGAATTCTTAGTATTAAAAAAACACAGTAATGTTAAGGACTTTATACAAGATTACCAACAACATGATGTAATAGGAATAAATTGGGTTTTATTTGGAGATAACGGCTTAACATTTGATGGCAATTATAATGTATTAAGTAGATTTACAAAAAGACAGATAGGTGTGGTGCCATTAGTAAAATGTATATCAAGAGTTAAACCAAATATATCATGGGCTTTACATAATGCTGTTAATGTAAATGCTATTGATACTAATTATAAAATATTTGCAGGGTGTAGTAACGAAAACGGTGATGATAGTATAGCTCAAATAAATCATTATTTTTGTAAAACTTGGGACGAGTGGTCTGCAAAAAAGAATCGAGGCAGGGCTGATTTGTCACCAAACAGTCTTGGTTACATAAGGTGTGATTCTGATTTTGAAGCACACAATGCTAATGAAATAGAAGACACTTTCGCTTTAGACTTTTTTAACTCACATTAGTTGACAAAATATGAAAAAACCACTACTACATAATGAAAGATATTCTCAAATTAAACAAAAGCGTAAAAAAGAGTTCATTCCAAATTTACCAAATACAAACAAATTAAATGATGGTGTTGTTAGTGAATTGGGTAAAGTGGAAGACTTTTCATTATTCACTGATAATCAGGTTTTATTAAGATTCCCACACTTAATAAACAGACCTTGGATAAGACATGATACCACCAAGAAGTTAAGTGTAATAGTGCCTTACCGTGATAGAGAGAATCATTTAAATATATTTATAAATGAATTTCCACAATACTTGGAAAGACAGGGTATAGACTATCATATAACAGTAGTTGAACAGGCAAATAATGAAAGCCCTTTTAATAAGGGCATGCTTTTTAATGCTGGTTTTAAAGAAACAAAGAACTATGATTACTTTTGTCTTCACGATGTTGACATGATACCACTGTATTCCGATTATGGCTATGACATTAATACACCAAAAGGAAACGGGTTTTTTATACACCCAGCTCGTTATATTGAAAAATGGGATTACATCGAATTACCTGGATGTTGTGGTGGTGTTGTTTTAGTAGATAGACAAACATATTTAGATGTTAATGGGTATAGTATAAGTTATTGGGGTTGGGGTGTTGAGGATGACGACTTTAAACGTAGATGTCAACAAAATAAAACAACTCGCATAATAAACACAGAGGGCATATACAGAACACTATACCATTTACATAATTACAATCCAAATTGTTATGTAAAAAATAAAAAAGTATTTGATTCAAATATACCAAAAGAACAAGATGGTTTAAATCACACTATGTATAAAGTTGTTTCACGTAAAAAACTTACGGATAGAATATCATTTCTAAGTATTATGTTCTAATAAATATGAATGTTGCATTAGCATGTATAGCAAAAAACGAAGATTATTATATTAATGAATGGTTAGAATACAACTTGTATTTAGGATTCGATAAAATTTTCGTATACAATAATGATTGGCAATTTCATATAGACTCACCATTTGTAGAAACAATATCAGTCGAAGGTCGTGGTAAACAAGAGGTTGTGTATAATAATTTTTTGAATGAGTATAAAAACGAATATGATTGGGTAGCATTTTTTGATGTTGATGAGTTCTTAGTATTAAAAAAGCATGACAATATAAAGGACTTCTTAAAAGACTACGATGGTTTCAACTGTATAGGTATAAATTGGCACCTGTTCGGAGACAACAATCAACCAAAGCCAACAAACGAATACTCAGTTCTGAAAAGATTTACAAGACGTGGCTTGAAAGTTGATAAACATATAAAATGTATAGTAAGACCAAGTGTTATTACAAACTACAAAATACACGCACCCGATAGGGACTCTATAATAGATACTGACAAAAATGTTTTTTATGGTCCATATAATGAAAATGGTAAAGATGACATTGCACAATTAAATCATTATTTCACAAAAACCATTTGGGAGTGGCAGATTAAAAAAAATCGTGGTAGAGTTTGTGAAAAAAAGATAGAAAGAAGTGACTCCGATTTTTATAATCATAATTTAAATGAAGTTGAAGATTTACACGCTTTAAACTTTTTTACAAAAAAATCTACTATTTTCTAATGTTTTCTAAAATTAGTCCATATTTATATTAAAATAAATTTGGAGACGTTATGCAAAAGAAAGAAGATTCTAAGTACTCAAGTGTGCAAATTCGTAAGAATTTGAAAGATGAGTTTACGCGTTTCTGTGACGATAAAGGTTACAAAGTAAGCGGCCTATTAGAAAGGCTAATACTAACACACCTTTCGGGTAGCAAAGATAATTCTAAATAAATATAAAAGGTTTCATATGTCAAAGAAAAAGATATTATTATTATCTGATGATCTAAGATTGACTTCGGGAATAGCAACCGTATCGCGTGATATGGTTTTAGGTACAGTTAAGCAATATGATTGGGTACAAATTGGTGCTGCTATAAATCATCCAGATAAAGGAAAGGTTTTGGATTTATCAGAAGACTGTAAGAAATTAACGGGTGTTGAAGATTCCTCCGTTAAATTATATTGCAATGACGGTTACGGTGATTCACTTCTAATTAGAAGAATGCTTGAATTAGAAAAGCCGGATGCAATATTACACTTTACAGATCCAAGATTTTGGGGATGGCTGTACAACATGGAACATGAAATCAGAACAAAGATTCCACTTATGTATTTGAACATTTGGGATGGTGCTGGAATGGTAGGTTCATCGTCAACAGATCCTATGTGGAATAAAGAAGCGTATGCGAGTTGTGATTTATTAATGGCAATATCAAAGCAAACATACGGAATAAATCACAGAGTTTTGGAAGTATTCGGTGAGAAAACGGATGGCGGTAGAATAACTTACGTTCCACATGGCATTAACACAAGTATGTACCACCCAATAAATGAAACTGAATCAGAAAAACATCACCAATGGGACGAACTTCAAGAAGAAAATAAAAAGTTTAGAGCAGATAATCCAAATAGATTTGTTGTCATGTGGAACAATAGAAATATCCACAGAAAACATCCAGGTGATGTTGTTTTAGCTTACAGACACTTTTGTGACTTGGTTGATAAAAATGGTGGTGATGCTAAAAAAGATTGTTTGCTTTATATGCACACGACTCCAGTAGATAATAACGGAACGGATTTATTAGCGGTTGTGAATCAGTTATGTAATGATTATCCGGTTGCATTTAACGAGTCAATAACAAGTTCTGATAATTTAAACATTAAATATAATTTAGCCGATATTGTTATCAATATGTCCTCCAATGAAGGTTTTGGGTTAAGTACAGCTGAAGCATTATCGGCTGGAACACCAATCGTTGTTAATGTTACCGGTGGATTACAAGACCAATGTGGTTTTATAAATCCCGAAACAAATGATTACTTTACACCCGATGACTATATTAAAATACATACATTACATGATAATAGAACTTGGCAAGGATTGAAACATGGTAGTTGGGTTAAACCAGTTTGGCCATCAAATCTATCATTACAAGGTTCCGTACCAACTCCTTATATTTTTGACGATAGGTGTGACTACAGAGACATTGGTGATGCTATGTATGAGTGGTATAAATTGTCAAAAGAAGAAAGAAAAGAATGTGGTTTGGCTGGAAGAAAATATATCATGGATGAAAAAATTGGAATGTCAAGAGAAAACATGTGTGAAAGAGTAATAAGTAGCATAGATAATATATTTGACAATTTCAAACCAAGAGAACGTTTTGAATTATTTTTAGTGTGAGGTTAAAATGGATTATAGACCAGATTTAGTTTTTTGTGGACCGATAACAACAGTTAGTGGATATGGAGCTCATGCACGTGATTTGGTATTGTCTCTTATTGAAATGGATAAATATGAAATAAAAATTCTATCTATAAATTGGGGCGAGACACCAATGAATGCTTTGGATGAATCGAATCCCGATCATAAAAAGATATTAGATCGTATAATGAAGAGCCCAATAACAAGTCCTCCAGACGTTTGGATGCAATGCACTATACCATCAGAGTTTCAGCCAGTAGGTAAATATAATATCGGTATAACTGCTGGAATTGAAACCGATATTTGTTCACCCGAATGGATTGATGGGTGTAATAAAATGAATTTAGTTTTAGTTCCATCGAAACATGCTAAAGCTGTTTTTGAGGCAACTGAATATGATAAGAAAGATAAAAATAATGATAAAGTTTTAGATAGTTTGAAAATAAAAGTACCGATTGAAATTTTATACGAGGGTGTTAGAACAGACATATATGGTAAGGATTTACCATTGGAAACAAATATTGTTGATAAATTAAATGAAATAAAGGAAACTTTTGTATTTCTATTTGTTGGTCATTGGTTGAAGGGTGATTTTGGACAAGACAGAAAAGATTTGTCAGGTCTTATACACACGTTTTTAACAACATTTGCTGACACAAAAAATCCTCCTGCTTTACTATTGAAGGCTTCATCTGGAACATTTTCGGTTACTGGCAGAAGTCAAATGCTTGATAAAATACGAACAATCAAAAACAGTATCCAAAATAAAACAAACTTTCCAAACATATATCTTTTACACGGTGATTTAACCGATAATGAAATGAATACAGTATACAATCACGAGAAAGTAAAGTCATTCGTTTCATTCACAAAGGGTGAAGGTTATGGTAGACCTATTGCTGAGTTTATGGCAAGTGGAAAGCCTATATTGGTATCCGGTTGGAGTGGTCACTTGGATTTTGTAGATCCAGATAAACACATACATTTATCGGGAGAAATTAAACCTGTACACAAAAGTGCGATATGGAATACTATTATAAATGAAGGATCTTCTTGGTTCACTGTAGACTATAGAAACGCTTCTGAGCAAATGAAAAACGTATTTAATAATTACAATAAATACAAAACAACTGCTAAGTTATCCGCATTTGAAGTTAAAACTAAATGGTCTTATGATTCTATGGTTAAGAAGTTTGATTCCATTCTACAAGAAAGGCTGCCAAAATTCAGTGCAACTGTAAAACTAAATCTTCCAAAACTAAAAAAGGTCGGTGAGTGATGGTATCATACACTATAACAGTTTGTGATGAATATAAAGAATTGGATAGACTATTATCATTTCTACATGACCAAATAACTAATGATGATGAAATAGTTGTGCAAATGGATACAATGGCAACTACATCTGATGTTAGAAATGTAATAGACACCTATCGTAAAACTATTTCAAATTTGAATGTAGTAGAATTTCCATTGGATAAAAATTTCGCACAATTCAAAAATAATTTAAAAGCACACTGTACTAAGCCGTGGATTTTTAATATAGACGCGGATGAAGTTCCTTCGATTATATTGATTGAAAATTTACACGATATATTGGAAGCCAATCCAAATGTTGATGTTATTGCCGTTCCAAGATGGAATACCGTTGATGGTATAACCGATGAACACATATCAAGATGGCGTTGGAATGTTGATAATGACGGTAGAATAAATTGGCCAGACTACCAAACACGGATATATCAAAATAAAGAAAAAATAGTTTGGGTTAATAAAGTACACGAAAGATTATCAGGACATGACTGTGGATCACACTTACCACCTGAACCAGAATATTGTTTGTATCATCCAAAAACAATACAACGTCAGGAAATGCAAAATAACTTTTATAGTCAAATAGGTAATGTATGAGTAGTCCATTAACGTTTTGTATTAGCACATATAATAATTTAAATTATTTGAAATTAGCAGTTGCATCTGTTCGTAAAAATTCGTATTTTAAGAACTCAAGATTTATTATACATGCTGAAAATTGCACCGATGGTACAAATGAGTGGTTACAAAATAATGATTACAATATAGAATACTATATTGAAAATAATAAAACCCCGTTAGGAATTGGTGGTGGTATGAATTTTTGTGCTGATAAGGTCAACACTGAATACATAATGTTTTTACATTCTGATTTCTACGTTGCCAAGGATTGGGATGTTGCTTGTTGGGAAGAAGTAGGAAAACATAAAGAACCAACTTGGGTATTTAGTCACAGAGTAGAGCCTGATATATTTGGTCATGGTCAAAGTAGACCAGGAACCGTTGTTATACCAAAGGATAGTATGGGTTCATATTATCACGATTTCGATATTGATTTTTTTGAACAATGGTCTGATGAATTTGTTAAGTTAAATTCTTTCACATACCCAAAGGCTGAGGGTGTTAGTGGTTTAATATCCAAAAAGAATTGGGATTTAATAGGTGGAAACGATCCAATATTTGCACCTACGAGTTGGGAAGATATTGATTTATTTCTGCGTATGAAAAAGGCAAACTATAAATTTGTTCTAACTTCAAAATCAGTTGTTTGGCATTTTGGTGCAAGAGGTAGTCATCGTTTAGAGGAAAATAACGGAAGAACATCAGACAGACAATTAAATGCCGAGGTTGTTAATGCTAAAAAGTTTTATGATAAGTGGAATGGTATGCCTATGTTCGATGAATATGGTATGGTCTGTGGTATAAAATAATGATTGTATATTTAAAAGAGAGAAAGATAAATGATTGCAATAGTTTTACACTTACATTATCAAGACCTTTGGGGTGAATTTAAAGATAAGATAGTTCCTTTGCTAAGTGATAAAGTACATTTATATGTTACGGTAAATGAGTTTACACCTATTTCTATTGAAATTTCCAATTACGCTAAAGATGTTTATATTTTAGAAAACAGAGGTGCTGATTTTGGTCCGTTCGTTTATACATATAATAAGATACGAAACCTTGGATATAAATATATTTTCAAAGTTCATGGCAAGAAATCACTCCATAATACAAAAATTGGAAATACTTGGAGAAAAAGATTAACAGAAGTTCTAATTGAAAATGAAGACGTTTTTAATTCAGTAGTATCTGCTATGGACAAGGATTCGAGAATATTTATGGCAGGTGCTTACTCGTGTTTTTATGACAGGGCAAAAGAACCAATTGATGGTAAAGGTAGAACAGATTGTCTTCCATACATAGATAAATTAAATGAATACCTTAATATAGAAACACATGGTTGTTTTATAGCGGGTTCAATGTTTGCCGTAACAACTGAGTATTTAGAAATACTTTTTAAAGATACGGATTTGGATAAACTGTATAATAACTTTCGTATTGGTTATTTTAGAGAATCTTCATTAGAACATGCAATGGAACGTATGATTGGATATGGTGTTGAATACCATAAAGGAAAATTTTTAATAATAAACCCAAGTGAATAATATGTTAATAGCTACATTGAATTATAACATGCCACAAATGACAGACAGCATGGTTGAACAACTGAGACGGGATCCTTTCTTTAGTAGATGTGAATTAATGGTCGTTGATAATGGTAGTGATAAGACCGAACTTGCAAAATCAACAACACATAGATTAGATGAAAATGTTTTTTATGGCGGTGGGTTTAATGTGGTATTAGAATATTTCTTATCATCCAAACATGATTATTTATATTTTTTAAATAATGATTTAATATTTCATGGTATATCATTTTTATCAACGTCTATACGAGAAGCTAAATCAGCAGATGCTGCTGTCTATTCACCGTCAGTAATTAATGCCTCGGCTGACCAATGTTATTGGAAACAAATGTGGAATTGGGGAATTGGACTACGTGAAGTTAGATGGATAGATTTTCAATGTCCTTTGATAAGACGTGATGTTTTAGAGACTATACAACATTATCCAGATCCACTGATATATGGTTGGGGTTTGGATCTTTATACTGGATGTATTATGGACGGAACGGGATTAAAAACATTCGTGTCCGATAATAATACGGTGTGTCATTTGAACTCACATACATTGAAATCGGATAAAGCACCAATGGGATTAAACGATTATTGTCACAAAGCATCAACTCTACAAAACCAATATTTTTTCCACTCAGAATATAAGGATTTATTCTATGAACTTAGAAAATACGGGGAATCATACTCACCTGTTCCAAATGCACGTAATGTGGTATGAATCCGAGATGATACCAGAAACTCTTGATTCTATTATGAAAGCTATTGATTTCGCAAAACCAAATATAAAGTTTTTGTTTTGCCTTAATTCTCAAACGTACATGGAAAAACCAACTATTGGTGAATCCAAAGATATGTTTAACCTATTTTTGGATCATCAATTATTCAAAACACAAGAGGTTCAGATAGTCGAAAAAACAGATGATGATCCATTCTATAATATAGGTGATTGGCGTAGAGAAGTTTATAATGATGAATATAAATATATTATTTGGGGTGAGTCCGATACTTTAGTACCAACTGATTACTTTAAAATAATAGATTCCATAAGTATAGAAGAGCCACACATATTATCTCTAAGTAGTAGAAAAATGTGGGACGATAGTTGGCAAGGTGTTGAACATGAGTTATTGAGAAATATGCGTGGTGATCAAGATAAGATTGGTATATTTGGCTGTGGTAATCAAATAAACTTAAATCAAGTTAATATGTTCAATAGTCTAATACCTGATATAAGAATTGTTAGATTGAGAATACCAAAGATAGACGGTTCCATGTTGGCATTATCTAAAGATTTACCAAGACCATTTATATCAGAGAATCTACATTTCGGTGGTGAAGATACATGTGCTGCGGGATTCTTTCAGTTAAAAGGTATACCACAATATAGCATATCAACTCGTATAAAAGGTCACAATTATAATCACCCAAAGAAAAGAACTAATACGGAACAGAATCGGGATAACTCCGAATACATTGAAATGAACAAGCAGTCAAGAGACGAGATGATGAATTTCTTATTAAAATTGGTAAAGGAAAAAAATGAAAAGAATAAGTCTGATAATTCCAAGTCATAATAATTTGCGTCATTTGAAAAATGTATATGCGAGTATATTAAGACACGCTCCTCAATCTGAAGTAATATTATTAGATGATGGCAGTGATGACGGTACTTGGGAATGGATGCAAGAGATTGAAGAATCACATCAACATCTTGAAGTTAAAGTGTATAAATCAAAAGAAAGAGTGGGTCACACAATACTTTACGATAAGGGTATTCAAATGGCTACAAATGATATAGTTGGCATTCTTCACGCTGATATGATTATAGGTCCTAACTATGTAGAAAATTTAGTCAAACACTTGAAACCAAGAACAGTTGTGTGTGCTACAAGAATTGAACCACCACTACACCCCGAAGGTAGAGAGAAAATAATAAAAGACTTTGGGATGGATTTTGATACATTAGATGTTGACGGATTTGAAAGTTACTGTAATCAAATACAAGAACAAGAAAAGGATGTTACAACTAAAGGCATGTTTGCACCTTGGATTCTATACAAAAAAGACTTTGAAGAAATAGGTGGTCACGATCCTATATTCGCACCATTTCCATATGAAGACTCCGATTTATTTCAACGTTGGATACTAAACGGTTATGAATTGATACAATCACGTGATTCATTAGTATATCATTTAACTTGTCGCGGTCATAGATGGACGGATGAAATTCGCAAAGATTCCGATGACTTTAAGTTATTTGAAAAACGTGCAAGAAAAAACTACTTGAGAAAGTGGGGTTCTTGGGTAAAGAACGATGTTTACCAACATCCTATAATTTCACCCGTTTATCATAAAACGTTGATTCTTCGTGGAACAGCAACATTAAATCTGATAGATTTTTTTGAACCGTTCTTTAATAAAATTTTCATACATGAAAACCTTAAAAATATTGTGGATGAATTCTTAGAATCTGCAAACAAATTAAATGCAATTGAGCCATCTATAAAATGTGGAATCAATGACAAATTTAATTACTATAGTGATGGGGAAGTGTTGTTATTGAATTCTACAAATGTGGCTGTCTTTATTGATTGTGATAGAATTACCAACGATGATGTTAATGTAATAACTAATTTGAATGATATAGTAAAAGATACTAATGATATTGGTCAATTTGAAATCGGTAATTTGAAGATAGATATAAAGGATTTAAAAGAAAAACAAGATGAATTGATATTTAGCTTGATAAGTAATGTAAACAAATAAGGATAATAATATGGCAGTTGGTGTTCATAAAGTAACAGAAGATTTTGAAAAGGAGTTATCAAGATATACAGGTGCTCCATATGTAGTATGTGTTGATAACCAAAGTAATGCATTATTTCTCTGTTTAAAATATTACACTATTAAAAATAATATAATAGATAATTTTGTAGTTGATGTTCCCGAAAGAACATATCCATCTGTGCCGTGTGAAGTTATACATGCCGGTGGTGAAGTTAATTTTACAAAAGTGGATGGTGTAACAATACGTGGTGCTTATCAATTAACACCAACAAATGTTTGGGACTCGGCTTTAAGATTCACTGCAAATATGTATATCCCAAATTCTTTTATGTGTATATCATTTACAGGTCCATATAAACATTTAAAATTATCTAAGGGTGGTGCGATACTGTTAGATGATTTAGATGCTTATAAGTGGTTAAAAAAGGCTCGTTTTTCGGGTAGAGACGAGTGTAGTTATCACGAAGATGATTTCGATAATAATCCAGTAATAGGATGGAATTTCTATATGATGCCTGAGATTGCTACTCGTGGTTTATTATTGATACAACAGTTTTATAATTCTGATGGTACTCCGAAGTACAATGACGATTTAGAATTACCGTATCCAAATTTATCTGAATTTAATATTTACAAGTCAAATTTATGAGACTTTTATGCTTTATAGTATATGTACAATAACCAGAGATTTTTTACAAATTAATGATTTTGTTGAATATCATTTAGACATTGGTTTTGATAGAATAGTTTTATACGATAATTATTCAAATCCACCCGTAGATGTTCAGGATGATAGAGTAGAAATTATAAGATGGAACAAGGAAATAATTTCATGCAATGCTTATAATGATTACGCTATGAAAAATAGACACATAGCGGGTTGGACAGCTTATATTGATGAAGATGAATTCATAAATACAAATGGTAGAAACATAAAAGAAGCTATGTTAGAGTTTCAAGACTTTGATACATTAGCTTTATCGTGGAGATTGTTTGGTGATAAAATAGATGACGGAGATGAAGTTGAAACCAAATTTTGGAAAAAATATAAATATTATGTTCCAAGTGATGAAGATCCATATGGTATTAATAACCATCAAAAAGTAATTTGTAAAAATACTATGGTTCAACGATTTGAAAACCCGCATTATGCTATATTAGAATCGGGCAAACAATCTAAAAATGTTTATGGTGAAATTGTAAATGGTCCATTTTCAAGACCAATACACGAAAAAATTTGGATAGACCATTTTCATTGTAGAGGATTTGAAGATTATTTAAGACGAAAGAGTATAAAGGTGGCTGGAGTTTGTGCTACGGTTGAACAAATAACATCCCATTACCACAAACACACATCGTCAGCTATTAGAAAATTGTGAAACTCACTTATTTGTAAAATGAATTGGTAGTAATATGAAAAAGGTTTTTATTGGTTATGGTGGATTCTGTAGAGAAATAATTGCAGATATGGGATATAAATTAAAATGTTTTGTTGATGACAAATTCCACGTAGAAGGCGAAACATATAGGTTATCCGAATTCGATCCAAGTAAGTATGAGGCACTAATTGTTGTTGGAGATCCAAAACTTAGGAAAAGTATTGCTGATAATCTACCAAAAGAAACTAAATTTTGGAACTATATTTCAAAACATGCTGTAATAATGGATAATTTTAAGTCAATTGGTGTTGGTAATATTATATGTGCTGGTACAATAATAACCACAAATGTTAGTATAGGAAACCACGTCCAATTGAATTTATCAACAACGGTAGGGCATGACACAGTAATATCAGATTATGTTACAACCGCTCCTGATGTAAGTATAAGCGGAAATGTTGATATAGGTGACTGTGTTTATTTTGGTACAAAGTCATCTGTTAGGGAAAAGGTAACTATATGTTCTAATACTATTTTTGGATTAAACAGTGGAATAGTATCAAACATAACAGAAGTTGGGACTTATGTTGGCACACCCTGTAGAAAAATAAAGTAATTAATTTATGCTATAATCTATATTATTTCGTAAAAAACTACATATTTATTATTATATTGTTTGTTATTATTAGAGGACTATCATGCATGGTATAGCAAGTAAGTTGATTGAAATTCAAGTACAATTAAGATTTTATCATTGGCAAACTAAATCGTTTGCACGCCATGAAGCATTTGGAAAAACATATGAAGCTATGGATGGATTGATAGATGAATTTGTAGAAGTTTTCATGGGCAAATATGGCAGAGTTCCTGCCATGCCAATCAATCCCGTAAACATAAATGAAAAGAATGCTTCTCAATTTATAGATGAAACAGTAGCATTTTTAATTGCTTTGTCTAATGGATTGGATGAAGATAGAGATACTGACTTATTAAACATACGTGATGAGATGGTTGCTTTATTTAACAAATTACGTTATTTATTAACATTGAAGTAAGGTGAAGTTATGAACACTAACGAAAACAACGATACTACATCTAAAGGATTAGGTGATACTATTGCAAAAGTTACACACGCTGTAGGTTTAGACAAAGTTGCAGAATCGGTTGCAAATGCTGTTGGTAAAGAAGATTGTGGCTGTAACAAACGTAGAGAAAAATTGAATCAACTCTTTCCGTATGAAAACAATGAAAAATAAAAAAACAGATATAACGTCATTCATAAAAGAAACCCAAGAAATAATGGGAATGATGGAAGATGTATTTGGCCACAGAGTCACATCATACTCACCCAAAGACACGAATAAACTAAAGAACAAATTATCACAACCAGTTTCTGATAAGGAAAAACAAGACTACGTTGATACTGTAGAACCTTTAATGAATAAAAAATCCTTTGTTCCAAAAGGACGTGATAAAACTTTGGATGCATTTGTGGATTTAGATACGAGAATATCCCAAAAGGATTATGAGCCAACTATAGATTTGGATACATATAAGAAAGTAAAAGAGCCATTACGCTTCAAATCTAAGGATGTAGAAGGTGGTGAGGGTGAAAGTGGTGAAGGTGGCGAAGAAACACAAACCGAGAAATAAAAAAAAATACTTGGTTATTGATATGAAATTTATTATATTATAATAGACTTAATGGAGTACGTGATGGATGCGATTCGGAAAATAATTTTAGAAGAAATTCAAAATGTAATCAAAGAAGAAAAGACTACTTTGAAAAAGAAACAACTTCAAAAGACTCTTTATGAAGCTGTAAAAACATCTTCAGAATTGAAAGAAAAGGCTCTGAATTCAAAATCAATACGTGAAGCCAAAAAGAATAAAAAGAAATATTTAGCGTCAAAACGTTTGGTAAAGTTAGCTGAGTCCAAACTAATACAGCACTTTAGACTAAATGAAAATCACCGTGAAGGTGAAGGTGTTATGATGAAAGCACAATTACGTTCAATCATAGATAATGCTAATAGAATCTATCACATGATAGATGAATCCGACATGTTTGAAGATTGGCTTCAATATAAGGTTACAATCGCAGAAGATTATCTGCGTGCAGTTAATGGGTATATTAAATATTTTAACGGAGAGAATCACATGAAAGACGGTGGAATCAGTGATGATGAGTTTGAATATGACGATGAAGATTTTGATGATTGGGATGATGTAGACGAAGAAGATGGTGACAATGAAGACACCGACTGGGATTCAGACGGTTCAGATTGGGACAATGATTTAGATGAAGATGAAGAATCGGAAGAAGATGACGATGAATAAATATAAAGAACTATTCTTATTTGTTGACGGGTGGAATCTATATTGTAACAATGGCAATTTCACCCGTATAACTAAAAAGGATTTGAAAGAAGCAAAGAAGAAAGGAATGACGGTCGAGGAAATAAAGGCAATGGCTTTCATATACTTAACAAAACCTGTAGAAGTAGAAGAAGTTGTTGCGGAATTTTTAAACAATAGAACAATTGATTGATATAGTTATATGAATTTCGATACAAGAACGATATTAGATGTTATAAAATTAAACGAAGACCTCAAAGAAAAGTTGTGTAATATCATAGATATTGAACTAATTAATAGAAAATATTATGATACCGATGATGAATTTGCTAAAGATATATCCCCCCTTATACAAGGTTACTTAGTCAGGTTTCTAAAGAACGATATGAAGAAATCCGATCTTATATTTGTTAAGAAGCTTATAAATCTAAAGAACGTTGACTATAAAAAACTAATAGATGAAGTTGTCAAATATTAAGAGTTTGTTATGAGTGATTCATTTTTTGAATTTCTATCATGGGGAATTGTAACTCCCCTAATGTATTTATTGTATTTTGTATTCACCGTATTGGCAATCTTCATTATAGGTTTGCCTATCGCGGTTGGTATACGCCTTATAGTTATGGCGGTTGATTTAATTTTTTCATTAATAAGTTGAGGCAGTTATGAATTACCCAAGACATCGAGTAAGTAAGAGTGTACAAATAAAAATGGCACCGCAAGTTGGCGTTATCGAATGTGAACACAGACACTTGGTAAAGGCATTCGGACAACCGTCATTCTCAGTAGCGAATGGCGATGATTTTGATGGCATAGAAACCTGTGCATGGCACATTGAATTTGAAAGAGGACAGACTGTTAGAATATCAGATGTCAAACCGTTTGGTATAACAGACGTTGATTATAGAACAATCAATAAATGGAAAGTTAATACTCAATCACCTGAGGCGTATGATTGGATTAAGGAAAAAATCCGTGACGCAAATCCAAATGGTTAATTTTCTGCTTGTATATTAAATGGAAATTTACTATATTAGTACAGCAGAAAAGAGTATTATAAATGTTTTTATCAATTATATGGAGTGTAGACAATGAAAGTAATCATTGCGCTTCTATTGGCAACATCGATTATGTCTGCCAATGAGACATCACCACAGTTCTTAAAAAGAATTGTAATGGGTGGTAATAACAATGCAACTATTGGACAAGTGGTTGCATCGTATTCAAATGGATTTCATGTTGGTATCCGTACACCAAACAAATCCACATTGTCCGTAACAGAAAATCAGCAACCTACAATGGATGCATCGGTATATCCGAATCCAACAGATGGTCTTGTGTTTTTTTCAACACGTAGTATTGCTGGAATCAAATCCGTTTCTGTGACAGATTTGTACGGAAGAACAATCAACGATGTAGTTGATATGAATAATGGCACAGTCCGTCTGCCTTATCGTGGTGTATTCATGGTTAAAATTACGGGCAACGATAATTCAATTTATGCAACAAACATTATTTTCAATTAATTTTTAGAGGTAACTATGCGTTATTTTATCGCTTTATTTTTTGCTATTTTTGCAGTAAATCTTTCTGCTCAAACTGACATTCAGTTCCAAGCTCATGTTCCAACGGGAACACCAACAAATTCAAAGTTTTCAGCGTACATTGCTGATAGTTCTTTCAACGAGGCTTCATATTTAAATAGTGATGCGATTTGGTATGTAGAAAATGTTGATGTCACTGTAAACAATGGTATTGTTAATGTACTTCTGAAAGGTATCCCTGATACGGTATTTCTTAATTACAATCGCGGTAATCTTTTTGTCTATTCTTATGTGAATGGATTGACAGTAGGTAGATTACCATTCCACCAACTTCCTTATGCGTTGGTATCTAAGTATACTTTGAATTCAGCTGCTTCCGAAACATCACAGAGAGCTGATACAGCAAATTATGCTCATCGTGCTAAGTTTGCAGATTCAACAACGGTTGCGAGTGTTGCTAATCGTTCAACTCTTTCTGATTTGGCGGCAACAGCTATCAGTGCAACAAAGGCTGATTCATCTGTTGCTTCACATAGAACAGTAACCGCTCAAATTGCAAATCAAATTAAGGACTCTATCTTGGAATCACGTCACTTCACAGGTGGTTCTGTAAAATTGTTTGCAATTGATGGTTCCTCAAATGCGGCTGTTGGTTCATACTTAACAAAAGGTGCAAATGGTCTCTCGTGGGAAATCAATCCACAATATAGAACATCACACGTTACTTTGGTATCAGCACCCCCAGCATCAATTGCAAACACAGTTAGATACTTCGTATCCCGTGTTGCGTTTGACTATGATTTGAATACCGTAGTTACACCACAAAATGAACAATTAATTACTGTTTGTAATAATTCAACATCAAATTTGGTTAAACTTGACAGAGTAACTTGGAACTTGGATTCACCTGTAGATGTTAATATCTTTGCTGGTCAATCAAGAACTCTTTGGTATAATGGAACAAATTGGATTGTTGTTCAATAAAATCTCAACTGCCACGTGTAGATAGAGTTACAAAGTCGCCAGGTATATTTATCTGGCGATTTCTGTTTATTTTTGCCGTTTTAGATATTTATATTAACAGAATATATTTAAACTATTTGGAGTTATATTATGGACGCTTATATTGGAATGGTTGTTCAATTTCCTTACAGTAGAACGTTGGTAGGGTGGTTATTGTGCAATGGTCAATTATTGGATGTTAAAGGACATGAAGCATTATTCTCGTTAATAGGATTTAGATTTGGTGGTGACGGCCATAATCATTTCGCTGTTCCCGATTTAAGACCAAAAGACGAACATGGAAATCCAATCCATCTTGAGGTAGGTGATATGTATAATGGTAAGCCATACATACCATATTATATTTGTTCTCAAGGTGTGTATCCGTATTTTGATTAATAGGAGTTTTAGAATGGACTTTAATAAATTAAAAGGAACAATACCCGATTCTGTTATATCGGAGATACCAACTGTTGCTGATAAATTTAAAATAGACACTGTGTTAAGGCTCACACATTTTCTAAGTCAATGTGCTCACGAAAGTGGTGGATTTAAACATACAGTTGAAAACTTGAATTATTCAGTCAAAGGGTTACTTACAGTTTTTCCCAAATACTTTAAACAATCAGGTTTAGCAGAAGCTTATGCACGTAAACCTGAGAAGATAGCTTCAAGAGTTTATGGTGGTAGAATGGGTAATGGCGATGAAGGAACAATGGATGGTTGGAAATATCGTGGCAGAGGATACATACAATTGACAGGTAAAAACAATTATGCAGCCTTTGATGCCTTTGTTGATGATGATATAATAAACAATCCAGATTTAGTTGCAAAAAAATATCCACTATTATCTGCCGCTTGGTTTTTTAACAAAAATGGTATACATACAATGGCTGATAAAGGTGCAACACCTACGGTTGTTAAATCCATAACTAAACGTGTTAATGGCGGTTTTAATGGATTAGATGATAGACAAAAATATTTTGATAGATACTATAAGATATTAAAATAAAAGGATATACTATGTTAGATTCTTTTTGGTCATCCTTAGAAATAGAAGAAATATCCGATTTGAATTATACCGATATAACACCGTATTCTTCCAAAGAACAAAAGGAAGCTGTATTGGAAAAATTAGATTGGGTTATTCTTAAATTGTATAAGATACGTGATAAGAGAAGTTATGACTTTGGCATAGTAACAAAGATAAAGGATAAAGTTCGGTTACAAGACTATTCACTCACAAAGAAAGGTGTGGATTATCTAAACTTAGTTTCTAATGAATTAAAAGAAGATGTATTTTAATTATGGCAAATGACTTCTTAACAAATACAGATGGAATAAATCCAAGTGAATATTTGGATTCTATATTAATTTTTGCAAGTGATGATTCATTGGCTTTCAAGAAGATTTACTCCGATGATTATACGATGAATGACGCAAGTGATAGACAGGAAACCTTCACACGTCCACTATGGTTTGATGATAAAAACAAATTAACTGAGTTGTATACCAACCCCAATCAGTCATTCAGTACGAAAATATATTATAGAAATGTTTATGGTAACAGTAACTTAGAGAGTGACGTTCAATTTAGTATAGCTTATGGAGACATTGGTGGATTCGGATCAACAACTGGATCAAATGAGGAATTGCCATATAACGTCTATGAATCCAAGGCGGTATACTTACAATATAAAAATATATTAATCGATAACCACTTATCACCAAGTGAATTTAATCTACAAAACTTTTATGCAATAAGTGTAAACTCATTAAACATGGGTGATTCCATTACACCAGGTAGATGGCAACTATCATTGTCAAAAGTTAATTCCGATGATACAATAGATACAGGAACAACTCCCGTAACGTTAATCGATGACTCGGTATCAGCTTCAAATAAAGATGCTATGGTATACCAAATAAAAGAAGGCACTATTGTAAATGGGTTGGATGATACACCATTGAAAGAAACTTGGGGATATTTTTATCCAAAAAATGGTGTCATATTATTAAACGCTTCAACATTATCATCATCACAATATTTAATAACAGATAGATGTGATCCAACAGGTAGTGGTGCTGTGTTCATGTCATCAAATGCTGATAGATTATTTACGTCAATAAGTGGTGCAATGTCTATTAGTAGTGAACAATATCCATTCCAAGCCCTATCAACTGAGCGTTTGGAATCAATTGTTGTTTTTGTTAGAGTCACATCAGAAGAATTTAATTATACAAACAATCCTTCTTGTGTTAAGGATTTAACAAACTATAAGATAAAGGAAACATTATTAGATAATGGGTTTAACTTCTCATACATAACACAAGTTGGTTTGTATAATGATGAAAACGAATTGTTAGCGGTTGCTAAATTAAGTAAACCAATACGAAAGGATAGAGGAACCGAAACAGTAATAAGAGTTAAAATAAGGAATTGATTTTTATATGGAAAGAATACCACATACCTATTTAACTAAATCATTAGATTTCCAAACAGGTTTTTTATATGATAGAAAAGAAGCTGTTGTAGCCCCACTATGGTCTACAAACACATCTTCACTTCAGTCAATACATACAAGTTCAAATCAACCACATCACCAAAGAATCTATTACAGAGACATATATGCTAACGATATGAGAACAGGTAGTTATGATGTTGAATTTAGTATAGCCTATGGTCATTATGCTGGAAGTGGTTCTTCAACTGGTTCATTTGGTTTGATAACAACATCGGTATCTGAGTCAATGGCAACCTATCGTCAATATAGAAATCAACTATTGGATCAAGATAATTTAAAATACGTTGACAACGGTAAGTTTAGATTCTTCGGTTATAACAGTGTAAACATAGGCTCTTATTTTTGGGGAACGGAGTTTTGGCTACCATCATTAAACGCTTGGGATAAACCATCACGTCTATCATTACCTAATATTGTATCAAATATAATAAATAATGCAAAGAGTATAAGTATAGGTAAAACTGATGTAGAAACACCAAACGGTTCTGTCATAGCCGTTGTATCAAGTGATGGTAAACTATTCATAACAATTCCATATCTATCTGCATTTGGCAATTCATCAGAGATAACGATTAGAATAGGTGACGATTCAGATTGGAAATCTGTTAGTTGTGGTCACGGTCATATTTTAGCATTAAAAGAAAATGGTACACTGTGGGTTAATGGAAAAAATTCATTTGGTCAATTAGGTTTTGGTTATATTGGTGATGAAATATATGAGTTTGTTAAAGTAAACAACGAAACATGGTCTTCCGTTTATGCTGGAGCTAACTATTCATTTGCAATAAAGTCCGATGGAACACTTTGGTCTTGGGGTCACAACGGTCAAGGTCAATTGGGATTGGGTGATACCACCGATAGATATTCTCCAACACAAGTCGGTAGCTCAACTTGGCAATCTATAGCAGTTTCAAATTCATTTAATTACGCTGAATATCAAACCGTGATAGGAATACAATCTGACGGCACACTTTGGGGTTGGGGTGATAATAATTCTGGAGTGGTTAACTTCCCACCAGATCAAACCGTTCCAACACAAATGGGTGTTGATACGGATTGGCAGAAAGTATCCGTTGGTAAGGCATTTGCAGTGGCGATAAAGGGTGGTACTTTAAAATCATGGGGAGCTAATGATGAAAACGGAACATTAGGAATAAACAATCCATCACCTGGATCATATCCGTTTGGGTGCTGTATTCAAACCGTATCAAGTGATACCGATTGGTTAGATGTATCATGTGGTCCTGATTTCGTATTAGCAATAAAGGGTGAAAATAAATTATATGGTTGGGGTAATAATAGACAGTATCAATTAGGAACTGGTCCTATTGCTCCTGGAGTAACAACAATAAAACTTAGATTTCCTGTTCAATTAAATAATAAATTGGGTTGGACGAAAGTGGAAACAACCCCTTACATGTCAGTCGGAGTTATAGGTAATGCTGACTTAAATCCACTAACTATTAAAAAGTCCGATGATATTGTTGGTATAAGTATAAGTCGTTGGAACTTTAGAGACAGAGTTGAGTCGGGAACATGGGAATTGTCTTTGACAGCTACTAATGAAAACTTGGAAGTAGATACAACTAAAATCATAACTTTGGTTGATAACGGTATCGATTATATTGGAACAGACATAGAATCACCATCGTATAAATACGGACTAACAGGTGGAACAGTATACGGTGTTTATAGTGGTAGTTTAAAGGATGGTATAGATTCGAGTGCATCAACAACTCCTTATGGATTGTTTTTCCCTGACAATGGAATAATACTTTTAAGTGGCGAAACACTGATTAGTTCTTCAATAGATTTACGCAGAACCCCCGCTACTTCAAGTGGTGCGTTCCCACTGTCTTCAAATGCCGATTTAATCTATACAGCTATAAGTGGTGCTATGTCAGCCAATAAACCATTTATTGGAAATACAGTTGAAGTTATGACACCAACTTATTGTTTTGTCAGAATTAATAATCACGAGTTCAACACATCAAATAATCCTAGTTATTATACATTCAATAATAATAAGTATAATAACAAGGTTATAAAACAACATTTAATGAAAGCACCAACACCATTTGTTTACATAACAACTATAGGCTTGTATAATGATTCGGGTGATTTGTTGGCGGTTGCAAAACTAAGTAGACCAATAAAGAAAACAGATTCGGAAGAATTAGTTATAAAAGTAAAATTAGACATATAAAGGTTTTGATATGGAAAAAGAAATACACGTTTATTACCATGTCTGTTTAATAAATAATGGACTAAGTATAGCTTCAGAGCAAATGTATCTCCTATATCGATGTGGATTATTGGATGCCGCTAAGTCTATAAACATTGGTGTAAAGTATGATTCAAATTTATCATCGGATTTATGTAGATTTTTGGATATGATACACCGTTATAATACAAAAAAGAATATAAGAATATTATACGTAGAAGAAAATAGTCCATCAGGCGATCATGAATTAATGACGAGTAGATACTTTAAATCTTATGCGGATTCTCTAAAAGATAATGAAGATCATTACATATTATATTTCCACACTAAAGGGGTTTCAAGATATGGGACACCAATGGAAATATCGGCTAAGCATTGGAGAACGTTTATGGAATATTTTACCATAAACAAGTGGAAAAATTGCTATGATTTATTAGATAGTGGTTATGAATCGTGTGGTACTTTTACCAATAACATGAGTGTTATGGATTTCTATTTAAATAAAGATAAACCAACAATCGCTACCCCGAACTGTGTATACTATCCAGGAACATTTTATTGGATAAAATCATCCATTGTAAAAAAAATATCAAAAAAATATTTTACAACTCGTAATGAATATATGGTTCATGCAATAGAAGCTTTGCCGGGTTTAATAGAACATAGACATTTTGCTTTTAAACAAGAATCAAGAGACCTATACACTCATATTATACTACCGAATGAATATATCTAACAATAAAAAACCCCTCGATTTCGAGGGGTTTAATTTTATTTTTCATATTTTAATTTAGTAGAACCTATAAAATCTATTTTCTTTTTCAATTCTGATTCCACTATGTCTGAAGCCTTATCGAAGAAATCACTTATCTGTTGTAATTCCTCTTCCTTCTTCTTAATACCCATCACCTTCGCATTAACAGCTTGGTCAAATGTTACTGAATAGTTTGGATTCTTTTCAACCTTTCTAATGATTGCAACCCAAATCATTGCTTGCATTTGCAAAGCATTAACAGTTCTACCATCTGAAGTTTTAACTGTCTTTGCCAATTCTTCAACCTTTCTTGCAAGATAAACATATACGCCAGGTTTATTCAACAATGATTCACGTTCCTCTTTCTTTAATTCGGGATAAAAGAATTGAAGCATCCATGTATCTATTGTAACAGGATTCCATCTTTTCAAACTATCATAATTAGGATCCAACAAATTAAGAGTAAATGAAAAAACCTTTTCAGCTGATATTGGTGTTTTTGATTTATCTAATTCACCGGTGTCTTTCCAATACTGTTGCAATTCATTTATAACATCATCTTTACTAAATTGAAATCCCTTGTCTGCATATAGTTTAAGAGTCTTCATAAGATTGTTACCATATGTTGATAACATACCCATTCCTGTATGAGCTATTTTTCTGAATACATTTGTCTTAACTATATTAGGATCGGTTTCTCCCATTATCTCTATGACTTTATTGTAAATATCTTTACCGTATTTTTCCATAAAGGTATCTTTTATAGCTGTTTCTTTTTTAGTAAGTGATTTAGCAGAATCCCATTTTTTAAATATGCCGGGTAACTCAGAACTACCATACTCCTTTACAAAATAATTTCTTGCATCCTTCTTTGAAGATGTGACTAATTTAACTATTTGTTGTGGTGTCATATCAGACTTCAGAAGTGACTTCAAGGCACGTTCAGACTCAGGATCACTTATATCCTTTTTAACGGCTGCATATAGTTTAGCTGCATATTCTAGGTTTTCGGATAACTTATTTCTTGGTGATAGTATTGCAAACAATATTAGGAAAAGTGTTCCATCTGATTCACCAAACTCTTTTAATATTCTTTCGTTTATAGTATTATACCATTCTAAGGCGTCTTCACCTTCCTTTATGAACTCTTGGGTTGCATCCAATATGCCCTTATCAATTGCAACTGTTATGGTATGTTTAGTATCCTTTGTAGCTTTATCTGTTTTTTTAGCATTCTTTGTTAAGAAGTCATTGTACTTTTTCAAATCTTCTTTTGACAACTTACCCTTTTCTTTATTAACAACGGATTTATGAATACGTTTAATTTCTTCATCACCATTTTTATTTACTAACGTTTCAATAGCAGATTTCATTTTTTCACGTTTAGCCGTATCATCCAATGTGCCTTGTATGTATTTTTCTAAATCTTCTAATGGCATGTTTTGATAATCAACAGCTGCTTCATTTACTTCTCTAATAACTAATGAGTCTAAATCACCACCTAATTTTTTAACCAAGTCACTCATTTGTGAGAACGTGTCATCACTAAATTCAAACTCTAATTGATTACTAATTTCATTCACCATTCGCCATTTCTTTCTACGTAGTTGAGCGGCTTTGGTGTCCTCATTTATTTGGTTTAATAAATCTACAAGTCTAATCATTTAATTACTCCTTTTCTTTTATACCCAATTCTTCTTTGAATTTACCATAAGCCTTTTTATATGACTTTTCTGTTTCATCTTTCGCGTCATTTGTATATTGCCAATTCCAAGATAATTGCTGTGGTGTCTTAAAACCATAAAAGTTTAATACCTTTTGTTGAACATCTACAACATTAACACCGTTCCAATTTTGACCTATACATATAAAACCAGCTTCCTTATCTGCTATTATGTTATCCTCACCTAAAGTACTATGACGATTTTCAATCCAAGTTAATCTCTCAATTAACTTTTGATATTCAGCATTAGCTTGTCCCCATCGTATAGATGCAAAGAATAAAACAATGTCTGCTTCAAATAATGGTCTTGATACTTTCCACAATTCATCACTCGTATCATTGACACTTGCCCAACATCTATGATAACCTTTTGGATTCTTTTCTTTATCTTTTAACAATGAGTCTTTAACACCACAAGTGTTGCCTGTTATATGTGAAACATTGCCTTCACAAGGTAATATCTTTAATTGCGGTACATCTATCCAAACAGATTTGTTTGGTATAGATTTCTTTATGAACAATGCTAACTCGGTTGACTTTGGTATCTCGTCTTCAACGCCACCCTTATCATACCCCGTATTAAATGGATAACGTACTGACGTTGTTATGAATAAAATCTTTTTATCTTTGTTATTTTTCAAATATGATATGGTATTTGAAACATCTGAAGATAGGCTTTTATTTTCTGTTATTATGTCTTTAAGTTTAATCATAGTATGAAACTCATATATTTTATTTATAGGCGTTAACTAAATATGTTAAAACATTTCCTATGCCAACAACCCTTCCCGTGTAATCACGTGTGAAATTTGACTGTGGTTCATATGAACCTAACAACTTTCCCGATTTGCTTCTGAAGACTTGTCTTCCATTTGATTGTGTCATAATAGATCCTATCACTTCACCTCTACTATTGCGAAGAGTTTCAGTCTTTTCAAACAATATGTCTATTAGTTTATTCATATTACCCATATGTTATGTATAAAAATACTACATATAAATATATGATGATAAAAAAACCCCCTTCATTTTTATCGTGAAGGGGGCTTAAATGCCTATAAACAATCATTTTATTAGTACATCATGTCTTGATTACCAACTCCACCATCATTTTTAGATGGTTTCTCAACGATTGTTGTCTCCGTTGTCAACAACAAGCCTGCAATAGATGATGCGTTTTGCAAAGCAACTCTTGATACTTTCTTAGGATCAATTACACCATCATCAAACATATTAACAAACTCATCTGTTCTTGCGTTGTAACCATAACCAAATTGTACACCATCAACTGATTGTGCCTCTCGTATCTTATTAACGATAACCGATGGTTCCAATCCTGAGTTTGCAACAATTTGTCTAATAGGTTCCTCAATAGATCTACGAATAATATTAATACCTGTATCTTGGTCTTGGTTGGCACCGTTAATATTATCCAATGCAGATACAATTGATAAATAAGCAACTCCACCACCGGGTACAATGCCTTCTTCAACAGCAGCTCTTGTGGCGTGTAGAGCATCCTCAATACGTGCCTTCTTCTCCTTCATTTCAACTTCAGTTGAGGCACCAATCTTCAGAACAGCAACACCACCAGATAGTTTTGCAAGTCTTTCTTGTAATTTCTCACGGTCATAATCACTTGTTGTCTTTTCAATCTCATTTTTAATTTCGTCAACACGTTTCTTAATACCCTCGGAATCACCAAGACCTTCCACGATTGTTGTGTTATCTCTATCAATTGTAATCTTTTTAGCAGAACCCAAGTGTTCTGTGGTAACATTATCCAATTTAATTCCACGTTCATCACCAACCAAAGTTCCACCTGTTAGGATTGCAATGTCTTCCAACATTGCACGCCTTCTATCACCGAAACCTGGTGCCTTAACAGCTGCAACCTTTAGTGTTCCTCTTAACTTATTAACAACCAAAGTTGCTAAAGCTTCACCTGTGATGTCTTCACAGATAATAAGAAGACCATTACCTGTTTGTGCTGTCTTTTCTAAGACGGGTAGAATCTCTTTGATTGCTGAAATTGATTTGTCATAAATTAGAATATAAGGATTCTCCAATACAGCTTCCATAGATGATTGGTCGGTTACAAAGAACGGTGAAAGATAACCACGATCGAATTGCATACCTTCAACTACATCCATAGAAGTTTCAATACCCTTAGCTTCTTCAACAGTGATAACACCATCCTTACCAACCTTATCCATTGCATCAGCAATAAGATTACCAATGGTTTCATCGTTGTTTGCTGAAATAGTACCAACCTGAGCAATTTCAGTTTTGCCATTAACAGGTCTGCTAACCTTCTCTAATTCTTGGCATAGTGTTGTAACTGCCATATCGATACCACGTTTCAAATCCATTGGGTTTGCACCAGCAGTTACGTTCTTTAATCCTTCACGGAGAATAGCTTGTGCTAAAACAGTTGCGGTAGTTGTGCCATCGCCAGCAACATCATTTGTTTTTGATGCAACTTCTTTTACAATTTGTGCCCCAAGATTCTCAATAGGATCTTCTAATTCAATCTCACGGGCAACTGATACACCGTCTTTTGTAATTAGTGGTAATCCAACTGTTTTGTCAATAATAACATTTCGTCCCTTTGGACCTAAAGTAACTTTAACTGCGTTTGCGAGTTTATCAACACCTTGTTTAAGTGCTGAACGTGCCTCTACGTCAAATGAAATAATTTTAGCTGCCATAATAATATAACCTCCGATTAGTTTTCCAAAATACCTAAAATATCTGATTCACTCATAACTAACAATTCATCACCACCATTGATTTGAATTTGTGTTCCTGCAAATTTGCCGAACAAAACACTGTTACCAACTTGCACTGTCATTGGTATGTGATTCCCATTGTTATCATACTTACCGTTTCCAACCGCTAACACTTCACCTTGAATTGGTTTCTCTTGAGCACTATCGGGGATAATAATACCACTCGATGTAACTTCTTCGGGTTTGAACGGTTTAATTAAAACTCTGTCATGCAAAGGTTTTAAGCTCATACATGCCTCCTATTATTGTTTATAGATTATAAAATAGTATCCTGCTCCTCGTCATTCCAATCGAAGAACTTTTCTTGTTCTTGTTTTTTAATTTCTTCTTGTTGTCGTATTCTTTCTTCCAACCTTCTACGGTATCTACCGTCTCTTGGTCTCTTTTCACCATACCAAGGCGTTTTGGATATTGTACCATATGTCCAACCCTGATAAGATGTTGATGGTGTTCTAACTAAATTAAAATAACAATTAAAGCATAACAAACGAAGATTATCCAATCTACAATTACGCCAATTGTTATCTATAAAATCTATCAATAGTGGATAGTTACCGTCTGTCATTCTTGGTTCATTCCAACCACAAGCTGCACATTCACATGGCACCCATCCTGATAATAGAAGTCTTTTGCGGAGTTTCTTACTGTTGTAACCAGGATATTTTCCATCAAGAATATCCTCTAACTTTTCTTTATACCCTTTGTTACAATCAAAAGATTTACCCTGCCAATGCTTTTCTTTGGTAGGTCTATCTAACTTAACACCAACTTTCATGTGAAGTTGAAATAGAGTTTTACCACTTTCAGCATCAGTATACATTTTTGCATACTTTTTATAAGTACGATAGTCTATGTTAAGAAAGCGTGCGGCTGATTTATTGCCGAAAGAATTCTCCATAGCATATCTTATTTGCGATTCAGTTAAATGTATGGGCGGTCTGCCCATTGGTTTTTCCATAACACTTATAATATAACATTATTAAACAACGTTGAGTTCCGTTACTAATAAATATGTGGTAAAATAATTTTTATTGTTTAATTGGTTCATAGTTTTTCAATCTACGGTCATGTACAACTCCCAACTCCAAATCTATATCTGCATAATTTTGATAGTCTTTTATTGTACGTACTTCACCTAAACCATATTTACCCAATGACTTATCCCCTTTTATGAGTTGTTGGAGCCTATCAACGGATACGTTTTCCAACTCTGACCAATCTTCGTGGTCATCCCAATGATGCTTGTAACCTTCCCGTGTCCAATAGTGTTGAATAAAAACTTTATTCGG
>Ga0315906_10001170_pt1 | contig 39444 bp, 31 predicted proteins | sample LakEriMetagenome_4_FD_203526 | JGI IMG/M metagenome (GOLD analysis project Ga0315906, IMG submission 203526) | Freshwater fungal communities from buoy surface, Lake Erie, Ohio, United States - Buoy 2 MA122 | ecosystem: Environmental > Aquatic > Freshwater > Lake > Lake biofilm | place: USA... | reverse complement strand
GGGAAGAACTCGTCTCTTGCTTTTGGATCCCGATCAAACTCCGTTTTGGCAGTTGCATACAGCTGCATCATACTTTTTTTCTTGGCTTCTGAAATCGGCATAAGCAGCAGTCTCTTGTACATTTCTTGGATGGCTGTGGCTGGATTTTTTTCTGATTTTGCCCAGACCTTTTGACTCAAGGCTTTGGCCGCATCCAAGTACACGGGATCATTTAGGGTCACCAAGGCTTGTAAAGGCGTGTTAGTCACCAAGCGCTTGCTGAGACATACTTCACGGCTTCCTGCATCGAAGGAAATAAAGGAAGGGTAAGGACTTGTTCGCTTGAGGAAGGTGTACACGCTTCTGCGGTACTTGTCCTCTCCCTCGCTTTCTTTCCAAGATTCTCCATTGTACACCGTTTGCCAGATGCCTTCGGGTTGCGTAGGCATCACAGGGACACCGTACATTTTGGGACTGAGCAGCCCACTGCTTGCCAAGGCCTGATCACGGATCTGCTCCGCAGAAAGTCGGAATCGCGGACCTCGGGCATACCATTGATTGTTGGGGTCCTTTTGATAGGCCGCGGTGCTGATGTTGGAGGATTGCTGGTAGGTAGCTGAGGTAACGATCTCACGGATAAGCGATTTGATACTCCAATCGTAGTCCTGCACTGTTTTCCAGGCCAAATAATCCAGCAACTCCAGATGTCTTGGCGGTTCGGATTGGGTACCCATATCCTCCAAGGTAGCCGTCAACCCACGTCCAAAAAGTTGATCCCAAACGCGGTTGACCAGGGTACGGGCAGTCAGTGGATTTTCGGGCGCTGTCAGCCAGTAGGCAAAGCCCAAGCGGTTGGCTGGCCATTCTTTTTTCCAGGCTCCCAGTTCCTTCGGGGTTTTTGGGCTTACCTTTTCGCCCGGCACCATCCAGTTGCCCCGATCAAAGACAAAGGTGGGTCTGGTCATGTAGTCTGGGTTTTCGATGAGAATCGGAAGGCTGGTACCCCTCACCTGAAGAAGTTCCTCCCAGGATTTTTTTACTGCGGTGAAACCCGACTTCTCTTTTCCTTTCAGACTTGGCACAAAGGCAAACCAAACGATGGAGGAGGTATTTTGCTGGGGAGCCGCTCGCGGATTTTGGGCTTCGAAGTACAGATTGACTTTGCCTTGCAGGGGTTTGAATGGAATTTCGCGGATCACCTCCCCTTGGGTCTTATTGATAACGAAGCTGGCCAGAATTTCTCCGGCAGGGCCATCTTTCCGGATGGTCATTTTGGTACCGTCTACCCCAGACCAGTAGTTGAGGAGCACTTGATCAGAACCCTGGGTACTGATGTTTTTGTACAGGGCAGACCCCCCTGGCCACAATCCCAGCCATTTGGTATCGATCAGTTCGGCATTTTTAAAGTCGGTGGCGAGGTGTGCAGCATATTTCGGTTCGTAGAATTTCAGGAAGTTGTCCCGTTGCTTGGCACTCACATTTCCTTCATTTTGTCTGGCCCAGTTTACAATCTGCTCTACTTTAGCCTGATCCTCCGCTTCGTAGAATCGAAGTTTGGGTTCCTCGTCGTGGGTATCCTCATCCCGGGTATTGTTGAAAAAGGCAAGGGACTGGTAGTACTCTTCGTGCCGGATGGGGTCGTAGGGGTGGCTGTGGCATTGCACACAGGCCATGGTGGTACTTTGCCACACCTCAAAGGTGGTGTTGACCCGATCCAAAACGGCGGCCACACGGAATTCTTCATCTTCAGTGCCCCCCTCGTCATTATTCATCGTGTTGCGGTGAAAAGCCGTGGCCGTGAGTTGATCTTGGGTCGGGTCGGGCAGCAGATCCCCTGCCAACTGCTCTATGGTAAATTGGTCGAAGGGCTTGTCTGCATTGAAAGAACGAATCACCCAATCCCGGTAGGGCCAAAAGGTTCGGGAGACATCTCGTTCATAGCCTTTGGTATCCGCATAGCGTGCAAGGTCAAGCCACCAGGTAGCCCATTTTTCACCATAGGCTTCCGAATTAAGCAACTGATCTACGGCTTGTTCGTAGGTGATTTTTCCAGCCGAAAAGTCTCTGGCCAGCGCTTCGGTTGGGGGCAATCCCGTAATATCCAAGGCCACTCGACGGAGAAGCCGCATTGGGTCCTCTTTTGGAGCTGGAGATAGTCCTTGGGCAGTGAGTTGCTCCTGAACGAAAAAGTCAATCGGTGCTTGCGCTTGGGCCTCATTGCCTCCCAAGCCTGCAGTGCTGAAATTGCTTGGAAGTTCAGGTGCTTTTACGGGTTCATAGGCCCAATGCTTCCCCCACTTGGCACCTTGGTCAATCCATTTTTTGAGTAGGTCAATTTCTTCTTCTGAGAGTTGGGCGCGCTGGTAGGGCATCCGAAGCTCTGGATCAGAATGCGTCAAGCGCTTGATCAGCTCACTTGCCGATGCACTGCCCGGTACGATCGCAGGGTGACCCGATTCGGTAGCTGCAAGGGCCTCTTCTTCGAATAGGAGACTGAATCCTCCATTCTTTTTCACCCCTCCATGACAGGAGATGCAATGTTTGTTGAGAATGGGCTTGATATCGGTGTTAAAATCCACCTCTTTTTCTGGACCAAAAAAGTAGAACCCGATGAGGGTGAGCCCAATCAAGACAGAAAAAAGTAAGGCAAGGCGGTTGGTGAACATCGTTGGAAATGAAGCAGTGAAAATTATCTAATTTGAAAATAGGATACAAGTATTTCCCTGTTAGGCATTGCAGGCCCACTTTTAAACCATATTTAGAGATAAAAAAAACCTAGTTGAATACTGGGTGAATATTCCGTACTTTTTCTAACTATTTTTCAGAAAAGTAAAATTGGCGCCATCGCCTCCTACATTTCCCAATCCCAAGCCAATGAAATCTATATTTTCCATCCTTTGCCTTGCCCTCGCCTTCCTCTTCCAAAGCTGCTCTCTAGAAAATGAGGTAGACCTACTCATTCGCAATGCACTGATCTACGATGGTACGGGCACTGCACCTTTCCTTGGACAAGTGGGAGTCAAGGATGGGAAAATCGTCTACGTAGGCGAGGAAAAGCCCCTCTCTGCCGATAAGACCTTGGATGCCGAAGGAAAAGTCCTTAGCCCAGGCTTCATCAACATGCTGTCCTGGGGCTATGACAACTTGCTCAAAGATGGGCGCTCACTCTCTGACCTCAAGCAAGGGGTAACCTTGGAGGTATTTGGCGAAGGCACTTCACCAGGCCCATCTGGTAAGAAGGACAGCACCAATTACGAGACCTTTGGAGAGGCGATGAACAAGCTCGCCACCCAAGGGGTAACCCCCAACATTGCCTCCTACCTGGGTGCAACTACAGTCCGGATTCAAACGGTGGGCTATGACAATCGACCTGCTACTGCAGAGGAACTGGAAGCCATGAAGCAATTGGTCATCCAATCCATGGAAGAGGGAGCTTTGGGCATCGGATCTTCCTTAATCTACGCCCCGGCGGATTATGCACCTACAGAGGAGCTTGTAGCCCTCTGTGCGGCATCCGCCCCCTACGGTGGGCGCTACATTTCCCACATTCGCAATGAGGACCAGCGACTCCTGGAGTCGGTCAATGAGTTGATCTACATCGCCAAAACTGCAGGCGTACCTGCAGAAATCTACCATTTGAAAGCCTCTCGACCAGCCAATTTTCACAAACTGGATCAGGTCATCGCCAAGGTGGACTCAGCACGAGCGGCTGGCCTAGCGATTACGGCCGATATCTATACCTACAATGCCTCCTCTACCGGCTTGACGGGTGTAGTACCCACTTGGGTGCAGGAAGGGGGGCACGAAGCCTGGATGAAGCGGATGCGAGACCCTGTGGCAAGAAAGCGCCTGCTCCAAGACTTACGGGAAGAACTAAGTCAACAGCCCCCAAAGGACATCCTGATGGTAGGATTTAAAAATGATTCGCTGGCAAAAATCTACCGCGGCAAGACCATCGCCGAAGCGGCAATCATGCGGGGACAGTCCCCGGAAGAAACGGTCATCGACTTGATTTTGGAGGACGACAGCCGGATCCAATGCATTTACTTCAGCATGTCGGAAGAGAACCTCCGCAAAAAAATGCAAATTCCCTGGGTGTCCTTTTGCTCCGATGCAGGCAGCTATTCCAGCTGGGAACCGGACTTCCGAACTCACCCGCGGGCATTTGGGAGTTTCATTCGGGTGCTTAGTGAATTTTCGATTAAGGAAGGTTTGCTTAGCCTGGAGTCTGCTATCCACCGCTTGACTGGATTGCCCGCAGCAAACTTGGGTCTAACCGACCGAGGACTGATCAAAGAAGGGTACTGGGCAGATCTGGTGCTTTTCGATCCCAAGGCGCTGAAGGACAAAGCCACCTTTGACAATCCCCTACAGTTTGCCGAGGGAATCGATCAGGTATGGGTCAACGGCACCCAAGTACTCCTCAATGGGGAGCATACCGGCGCATTTCCAGGGCAGTTTGTCAAGGGCGCAGGCGCGAAAAAGTAAGTTTAGGAATTCTTTACCCCACAAAATAGGCTTCCAGCTCCTGCAGCATCTCCCCTTTCTCGCGCAAGTCTCGGATCACCTTTCCCTTTTCCAGCAGCACGATGCGGTCGCAGATCTCAGTAACATGGTTTAGGTCGTGACTGGAGATCAAAAAGGTGGTTTTGGAAGCTTCCAATTCGGACAAGATCAACTTCTTCAAGCGAATCTGGGAACTGGGATCCAAGTTTTCAAAAGGCTCATCCAATAGCACAACCTGTGGATGACCGAGCAGGGCGGCTGCGATTCCCACCTTCTTCAGGTTGCCTTTGGACAGGTCTCGGATGTACTTTTTCTTACCCAGCACTTCCCCGTTAAACAGTTCCTCGAACTTGCTTAAATGCAATTCCAAGTCCGCTGTAGAAAGTCCATAGATCTTGCGCAAGGTTTCGAAGTACTCGTCAGGAGTCAAAAATGCCAAGAGCATCTGCTCATCCAAATAGGCCCCCACCTGGGATTTCCAACTCTCCGTTTTGCTCACATCTTCACCATTAAAAGTCACCTGCCCCGATGTCGCACGTACCAAGTCCAAAAGGATCCTGAATAGGGTGGTTTTACCTGCACCATTGTTTCCCACTAGCCCGAAACACTCCCCTTTGGAAATCAGCAATTCGGGTATGTCCAGTACTACAGCTTCTTTGTATTGTTTTTTGAGTTGAGAGACCTGTATCATAGTTCTTGTCGGAAGGAAGAAGATATTTCGTAACGGTTGGCCAGAAGGCGATTGGTAATGATGCGGGATAGTGGGCGAAAGGCAAGGATGCCTGCCAGTCCAGTTACTCCCAAGGCAAGCAAGCCTGCATAGTCATTGATCAGGTAAGAAAATGGCAGGTACACCAAATACGGCCCCGCCATCAAGGGGATAATGATCAAAAATTGGGCGGCACCTACCCCTTCGTAATTAAACATGGCCCCTTTGTTGAGATCCATGGGTTTGGGCTTCCACAAGGCCACATAGATGATCACATGAATCAAGACCCCCGCATTGAACAAGAACGTAGCCAAATGCACCAATAAAATCTCCCAGCCAAAGTACACATAGGGTACGGAAGCCAAAAAGCAAACTCCAGAAATACTCATAAACAACAAGTATTTTCCTCGTACCAAGGCTTCTAGTCCACCCTTACGCTGAATAAAGAAATCAAAATTGGCCGAGTTCCAACTCAAAAACAGCTGTCCATACTGAATCATAAAAATCCCAGTGATGAATACCCCCACAAAAATGTAGATGGGTGATATTCCCGTTTCGCTTTGGTAGGCTGGATTGGTATAAAAGATCAATCCGTACAGCAGAAAAAAGGCGGATAGCATCAAATAGGTACGGCTTTTTTTATGGCGCAAAATCAACTTCCACTCCAGGTTGGCCAGCTCCCCTGCCATCCCAAATCGGGAAAAAAGGCCAAAACTTTGGCCCGCCACCCGGTACTCTTCCTCTTCTCCAAGCTCCTCCAAGTACGCATGTGCTACGTAATAACGGTACGAAAGTAGATAGACCAATCCAAGCAGCAGAACCATCCCTATCAAAGGAAGAAGGCTCTGTGTCGCCACAGTAAAGAAGGGAGAAAGAAGTTCGCCCACATTGAACCAACCCAGATAGGTTGTCCCACCTGAAAGCAGCACCACTAGAAAAACTACTCCCAAACCGATCAGGCTATCCTCAAAACGCTGCTTAAACCAGAGCATAAACCAGTGCAAAGTCCAGCTCAAGCACAACAAGGTGCCCAACCAGGATACCAGTCCCAGCACCCCATATTCTTCCTGCACCGCCTCCACACCAAAGGGAAGGAAAAGCAGCAGAGCAATGACATTGAGCGGGGATAAAAAGGAGCGCAGCAACAAAACGCATACGATTTTCTTTTTCCCGATAGGGAGGTGCAGCAAACTTTCTAGATCCACCACAGGCAACTTTTGCACGAAGTAGCGGTACATAAATTCAAACAAGAAAAAGTAGATCAAAACAGAATTGAGGAAGGAAATGGGATCCTGTCCTTCTACAAACTCATCAATGATTCTCCCTAGAAACAAGCCCGCCAAAAACACATAGCTAAGCAAGAGCAAGGCAATAAATACCAAAAATCCAGTGGCGAGGGCGCTTTTCGCAAAACTCGTGGAGCGAACGCTCTTCAAGTATTGCAGGCGCATAAGTGTAAAAAACATAGGCGACAGAAGGTTAAATTCTGAAACGTAAACTTCAAAATTTTGGCCATCTTTACCAATCAAAAAAAAATTAAAAGAAACAAATGAGCCAGGAACTGAATTTTTTTGAAGCGGTACAGCAGCGCAGGTCAGTGCGTGTATTTGATCAAACAGACAATTTTGACGGTACCATCGTTCAAAAATGCTTGGAGGCGGCTATTCTTTCGCCCAACAGCTCCAACCTGCAACTGTATCAGTTTGTGCGCGTGCCGGAGTACTCTACCCTGAAAGATCGTTTGGCCCAACTTTGCATGGGGCAAAAAGCAGCTACTACGGCTCGGGAATTGGTGGTGGTACTGACTCGAAGAGATCGCTGGAAAGCCCATGCCAAAGCCAACTTTGACTTTATCTCCGCTTCGGCATCTGGGGAAGGGGATAAAAAAGTGAAATTGGCCCTCCGCTATTACGGCAAATTGGTACCCATGCTCTATCAGAAATTTCCGGGTTGGTCTTTTGTAAAAAAGTTAATTGCCATCTCACAGGGCATGCGCAAGCCTATGGTACGTGAGGTAAGTGAAACTGCGGTGCGTATATCGGTTCACAAAAGTGCAGCCCTAGCCAGCATGACCTTTATGCTAGGGATGAAGGCTGCTGGCTATGATACCTGCCCCATGGAGGGTTTTGACTCCAAGCGGGTCAAAAAACTACTGAATCTCCCTGCGGGATCTGAAATCGCGATGATCATCGCCTGCGGCAAAGGACTTCCCGAAGGAATCTATGGGGAGCGATTTAGAGTGCCAACCTTAGAATTGATTACGGTGAAGTAGATCCTTTGAAGTCTTTTCCATCCTTTGAGGTCTTTTTCAGACCTCGAAGGATTTACCACTATTCTTTGATTTCGAAAACCTTTTTTTACGCTGATCAAAGAAGAAAAAAACCCGCTGATTTAGTTAATCAGCGGGTTTTTCTGTGAAGATCTGCGTGAAAATTCTACATCTTTTGATCCAAAACCTTCGAGGTCTGAAAGATCTTAGATGCCGGTGGTTGGTTGATTTCAAACCTTCGAGGTCTGAAAGACCTCAAAGGTTAGAGACCTCAAAGGGTTTTCGCTGAGGCAATCTTATCTGCCTCGTCAAAGAGGTTGATTGCTTGTTGATACACCTCATTGATGTCATTGATTACCTTGTAAAAGGCATTGTCATCGTACAATTGTCGACCCAAATGCGCTTTAATTAAAATCCGTAAATATTCTTTAGATCTGCTAAAATCCTTGGCATCAAATTCCACCTGATTTTTTTTGCCGTAGGCCACAAGCTCCTGAAGCATGGCATCAGACACCTTAAAATTTTGGTAGTATTCGTCCATGGACACCTTGGTGAAATTGCCCTTATTTTTGTTGGCATAATCCAAAATGAATTCCCTTGAGGAATCTGTAGAAAACAGCTTGTTGACATACGCACTATTCATGCTGGTATCCATGGGTACAAAATAATCAGGCATGATTCCTCCTCCGCCATATACGGTTCTACCTTTTTTAGTTTCAAATTTCAAGCTATCGTTGAATTTGATGCTGTCCGCAGAGAAAAATTCTCCGTGCTCGTAACGAGTCAACCAATCTCTTTCGTAAGCCTCGTAATCACTATCGTAAGGCTTTTGAATTGATCTCCCTGAAGGCGTAAAATAGCGAGCAATGGTCAATCTTAACTCTGCTCCATCTGATAGATCAATGGGCATTTGTACCAGGCCTTTACCGAAAGACCTTCTTCCTACAATGAGGCCCCTATCGTTGTCTTGGATGGCTCCAGCCAAAATCTCTGAGGCGGAGGCAGAACCCTCGTTGATCAATACAATCACGGAGCCTTGTTCAAACAATCCTGGCTTAGAAGCATAGGCCTTCTGGCTGTATTGACTCACCTTCCCTTCTTGGGAGACAATGAGATCTCTTCCTCCAAGCAATTCATCGGCCATGTAAATCGCTGCCCCCATGTATCCTCCAGGGTTCCCTTGTAAATCTAGGATAAGCTTTTTCATTCCCTTCGCCTGCAACTCGGTGATGGATTTTCTAAATTCATCGTAAGTGGTGGCTGCAAAACGAGTGACTTTGATATAGCCCACCTCCGAAGAAACCATGTAGGAAGCATTGATGCTGTATTGTGGGATTTTATCCCGAGTGATTTCGTAGGTAAGTAGCTGAAGATTATTTTTCCTTTTGATATCCACCACTACTTTAGATCCTCTCGGGCCTCTCAAGTAATCAAAAACATCCCGATTGGTAATACCAATTCCTGCCACATTTTTTCCATCCACCTTGATGATCTGATCTCCAGATTGGATGCCTAAGGCTTCGGAAGGTCCTCCCGTGAGTGGAGCCACCACGTAGATGGTATCTCGAATGATACCAAATTCAACTCCAATTCCATCAAATTCCCCCTCCAACTGGGACTGTGCCAACGAGGCATCTCGAGCTGGTATATAGCTAGAGTGTGGATCCAGTTTTTCCAACATCTTCGTGATGCCAAACTCCACCAATTCATTAGTATCGACACTATCTACATAATCTCTATTGATATAGGTCATGATCTCCTGCATTTTATACAAGGCTGCCCTGAGGTCATTTTGGCTTCCTTGAGGATCTGCGAAGGTGGCGCCAATCCAAATTCCAGCTGAAATGGCTAAGGCCAATAAAAGAGGAAGTCGAATTTGAGAGGTAGTATTTTTTGGTGTACTCACGAGATTTTACAGTTACTTTTCAATTTTGGCAACAAAGATATAATGAGATCGAAAAATACGGCATTTTAAAAACAAATCCTTCATTTTTTGAAAAAGGCTTACTATAAAGATGACATAAATTTCCCTTTATTAGTTCAAAAAAAATTATTTTTGTCTTATGCAAACAAGTAAGATGTACGAAAAATCTTCAGTAGGGGAATTGGTTACAGAAAATTACGTGTTTGCTGCCGTACTTCACTATTTTGGGATCAGCTTTTACCAATATCCAGGCGACTCCCTCGAAAAAGTTTGTCAAAAACATAAGGTGAATCCTCGGCAACTCATCGCTCAAGTGGAAAGTTGGGCCAAGCAACAAGAGCCTTCTTTAGAGGAACTTTATCTCAATCCCATTGAGCTCCTGGTCGCTTATCTCAAAAAGAAGCACTATTATTTCGTGCGTCAGGAACTGCCATTTCTATCCAACCTTATTTCTGGAATTGGTCCGGAGCCGGGATATGAGGCCTTGCAGACAGACCTTCGGATGATGTTCCCCTTATTTGTAGAAGATTTTATCCACCACATCCACGAGGAAGAAAGTAGGCTTTTTAAGCGAATTGAATTGTTGCAAGACATTGAAGCAGGAGAATTTAGCACCCAGGATGCCTTGGTCATTTTGGAAAAAGATCCTATTCAGTACCTGGCCGACCACCACGAAATTCATGACGATGAAATGCTAGGCATTCGTAAGCTGACTCGAGATTATTCCCTTGAGGAACATGCGCCTCTTACCATGAAGGTCCTTTACCATGAACTTCAGTCCTTTGAAAAAGAATTGGCCATCCATGCCAAAATAGAGGACGAATTGTTATTTCCTAAAGCAGTGGAACTTGAAAAAGAAGCACTTCGTAAAATACACAAACTAATTCAGACCAACTGATGCCCAGAATTCTTGCGATTGATCTGGGAACCAAACGTACCGGAATTGCCGTTACTGATCCACTGCAGATTACCTGCAATCCTTTGGAAACCATCGAGACAGCCCGGTTGATGACCTATCTTCAGACCTATTGCGCCAAAGAAGAGGTAGAAACATTGGTTGTAGGCTATCCGACTCGACTCAATGGGCAGGCAAACGAAATGACGCCTTTGGTGCTTGAGCTAAAAAGCAAACTCGAGGTAGCATTTCCCTCTAAAAAAGTAGTGCTTATCGACGAGCGCTACACCTCAAAATTGGCGATGCAAACCCTCCTTTCAATGGGGAGTAAGAAAAAAGACCGAAAAGAAAAAGCAGGAAACCTTGACAAGGTGTCTGCGGCGATTATCCTGCAATCCTATATAGAAAGACAATGATCTATCCCATAGTAGCTTACGGAAACCCCATCTTGAAAAAGGAGGCAGAAGACCTTGCAGAAGGAAGCGATGTGTCCCAACTTCTTCAGGACATGTATGCTACCATGGATCATGCCAACGGGGTAGGACTTGCAGCACCACAAATCAATCAGGGAATTCGCCTATTTGTCATCGATAGTACCCTGATGCTTGACGAGAAGGATACTGAAAAAGGAATCCGTAGGGCTTTTATCAATCCCATCTTGCTTGACGAATACGGGGACGCCTTTGGGTTTGAAGAAGGATGCTTGAGCATCCCTGAGCTAAGGGCAGAAATCATACGTCCAGAAAAGTTAACCTTGGAGTACTACGACGAGAATTGGAACCTAAAAGAGGAAGAATTTTCAGGGTTGACTGCACGGGTGATACAGCATGAGTACGATCACTTGGAGGGAATTTTATTTATAGATTACCTCAAAGGCCTTAAAAAGCGAATGATTCAGTCCAAACTGATCGATATCAGCAAGGGAAAAGTAGCAACAGATTACCGCATGATTTATCCTTTAAAATGATGGGGAATCACTCAGACCTACGAGTAGCCTTGGTCCAGACAGACCTCAAGTGGCAGGACAAAACGGCCAACATGGCCATGCTGGAAGAAAAACTTTGGCCCCTAAAGCAGGCCTGTGACCTCATCATCTTGCCTGAGATGTTTGCCACAGGATTTACCATGGATGCAAAATCCTTGGCCGAACCTATGAACCTCCACATCCACAAGTGGATGAAGCTCCTTGCTGCGCATTCGGGGGCAGTGGTAAGCGGTAGTGCAATCATAGAAGAGCGTGGAAAATATTTTAACCGCTTGCTATGGGTAGAGCCCGATGGCTATACATCCTATTATGACAAGAGGCATTTGTTTCGAATGGCCTCTGAAGACTCCACCTTTACCATGGGGGAGAACCTTCCTATTTTCAACCTTAATGACTGGAAAATTTGCCCCCAAATCTGCTACGACCTTCGATTCCCTGTATGGTCTAGAAATGGCTGGGAAGATGGAATTGCTGGCTACGATGTACTCCTCTATGTAGCTTCTTGGCCTGCTGCGCGCATTGGCGCTTGGGACAAGCTTCTTCCAGCCCGTGCTATCGAAAATCTTTCCTATGTCCTTGGAGTAAACCGCCTAGGTACCGATGGAAACCAAATTTCCTACAACGGACATTCTACAGCGATAGATTTCAGAGGAAAAGAACTGCTATACCTCCAAGAAAGGGAGACCATAGAAATTATTACCCTCCCATGGAGCCCATTAGAAGAATTCAGGGAAGCTTTCCCAGCTTGGAAAGATGCGGATCATTTTCGCATCCAAGAGAAAAAGTAAGTTGCACTTGGGATTTCCATAAATGGAAGGTAAATCCCATTCCCTTTTTGTAATTTTGCTTTCCAAGCTTCGGCCAGTCTACCCGTTTTTTTAGGCTTAATTTGCCATTTACCTGTCAATAATTCTAAGAATTGCCCATGAGTACAACTCCAAAAATCCTTTACACCCTCACCGATGAGGCCCCTGCATTAGCCACCTATTCGCTTTTACCTATCGTACAGGCATTTACTAAGACGGCAGGCATTCAAGTAGAAACCCGTGATATTTCCTTATCTGGCCGTATTTTGGCCAATTTTCCAGAATTCCTAACCGAAGCGCAGCGCATCAACGATGACTTAGCCGAGTTGGGTCACCTCGCCACCACACCCGAGGCCAACATTGTCAAACTTCCAAATATTTCGGCTTCCGTACCGCAGCTGAAAGGGGCCATCAAGGAATTGCAAAGCCAAGGATATGCCTTGCCTGACTATCCGGAGGAACCCAAAACCGAGGAGGAAAAGACCATCAAGTCCAAATACGACAAAATCAAAGGTTCGGCCGTAAATCCCGTCCTTCGTGAAGGCAACTCCGATCGACGCGCTCCTCTTGCGGTAAAAAATTATGCGCGCCAGCATCCCCATTCCATGGGTGCTTGGACCGCAGACTCTACCTCCCATGTGGATAGTATGACTACTGGGGATTTTTACGGCTCAGAACAATCCCTTACTCTAAACCAGGCCACCCAGCTGACCATTACCCTTCAAGGGAGCGATGGCAAGACCGAAGTGCTAAAATCCGGTTTGAAAGTACAGGAAGGTGAAGTCATCGATGCCTCCACCTTGAGTGTATCCCAGTACCGCGCCTTCTTGAAAAAGGCAAAGGAAGATGCCTATCAAAAAGGACTGCTCTTTTCCCTGCACCTGAAGGCTACGATGATGAAAGTGTCCGATCCCATCCTTTTTGGGCATGCGGTGACCGTGTTTTTTGAGCCTGTATTCACCAAGCATGCCGCCACCCTAGCGGCTATAGGCGTAGATGTCAACAATGGATTTGGTGACCTTTTGGCCAACTTGGAAAAACTTCCTGCTGCCAAAAAAGAAGAAATTCTACAGGATATCGATGCCTGCTATGCCACAAGTCCAGCAGTAGCCATGGTGAATTCAGAAAAAGGAATCACCAACCTGCACGTGCCCAGTGACGTGATCATCGATGCTTCCATGCCGGCCATGATCCGTACTTCGGGTAAAATGTGGAATAAGGAAGGCAAGCTACAAGATACCAAAGCCATCATCCCAGACCGTTGCTATGCGGGAGTGTACCAGGCAGTATTTGATTTTTGCAAGAAAAATGGGGCCTTCAACCCAGCCACCATGGGCTCCGTTCCCAATGTGGGTTTGATGGCACAGAAAGCGGAAGAATACGGTTCGCATGACAAAACCTTCGAAATTCCTTTTGCCGGTACCGTAGTTGTCACCGATGCGGCAGGCAAGCAACTATTTGCACATGCTGTGGAAAAAGGAGACATCTGGAGAATGTGCCAGACCAAAGATGCTCCAATACAAGATTGGGTCAAGCTAGCTGTGACTCGTGCCCGCTTGTCTGATACTCCTGCAGTCTTCTGGCTAGACAAGGCCCGTGCACACGATGCACAGCTGATCCAGAAGGTCAACAAGTACCTCCCACAGCACGATACCAAAGGGCTTGAAATTCATATCCTCTCCCCAATCGAGGCTACCCTATTCTCCTGCGAGCGCATCGTAGCGGGCAAGGACACCATCTCTGTGACAGGCAACGTGCTTCGTGACTACTTGACCGACCTCTTCCCTATTTTGGAAGTGGGCACCTCAGCCAAAATGCTTTCCATTGTTCCTTTGATGAATGGAGGAGGCTTGTTTGAAACTGGTGCGGGAGGATCTGCTCCCAAGCACGTGGAGCAGTTTACCGAAGAAGGACACTTGCGTTGGGATTCCTTGGGTGAGTTTTTGGCCTTGGCCGTCTCCTTGGAGCACCTGGGACAAACCTTTGACAACCCAACCGCCCTACTCTTGGGCGAAACGCTAGACCAGGCCACAGGCCGATGGCTGGAAGAAGACAAGTCCCCTGCTCGTGTGGTTGGCAAATTGGATAACCGAGGTGGACATTTCTACTTGGCCTTGTACTGGGCGCAGGCGCTTGCTTCGCAAACCAAGGATCCCGCCTTGGCAGCCAAGTTTACCGCATTAGCCAAAGCACTTGTAGACCAAGAAGCCAAGATTGTAGACGAATACAACAGTTCCCAAGGAAAAGCCATCGACCTCGGCGGCTACTACCGACCGGATGCGGCCAAGTGTGCGCAGGCCATGCAGCCAAGTGCCACCTTCAAGCAACTTCTTGCCTCCTTGGCATAAAAAGAAAACCGGGTTCTCCCGGTTTTTTCATTTCCACTGGTTTAGAAGAGGCAGCCTGGTGATTTACTTGAGTTTAGGCGCTTGACCGAAAGAAAGTCCTACCTTTTTTTGATTTCGAAATCGATTGAATAGCAGGGAGATGCAAGTTGATGTGGAAAGGAGGGAAATTGGTTTGGGCAGACCCGATTTTTGTAATAAATTCGCCTGCATTAAAGGAATTTAGCTTAGCCTTTCCTTGGAAAAAATTAGAAAAAAGCAGTTAGACCTATAAAAATTACTTACAAATGAGCAAGATTAAAATTGGAATCAACGGATTCGGAAGAATTGGTCGCCTCGCTTTCCGCGTGGCCCAAGAGCGTGCAGACGTACAGGTAGTCGCGATCAATGACCTGATTGACGTGGACTACATGGCCTACATGTTGAAGTACGACTCCACCCACGGCATCTTCAAGGGCACGGTAGAGGTAAAAGACGGCAACTTGATCGTAAACGGCAATGCCATCCGCGTGACCGCAGAGAAAAACCCAGCCTCCTTGAAGTGGGGTGAAGTAGGCGCCGATTACGTAATCGAATCTACCGGTATTTTCTTGACCAAAGAATCTGCTCAAGGCCACATCGATGCAGGCGCAAAGAAGGTGATCATGTCTGCTCCTTCTAAGGACGACACCCCGATGTTTGTGATGGGTGTGAACGAGCACACCTACACCTCGGACATGACCTTCGTATCCAATGCATCTTGTACCACCAACTGCCTTGCGCCTATCGCGAAGGTATTGAATGACAACTGGGGTATTGAAGAAGGCTTGATGACTACTGTGCATGCCACTACTGCTACGCAAAAGACAGTAGACGGTCCATCTGCCAAAGACTGGAGAGGAGGCCGTGGCGCAGGACAAAATATCATCCCTTCCTCCACGGGTGCTGCCAAGGCCGTGGGCAAGGTAATCCCTGAATTGAATGGCAAGCTCACCGGTATGGCCTTCCGCGTGCCTACTCCAGACGTGTCTGTAGTAGACTTGACCGTACGCTTGAAGAATCCTGCTACTTACGCAGAGATCTGTGCGAAGATGAAAGAAGCTTCAGAAACCACCATGAAGGGTGTGCTTGGCTATACCGAAGACGCAGTGGTGTCCAACGACTTTATTGGGGATGCGCGTACTTCTATCTTCGATGCAGAGGCAGGGATTCAGCTATCCAACACCTTTGTAAAGGTAGTGTCCTGGTACGACAACGAGTGGGGCTACTCCAACAAGGTCATCGACTTGCTGACCTACATCGCCAAGAAATAATGCAAAAGCCCCGTTGCAATACGGGGCTTTTTTTATGATTTGTGACAAAAAAATTGGAAATCTAAGACCCTTATTGCAAGTAATTAACTTTCCTCCCCGTGCTTATCAGGGAAATAACCGAATTCAAATTCTCCTAAAAGCAAGCAATTTGCTAACTTGAAGTAAGTAGTCGTATCAAAATACGCGAACAGCTTTGACCCCACCATTAGGAAATCCCTTAGCTCCTTCAAAATTATTAGAAGCTCCACCAATGGCTATAAGCCACGCATTGTAGGCATCTCCAGCTCCTTCTGTTGATGTCCAATAGAATAATCTATTACTTGTTCCAATGTAAGACCTATTACTTCTAATTGCATAAAGTTCTGAATAGCTGGGTAAGTACCAGTTTGTATATCCTCCTCCTGTATATGCCCTAGCTAATCCAGCAGCGTAATTTATTCCAGCACCTTCAGCTGCAACAATTAGATTGGTATTATTAATTCCAGCACCTAATTCTACAAAAGTCGATAATCCGTCCTGATTTAAATTATTAAGACCACCGCTTGCCCCAATTAATACCCCTTCAGTTCCCCACAAAATATCTGTATTTGATGCTGTTAAATCCCCAGATATAATTATCCCATGCTGCTGTGCTGGATCATATCCTACATCTCCTGCTTGAAGGATATAGGCAACTTTTCCTCCTCCATACGAATTGCCTAAGGATAAATTAAGCGAAATTTTAAATGCAATTGGACTAGAGCTTGCGGCAGCGTAATTTCCATCAGAACTTGCTCCAACTGTAGCGGTGACCGTATAGGTACCACCATCGGTTGGTTTAGCCGCACTTGGACCATAGGTAGTAAACCCAGTTCCCGTATAGCTATAGGTGTAGGAGTTTCCAGTACCTGTATTTGTTGCAGTACTTGGCCCTTGAGCACTGGGTGAGGCTAAATTATAATTGTAAGTGCCAATTGAAGGGGTAACGGTAGGTATTGCTTTTGCAATGGTAAATGCAGCAGTTGCACTTGCTGAAGTATAATTCCCATCCGTACTTGCCCCCAAAGTGACTGTTACGCTGTACGTACCTGCATTTGTCGGTCGCGTAGAACTCGCCGCGTAGGTTGTGGAGCCAGTTCCTACGTAACTATAAGTATAGGAGGTCCCTGTTCCTGTATTCGAGGCAGAGTTGGGGCCTTGGGCAGACCCTGAAAAGGTATAATTTCCTACCACGAGGTTTATGGTGGGGATTGCTTTCGCTGCAGCATTTCCAGCTAAATTTAACCAAGTTGTTCCATTAAAATATTCAGGCTCTCCGTTGGCACCACAGTTTGTACAATAAATCATTAATCCTTGCGCAGGATTTGTAATTGCATTTCGTTGGGCAAGTGTTAACCTGGGTGGTAAAAATCCTTGGGAGGTCGAATTAGCTTCTAATACCGCAGAAGCACTATTTTCAGATGATGCTCCTACGATTACTTTTCCATTCACTGTTGCATTAGTTAACACCCCAACACTAGTTAAACTTGAACCTGTGATGGAGGATTTTAAGTAAGCTCCAGCCAAATTTTCTGCGCTTGCATTTGCAGCTATGGTAATATCCCCGCTGCCGTCAAATGATACTCCATTAATGGTTCTTGGAGTTGCCAATTTGGTAGCGGTGGCCGCATTGCCTGTAATATTAATTTGGTCCCCTGTATTCGTGCCCGAAATCGCTGCCAGTTTATTCTTTTCAGCAGTGGTATAGTCGTTGGTAGAAAGATCTTTCCCTTGGACCTTGTCTACCTTAGTGGCCAAGGCAGAGGTCACATCGGTAGAGTTGGCCTTGGCTCCTAACGCTGCAGTAGTCGCATAGCTACTCAAGTCCTGGTCTCCTGTATTTGTACCAGTAATTGCCGCCAGTTTATTTTTTTCTGCAGTGGTATAGTCGTTGGTAGAAAGGTCTTTCCCTTGGACCTTGTCTACCTTGGTGGCCAAGGCAGAGGTCACATCGGTCGAATTGGCCTTGGCTCCTAGCGCTGCAGTAGTAGCATAACTACTCAAGTCCTGGTCCCCTGTATTCGTGCCCGTAATCGCCGCCAGTTTGGTTTTCTCTGCAGTCGTATAGTCGTTGGTAGAAAGGTCTTTCCCTTGGACCTTGTCTACCTTAGTGGCCAAGGCAGAGGTCACATCGGTCGAATTGGCCTTGGCTCCTAGCGCTGCAGTAGTCGCATAGCTACTCAAGTCTTGGTCCCCTGTATTCGTGCCTGAAATCGCTGCCAGCTTATTCTTTTCTGCAGTGGTATAGTCGTTGGTAGAAAGGTCTTTCCCTTGGACCTTGTCTACCTTGGTGGCCAAGGCAGAGGTCACATCAGTAGAGTTGGCCTTGGTATCTAATGCACTCTGCATGGCTACGCTGATGGGTTTGGCAGCATCGGATGTGTTATCCACATTTTCAAGCCCAACTTTAGTTTTACTAATCCCATTGGCAACCTTAGCATCAGTCACTGCTCCATCCGCAAGTTTGATCGTACTGATTCCCCCATCTGCAATTCCTCCTGCAGAGGCGTTTGCAGCAACATAGGTTTTTACTGCTTTCTGGGTTGGGTACAAAAGGTCACTGGGTGATGTTCCCCCTAGGTCCACCGCGGTCGATTTGTTGGCCACATTTTCTTTTAACTCTAAGGCACTGGACACTGAATTGGTGGAAGCTTTGGTCGCAAGTGCTGCAATCGTTGCAAAGCTACTTAGATCCTGATCTCCCGTATTCGTACCCGTAATCGCCGCCAGTTTGGTTTTCTCTGCAGTCGTATAGTCGTTGGTAGAAAGGTCTTTGCCTTGCACCTTATCCACTTTTGTAGCTAGGCCGGCAGTCACATCAGTGGTGTTGGCCTTAGTGGCTAACGCCGTAGTTGTAGCCAAACCACTCAAATCCTGATCCCCCGTATTCGTGCCCGTAATCGCAGCCAGTTTGGTTTTCTCCGCAGTGGTGTAGTCGTTAGTCGAAAGGTCTTTGCCTTGCACCTTGTCTACTTTGGTGGCCAAAGCAGTGGTTACATCAGAAGCATTGGCTTTTTCATCAAGTGCTGCAATAGTCGCATAGCTACTTAGATCCTGATCCCCAGTATTCGTGCCCGTAATCGCCGCCAGTTTGGTTTTCTCTGCAGTCGTATAGTCGTTGGTAGAAAGGTCTTTACCTTGCACCTTATCTACTTTGGTAGACAAGGCAGTTTGGGCAGCCGTGCTCAAAGGTTTGTTGGCGTCTGAGGTATTGCTTACCTGATCCAACTGCAGCGCCCCTTTCAGCGCTGAGATGGAAGCCACCCCTGTTCCTCCCTTTGCCGGGGGCAAAACCCCTTGCACATTTTCTGCATCTACTCCATTCGCATAGTAGGCAAAGGGTACCGCCTGCAATCGAGAAGTCCCCATCAACGCAAAGTTGGTTCCACCTTGAGGATCCAATTCCACCTTTAAAAATTTCGGCGACACCTTCCAATTGATGTCGGTAAAGTTGCCCGTTTTGGTCAAAAAGACCCCATCTCCGATTACCACCGAGAACATGCCCTGCCCGTTGGAGGTAGCTTCCTTCGTTTCTTGATACTCCACCGTTCCAGACTCGGTGCTTTGAATCACCGCAAAGCGAAGCGTAATTTTTTGATTGACCAAAGGCTCACCTGAAGCATTTCGGGCGATGCCTTGGAAGTTGATGCCGCTCGATTGTGCAAAGGCAAGTTGACTAGAGAGTAGGAATGCAAAAAGAAGCAGGGGCAATTTTCTCATCGGTAGGATTTGATTAATTTGAGGGTAGCCGCTTGGGTTAACCCTTCTGAGGTGTAGGTCAGGCGGATAAAGTACATGCCTGCAGCCAGGCTAGAAATGGAAAATTCTTTTTCGACTCGATTTTGGTAATAGGTTGGGGGAACTGATTCTAGCACACGACCTTGGATATCGATCAATTGGAACTCCAGATAACCCGGCTTACTAACCGCACCTTTCACGGTGGTGTAATCCCCTGCTGGGTTTGGAAAAAGTTGGAGCGCTACTTCTTCCTGTCTTGGAGAAGTATTCAAGCCAGTGACAAGGGGTGCAAAGGTCTGTAGAAACCCAGCAGTCAATTTGATGTTTGGGTTTCCGTTGTATTGGGTGACGGAAGCTTGTTCCCCGATGCTGTAGTCGAGCGAACTAGTTCCTGACCTAGAAGGCATTCCACCAGCGTTGATTACTTGCGGATTAATGCTCTGGGCATAAAGGCCACCCGAATTGATTACTAAAACCAAAAAGATGAAACAAGAAAATTTAGAAACCTGGCTCATGTACCAAAGGGGAATTCAGAAAACATGTGAGAAGATACAGGAGGTCACTTTGAGGAATTCAAAGTGGCCCAGGATTCATCTCCCAAGTTCAGAACTTGACACCAAAAACTAGGTTTGGACTCCTTATTGAATAAAAGAAGGAGATTGAAGGTATTCTGAGGGCGTACACTTGTAAAAGCGCTTGAATGCCCTGTAAAAAGAACTTTTGGATGAAAACCCAGCTTGAAGGGCTATGGCCTCTATGGTCAAGATATCCAATGAGGAACGATCGACCTGCGCCAAAAAGTAATGGACGCGCATTTCATTCAGGTAATCACTAAATCGCTTTTTGTAATAGGAATTGATCAGGTAGGAGAGTTCACGTATTGGAATTCCTGTGGCCACTGCTACTTCACTGATGGTCAAATTAGGCTGTAGGAATGCCTTCTTTTCTGAAAAATAGGATTCTAAAAGGGCTATCTCTTGGGTATAGTTTTCATAATTAAATAGACGTTCCTCCTTTTCAGTGGATATTGCGCCCTGTTTTATTATTGGATTCTGTCGAACAAAAGGTAATCCAATCAACACTTGGGGATGAATCAAAAGGTATACACCAATCAAAAAAAATGAGAACCCTAATAATACCGCTGGAAATAGGTTGATTAAGTTCTCTTCAAAAATATCCCGATTGAAAAGAAAAAGGCCTATAACAACTAAAAAACTTATCAAAATACCCGTGGCAGATCCAGTAAAAATCTTTAACCAACGCATCACATGGAGAATTTGACTTTCCATGGATAGGTCTTTGGTGCGCTTATGAACCGTGAAGATCAGCCACCATTGTGCACTTATGTAAAAAATAGCTTGTGCTGCGCGCGACAAGTGGAAAACTGGCTCAGAAATTAGCCCCACAGGACGGGTTATCGCCGAATTTTGATCCTGCAAAATCGCTGAGATTACTTCTAGTTTGAATTCTTCGGAACTCAAAAAAAAGGGCAGATAACTGATCAAAAATAAGGTGAAAGGAAGGAGGTGAAGAAGGTCTTTACTTATCCATTTTCTTTCATTAAAAAGTACCGAGCGAACATACAAGTAGCCCAATGGGGGAATTAAGAAGTTGATGGGAGCGGCTGTTTTGAAAAAAAAGGGAACCTCAAGGATTGTTCCTGTAATGATCAACACATAGGCTCCTGCAGTCCAGCATTGAAAAAAAATAAAGGAGGCAAGTAGGTAGTCCGAGTAGGAACGCAAGGCATTTTTCTTGAACAACAAGACATAAATGGAAAGCAGACCACAGAGAATCCCCGCTTGGGACAAGTCGATTAAATCAATCATACTTCTTGAATCGCTTCACGAATTCAAAGGTAGTGGATAGAATGATATAAATAAATTGGAAATAGGATGGAAATAATGTAGAAATAGGATGGAGATAAGGTGGAAATAGGGGATTCAATTCGTATTTTGATTGTATTTCACGACACCTGCCTGCGGCTGGCAGGCGAAGCGGAGTTTATTTCTACTGTATTTTTCTTTCTGAAAACACTAACGAATGCACAAAGGAAAAAACATAAAAAAAGCGGAAGTTCTTTCCGCTTTGTGTGGTGATCCGGTCAGGACTCGAACCTGAAACCTACTGCTTAGAAGGCAGTTGCTCTATCCAGTTGAGCTACAGGACCTTGATTCCTAGTATATCTACTTTGATACCTCGAGATCTCTACGGCAAAAGCATTCGCTAAGTACTCGTGGAAATCTCCAATCTACCTTCCTAAAGTCGGGGTGGCAGGATTCGAACCTACGACCTCCACATCCCAAATGTGGCGCGATACCGGGCTACGCTACACCCCGAAACTTACTCTGATCTCTTTTAGACCAGTTTGTGATCCCGCTGGGATTCGAACCCAGGACCCATACATTAAAAGTGTATTGCTCTACCAGCTGAGCTACGGAATCGGTACGCTTTATTTCAATTTGACCTTGCTTTTTGATAAGCCAATGCCGTAATTGGACTGCAAATTTATGATTCTGAATTCTAAATGCCAAAAATCAGCCCAATCTTTCTTGTAAAAGTTTTCCTATTTTTTGGACTACTACTACAAAGTGCTCATTCTCAAGCAGATGTGCCAAGATTGTTGATTGCCGACTCCTTGTTTTCCCAAAGAAGCTACAAGGAGGCCATGGAGATCTATGAGGTCAACTTTAAGGAAGGCGTGTATTCTCCTTCTATGTTATTGAAAATGGCCTTTATTGCTGAAGGGATAGGAGATCGTGAGGGTGCTACCTTGTATTTGAGCAAGTACTACGACTTGAGTCCAAACCCCCAAACCATATCAAAAATAAAAACCCTCACGGAACAGACCGAGCTAGTAGGATACGAGATCAGCGATGGAATGCGGATTTTTTTATTGTTGGTCGAATTCAAAGAGATCATTGTAGGGGCCTTGACCTTATTCTTGATCATGTCCTTGATCTTGCTTTGGTCTAAGAGTAAAAAAATCAAAGAGGCCAAGTTTTATTGGCCCTCCTTCCTACTGATTGGTATCATTTTTCTAGCCAATAACTTTTTGGATGGACCAACCACCGCATTGATTACTTCTAGCCCTAGTCTCATCCGAACCAAGCCCAGTGCAGGAGGGGAAATGATTGAATTGGTAGAGCCTGGGCATCGTGTCACCATCACCTCATCCCAAGACATTTGGTACGAAATCGAGTGGAAAGACCGGGTAGCCTACATCAAGAAAGACGAAGTGACAAGATTGTGAGGGTGAATTGTACGATGTACCAGGTACAAAGTACAAAGTAGAGACACCATTTAAGATCTCGGATTTTCCTATTTCACCCAGCCAGGCTGATTCCAAGTAGTGACCTAGATAAAAAAAAGTACCAAGTAAAAAGTAAGATCGGAAACGAAATTCCTACTCCATCTTGATACTTGGTACTTGATTCTAGCTACTTAAAAGTCTTGACTCATTGTACCTGGTACTTCGCCTGCCTACAGCTTCTTAATCATCAAATTGCGGTAATGCACCACGTCTCCATGATCCTGTAAGGAAATTTTACCTTTTTTGTACTTTCCAAAGCCAGGCATGTTTTTGAACTTACTTTTTGCTATCAAGGCTTCCCATTCCGGCGTAAAGAGTTGGGTGGATACAATATTCACTCCGTTTAAGAAAAAATCAAGTTTGCCTTGATTGATGCGGATTTCAGCTTGATTCCATTCTCCAGCGGGCTTTACCGTCTCTTGGCTGCTCACAATCAGGTCGTACAAATCACCTGCCCGGTGGCTGATGATCTTGGCATCTGGATGCCCCGCATTGTCCAAGACCTGCATTTCAGGCCCCGTCTGCCAGGGATAGGGGTACTCGGGAGACTCGTGGACTAAGAAGATCACCCCGCTATTGCCATTGGGAGCGATTTTCCATTCGTATTTGAAATGAAAATTTTCAAATTCCTCCACCGTAACAATATCACCTCCATCACCGGTTTGCCAACCCGCCTTGTTGCTGGCATCCAGGTAGAGCTCTCCATTTTCAATTTTCCAAGCTTTGCCTACCTCTCCTCCTCCATATTTTTTCCATCCAGCAAAGGATTTACCATCAAAGAGTGAAATCCATTCCTCTTTTTTAGTATCCGCAGATTCATTTTTTGGAAGAGGTTCAATCCTTGGGAAGGTAAAGGCAGCTAGAAGGCCAAGGCCCAAGCTTAGCGCGATCCATTTCGTCTTCATTTCTTATTTCTTTAGAAGTAAAATATAGCGAATCATATCTTTGGCATCCTCCTCACTTAATCCAGGGTGAGCCGACATGGGGACTTGTCCCCAAACACCAACCCCACCCGCAATGACTTTTTGTGCAAGCATGCTTACATTTGCCTCTGTGTTATCGTACTTGGCGGCCACGTCTGCATAGGAAGGACCTATAATTTTTCGGTCTACTTGATGACATCCTGTGCAATCTGAAGCCTTTACTTTCTCCAGGCCCTTGATGTAGATAGGATCATCCTTGTATTTTTCCTCCAAAGAAACTTCTGCTGAAGGGGTGTTGGAAGATGTACTTCCTCCCTGGGATCCTTCGGCAGACTTGTCTCCTCCTCCACAAGCAAAAGTGAATCCCGCTAGGGCGAGCACGACTAATTTGATACGTAATGTAGTTTTCATGGGTATTTGGTTTGATTGCTTAAATTCCTAAAATTCTTCTATTGAACGATTCATCTGCTCCTGTTCCAGCAAAATCATCAAAGGCCTTTTCGGTCACCTGAATAATATGGGACGCGATGAAAGGAGCACCTTCTGCAGCTCCTTGCTCTGGATGCTTGATGGCGCATTCCCACTCCAAGATGGCCCAACCGGCATAATTGTATTGGGAAAGTTTGCTAAATATTCCTGCAAAGTCTACTTGTCCGTCTCCCAAAGATCTGAATCTTCCTGCACGCTCCACCCATCCTTGAAAGCCACCATAGACTCCCTGCTTGCCAGTAGGATTAAACTCTGCATCTTTAACATGGAACATTTTGATGCGGTCATGGTAAAAATCAATAAACTGCAAGTAGTCCAAGCACTGCAACACAAAATGGCTTGGGTCATACAAAATGTTGGCACGCTTGTGGCCTCCTACTTTTTCCAAAAACATCTCGAACGTGATGCCATCGTGTAGGTCCTCACCAGGATGCAATTCGTAGCACACATCGACTCCCACCTCATCAAAGGCATTCAAAATGGGCATCCAACGCTTGGCCAACTCTCCAAATCCAGTATCTACCAAGCCCGCAGGACGCTGAGGCCAAGGATATACCGTGTGCCACATCAAGGCCCCAGAAAAGGTAGCATGAGCATTGAGTCCCAAATTAGCAGAAGCTTTTGCCGCGTACTTGAGTTGCTGCGTAGCCCATTCCGATTTCCCCTTTAAGTTTCCTTTTAAATGAGCAGGGGCAAATCCATCAAATAACTCATTGTAGGCGGGATGCACCGCTACCAATTGTCCTTGCAGGTGGGTTGAAAGCTCAGATATTTCCATGCCTGCTTCGGCTACAATCCCCTTGATTTCGTCAGCATAGGTTTTACTTTCTGCTGCCTTTTGTAAATCTATCATACGAGGATCCCATGAGGGGATTTGAACGGCTTTGTACCCTAAATCTGCCATATAGGCACTGATATTTTTTAAGGTATTGAAAGGAGCATCATTTCCAGCAAATTGAGCTAAAAAAATGCCAGGACCTTTGATTGTTTTCATCGTCTTTTGATTTTGATTGCTTACTGAGTTTATTTTTCCACTACAAAGGGGGTCCACTTTTGTTCCGACTCCGTGCTTCGCAAAACGTGATCTATAAAGGCCATGCCGCGAATCCCGTCTTCGATCCCAGGATAGTCTTCCCACTCCCATTTGGGCTTTTGCCCCGCACGGTCGGCATAAATGCATCGCGCAAAATTTCTATACAAATTGGCAAAAGCCTCGATGTAGCCTTCCGGATGCCCAGCGGGTGTTCGGGTATTTTCTTGAGCCAAAGATCCCAAGTATCCCGTACCTGCGCGGTAGATTTGGGCAGGGACATTGGGAAATCGTACGGTCAGCGAGTTGTTCAATTCTTGCTCCCATTCCAGCCCTCCTTTCTCTCCATACACCCTAAGCTTTAGATTGTTTTCGCAACCTGTATCTGTCTGAGAGGCCATCAGTACTCCAGAGGCTCCATTTTCGAGCCGCAACAAAACTACCCCATCGTCGTCTATAGGTCTACCTTGAATTTTGATGTACAAATCCGCACAAAGTTGGGTGACCTTCAGTCCTGTCACGTACTCCACCATATTGAAGGCATGCGTCCCTATGTCGCCCATACATCCAGCAAGACCATTGCGGGCGGGATCGGTTCTCCATTCGGCCTGTTTATTGTTTTCCGTTTCTAACAATTTATACAGCCAACCCTGTGGATACTCCACGTATACTTTTCGAATCTTTCCTAGAGCGCCATCCATCACCATTTGTTTGGCCTGCTTGATCATGGGATACCCGGTGTAGGTATGGGTCAATAAAAAGCGCCGGTCAGACTGTTTCACTACCTGGTAGAGTTTCTTGGCCTCGGTGTAGTTGAGCGTCAAAGGCTTATCTAGAGCTACGTGAAATCCATGCTGCAAAGCCTTGACGGTAGGATCAAAATGCACATTATTGGGCGTTACGATGGCCACCACATCCATTCGCTCCCCTTCAGGAAGCTGAGCTTCTTGGGTAAACATCTCGTCGTAACTGGAATAGACACGGCTGGGATCGAGACGAAGTTCCTTTCCTTTTTGTGCAGATTTGGCGGGGTCCGAACTGAAGGAACCGCAGACCAACTCAAACAATCCATCCATCAAAGCGCCATTGAGGTGAATGGCACCTATAAAAGATCCTGGACCACCTCCTACGAGGCCTAATTTCAATTTTTTTGACGTTGACATGGGCACTACACGCTTGGTTCTTAAATGGGTTATTGTTTTAAATCAGGTACTTGTTTTGGAAAATTCTTTGAAATAAGAAGAAATATGGACTTCCTTGTAGCTTATCAAAAATCTTTTTCCGAAATTTTTGAAGCCTTTGCTTCTTCTTTTCAAAGAAGAAGGGTAAACTACTGCAAAAACCCCAAAAATTAAATTTTCAATCTCAAAAAATTACATTTTTCTCCAGAACCATTCCACTATGCCCGCCCTGATTAAGATTAGACTTTCGGTAATGATGTTTTTGGAGTTTTTTGTCTGGGGTTCCTGGTACGTTACTATGGGAACTTTTCTTGGTAATAACCTTAACGCCGAGGATCCAGAAATCTCCTTAGCCTTTTCTACTCAATCGTTGGGAGCTATCCTTGCCCCATTCTTGGTAGGCTTGATAGCCGATCGGTATTTTCAAGCACAAAAAATCTTGGGCTCTATCCACCTCATGGGGGCAGCCTTGCTGTATGGACTCCATGAAAGCCATGCCTTTGAACAGTTCTTTCCCATTCTATTGGGATATATGATTTTATTTATGCCCACCCTAGCCCTGGTCAATTCCATTTCCTTTCACCAAATGAGTCAACCTGAAAAAGAATTTTCTGCCGTCAGGGTCTGGGGCACTGTAGGATGGGTAGCTGCTGGGTTTTTGATTTCTGCTTTGGCCTGGGACAGTGCGGCTGGCTTGAAGGCTGGATTACTGCAAAACACATGGAAATTAGCCTCCATCGCCTCCATCTTATTGGGAATATACAGCTTCACCTTGCCTACTACTCCTCCTCAAGCCAAGCAATCGGGGCCCTTTCGATTAAAGGAGGCCTTGGGACTAGATGCCCTGGCCTTGCTAGGCCATAGAAATTATGCCATCTTTTTTATTTCTTCTATCCTGATTTGTATTCCCCTGGCTTTCTATTACCAAAATGCAAGCCCTTTTCTCACCGAATTGGCACTAGAAAATTCCACAGGTAATATGGCATTAGGACAGGTATCCGAAATCCTGTTTTTGCTTGCCTTACCTTTTTTCTTTTCTCGATTTGGAATAAAATTTACCCTGCTGGCCGCTATGCTTGCCTGGGCTTTGCGCTACTTGCTGTTTGCCTTTGGCGATGCAGACGGCAAAGCTTGGATGCTCCTGGGAGGTATCCTACTTCATGGCATTTGCTACGATTTCTTCTTTGTGAGTGGGCAGATTTATACCGATGCTCATGCAGGTAAAAAATTTAAATCCTCTGCTCAGGGATTAATTACCTTGGCAACTTACGGAATCGGGATGCTGATCGGATTTTGGGTGGCAGGCCAGGTATCTAAATTCTTCTTAACTAAAGAAGGGGTGCACGATTGGCTATCCATCTGGATTGTTCCAGCTGGGATTTCTGCCTTGGTTTTGTTACTTTTCATTTCTTTTTTCAAATCTGAAAAAATTAACCCCAATACTTAACGCTGACCCACCATGACCTATAACCCTGGAAGACGTGATTCCTTTAAAAAAATGATCCTAGGCGGTGCTGCCCTTGGATCACTTGCCTCCCTTGATTTCAAACAAAACCCAAGCTTGGCCCTGAAGGGCAATATCAACCATGGCGTCTGCGCTTGGTCCATGAGGCCCTTGAGTCTTGAAGAACTTTGTTCCCAAATCAAAAGTGTAGGCGTAGGCGCCATTGACCTAATTGGTCCAAAAAATTGGGAAACCTTGAAGAAGTACGGTATCCATTGCTCCATGTGCAACGGAGCAGAACTTGGGATTGTAGATGGCTTCAACGATCCCAAATTTCATCCCCAATTAGAAAAAAATTATACCGAAGTAATTCCATTAGTGGAAAAAGCAGGTTACAAAAATCTTATCGCTTTCTCTGGAAATAGAAGGGGAATGGACGATGAAACGGGGCTAAAAAATTGCGAAGAAGGTATCAAAAAAATTCTAGGCCTTGCCGAAAAGCATGGCGTGATTATCACCATGGAGCTGCTTAACAGTAGGGTAGATCACAAAGACTACATGTGCGATAAATCAGCTTGGGGGATAGAACTTTGCAAGCGAATTGGAAGTGAAAACTTCAAGCTCCTATTTGACATTTACCACATGCAAATTGACGAGGGAGACATCATTCGTAGCATCCGAAACAACCACCAATACTTTGGGCATTACCACACGGCTGGAAACCCAGGTAGAAATGATTTGGACGATACTCAAGAAATTTATTACCCTCCCATCATGCAGGCTATTGTAGATTCGGGTTTCAAAGGCTATGTTTCCCATGAATTTATACCCAAAGGAGAAGATAAAATTGCTGCACTGGGTCATGCCGTGCAGGTGTGTGATGTATAAGTAACGTAAACCAAATACCAGAATATGGCAAATGAAGCGTATGACGCAATTGTAGTTGGGTCAGGAATTAGTGGAGGCTGGGCTGCAAAAGAGCTGACAGAGAAAGGGCTAAAAGTACTCCTATTGGAGAGAGGCCCTATGGTGGAGCATATCAAAGATTATAAATCTGCCACCCTACCCCCTTGGGAAGTACCTCATCGAGGAAGAAGAACCCAGGAACAACTCACCAACCATCCCAATTTAAAACGGGACTATGTGCTCAATGAGTTGAACTTAGATTGGTGGGCCCACGAAAGTGACTCCCCCTATGTGGAAGAAAAACCATTTACCTGGTTTAGGGGCTATCAAGTCGGAGGACGTTCTCTCCTTTGGGGCCGTCAGTCCTACCGCTGGTCGGAAATGGACTTTGAAGCCAATGCCAAAGACGGCATTGCGGTGGATTGGCCGATTCGATACCAAGACATCGCTCCATGGTACAGCTATGTAGAAAAATTTATTGGAGTCTCCGGCTCCAAAGATGGTTTGAGTGTATTGCCCGATGGGGAATTTCAACCCCCCATGCCGATGAATTGCGTGGAGGAAGTGGGAGCCGCAAAAATCAAAGAACATTACAAAGGAGCTCGTACCTGGACCATTGGAAGACCTGCCAATATCACGCAACCTCTTCCTGGTCGTCCAGGATGCCAGTACCGTAACAAGTGCTCTTTGGGTTGCCCGTTTGGAGGATACTTTAGTACCCAAGCCTCCACCTTGCCTGCAGCCATGGCTACCGGTAACCTTACTTTGCGACCCTGGTCGATTGTACGCAGATTGATCTACAACAAAGACACCAAAAAAGCGACTGGGGTAGAAGTCATCGACGGACAGAGCAACCAAACCATAGAATTTTCTGCCAAAATCATTTTCCTCTGTGCATCGGCCTTCAATTCCACGGCCATATTGATGCGTAGTGCCACGGATATTTGGCCAGGAGGACTCGGATCAAGTTCCAATGAATTGGGTCACAACGTGATGGACCACCACTTCCGTTTGGGTGCCAACGGGACCTACGAAGGATTTGAGGACAAGTACTATTTTGGCAAGCGCCCAACAGGCTTGTACATCCCTAGATTTCGAAATGTCAATGGAGACAAGCGGGATTACATTCGAGGCTTTGGATACCAAGGAGGAGCCAGCCGAAGCGGATGGAGCAGAGACGTAGCCGAGTTAGGACTAGGTGGCCCAATGAAAGAAGCCTTGACCGAGCCAGGACCCTGGTCCATGGGCATTACCGCCTTTGGCGAAATCCTGCCCTACCACGACAACCACATCAAGTTGAGCGATACGGTAAAAGACAAATGGGGCATGGAAGCATTGGTCATGAATGCCGAAATCAAAGAAAATGAGAAAAAAATGCGGGTGGATATGATGAATGATGCCGCAGAAATGCTCGAAGTAGCAGGATTTAAAAATGTGAAGACCTATGACAATGGCTACACTTTTGGACAAGGAATTCACGAAATGGGCACAGCACGTATGGGAAGAGATCCCAAAACCTCCGTATTGAATGGCAACAATCAAGTATGGGATGCCCAAAACGTATTTGTAACCGACGGAGCTTGCATGACTTCTGCTGCAGCCCAAAATCCTTCCCTAACCTACATGGCCCTTACCGCGAGAGCAGCTGCTTTTGCCGTTGAAGAATTGAAAAAGCAAAACCTCTAATCCGACAAGAACATGACTGTAATGAATAGAAGAGACGCGCTAAAATCTGTGGCACTCCTGATGGGAGGAACAATGATTGGAGCCAATGCCATTTTGACGGGTTGTGCCCCTGATTCTCAACTCAAAGACCTTAACTTCAGCCCTGAGGATTTGGCATTTCTCGATGAGATCGGGGAAACAATCGTGCCTACCACAGATACCCCAGGAGCTAAGGCCACTAAAATTGGGGAGTTTATCCAAATGATGGTGAAGGAGTGTTACGATGCCAAGCAGCAAACCACTTTCATCAATGGATTGAATACCATTCGTACCGAATTTAAAGCTGAAAAAGGAGTCGATTTTATGGAAGGCAGCCCTGAGGATAGACTTACTTTCCTCAATGCCATGTACCAAAAATATGTGGATAGCGGAGAAAAAAAGCAGCCTGAGATCATCCACATGCTTCGCGATTTAACCGTACTGGGTTACTTTAGTTCAGAGATTGGGGCAACGCAGGCCCTACGCTTTGTAGAATCTCCAGGACGCTTTGACCCTTGTGTGGATTACAAAAAAGGAGATAGGGCCTGGGCCTAATCCTTTTTCTTCATTTCTGCCTGCCTTAAATAAAGGCAGGCAGATTTTTTTTAATTCAATGGTATTCCTTTAAAAGGTCTGGGGTAAATCGGTAGCTCCAACAAGCTATCCTTGCTCCGAAAAAAGAGGCTTTTTGAATAAGAAAAAATAGATGACTACCACCAAAACAAGAAGTAGTGCCAATTCAAATTGAGCCCAAATCTGAGAGCGATTGATCAAGGTTTTAGCTTTTGCCACCAACTTTTCCCCTTCTTCGATTTGAATCTCACTCAACTTATCCAAATCACTTTGAGCACGAGCAATTTTCTGGTCGTAAACTTTGACTTGCTGTAAGTTTACCCCTGATGAATCCGTGTAGAGGAGTTGGTAATTTTTTATGCTTAAATCCTTCTGGATGATTTGCTTAAAATCCCCCAACAAAACAGCCTCTTCTGGGGTGAGTTGTGTCGCTTCAAATTCCGCCACCAATTCTAAAATACCTTTTTCCTCTGCTGAAATCTCTTCTATGACTTTAGAATAATCGTAGCCCAGGTCACAATGATCAATTAATTTTTGGATTTGGAAAAGCTTCTCTGAAATGTGAAAAATATAGCTTTCCACGCGCAAACGATCTTCATACACTTCGGTTAAGGCACTGCTGATATTTCGAAAAGACTGCCTTTCCAACAGATTTTTTCCATACAGCAACAATAACAATCCCAAAATGATGAAAAATGCTACTCGTCTTCTTCGTTTCACTTTTTGGATAGGTAAATAGATTTAAAATTTCAGATGGTAAAATTATGCCTGCACTAAATTATTCGAAAAATTCAACAAATTTCATCCTTTGTTTATTCGGGTTTACCGTCATATACCCGAACGTAATCTACAAGAAATTGTTGAGGCCAAATGCTTTCGTCTATACCTTCCTTCCCGCCCCAATTTCCTCCTACAGCCAAATTAAGCAAAAGATAAAAGGGTTGATTAAAAGGCCACTCCGAAGACCCTTTACCCGAGTTTGAAAATGTGAAGTACTTTTTTCCATCGATAAAAAAGTCTATGCGATCCTGCTTCCAATCGATAGCATAGGTATGAAATTCATCCTCGAGAGCAGGCATAACTTCTTGTCCACCTTTTTGAGTTCCCTTGAGGTGATTGAATGCTTCGGTATGCACGGTACCATGGACCCTTCCTGGATCATAGCCCACATATTCCATGATGTCGATTTCCCCATTCATTGGCCAGCCCCCATGCCTATTTTCTAGGGGCAGCATCCAAATGGCAGGCCAGGTACCTCTTCCTCGGGGCAATTTTGCTCTAACCTCCACATATCCATACTCCCAAGCTCCTTTTTCTTTGGTTACCAACCTGGCTGAGGAATATCCTTTAGGGAATTTTAGGTCTTGATGTGCTTCTAGCACCAGCATTCCCCCCGTTACCCGCGCATTTTGTGCCTCCTTTTGGGTATAAAATTGCCGTTCATTGTTGCCCCAACCGTGATCACCTACTTCATAACTCCACTTCTCTGGGGAAGGAAGCCCATCGGAATCAAATTCATCTGACCATACTAGCTTAGATTTGGAGGAAGTTTGAGAAAAGGCAGGAAAATAACTAATGAAAAGGCAAAAGATAAAGAATAATAGTTTCATCGAATTAAAAGAAAAACAAATGCAAAATTGGATTGTTGAGAAAAAACATAAGCATCTCCACCATCAAACGAGGATTACTTTTATTTTAGTAGCGAATATACACCCAAAACCATGGCATACTACGCACGCTTAGGACAAATTCCGCCAAAAAGACATACGCAATTTAGACAACCCGACGGAAGCCTCTACAAAGAGGAGTTGGTTAGCTCCAAGGGGTTTTCTGGGATTTATTCCATCCTTTATCATATCCATAATCCCAATGAAGTCAAATCCATTGGGGCGCCCCAACCTTACCGCTGGACCGCTGCCAGCAGTCATGGCTTACAGCAAACCCACCTCAAAACCGCTGGCATTGCCCTCACGGGGGAGGATTACCTCAGCGCCCGACGCATGCTTCTAATCAACAAAGATGTGATGATGGGGATTTGCAGTCCGAAACAAAGGAAAATGGACTATTATTTTAAAAATGCAGATGGAGACGAGTTGATATACATTCACGATGGCAAAGGGGTCTTATACTCCCAATTTGGAAAACTTGAGGTAAAAAAAGGTGACTATGTGGTTATTCCTAGGACCACCATCTACCGATTTGAATTTGAGGAAGAAGGCCCATTAAGACTTTTGGTAATGGAATCCCAAGGTCCAATAGAAACAGTAAAACGATATAGAAATGAGGTAGGACAACTTTTGGAACATTCTCCCTATTGCGAGCGGGATATTCGAGTGCCACAAGAATTATGTGTGGAAACCAAAAAAGGAGATTACCTCATTCACATCAAAAAGCAAGGCCAACTTTTCCCCTATCACTACGCCCATAGTCCTCTAGATATTGTGGGCTGGGACGGATACCTCTACCCTTATGCCTTGTCTATTTACGACTTTGAACCCATCACCGGGAGAATACATCAGCCTCCTCCAGTGCATCAAACTTTCCAAGCAGCTGGATTTGTGGTATGTTCCTTTGTTCCCAGGTTATTTGATTACCACCCCTTGGCCATTCCTGCGCCCTACAACCATTCGAATATTGATTCTGACGAGGTGTTGTATTACGCTGAAGGTGAATTTATGAGCAGAAAAGGGATAGATAGAGGCTCATTTACGCTACACATGGGTGGCTTGCCCCATGGACCTCATCCGGGCACAGTTGAAAAATCGCTAGGGGCCAAGGAAACTCATGAATATGCGGTGATGTTGGATACATTTAACCCCCTAGAACTCACTACCGAAGCTCTTGAATACGTAGATCCGGGGTATCCTATGAGTTGGACTACCTAAACTAAAATCCTGAGCATGCTCAGGATTTTTTTATAATCCTAAAAATTTCAATTCCTCAGAAAGGGAAATCTCTTTGTGCTTGTACTCCTGCCTGTCAAGTAAGCTTTTTTCAGTTGACAAGCGATTCAAACTCACCGAGTGGGCATAGTATTCTTCGTCCCATTCGAGACAGCCCTGTAGTCCTTCTTCGGCCAACTTGGCACATATCATGTGCTTCACCTGCTGAGCAAGTTGGTCCACCGAAACACTTCCTGGAACTTTGATAAGGAGATGAAGATGATCAGGCAAAACACTTAAATGAACCTGCTTTTCAGAAAAATTAAGGGGAAGATCTTCGAGCACTTTTTTTATGCAGGCTCCTTTTTCGGAGGTAATCGCATGCGCATGGTCCTTCGTCCACAAAACAAGGTGAGTCCAGATATTTGAGTGTGAATGGATCATTTTCAGCAACGAATGAACTAAATATAATAATAAAAATATTTATGTTCCTAGTAAATTGCTGAATTTCAGGCAGTAACTTTTCAAAAAATTAGAAAAATTTAAAAACAAGGCTCCCTGCTTCCTGGGTAAGCAAGAAAGCATGGATCCTAGACAGCAGGAAATGTTTAGTATCCGATTACCTCGGAAATAGGTTGGCCTGTAGTACCATTGGGCATACGAATTTGCAGCAAGGTGGCCAAGGTGGGAGCAATATCTGTCACCGTGGTATACCTAGAGCTTTTTCCAGGCTTAATGCCCCAACCATAAAAGGCAATGGGCACGTGGGTATCGTAGCTGTAGCCAGAACCATGGGTAGTACCACGCTTCCCCCCAACGAGCCAGCCGGATTCTAAGACCACCAAAACGTCTCCAGAAGCCTTGTGATTGTACCCCATCTGCAGCAAATGAGGTCTTCCCTGGACATATTCCTGACTATTCATGTCTTGGGCCGTATAGGCTTCTTTCACTCCGGGAAACTTGAGGATATAGGCTGCTAAATCTTTTTGCATGCGCTCAAGATCCATTTTCTTGGATTGAATCAACTCGTGATTTAAAAAAATCTGTTCGTTGGAAAAACTCAAAATCCAATCTCCATCCCCGTAGCTTGCCTGTGCGTATCCTTTGAGTTGTCCGAGGACCATTCCCGAATTAAAATTGCCTGCAGGAATGCGCTCGCTAAGCATGTACGTAGGCACATCGGCTACTGCATGGTCGGCTGAGATGAAAACCAGGTATTCTCCCTTCCCAAGCTTTTGATCGAGGTACGTAAAAAAACCAGCCAATTCCCTATCTAGCCTGAGGTAATTGTCTTCTACTTCTACAGAGGAAGGACCAAATCTATGGCCAATATAGTCTGGACTAGAAAAGCTAATGGCTAAAAAATCCGTCACTTCCCTTTGTCCCAATTTTTCTCCTTCTATGGCCGCCAAGGCAAAATCTAGGGTTAGGCTATTTCCATAGGGAGTAGAAGCCACCAGCCCATAACCTCCATTGCCTTCTTTCAAATCTTTAAGCACATAAGGAAAAGTGGGCGTCTCTTTTCCCATAAATGGGGATTCAAAATCATTGTTGTCCGGAAGACTATTCACATAGGTGTCCAAGGGAAAAAGAGGGGTCCAAGATTGGTTTAAGTAATGATCCGGTCGTTTTTTAGCATTGAAAACACTGACCCAAGAGGGCAGTGAGGATTTGTAATACGTAGAAGTCATCCAATCCCCATTCACATCGTCATACCAGTACGCATCCCCAGTGTGGCCAGCGGGAAGGCTTGCTCCCCGATCTTTGATGGCAATACCCACCACTTTGGCCCTTTTTCCTGTAGATAGCCTTAGCTCATCTGTAATGGTAGAGGTGAGCATATTGCGTGGACTAATCTTTCCATTTTCAGGAGTACCTCCGACATGACTTACCAAAGAATCTTCAGCACAATAAATCATTTTTTTTAAGGAAGGCACATACCAATTGTTGGCAATAATGCCGTGGGTGGCTGGGGTGGTTCCCGTATACACCGAAGCGTGTCCTGGCCCGGTATAGGTCGGAACGTAATTGTAATGCCCATTACTCATCATGTAGCCCTGATGGGTAAAGCGCCTAAATCCTCCCTCCACATAGCGATCCGCAAAGCGGTAAAAATATTCTTGCCGCATTTGATCCACGATGATGCCTACCACCAGCTTGGGCTTTTTGGCAAGTTGCTGCGCCAGGATTGCAGGAGAACAGGAGCTAATCGCAAGCAAGAGGAGAAGAAGTCTTTTCATGGAGAGAATTGGATTTTTTTCAAAGATAAAGATAAGCCCTTGAACTACGATTACCTCTAAGTTAAATGAAGCCGGGGGGTGTCAAAATTTAGCCCTAAAAGTTATCCCCCCTCAGGACCAGAAAATAGGGTCATTAAATTTTATGAAAATTCCAAAAGGGATATTTTATGTAACTTGCGCGTAATTTCGTCCATCCACTTTTTATGAACACCTACTTTCGGATACTTTCATACACCCGACCCTATGGAAAGTTTATTCCGATGTATTTGGTTTACACCCTGCTGGCCATCGTTTTTGGCCTATTGAATTTTACCTTACTCAAACCTCTTTTTGATGTGATTTTCGAGCAGGTAGCTCCAGAATCTTTAGAAAAATTTAGACAGCTCCCTTCCTTTGAACTTTCCCTTGACTATGCCCTATACCTATTCAATCATTATTTTCTAGAAGTAAGAGATACCTATGGGAAGTTTGGAACCTTGCTCTTTGTCTGCTTGATCATAGTAGGTTCTGTATTTTTATCCAACCTATTCACCTACCTCTCTGGAGTGGTTTTGGCCAAGGTAAGGGCACAGGTTATCAAGGGAATGCGGATGGATATTTTTGAAAAAGTAAGTCGTCTCCATTTGGGATATTTTTCCAACGAGCGAAAGGGCGACCTGCTTTCCAAAATGACCAATGACGTTCAGGAAGTTGAAAATACCATCGTACAATCCCTCAGGGTAGTATTCAGGGAGCCTGCCACTATCATTTTGTATTTTGGGGTACTATTTTTTATGTCTGTTCCCCTGACGCTTTTTACCATTTTAATTATTCCAATTTCTGGCGCTCTCATTGGCGGAATTACCCGTAGGCTCCGTAAGTCTGCCATACAAAGCCAAGAATCTTTGGGGAGGATTGTCACCATTTTGGACGAAACTTTGGGAGGTATGCGTGTAGTCAAAGCCTTCAATGGAGAGGCCTTTGTCAACGATAAATTTGATAGAGAGACGGACTATTATTCGGATGTCAACGTTAGCATGGCTAGAAAAAACGAATTGGCTGGTCCCATTTCTCAATTTTTAGGCGTTTGTGTGGTAGCTGGAATTCTCCTCTACGGAGGCAATTTGGTATTGAGTGGGGCTTCTGCTTTGAGTGCTTCCAATTTCATTACCTACATCATTATTTTTACCCAAGTGCTCAATCCAGCAAAAGAGATTGCTAGGGCCGTGGCAACCATACAGCGAGGCATCGCCTCCGCAGACCGAATTTTTGAAGTGATAGACACTCCCAGCCAGGTTATTTCTCCAGAACATCCTCAGCCTTTACATGGATTTCATCAAGGGATTACTTTTTCTAAGGTGAGTTTTTCCTACGGGGAAACCAAGGTGCTACAAGACATCAACTTTACCCTAGAAAAAGGAAAAACCATTGCCTTGGTAGGTCCTTCAGGAGGAGGAAAATCAACGCTTGCCGATTTGGTGCCACGATTTTATGATCCTACGGAAGGTCAAATCTTATTGGATGGTATTGACCTCAAACGTATTTCTACCCAAGAATTACGAAGTCTTTTGGGGATAGTCACCCAGGAGTCCATTTTATTCAACGATACGGTATACAACAACATCGCTTTTGGCATGGACGGAGTCACGGAGGACCAAGTCATGGAAGCGGCAAAAATTGCCAATGCACATGATTTTATCGTAAAAATGGAGCATGGCTACCAAAGCTACATTGGGGACCGAGGAATCAAACTTTCTGGAGGGCAAAGGCAAAGGCTCAGCATCGCAAGAGCCGTTTTGAAAAACCCTCCCATCTTGATCCTAGACGAGGCTACCTCTGCCTTGGATTCAGAATCGGAATTGCTGGTACAAGAAGCCATCACCAAATTGATGAGCCAAAGGACTACCTTAGTGATAGCTCACCGACTAAGCACCATTCAGCATGCCGATGAAATTTTGGTGATTGACAAAGCCCGTATCGTGCAGCGAGGCACCCATGCAGCACTCTTGGAACAGGAAGGCCTTTATCAAAAGCTTTCTACGATTCAGTCGGTATGATTTCTACCTACCTAAACAAAAAAATGACATGAAAACAAAAATTCCCTATTTCCACTTGGCGTATACCCTATTCTATTTAAGTCTTTTGGTCTTTTTTGTCTTCTTCGATTCCTTAGGGCAACTCTTCAACCTTTCCTCCATTTCACCTGGTCTGGTTTCAAAAATCGTATTGCTCAGTTTTATCCTTTTTCTAATCAACTGGGCTGTTGAGGTATTTCATAGCTCTAAGGCCAATAAAAAAATACTCATTTTAGAAAAGGAGATCCAATACCTAAAAGCAAAATTGGATCGAGAAGGGAAGAGCTAGGGAAAAACGCTGGATAGGTAGGAACTAGGGATTTATTTTTTCAACACAGAAATTGATGATTTTTTGAAGTATATTTAATCAGGAATTCATTTTTTAAACTAACTCATGGTCGCAAAAACTTTTGGAAGCGCCGTAGCTGGCGTGGATGCTTCCCTCATCACCATCGAAGTCAATGTAGGTCAAGGCACCAGTTTTTATATGGTAGGCTTGCCGGACTCCGCGGTGAAAGAATCTCAACAACGGGTAGAATCTGCCTTGAAATACTTGGGCTTTCGCATGCCCCGCCAACGGGTGGTGGTCAACTTGGCACCAGCAGATATCCGCAAGGAAGGATCTGCCTACGACCTACCCATAGCCATGGGTATCTTACAAGCTTCCGAACAGGTCCATTTTCCCTACCTAGATCAGTATGTCATCATGGGAGAGCTCGCATTGGACGGGAGACTTCGCCCCATCAAAGGGGTACTGCCTATAGCCATTGAAGCTAGAAAAAAGGGTTTCAAAGGATTCATTCTACCTCAAGAAAATGCCAAAGAGGCCTCCATTGTCAATAGCTTAGACATCATATCTGTGGAGACCTTGGAGCAAGCGGTGGCCTTTTTGCAGGGTGAGGTCGACATTACTCCCCTAGTTACCGACACCCGAGAATTATTTTATCACTCCATCGATGCACATGAACACGATTTTGCAGACGTGCAGGGCCAAGAAAATATAAAGCGGGCCATGGAAATCGCTGCTGCAGGAGGACATAATGTGATCATGATTGGACCTCCTGGTGCTGGAAAAACCATGCTGGCCAAGCGCCTCCCTTCCATTCTTCCTCCCCTTACCTTGCAGGAAGCCTTGGAAGCCACCAAGATCCATTCCGTAGCTGGCAAACTCGGTAAGCATGCCTCCTTGCTTGCGCAAAGACCCTTCCGAAGTCCCCACCATACCATTTCCGATGTAGC